>Ga0136632_10000176_pt1 | contig 16425 bp, 17 predicted proteins | sample AntDrymUQ6112106_2_FD_104670 | JGI IMG/M metagenome (GOLD analysis project Ga0136632, IMG submission 104670) | Polar desert sand microbial communities from Dry Valleys, Antarctica - metaG UQ611 (21.06) | ecosystem: Environmental > Terrestrial > Soil > Desert | place: Antarctica: Dry Valley...
CCCGGATACAGGGGCGACTGGTGGATGCTGCAGAACAGCACCTCGGCGCTCGCGTGGAAGATGTCGTTGGTCCCGTTGCCGTGATGGACGTCCCAGTCGAGGACGAAGACACGCTCGAGGCCGAGCGAGTCGAGCGCGTGGCGCGCGGCCACCGCGACGTTGTTGAAGAGACAGAAGCCCATCGCCTGCTGGGGCTCGGCGTGATGGCCCGGCGGGCGCAACCCGCAGAAGCCGGCGCGGCTCTCGCCCCCGGCGAGCGCCTCGACGAGCGCGCACGCGCCGCCCGCCGCATGCAGCGCCGCGTCGTAGGAGCCGGCGCTGGCGACCGTGTCCGGGTCGAAGGCCCCGCCGCCACCCTGCGAGACCCGGCGTACCGACTCGATGTACGCGGGCGGGTGCACCGCCTCGAGCACGGCGGCCTCGACCGCCGGCGCGTCGCGTTTCTCGTACCCGAGCCAGTCGCGGGCGGCGAGCTCGGTCTCGATCGCCGGGATCCGGCCGGCCCCCTCCGGATGCGCGCCCGTGTTGTGCTCGAGCGAGGACGGGTGGCGGAAGTAGAGGCCGGCGCTGGAGCCCACGCCGATAGCGTAGGTCGCCACGGTCGTGGCGCGCGCGAAGACACCTATCCAGACGAGCGACGTCGCCGTCGTCGGCGCGGGCGTCGCCGGCCTCTACGCGGCGCTGACCGCCGCGCGCGAGGGCGCGCACGTGGCGCTCGTCTCGCGCTCGCCGCTGGCCGCGTCGGCAAGCTACTGGGCGCAGGGCGGCATCGCGGCCGCGCTCGCCCGCGACGACTCGCCCGATCGCCACGCCGCCGACACGCTCGTCGCCGGGCGCGGGATCGCACGCGAGAGCGCGGTGCGCGCGCTCTGCGAGGACGCGCCCGCGCGCGTGCGCGCCCTGCAGTCGCTCGGCGTGCGCTTCGACGCCGACCGGCACGGCAATCTCGCGCTCGGGCTCGAGGGCGGACACTCGGTGCGGCGAGTCGTCCACGCGGGCGGCAGCGCGACCGGCCGCCGCGTGACGCGCGAGCTGTCGGCGCTCGCCGCGCTCGACGAGCGGATCGTCGTGCTCGAGCGGACGACCGCGGGAGCGCTTTGGGTCAGGGACGGACGCTGCGTCGGGCTCGTCGCGCAGGCCGAGGAGCAGGAGCCGTTCGCGCTGACGGCGCGCGGCACCGTGATCGCGACCGGGGGCGCCGCCGCCCTGTGGCAGCGCACGACGAATCCGCGCGGGGCGATCGGCGCCGGAATGACGCTGGCCCTACGCGCCGGCGCGAAGCTCGCCGACCTCGAGCTGATGCAGTTCCATCCGACCGCGCTCGTCGCCGACGACGAGCACGACGGGTTCCTGATCACCGAGGCGATCCGCGGCGAGGGTGCGACGCTGCTCGACCACGACGGCAATCGCTTCGTCGACGAGCTGGCGCCGCGCGACGAGGTCGCGCTCGCCGTTCGCGCCGAGCTCGAGCGCAGCGGGAGCCGCTCGGTCAGCCTCGACATGCGCGCCGTCGACCCGGGTCGCTTCCCGAACGTCGCCGAGCGCCTGGCCGAAGCCGGCATCGACAGCCGCCGCGACCTCGTCCCGGTCGCGCCCGCGGCGCATTACACGATGGGCGGGATCGCGACCGATCTCGACGGCCGCTCCTCGCTGCCCGGGCTCTACGCGGTCGGCGAGTGCGCCTGCAACGGCCTGCACGGCGCCAACAGGCTCGCATCGAACTCGCTCGCCGACTGCTTCGTCTTCGGGCGCCGCGCGGCGCTGACCGCCGCGGCAGATCCCGAGCCGCCGCCGGCGGCGCCGGATTCCGGCGCGCCGCCCCAGCCGGGCCCCTCGCCCGCGCCGCCTCCGGAAACGCGCGCCGCCCTCTGGCGACTGGCCGGGCTCGAGCGCAACGCGGCCGGCCTGCGCGAGCTCGCCGGCGACCCGTTCCCGCTCGCGCGCCTGATCGCGGCTTGCGCGCTCGCGCGCGAGGAGAGCCGCGGCGCGCACCGCCGCTCCGACCATCCCGAGACCGACCCGGAGCTCGATGGAGCGCACACGATCGCCGACCGCGGCGGTGAGCCGGTCTTCGAGCGCTGGGAGTAGCCGTCTCGACCGTCTGTACGCCTGGCCACGGCGGCGCCCGCGCGAGCGGTGTCCAGGGCCGTTAACGCGCCCTTAACCTCGCTTCCAGCGCACTACATAGGCGCTCCCGATACTTGCTGGTGCCGCGGGTCACGAACGAAGTCGTGACGGAACCTCGGGTAAAGGGAGGCCTGATGTACCAGTTCAGTCGCTCAATCTACCGGGAGCTCTGCTCCGACGTAGTCGAGCCAACGGGAGCAAGGATGCACCCCAACCGCGAATGCTTCTTGCGTTCGTGCGAGGGCGCCGTGGAACGTCTGGCGCTGGACCGTCATTACTTCGCTCGACCGGCCCGCAGCCTCTTCAGGGAGGTCCGCGACTACTTCCCGCTCGGTGAGCAGCTGCGCGTCTACGCCGTGATCGAGCGCCACATGCGGCTCGCGATCGACTACGTGGACGAGCACGCCCGCGCCGGTGTCACCTTCGACGGCAGCCCGCTGTGTTGCCACGCGACGACGCGCCGCGGCACCGCCTGCCAGCGCGTCCCGCTGCCGGCGAGCAAGTACTGCCCGTCGCACAGCCACCTCGAGGAGCGGATCGAGGTAGCGGCCTAAGAGGACTCTCCGCGAGCCGCCGCTTCGGTGGCGGTGCAGGGGATTGGATGAGGGAGGAGGAGGCGGCCCGGAGACGGGCCGCCTCCGCATGTCCGGCCCGCGTAGGGTGCGCTCCGATGCAGCTCGGGGTCGATGTCGGCGGGACGTTCACGGACGCGGCGCTGATCCGCGACGGTCGGCTCGTCACGGCGAAGGCGCCCTCGACGCCGGCCGACCCGTCGCTGGCCGTGCTCGACGCCGTCGGGGCGGTGCTGGGGCAGGTCGGCGCGGACGCGGGCGAGGTCGAGCGCCTGGTCCACGGCATGACGGTCGGTACGAACGCTCTGCTCGAGGGCAAGACGGCGCGCACCGCGCTGCTCGCGACCGAGGGCTTCACCGATCTCGAGCAGCTCGGCCGCCAGGCGCGCGCCGAGCTCTACAGGCTCTGCGCGGGACACCCGCCGCCGCTCGTCCCGGCGCAGCGGCGCGTCCCCGTGCCCGAGCGCTGTGACCCCGACGGGGTCGTGCGTGCGCTCGACGAGCCGCTCCTGAGCGAGCGTCTCGAGGCGCTCGAGGACGAGGTCGATGCGGTCGCGGTCTGCCTGCTGTGGGGCTTTCGCCACCCCGAGCACGAACGGCGCGCGGGCGAGCTGGCCGCCGAGCGCTCACCGGGCATCCACGTCTCGACCTCGCACGAGACGGCGGCGGTCTTCCGCGAGTACGAGCGGCTCGCGACGACGGTCGTCGACGCGGCGCTGTCGCCATTGCTCCGCGCATACCTCGAGCGACTCCAGTCGCGCGCGCGCGAGGCGGGACTGCGCGCGTGGGAGGTGATGCTCTCGAGCGGGGGCGTCGTCGACGCGGCGACTGCGGCGCGCCACGGTTCTTGGACCGTCCTGTCGGGTCCGGCCGGCGGGGCGGCGGGCGCGGCGGCGCTGGCCGAGCGCGCCGGCTCGCCCGACGCGATCTGCCTCGACATGGGCGGGACCTCCTGCGACGTCTCGGTGGCGCTCACGGGCGAGGTTGCCGTCACCGGCACGCGCGAGGTCGCGGGACGTGCGCTGGCGCTGCCGATGGTCGACGTCCACACGGTCGGCGCCGGCGGTGGCAGCGTCGCATGGCGCGACGCCGGCGGCGCGCTGCGGGTCGGCCCGCGCTCGGCGGGCGCGGACCCCGGCCCCGCCTGTTACGGACGCGGTGGCACGGAGCCGACGGTGACCGACGCAAACCTCCTGCTCGGCTATCTGGACGCCGACTCGCCACTGGCGGGCGGCGTACGGCTGGACGCCGCGGCGGCCGAGCGGGCAGTCGGCGAGCTCGGCGACGCGCTCGGCCTGTCGCTGGGAGAGACGGCCGCCGGAATCGTGCGCGTCGCGGGCGCGGAGATGGCGGCCGCGGCGCGCGTCGTGACGGTCGAGCGCGGGATCGACCCCCGCGATCTGGCGCTGCTGGCGTTCGGAGGCGCCGGCCCTCTGCACGCGATCGCGATCGCGGAGGAGCTCGGGGTCGAGCGCGTGATCGTCCCGCGCGCCTCCGGGGTCCTCTCCGCGCTCGGCCTCGTGGTCTCCGAGCGCCGCCGCGATCTCGTCGAGAGCGTGCTCCTGCGCGGGGCCGAGCTGACGCGCGACCGGATCGCCACAGCGGTGGCGCAGCTGGTCGCGCGCGGCCGCGACGAGCTCTCCGACGCGGGCGCCGAGGCGAGCGCGCGCTACGACCTGCGCTACGCGGGCCAGGCCTTCGAGCTGACGATCGCGGGCGAGCTCGAGCCCGATCCCGCCCGGCTCCGCGCCGACTTCGAGCACGCGCACGAGCAGCGCTACGGCTACAGCGAGCCGGACGACGAGCTCGAGCTGGTCAGCGTGAGCGTGCGCGTCGCGCTGCCCGGTAGCCCACTTCCGGGGCCCGAACCCGCGACCTTCAGCGCGTCAGGCCCGCCCCCCGGGCGCAGGACGGCATCGTTCGAGGGGAAGCGGGTCGAGGCGACACTGCACCGCGCGCCGGACGCGGGCGAGACGACCGCGCGGCGGATCGAGGGGCCGGCGGTCTGCGAGCTCGGCGAGGCCACGCTCGTCGTGCCGCCGGGCTGGGCGGGGGCCCCCGACGCCGACGGGACGATCGTGTTGGAGCGCCACGAATGACGGCTCCGAGCGTGGACCCGGTCACGCTCCAGGTGATGCTCGGCGCGCTGCGCTTCGCGTGCGAGGAGATGGGCGTCGTGCTCGTGCGCTCCGCGCATTCGGCCAACATCAAGGAGCGCCGCGACGCCTCGACCGCGCTGTTCGACAGCAGCGGGGAGATGGTGATGCAGGCCGAGCACATCCCGGTGCACCTCGGTGCGATGCCCGCCGCCGTCGCGGCCGTGCGCGACGAGCCGCACACCCCGGGCGACGCGTGGATCCTCAACGATCCCTACCGCGGCGGCACGCACCTGCCCGACATCACCGTGATCACTCCGGTCTTCACCGGCGGCGAGCAGCTCGGCTTCGCGGCCAACCGCGCCCATCACGCGGACGTCGGCGGGTCGATGCCGGGGAGCATGCCGGCCGACTCGCGTACGCTGGCCGACGAGGGGGTCGTGATCCCGCCCACGCGGCTAGTTCGCGGCGGCGAGCTCGACAGCGCGCTACTCGCCGAGCTGATCGACCCGATGCGCGGCCGGCGCCAGCGCGCGGCCGACCTGCGCGCCCAGCTCGCGGCGAACGCGGCCGGCGCCCGGCGCTTCGAGGAGCTCGCCGAGCGCTACGGGCTCGAAGCGCTGCGGGCGGGGATGGACGAGACGCTGGACTACGCGGAACGGCGGACCCGGGCGGCGCTGGCAGAGCTCGGCGACGGGCGTCGGACGGCGAAGGACACGCTCGAGGCCGCGGCCGGGGACCTCGAGCTCGTCGTCGAGGCCATGCTCGCCGGCGGGGAGCTGACGCTCGACTTCTCCGGCTCGGCCGCCCAGCACGAGGGCAACCTCAACTGCCCAGAGGCGGTGACGCGCTCGGCGTGCTACTTCGCCGTCCGCGTGCTCGCCGACCCGGACGTGCCGCCGTGCGCGGGCGCGTACCGGCCCGTCCGCGTGATCGCGCCGGAGGGGTCGCTGCTCAACGCGCGCGCGCCGGCCGCGGTCGTGGGCGGCAACGTCGAGACCTCCTCGCGCGTCGCCGACTTGGTGCTGGGCGCGTTCGGCCGCGCCGCCGGTCAGGGGACGATGAACAACCTCACGCTCGGCAACGAGCGCTTCACCTACTACGAGACGCTCGGCGGCGGGCAGGGCGCGTGTGCGGACGCGCCCGGGCCGAGCGCGGTGCACGTCGCGATGAGCAACACGCTGAACACGCCGATCGAGGCGCTCGAGCTCGAGTTTCCGTTGCGCGCGCTCGAGTACTCGCTGCGGCGTGGATCGGGCGGCGCCGGCGAGCAACCGGGGGGCGACGGCATCATCCGCGAGCTCGAGGCGCGCGCCGAGATGGACTTCTCGCTGATCACCGAGCGCCGCCGCCACGCGCCGCCGGGAGCGCAAGGCGGGGAGCCGGGGGCGCGCGGGCGCAACCTGCTCAACGGGAGCGATCTCGAGCCGAAGGCCACCGGTCGCCTGCGCGCCGGGGACCGCCTGCGCCTGGAGACGCCGGGCGGCGGAGGGCACGGCCGGCCCGCGCGCTGACGATCGTCACGAGCCTCGCTCTGGGTCGACCGAACTTCCCTGCAAATCCGACGAATCGGCGGGCCGATTCGATAATTCGCCTTGAAATCCTGCCTGAGTTTCCTAGAATGGCCTCTCCCCGCGCTACCCGCCGGACCTACCGGAGCGCGGACGAAGCACCTTTTCTCCCCGTCATGCCAATCGCTTTCAAAGAGTGGGCTGTAACCGTGCGCGCCCTCGCCGAGGGTGAGCAGCTGGTCACGCTGCGCAAGGGCGGGATCCACGAGGACAACCTCCACTTCGAGATCGAGCACGACCAGTTCTTCCTCTACCCCACCTTCGACCATCAGCGCTCCGAGCTGGTGCGCGACGCCCACCGGCCCGAGCTCGAGCGGGCGCTCGAAGAGGGTGTTTGGGCAGCCGGTGAGCCGCCCGCGAGCTCGGTCTACGCGGACGCGGGCGTGCCGCAGCCGGAGCGCGTTCGCATCCGCGCCTTCGCCGAGGTCGCCGCGAGCTACCTCGTCACCGATCCGCGCTGCGTCGACGCACTGTCGCCCTACCACGTGTGGAGCAACGACTACGCGGCCAAGCGCCTGGCCTGGAAGCGCCGCCATCCACTGCACGTGATCCTGCTGCGCACCTATCGGATCCCGCGCCCGGTGACGGTCAAGGTGCGCGACGAGTACGGCGGCTGCAGCTCGTGGGTCGAGCTCCAGCGCGAGCTTCCGTTCGAGGGCACGCCGGTGCTCTCCGACGAGGAGTTCGAGCGCGTCGAGGCGGAGATCGAGAAGATCGCCGCCGACGCCGTGCCCGTCTTCGCGTAGGCGCGCCCCACCCCAAGTGCGCAAGGATCTGCGTACCCAACGGCGACTGGGTGAAGGGGCCGTACTCGCGCGGTTACTGCGGTGGCGGCAACCGCGCCGAGTGCCGCGCGCTGCTGCTGCGCACGTGGGACTCGGTCTCGCACATGCCGGTCGGGCTCGTCAACCTCCCGCTGACGCACTGGATCAACCGACCACGTTCCAGCAGGCGAACGAGATCCAGGGCCACCGCCCGCGCTAGCCCTCGGGCTTGCGAGAGTACGGCCGTGGCATGGGTCGAAAGCCAGTCGCTGTCGTTCACCGCGCGGCACGAAACCGCTGACGCGGAGGCGGCCGCCGCGCTGCTCGAACGGCTGGAGCGCTTTCGCGCCGACACCTCGGAGCTGTTCGACGGCACGCCGGGCGACGTGGGGGTCGTCATCCATCCGCGCGCATACCAGCTGTCGCTGGCGCTGCCGTGGCTGCCGCTGGCGCGGATGGCGGCGGCGCCGGCGTCGCGGCGCTACATGGCGGGCTGGTTCACCCAGGGCGAGATCCACGTGCTCGCCCCGGGTGCGCTGCGCAAGCGCGCCTCGCGCGTGCCGGGGTCGCTCGAGGCGCTGCGGCTGTCGCCGTTCCACGAGTACATGCACCTGGTCATCGGTGCGACGAATCGCAACCTCCCGCCCCCACTCGACCCCGGCAGCTTCCGCCGCTACCTGCGGTGGGCATGGCTCTGCGAGGGCGCCGCGACCCACTTCTCCGGCCAGACCCCGCACCTGCGCCCGGCGATCGGCCGCCGGCTGCGCGAGGGCAACCCACCCGACTTCCCGCCCTCCACACGCGACGCTCAGCTGCTCGGCGGCACGCTGTTCGCGCTGCTCGAGCACGGCGACGGGCGCCAGGCCTGCGTTCGGTTGGCGAGCTCGCTCGACCCCGAGGGGCCCGAGGCTGCGATCGAGCGCGCCTTCAAGCGCTCAGCCGACGAGGTCGAGCGCGACTGGCGCCGCTACCTGACCCGCTTCACCGCTTCGTAGCTACAGCCCGAGCGTCTTGGCGATGATGTTCTTCTGGATCTCGGAGGTGCCGCCGTAGATCGTCCCGACGACGGCGGAGCGCAGCAGGCGCTCCATCGGATACTCGCTCGCGTAGCCGTAGCCGCCCATGATCTGCATCCCCTCGAGCGCGCAGCGCTTGGCGAGCTCGGTCGTGGCGAGCTTCGCCATCGAGGCTTCCTGGGCCAGCACTCGATCCGGGTTCTCGTCGGTCAGCCGCGCCACCCAGCGCACGAGTAGCCGCGCCTGGATCAGGTCGGTCGCGAGCTGGGCGAACTTGTGCTGGATCGCCTGGAAGCTGCCGATCGGGCGCCCGAACTGGCGCCGCTCCTTGGCGTAGTCGAGCGCGACGTCGAACGCGCGCTGCGCGGTCCCTAACGACGCGGCCGCGAGCGTCGCCCGCTCGAAGTTCAGCCCGGCCATCAGCTGCGTCCAGCCCTGGCCCTCGACGCCGAGCAGGTTCGCCTCCGGCACGCGCACGCCGTCGAGGTGGAGCTCGTTCGTCTCCTCGCCGCCGAGCGTCTTGATCGGCGTGATCGTGAAGCCGTCGGCCTCGCGCGGTACCCAGATCATCGACATGCCCTCGTGCGGGGAGTCGGTGCGCTGGGTCCGGCAGACGATCAGCGTGTGGCTCGAGCGGTGCGCGTAGGAGCACCACATCTTCGCGCCGTCGAGCACGTACTCGCCGTCCTCGAGCTTCGCGCTCGTCTTCAGCGAGGCCACGTCCGAGCCGGACTCGGGCTCCGACATCGCGATCGAGAGGTTGCCGCCCTTGGCAACGCGACCGAGCAGGTCGTGCTTCTGCTCCTCGGTGCCGAAGCGGTTGAGCGCGCCGATCAGGATCATCGTGACCGGGTAGGCGGCGATCGGCGCCTCGCCGCGCATCGCCTCCTCGATGAACAGCACCACGTCTGTGAAGCTGCCGCCCGACCCGCCGTACTGCTCGTCGATCATAAGCCCGTACCAGCCGAGCTCGCCCATCTGCTCGGCGATCTCGTCGGAGTGGGCCTCGGTGAAGCCGTCGGTCAGGCGCTCGAGCTTCTCGCCCGAGCACTCGCGCTCGCAGAAGTCGCGGATCGCGGCGGCGAAGTCCTGCTGCTCGTCGCTGAGGCTCGAGTCCTCAGACGGGCGGGCGAGGACCGCTTCAGGCACGAGCGGGCTCCTTTGGCGCTTCGCCGGCAGGCTTGGCGGGGGCCGCGGCAGGCTGATCCGCGTCGGCGGCCTTCCAGCGGTTCAACTCGCGCAGCGCGATCACCATCTTGTGGACCTCGTCGGGTCCGTCGGCGAGCCGCAGCATCCGCAGCTGGCGCCACATCAGCGCGAGCGGCGTGTCGTCCGAGACGCCCAGCGCGCCGTGGACCTGGATCGCGCGGTCGAGCACGTCCATGACGACGTTGGCCGCGACGACCTTGATCATCGAGATGTCCTGGCGCGCCGCCCGCTTGCCCTCGGTGTCCATCTTCCAGGCGGCGTGGAGCACCATCAGCCGGGCTCCGTCGACCTCGATCCGCGACTTGGCGACGAAGTCCTGGACGAACTGCTTCTCGGCCAGCGGCCCGCCGAACGAGACGCGCGAGTTCGCGCGCCGGCACATCAGCTCGATCGCGCGCTCGGCGGCCCCGATCGCGCGCATGCAGTGGTGGATGCGGCCAGGTCCGAGCCGGTCCTGAGCGACGACGAAGCCACCCCCGCGCTGGCCGAGCAGGTTCGACTCGGGGACGCGGCAGTCCTCGTAGCGAATCTCGCAGTGGCCGGGGCCACCGTCGTGGCCCATCACCGACACCGGGCGCACGAGGTTGAAGCCGGGCGCGTCGGTCGGGATCAGGATCATGCTCGCCCGCTTGTGCGGCGGCGCGTCGGGCTCGGTGACGACCATCGCGATCGCGACGTCGGCCCCCATCGCGCCCGAGGTGAACCATTTGTGCCCGTTGACGACCCACTCGCCTCCGTCCAGCTCCGCGCGCGAGTGGATGTTGGTCGGGTCCGATCCGCTCGTGTCGGGCTCGGTCATCGAGAAGCACGAGCGCACGTGATCGTTCAGCAAAGGCTCGAGCCAGCGCGACTTCTGCTCGTCGGTGCCGTGCTCGGCGAGGATCTCCATGTTGCCGGTGTCCGGCGCGGAGCAATTGAAGACCATCGGCGCCACGACGCTGCGCCCCATGTCCTCGCACAGCATCCCGTACTCCCAGTTCGTCAGGCCGGCGCCGTGCTCGTCGGTCAGGAAGAGGTTCCAGAGGCCTTCGCCCTTGGCGCGCTCGCGCAGCTCGACGAGGATCTCGGGATAGGCGACGCCGGGCTTGACCTCCGCGTCGAGCGCCAGCAGCGCTTCGCGCTCGACCGGGTAGACGTGCTCGTCACAGAAGGCCCGGATCCGCTCGCGCAGCTCGACGACCCGATCGGACGGCGTGAAGTCCACGGCGCGCAGGCTATCGGCCAAACGCGGAGCGGGGGCTCGAGGGCCCCCGCTCCAGGTGCTGCGTGTGGCGTTGGTGCTAGCCGACGAGGCAGACCGCGTAGGTCTGGAACGTCTGCTCCGCACCGGTCTGGTTGGCGCCGCGCGCGAACCAGCTGGTCGAGCTGAGCGGGTACGAGTGAACCATCTCGATGTTCACGTCGGCGTTGCCCGCGCCGTTCCAGTGGAGCCCACCCGCAAGCATCTGCTCACCGGGAAGGCAGTTGGCCGTCGCGCTGCGCGACTCGCCGTTCGGGACGACGACGTCGCCCGAGTTGCGGAAGGCGGTGCCCTGGAGCTCCGAGGAGCCGACCGAGTTGGCCGTCAGCTTCGACGCGTTGACGGCGTCCGGGGCGATCTTGTCGGTCGTCACGGCGTTGTTCGCCAGCTTGGCGGTCGTGACGGCCTGGTCGGCGATCTTCGCGGTCGTGACGGCGTCGTTCGCGATCTTCGCGGTCGTGACCGCGTCGTCGGCGAGCTTCGGAGTCGTGATCGCGTTATCGCTCAGGTCGTTGGTGAGCAACGAGCCATCCTTCACGCGGCTCGACGAGACTGCGTCGAGGGCGAGGTCGGCGCGCTTGACCTGACGGTCCTTGATCTTCTTCGACGTGACCGCCTTGTTGGCGAGCTGGTCGGTGCTGATCGTGGCGGCGCCCGCCGTGCCGGTGAAGGCCGCGCCGAGCGCGACGGCCGAGACGGCGAGAGCGAGGGACTGACGGCTGATGCTGCGGAACATGACTACCTCCTGAAGTTGGTTGAACTGACAGGAGCCATGTTGCGCGCGGTCGGCGCCTGCGCCCAGGAGCCCTAGGGGTTGAGCGAGCCCACCCCTCAGAGCTGGAGCAACGCCCACGCCACGAGCGCCGCGAGCGCGCCGCCGCCGGCGGTCGCGGCCAGCAGGCGCGCGGCCGAGGGGCGCGGCACCGCCTCTGCCGCGGAGCCGGCGAGCCCTTCCTGCAGCAGTACCTGACGCGCCGCCCGCGCGCCCCCCTCCGGCACGAGCACGTCGCGCGGTCCGGCGGCGAGGAAGTCGGGCACGTCGAAGCCGGCGCTGCGCCGGAGCATGCTCGGGACGCCCTCCTCGAGCAGCAGGTTCTGGATCAGCTCGGCCTCGGCCTGGTTGCGACCGCCCGCGACCCGGACCAGTTCGCCGCGCGCGTACTCGGGATCGATCTTGCGCGCGCGCTCGCGCGTCCCGCCGCGCGGCGCCGGCTCGACGCCCGCGCCCGCATAGACGAGCGGCATCCCGCAACGCGCGCAGAAGCGCTCGTCGAGGCCATAGCGCGCCGCGCACGACGGGCAGACCAGCGGGGGCTCAGGCGAGGTCGATCGGCTCTTCGGCGACACGGCCGTCCGCGATTCGCCACGCCCGCACGTCAGGCTCGCCCTCGAGCGAGACGATCAGGTAGGTCCAGTGCGGGTAGTGGGCGAGGTTGATGTCGGTCTGGGAGGGCTCGGCCGCGCTGCGCGGATGCGAGTGGTAGATGGCGACGTCCCGGCCCTCGTCGTCGAGGTCGTTCGCCGCCAGCAGGCTGGCGGGGTCGAGCTCGTAGCCGTAGGGCGATTCGCGCAGGTTGCGCGAGCGCACGACCTCCTCGACCACCCCTTCGGCGCCGTGCAGGTAGCCACAGCATTCGTTGGGCGCCTCTTCGCGCGCATGCGCGACGAGCGCATCCCGCTGGGCCTCGGTCATGCGCATGCGCCCAATCTAGCGGCGCACGCTTCTGGCGCGTCAACACAAGTCGCGTTGATCCGCGCGCAGGGGGCCCGCGTTACAGTCCGGCAAGTGTCTCATCGTTATCTCCAGCTCCGCGATCCGCGCTCGCGCAGGGACTTCTTCCGCCTCGCCGGGATCACGACCGTCGGTGGCTCGGCCGTCTTCCTCGCCGCCTGCGGCGACGATGACGACAAGGGCTCCGGGGGCGCCGGCGGCAGCGGCAGCGGCGCCAGCAAGGGCGACATCGCCACGCTCAACGCCGCGCTCGACCTCGAGAACACGGCCGTCGCCGCCTACGCGGCCGGCGCACCGCTGCTCAAGGGCGCGGTGCTCGAGCTGGCGGAGCAGTTCCTCGAGCAGGAGCAGGAGCACGTCGACGGACTGACCCAGGCGGTCAAGGACCTTGGCGGCACCCCGAGCAAGGCGAAGTCCGAGCAGCAGTACGCCGACGGCTTCCCCAAGCTCCAGAACGAGCAGGACGTGCTCAGGTTCGCCGTCGACCTCGAGGAGACGGCGGTCGCGGCCTACATCGACGCGCAGGCGAAGCTCAGCACCGGCGAGCTGCGCGGGACCGCGGCGGCGATCGGCACCAACGAGGCCGAGCACATCACCGCGCTGCTGGGAGCGCTCGGCCGCCCACCCGTCCCTGACGCCTTCGTCACCGGCAAGGCCTCGCCCTGACCATGAACGACCGCCTGATCATCCGCGACGGCGACGTCGACACGGCCCTCGTCGCCGAGTACGAGGCGACCCGGCGCGACGCCGTCAAGAAGGGCATCGCGCTCGGCGGCGGCGTGCTCGCGGCCGCCGCGATCCCGACGCTGCTGCTGGTGCGCAACGCGATGGCGCAGGCCGGCAGCGACGAGGACATCGTCACGGGTGCCGTCGGACTCGAGCAGACCGCGGTCGTCGCCTACGCCACCGCTGCCAAGAGCGGGCTGCTGAAGGGTCCTGTCGAGCAAGCCGCGGCACTGTTCGGCAAGCAGGAGCAGGAGCACGCCGACGGCCTGATCACCGCTCTGGAGGACCTCGGCGGCAAGGCGCCCTCGCCGCCGACCCCCGAGCAGGTCAAGGGCCTCAGCCAGGTCAAGGACCAGAACGAGATCCTCGAGTTCGCGGTCGAGCTCGAGACGATGGCCGTCGCCGCCTACTACGAGGCCCACCAGCGCCTGCAGGACGCGAAGCTGCGCCAGACCGGCTCGAGCATCATGTACAACGAGGGCCAGCACCTGGTCGTTCTGCGCCAGGCGCTGAACCAGAACCCCGTTCCGAACGCCTTCGAGACAGGCGAGTCGTAAGCCGCTATGGCGCGCGCCGCCACACTCTGGCTGTGCGCGCTCGGAGCGTGCGCCCTGTTGCTCGGCGGCTGCGGCAGCTCCGACGACGCTGACAAGAACGGCGCGAGCTCGAAGGTCACGGACAACATCGCGAGCTTCAAGTTCGTCCCCAAGGACGTCAAGCTGAAGGCCGGCGGGACGATCACCTGGACGAATCAGGACAAGGCGCCCCATACCGCCACCAGCGAGCCCGGTGCGCCGGCCGAGTTCGACACCGGCCGGCTCGAGCTCGGACAGACGAAGTCGATCAAGCTCGACAAGCCCGGAAAGTACCCCTACTTCTGCGAGTTCCACCGCTTTATGACAGGTACAGTCGAAGTAGTCGAGTAGTCCCCTTCCCGACGAGAGAGAAGACTCACCATGCCGAACATCGGACCGATGGAACTAGTCGTCGTCCTGATCATCGCCCTGATCGTGCTCGGGCCGAAGAAGCTGCCCGACGTCGGCCGCTCGGTGGGCAAGGGCCTGCGCGAGTTCAAGGGAGCGCTCTCGGGCGACTCCAAGGCTGACGAGATCGAGGACGACGAGCCCGCCGTAGCGAAGAACGCCTAGTCCGCTACCAGAAGGCGGCGGATTCGATCTCGGCTTCGAGCTCCTCGATCGGCTTCGTGTAGATCCCCGAGCTGAGGTACTTCCAGCCGCCGTCGCAGACGACGAAGACGACGTTGCCTTCGTCCAGCTCCGAGGCGATGCGAGCGGCGATCGAGGCGATCGCGCCGCTGGAGGGGCCGACGAACATGCCCTCCTCCGCGAGGATCCGCTTGGTCCAGACGACCGCGTCGCGGTTCGAGACGAAGATCTTGCGGTCGAGCAGCGAGACGTCGAGGATCGGCGGGATGTAGCCGTCCTCGAGCGAGCGCAGCCCCTGGACGAGCTCGCCCTGGAGCGGCTCGGCCGCGACGAGCAGCGTGTCCGGATTCTCTTCCTTGAGCCGGCGGCCGTTGCCCATCAGCGTACCGCCGGTGCCGAGCCCGCCGACGAACGCCGTCACCTCGTCGAGCTCGTCGAGAATCTCGACGGCGGTACCGTCGTAGTGCGCGCGCGGGTTGGCCTCGTTGCCGTACTGGTAGGGCATGTAGTACGAGGACTCGGCGGCGGCCATCTCGAGTGCCAGCTCGACGGCGCCGTTCGAACCCTTCGCGCCCTCCGAGTAGACGATCTCGGCGCCGTGCATGCGCAGCAGCTGCGTGCGCTCGGCGGTGACGTTGTCGGGCATCACGACGCGCAGCGGATAGCCCTTGCGCGAGCAGATCATCGCCAGCGAGATGCCCGTGTTGCCGGAGGTCGGCTCGAGGATCGTCTGCCCCGGCGCGATCGCTCCGCGCTCCTCGGCGTCCTCGATCAGCGAGCGAGCGACGCGGTCCTTGACCGAGCCGGTCGGGTTGTGCGACTCGAGCTTCGCGTACAGGCGCACGCCGGGCTTCGGCGAGAGGCGCTTGAGCTCGACCAGCGGCGTGTTGCCGATCGCCTGGACGATGTCGCCGTACTTGCCTCCGCAGGGCCGGTTCTCGAGGCTCGGCTCAAGCATTGCTTCAGAAAGTGTAGCGGCGCTTCAGAGCCCGCCGGCCATCGCCGGCAGGATCACCAGCGTGTCCTCGGCCTCGACCGGCGTGTCGAGCCCGTCGAGCACGCGGACGTCCTCGTCGTTGAGGTAGACGTTGACGTAGCGGTTGAGCTTGCCGTCGTCGGCGAACAGCTGAGTCTTCGTGTCCGGGTGCCGCTCGGCCAGCGAGCGCAGCACGGCGCCGACGTCGGCGCCCTCGGCCGCGACCTCCTTCTCGCCACCCGTCGAAGCCCGCAGCACCGGGGGGATCTTGACCGTGCTCACGCGCGGGAGGTTATCCGCGGGAGGCTATCCGGCGCAGAAGAGCTCGTAGTCCGGGAACTGCCCCATCTCCTCGGCGGAGATCGAGTCCGGATCGCGTGAGCAGATCGGGCACTCGGGGTCGCGCTTGACCTTGAGCTCGGTGAAGCTCGCGCCTAGCGCTTCGTAGAGCAGCAGGCGCCCGATCAGCGGCTCGCCGGCGCCCGTGATCAGCTTGATCACCTCGGTCGCCTGCAGCATTCCCATCGTGCCCGGCAGCACGCCGAGCACGCCGTTGGCGCCGCAGGAGGGCGCGAGCTCGGGCGGCGGCGGCGTCGGGTAGAGGCAGCGGTAGCAGGGGCCCTCGTAGGGGGCGAAGACCGAGATCTGCCCGTCGAAGCCGAGGATCGACGCCGAGACGACCGGAACCTTCAGGCGCACGCTGGCGTCGTTGAGCAGGTAGCGCGTCGGGAAGTTGTCGACGCCGTCGACGATCACGTCGTAGCCCTCGATGATCTGCATGATGTTCGACGCGTCGAGGCGGGTCTGGTACTTGACGACCTCGACGTCGGGGTTGAGCTCGCGGATCGACTGCTCCGCGGAATCGACCTTCGGCACGCCGATGCGCTCGTTGGTGTGGGCGACCTGGCGCTGGAGGTTGGAGAGGTCGACGACGTCGTCGTCGACGAGCCCGAGCGTGCCGACGCCGGCGGCGGCGAGGTAGAGCGCGATCGGCGAGCCGAGACCGCCGGCCCCCAGCAGCAGCACCTTCGCGTCGAGCAGCTTGAGCTGGCCCTCGAGGCCGATCTCGGGCACCAGCAGGTGGCGCGAATAGCGCTCGCGCTGCTGGGGGTCGAGGCCGACGGGGACCTCGACGTCGTAGCCGCGATCCTTCCAGAGCGTGATTCCGCCGGTCATCGAGGCGACGTCCTCGTAGTCGAGCAGGGACTGCAGCGTCTCGGCCGCGTAGGC
>Ga0136632_10000179_pt1 | contig 16306 bp, 11 predicted proteins | sample AntDrymUQ6112106_2_FD_104670 | JGI IMG/M metagenome (GOLD analysis project Ga0136632, IMG submission 104670) | Polar desert sand microbial communities from Dry Valleys, Antarctica - metaG UQ611 (21.06) | ecosystem: Environmental > Terrestrial > Soil > Desert | place: Antarctica: Dry Valley...
CACCACGGCGGGCCGCTCGCGCGCCAGCTCCTCGAGAAACTCAGCCCAGGAATCGTGCAACCGCTCACGCGCCGCAAGCGGGTGCAGGTCGTCCGCAACGTCAAGGCCAAACGTAAGACCGAGGAATCGCCAGCCACCGAGCCGCTCGCCGACGACCTCCGGCGGATCGCTGTCAAGGATGCCGAAGTGCTCACGCAATACTTCCGCGAGCGGCCAGTAGGCGATCCCGTGCCCGTACGAGAGGCAGCGACCCGTCCGCTGCAGCGGCTGCGGCTGCTGCTCCGCCAACCAGGCCCACAGCTCCCGCACCAACCGCGTCTTCCCCACCCCTGCGTCGCCGACGATCGTCACCAGGTGCGGCTCGCCCGTACTCGCAACCCGCTCGTAGATCGCCCGAAGCTGCTCGAGTTCGCTCTCACGCCCCACGAACGCAGGACGCAATCCACCCACCCCGCGCGGCCGCATCAGCGACAGCGCCCGCACGAGTCGACGGCAGGTGACGCCGCCTGGCTTTCCCTTCGCCTCAATCGTCGCCGGCTCTCCGAGCTCAAACGCACCCAGGACGGCTGCCGCTGTCCGCTCCCCGACCAGGATCTCACCCGGGGCCGCCGCCTGCTCCAGCCGCGCCCCCACATTGACCGCATCCCCGGTCACGAACGAGCTGCCCTCTCGCGGACGGCCGACCACGACTTCGCCGGTATTGACCCCGATCCGCAACGCCAGCCGATCGTCGAACAGCTCACCAAGACGACGCTGCATCGCCAACGCAGCATGCAGCGCCCGCTCCGCATGATCCTCCAGCGCCGCAGGCGCCCCGAACGCCGCCATCACCGCGTCACCCACAAACTTCTCCACCGTCCCACCTGCCGCCTCGATCTCGGCCGCCATCGCCTCATAAAACCGGTCGAGCAGCACCCGCGTCCGCTCCGGATCCTGCGAATCCCCCAACGCCGTCGAGCCCACCAAATCCGCAAACAACACCGTCGCCACCTTGCGCTCCTCAGCCGGCTCCGGCCGCTTCTCCACCGGCGCAGCGCAGGCAGGACAAAAACGCGCCTCAACAGGAAGCGCAGCTCCACACCGGGTGCACAAGGCCATCAGAACATCTTCGCCGCCCCGCCCCAAGTACGCAAACCGCTTCGCATCGTTCCTGCTTAGTGCTCCTGGCCGTAAATATGCGGGTGAATGGAGGAAGGGTTTGCCCCGCTCCCCGGTCCCGTGTTGACAGGTAGCTGGGTTGGCCGGCTCAGGATGGGCCGCTCGACCGGCAAGGAGACGAGGTTGAGCGAGCAGAGGAAGTACCGGAGCTGGACTGTCGCCCGCAACGCTTCAGTTCGTCGAGCCTAGCTTTGCAATTTCCTCTGTTGCGAGCACGAATAGGCCCTCGCCGACACACCATTGGCCACTCTCGGATCGATCGCAAGCGTGCCACAAGCGCTAGGTTGCTGAGGGGTGCCGCGCGGTGCCGCGCGTGGAACTTGTCATTTGGCCATGACAGGCGCATTGCGGCTAGAGCGGGCATGGAAATAGTCCGAGCAGACACAAGGGGGCGGCCTGTCACGCCGGAGGTCGCGGGTTCGAGTCCCGTCGCTCCCGTTCTCAGGAGTCCCTGCACGCAGGGGACTTCCGTGTCGAGGGAGCAGATAGTGGGCCCGGGCCTCATGCCCCACTAGTGCCCTAGACCTCCGACGAGCCCGCTCCGGTGGCAGCGTAGGATCACCGCCGATGACTGAGCCGAGGAAGCCCCGCAAGGCGTCCTGGCGCGAGCTGCCGCCTGCCGAGATGGCCGCTCACTTGCTCGCCACTCCCACGATCGGCGACGGCGTCTGGACGTCGGAGCCGCGCCTGCCCCGCGAGACGCGCTCGAACTTCGTGCGCCGCGTCCTGCTCGGCGAGACGCCGGAGTCCGAGCCGGAGACGCCTGAGGCCGAGGCCGCAGAGCTGGCCGGCCTGAAGCGCGGGTACTACCTCCTCAACACTGATGGGGGCAACTCCGGGGACCCATTGGGCCGCGCGGCGATTGGTGCGCTCTTGCGAACGCGCCGTCTGGTCACAGTGGCTCAGATCTCAAAGGCGATCGGTCCTGCCACTCACAACGTGGCGGAGTACCGAGCGTTGATCGAGGGCTTGAAGCTTGCGCGCGATTACGAGATCCCGCGGCTCCGGGTCTACATGGACTCTGAGCTCGTGGTGGACCAAGTAAATGGTGTCTCCGCGGTGAGACAAGCACATCTCCGTGAGCCGCATGAGGTTGCGAGCAGTCTCGTCGCTCTGTTCACGAGCATCCGCATTAGCTGGGTGCCTCGGGAGATGAACGCCGAGGCAGACCGACTCGTGAACGATGCTCTCCGCGCCCTTGACTAGTCGGGCAATCACAGGGTGAGGCAAAAACGCCGTGCCCATTCATGGCCCCAGACGCTGGACGCCCTCACTCGGTGGACTCGGCCTGCGCGTCGTGCGGCTCCGCGAGGCCAGCCTCGAACGCATCGAGCCTGGTCAGTAGTCCAGCGTGTGCACCCTCGATGAGCGTGCCGTAGTGCTTCTCGATCATCCGCACCTACCGCGACCTGATCCAGAGCTCGCTCCTGGTCGACGCACGATTCCTCGTGCTCGCCGTTCCCGTCGAATATCCACGGTTTCCAACGTAGCCAGGCGCGGCGCGCCTACAGCGCCGTGAGGGTGATTGAGGAGTCACGCTTTCGGCCAGAAGCGTGACTCGACGCCGGGAACCTTGCGTCAGATACCGCTCGAGCCAACGCAGCGCCGCCTTCTCGTACTTCGGCGATCCGCGCTCGGCGTTGAGACGGACAAGCTGTAGGGCGTCCTCGAGCGGCAGCTCCCTGCGCGGCGTCCGCAACTCTGGTGCCTGTCCTTGAAACCCTACGTCGCGCTTCGGGCACAGTCAGGGTGTGGACACTGCTTCATCGGATGCGGCTTACCTAGCCCGTTCGCTACATGAGCCGACAGCGTTTGAGCTGATCTTCGATCGGCACTTCGGTGCCGTTCACAGGTACTAGCATCGCCGCGCTGGACGTGATCTCGCCGATGAGCTGGCGGCAGAGACGTTTGCGCTGGCCTTCGCGCGGCGGGAGAGCTGCCGTGCGAGTGGGAGCGTCTTGCCGTGGCTGTACGGGATCGCAACGAACTTGCTCCATCGCCACCGGCGGGCCGAGCGCCGTCAACTGCACGCCTACAGCCGGAGCGGAGTCGACCGGTGGGTCGCCTACGAGGACGAGGCGGATGCACGAGTCGATGGCTCGGCGCTCGATGCTCGGCTGGCGGGCGCTCTTGCGGCGATGCGCCCGCGCGAGCGGGATGCGCTGCTCCTCTATGCCCTGGCAGACCTCAGTTACGCGGAGGTCGCTCTTGCACTCGACGTCCCGGTCGGGACGGTACGCACCTGGCTTCACCGGGCGCGTGCGACCGCACAACGCGAACTTGCGGCGGCAGAGATAGACGTTTTTCCACTCGCGACAACAGGAGCTGATCTGAATGGATGAGCTGGATCTCTTTCGTAACCTCCGACGCGGAGTCGCAACTCCGAGCGCCGACGCGCAGCGACGAGCTTCCGTCCGGCTGGCGAGTGCCCTTGAAGAAGCCACAGGTCGAGAGCAGGCAGCTCGCCTGCACCAGGGCCGTCGTCGCTGGCGCGCAGTCGCTCTCGCCGCGGTGATCGTGGTGGGCGGGCTTCTCGTCGCGCCAGCGTTCGGCATCGGCGATCGCCTCCTCGCTCTGATTCAGGGCGCACCTGCGCGGCCCGAGGTGCAGAGTCCTGTGTGGTCGCCCGACGGCCGGCGGATCGCTTTCGTGAGCAGACGCGATGGCAAGGCGCTGTACGTCATGAACGCCGACGGCAGCGGCCTGAGGATCGTGGCGCGCGTCGAGCGGCTCGCCACTCCTGCGTGGTCACCCGACGGGCGGAGGATCGCCTACCGAGGCGGGCGCGACGGCCAATACAGCGCCCTCTACGTCGTGAACGCAGACGGAAGCGGGAAGCGGACGTTCGCGCGCAGGGGAAGCGATCCTGCCTGGTCACCCGACGGGCGGAGGATCGCGTTCGAGAGCACCTCCAAGCTTTACGTCGTGAACGCTGACGGCAGCGGGCGCCGGACTCTGACGCGGCTGCGGCCCGGGCAGAAGAGATCTCTTGCGTGGTCGCCCGACGGGCGGAAACTCGCCTTCCTCGGCGAGGGAGGAGGAGGTTGCGGCGGCCAAGGTTGCTTCAACCTCTATGTCGTGAACAGCGACGGGAGCGGACTGCGGAACCTGACGTCGAAGCTGGGCGGTCGGATCGGTGCTGGTCCCGCCTCCGACTCTGCCTGGTCGCCCGACGGGCGGATGATCGCATTCGTGCGACTCAACACGCGGCTCGGGGTCTATGTCGTGAACGCCGACGGCAGTGGGGTGCGGAACCTCACGCCGAAGCCGATGGAGGCCTACGCCGCGCCTGCCTGGTCGCCCGACGGGCAGAAGATCACCTTCGCCGGCGAACGCTCAGGCAGCTCCGAGATCTACCTCATGAACGCCGACGGGAGCGGGCAGCGGAGGCTGACGCGCAACCTGGCGTACGACGGCGATCCTGCCTGGTCGCCCGACGGGCAGAAGATCACCTTCGTCAGTAACCGCGACGGCCTCTACGAGATCTATCTCATGAACGCCGACGGGAGCGGGCAGCGGAGGCTGACGTGAACGCGGCGCGCGACACCGAGCCCGTCTGGTCGCCCGACGAGCGGAAGATCGCCTTCGCAAAGGGAAGCGGGTCGTGCGGGGCTGGCGAGGGCTGCGTCGGCAACACCGACGTCTACGTCATGAACGCGGATGGGAGCGGGCAGCGGAGACCGACGCGCGCGCCGAGGGACGACTTCGTTCCGGCCTGGTCGCCAGACGGGCGCAAGATCGCATTTGTGAGCAAGCGCGACGGCAACCCGGAGATCTACGTCATGAACACCGACGGCAGCGGGCAGCGGAACCTGACGCGCAGCCCGACGGACGAAGGCTGGTTTGCCTGGTCGCCGCGGTCGAGTCTGGCCAAGTCACAATGATCTGATGATCCGATCGTCTCTGTTGCTGTTCGCGCTTGCGGTGGCCTTCGGCGCGGCTGCGGGGAATACGACCGGAGCACCCGCCACGGCAAGCGCCGCTCCTCGCAACGTCATCGTCGAGACCGACATGGACGCCTCTGACGCGATGGCGCTCCTGTACCTGCTTCGCCGTGCTGATGTGGAGGTAACCGCGATCGTGGTCGACGGTGACGGGGAGGCCCGCTGTCCCATCGGTGCGACGAACGCGCTCTCGCTCGCCGCGCTGGCCGGCAAGCCGGACATTGCGGTCGGCTGTGGACGGCCGCGGCCGCTAAAGGGGGCCCACGCTTTCCCGAAGGCGTGGCGCGACGCCGCCGACAACCTCTGGGGGCTCCCGCGGCCGGCGAGGCCGGCACGCCTGCCGGCAGGGTCCGGGGAGCAAGTGTTCCGAGCGGCACTCCAGTCGGCCCCGGGCCGCGTCGACGTTTTGACGCTCGGGCCGCCGACCGAGCTCGCCGCCGTTCTTCTCCGCGGAGGGACAGCACTCAGGGCCAAGATCCGGTCGGTGACCATGATGGGCGGCGCGGTCGACGTCCCCGGGAACATCACATGGCCCCCTACGATCGAGAATCCGCATGCCGAATGGAACTTCTACGTCGATCCGAGAGCGGCGAACGTCGTGTTCCGCTCCGGCCTACCGATCACACTCGTCCCGCTCGACGCGACGAACGACGTGCCCCTGAACGCGGCCGTCGCCGCGCGGCTGGGAGGATCGCCCAGCGCGGCGTTCGTGCGACGACTCATCAAGTCGATGCCGCCGTCGCTCTACTTCTGGGACCAGCTCGCCGCCGCCGTCCTCGTCGAACCGGCCATCGGCCGCTACGCCAACAAGCGGCTCGCCGTCATCGAACGTGAGGGCTCGGACAGTGGCCGCACCGTTCAGACAGCCGACGGCGCGAGGGTCCGCATCACAATTTCCGCCGATCGGGCTCGATTCGAGAGCTCATTCGCCTCGACCCTGCGCTGACCGCACCGCTGAGACGCAGGCGACATTCCCGCTCAGCCGTGACCTCTGGCCATTTCGTGTATTCGCCGGCGTCTTTCGCAGCCGGCCTGTATGCGGGCCAAGTCGGCTCTAATCGGGTGCCGGGGAGCCGGTTTGCTTGCTTCGGGTCGCGGCGTGGAAAAGCCTGTAGTTGCCAAGAATCCCGCCGTCTGAACGGCAACAACATAGCTCGATTTGCAGGAATTTTACGGGAGCAACGGGACTCGAACCCGCGACCTCCGGCGTGACGGGCCGGCGGTCGTCCGTCTTACTGCCGGAGGTGAATTCGGTCGCGGTTTCGGACGGAACTGTGACTCCACACGACGGTCGAGGCGGTCGGGAGCTGAAGATCTCACGCGCACGTCGCACTCTGCGACGGCCTGGCGTGCCGCCGCAGATGCCCGCCAACGCGGTGGAACTGTTCGCGCCTTGGGTCAGATCTGGGTCAGATTTCCCTGACGCACGGTGCCCGATCGTGACCTTGGTGAAGTGCGCAAACCCAGCATGGTTGCGTGCCCTGACCACCCGTGACCTGGCCTTCCCGTAATCGACAAGCTGGTGGTCACTCGCTCAAGCCTGGCGCCTACGCGGCACCTTAGGCGGGCGCCCTCGTTGAACCGGTGAGCCTCGCGCCCATGCGCGCACATCCTTTTCGAGCCAGATGGGTCCAGAGCGGGCCAAACACTCGCGGGGATGCGGCCTCAAGCGCGCTTGGACACCGTTCGATGGCGCGACGCGCGGGTGCACGTGCGCGGATGGGCCTTTCTACTACGTGGTCGTGCGGGAGGGAGAGCACGCGCACAAGGAGCCAGTCGGCCGAGACCGACAACGGGCTGAGATCGCGCTGCACCAAGTAACTGCGGCGGTCGAGGAGGGCCACTATCGGCCCCGGCCGACGATCGGATTCGTTGAGTGGGCCGACCGCTGGCTCGGCTCGCTTGAGCGCAAGCCGTCGACGGTCGGCTCATACCGCTCGACGATTGCCCACGCCAAGCAGGCGTTCGGGGGCCAGCGAGTTCGGCGAATCGGCGCCGAGGACATAGCACGCTTCAACGGCGACTTGCGTGAGCGAGGCTGCTCGCCGTCGACGCGCGCGAAGCACCTCCGGGTTCTGGGCGCCTGCCTGCAGGCAGCTGTCTTCTATAGGTACGCGGACTCGAACCCTGTGCGCGAGCTGCCCCCGGCACAGCGACCGCGGCCGGAGCGAAAGGAGGCCGCGTACTTCGAGAACGCGGAGCTCCCTCGGCTCTTCGCGCACTTCCACGACGAGCCGTACAGGACGCTCTGTCTGGTCGCCTTGAAGACGGGCATGCGCCAAGGGGAACTGCTCGCGCTTCGCTGGGGCGACGTCGACCTCGAACAGGCAGTCGTACGCGTCCGATCAAGCTACACGGGCGGCACGCTCGGGACGCCCAAGAACCGCGAACGCCGAGATGTCGATCTGATCTCCGACATCGTCGAGCTCCTCGCCGCCTGGCGCGAGGAGCGGGGAGGTCCAGTCGACGACCTGGTCTTCCCAGGGGAGAACGGCTCCGGCTGTCTCTCGCCAACGGTCTTGCTTCGGCGCCAGCTCTATCCGGCGATGGCCGCCGCCGAGATCCAGCGGATCGGACCGACGCAGGAGAAGCGAACCTTCCACAGCTTCAGGCATACGTTTGCGAAGCGCGCACTCGAGAGCGGTGCTCAGATCACGTGGCTCTCCCGACACCTCGGCCACTCTTCGCTCAAGGTGACGACCGACATCTACGGCCACTGGGAACGAGCCGAACGGAAGATCCAGGCAGCCAAGATGGAAGGCGCCTTCCCAGTCTGAGCAGAACTACCCGTACTCCACTCGTACTCCGGAGGTAATGGCTGATCGGGCCGCGATCTCAGAAACTGCTGTTTTGCAGTCCTTTCTCTTATGGGCCGAGTTGGAATCGAACCAACGACCTTGGGATTAAAAGTCCCCTGCTCTACCAACTGAGCTACCGGCCCGGGCCGAGTGAGTGTAGAAGCAGCGGCGCCGGTCGCGGGTGGCGGGGGTCTGTCCCTAAACCCGTCTGGCTCTACACTCCGAGCCGGGCCCCCATCGACTAGCGGCCTAGGTCACCACCCTTTCAAGGTGGCAGCACGGGTTCGAATCCCGTTGGGGGCACCTCGCTCCACCGGACCCACTCCGGCGGCGCGCGGGCGGTTAGCTCAGCTGGTAGAGCACCTGCTTTACACGCAGGGGGTCAGAGGTTCAAGTCCTCTACCGCCCATCACGAGACGATCGCGGTGGCCATGCGGTCTACGTGAACCTGTCTAGCCGCTAGCTTGAGCACTTCCTTTCCACCCGCAGCGAGGGCATCTTCCGCCGCCCGTCGTCCCGCGTCCACCGCCCGGTCGAGGTGCTTGAAGCCGCGAAGCGAGATGTCCTGCACATCCGGAGTGATCAAGAGATCCGCGAGGTCACGGTTCGCCTCGGCTCGCTCGACGCTCCCGAGGACCGTCGCCCGCGAGAGCGTCTCGAGAATCGTCGGGAGGAGCGCCTGCGGATTCGTGTCCGGGTCGTCGCTCTCGAGTCGACGCATGACGTCGACGGCGACAACCGGCCCCGACTCGGCGCCGACCATCACGTCGATGGGGAGGTTGTTGAGAACACCTCCGTCGACGAGCAGCTCGGAGCGCCGCAGCACCGGGGGCGCGAGGCCCGGAATAGCCATGCTCGAGCCGACCGCCTCGATGATCGACCCAGTTCGATGGACGACCATCCGGCTCGCGACCAGGTCCGCGCTCACGGTGAAGAACGGACAGGCGAGCTGCTCGAGTGTGGCCTCTCCGAAGATGCGTCTGAGCTTGGATGCAATGCGTCGCGCCCGCATGAGCGCGTGACGCGGGAATGTGTAGTCGTTGAACGGAGCCCGGCGGGAGAGCTCCTGGCGGCACGTCTCTACCATGACCTCGGGCGGCCAGCCGAGCGCCGCCATCGCCCCGACGAACGCTCCCATGCTGCAGCCGCCGAAGCGGTCGATGACGATCTTCTCCTCGGCGAATACCTGGAGCACCCCGATGTGGGCGAGCGCCCTCGCGCCGCCGCCGGAAAGAACGATTCCGAGGGATTGTCCGGTCAGCCGACGTGAGAGCCGCCTGGTCGCGTCGGGAAGAGCATCCTCCGACGTGACCACGTAGTGCGCCCGCGGCCCCGCGCTCGTCCAAGCGGCAACGTCCTCGATCGAGGGGGTGCGGAGGAAGACGAGATCGCATCCGGCCGGAGGTGCGAGCCCCGCAGTCGGCCCGCCTGCCGCCGCGATCACCACCCGGTCGGCCTGGCGTAGGCAGAAGCTCGACCAGTCGCTCCCGTCGAGTCCGGCTCGAAGGAGGACGTAATCGTGCGCCCGTTCGAGCTCAGCGAGAGCTCGTCCCCAGGCATCGGGCTCGCGCCACTCGGCCGCAGGGTGGGCATGAGCCACCGCCTCGCCGAGCTCCGAGAATGCGGATCCGAGCTCCTCCCAAAGGCGCTCGGTGTCGACGCCCGGAACGGCTGTCATCGTCACGATGCGTGTCGGCGCCTCCGAGGGCTCGAGCGTTCCACCGCGCTGAATGCGCTCTGCGAGCGCTCTCGCGAGCCCAGCGCCGAGCTCGGCGTCTCGCGCGAGGAGCTCCTCGAATCTCTCACCATCGATCTCGAGGAGCTCGGTGTCGCGCACGGCCTGCACGGACGCCGAACGCCTTGCTCCAGTCAGGATCGCGAGCTCACCGATCACCGCCCCTTGCCCAAGTGTGTTGAGAACGACCGTCTCACCGTCGCGCTCGGCGACGACGCGCATGCGTCCCGACACGACGAGATAGAGACAGTCGCCGGCGTCGCCCGCGTGAAAGAGCGATTCCCGCGCCGAGACGCGCACCGGCTGCCCGGCTGCGACGAGCTCGTCCTGCAGGCGCGCCGGAAGCAAGCCAAAAAGCGGCGAGTCACCCAGCGGTGACATCTGGGCCATCCGGCCGATTCTCTCAGACTGCGGATGGTCTGACGAATCGCGCGTTCAGCGTGCGAAAGCGCTTACCAGCCCGCGGGCGGTGCCATGTACACCGCGACGCCGAGGCCCGGGAGCTTGTCCGAGACGAAGTCGCCGAGCGGTGACACGACGCGACCGTCGCGGAAGACGCGGAGCTTGCGGCCGCTGAGGCCCTGCACGCTGAAGGACGCGGTCGCGGGCGCGGTGGACGTGTTCACGGCGATGACGTAGGTCGCGCCGTTGTAGCGGCGCGCCGCCACCCGCACCGGGCTCTGAAGCGACCAGCTCGACTTGGCGACAGGGGCGAGGAGCGCGGGAGCGAGGGCGACGATCTCGCGGTTCGAGTGACGGACTTCGGTGCGGATGTCCTCTGCCCAGTAGTCGGGGAAGTAGCCGATGCCGCGCGCGCCGCCCGCGATAGCGAGCCACGTCTCCGCCCGCACGACGTCCGGCGTCGGATCCAGGTTCGAGCGGCAGTGCTCCATCGGGCCGGCCTCGATCCACTGGAACGTCGGTTTGCCGCCCGTCAGCCCGATCAGCTCGCGCTGCATCCAGAAGACGTTGTCGATCTGCTCGAGCGAGCAGCGCACCTCGACCGGGTAGGTGTCGAACCCGATGATGTCGGCCTTGGCGAAGAAGCCGGGATAGATGTCTCGGCCGTAGGGGCCGGGCGCCGCTCCGGCCGAGAAGTGATCGGTCAGCGTTAGGAAGGTGACCTTGCCGTTCTGCTTCGGCACGGGCATCTTCTCGGGATCCCCGACCGAGACGTCCGCCTCGTCCGGTAGATGCCAGCCCACGAGCCCCGGCCCGCCGATTTCCGGCGTCGCGGCATCGACCGTGGACATGGCTCGTCCGGCCAATCTCGTGAGCTGCTCCTGCTCGTCGTCGCAGCTCACGCCGAGGAAGAGGTTGATGCCTGCGGCGATGCTCGTCGGGTAGTAGGTGGGGCACTGGCGCCAGACCATGCGAGGGAACACCGCGGCGCCGTTGATGCGTAGCGGTGCGGAGGATTCGACCCTCGGAGTTCCGGGCGGGAGCGCGCCGGGCGCTGGGGGCGTGGGTGTCACGCCCGGGGGAAGCTTGGGCGGAAGCACGAACGGCGAGTCGGGAGTGGACGATTTGTCGGCCGCGGTCGGCGCCGCGGATGCCGCCACCTCGCCGGGCCAGGGATCTGTCCGGAACGACCCGCGTGCCTCGGCGCGCATTCCGTTTCGCCACCGCGCCAGGACGCGGTAGCGGTAGGTCGTTGCCGGCTCGAGCCCATTGAGTGTCGTTTTCCCGGTTTGGGCCTCACGAACGACCGCCGTCGGCGACCAGATCCCATATCTCTCGTCCGGGCCGAGCTCGATCACGACCCGCCCAGGCTCCTCGACGCGCCAGCGAACGATCGCGGAGAAGGCCCCGGTTTGGACGCCGACGATGTCCGGGACCGGGGAGCGGGAGGCGTTGGCGCCTGCGGAAGCGAGCGCGAAGGAGGCCACGAGGGCAAGCAGGAGTAGAGCTGCAGAACGCTGCCGCATATGGTGACTGTCGGCAGGCGCAGACCTCCGAGCCTCACTCGCGAGAGGGATCAGCCGCGACGCCAGGGAGCACCAGCGGCCGCGAAGCGGACGCCTTTAGGGATCTTCGCGCGTCCGGAATCCGCGCTAGCGGATTCCGGACTTGCGCCAGTAGGCTCACCCCGTGGACCTCGCAGGCAAGACGGCGGTTGTCACGGGCGCCTCGAGCGGCATCGGCGCGGCGACCGCGCGCAAGCTGCGCGAGGCGGGCGTGCGCGTCGTCGGTGGCGCGCGCCGCGTTGAACGGATCGAAGCCGACCTCGCGCTTCCGCTCGATGTCATGGACGAGGAGAGCGCCGCGGCTTTCGTCGGGCGCGCCGCCACCGAGCTCGGGGGCATCGACATCCTCTTCAACAACGCGGGGCTCGCTCTCGGCCGCTATCCGTTCTGGGAATCGAACCTCGAGGACGAGCAGACGGTGCTGCATACGAACGTGGACGGCGTGCTGCGCATGACGCGTCTCACCCTGCCCTACATCAACGACAACGGCCACATCCTCTTCATGGGGTCGGTCGCGGGGCGCCAGGCGTACCAGGACGCGGCGTCGTACGTGGCGGCGAAGTTCGCAGTCCGCGGCTTCGTCTACGCCCTGCGCGAGGATCTCCTCGGGCGCCCGATCCGGATCACGACCGTCGACGCAGGACTTGTCGAGAGCGAGTTCTCACTCGTCCGGTACCGGGGCGACGTGGATGCCGCGAAGGCCGTGTACGAGGGGGTCGACCCGGTCACCCCTGAGGAGATCGCGGACTGTGTCATGTTCGCGCTCACCCGCCCGTCGCATGTCAACGTGGACGAGATCGTGGTCAAGGCGCTCGCGCAGTCGAGCGGCGCGAGGGTCGTCCGCCGAACGTGAAGGGCCTGTCCGGAGAGTGGTCGCGCTGGATGGCACGCGACACGTGCCGTGAGGCAAGGACGCAGGGAGCGTCAATATGCAGGCATATTGGTGCGACCGAGGACGCTGCATCCTGGTGCGTGTCGCGTGCCAGGCGGCCTGATCCACTCTCCGGGCAGGCCCTTGGGACACGCGAGTGCTGACGATCCTCGAAGGGTCAACGTTCTGCATGTCCGACGAGCGCGGCGATATCGCCGCCCCGACAAGCGGATTCTTCGCGCACGACACCCGGTTCCTCTCGCGGCTCGTGCTCTCCGTCCAGGGATCGCCGCCGCTCCTGCTGTCGTCGGGACGCGTCGAGCACTTCGCGGCAGCGTTCTTCCTTCGCAATGCGAGCTTGAACGGGCTCCCGCAGGACGCGCTCTCGATCTCCCGCGAACGGTTCGTCGGTACGGGCATGCAGGAGCGGATCGCGATCCGGAACGAGAGCATGCACCGACTCGACTTCGATGTCTCTCTCGAGCTCGCCGCGGACTTCGCAGACATCATCTCGGTCAAGCTCCACGACTTCGCGCTCGGCGACCCCGCGAACGCACCGGACCTCCCGCCTCCCGCGCCCGCGACGTACGACGAGGCGCGCCGCCAGATCTTGATCGTGGACCCGGTGGGTGACCTGAGGACCCGCATCGTCCTCTCGCAGGCCGGTCGAATCAACGAAGGCGGAGCGGTCTTCGACCTCTCCCTCGATCCGCACGAGCGCTGGGACATCACCGTCGATGTCGTTCCCGCCCTCGACCCCGAAACGGACGCGGAGCTCGCCGAGCATCTGAGCGACGAGCGCGAGACGCTCGGAGACGTCGTCGCGGCGTGGACGCTCCGGGTGCCGCGGGTCCGGGGAGGCTGGGAGAGCTTGCGCCGCGCGTTCGATCGCTCGATCGAGGATCTCGCTGCACTGCGGATGCGCACGGGTGAGTTCCGTCGACCGCTCTTCGCCGCGGGGATGCCATGGTTCATGACCGTGTTCGGCCGCGACACGGCGATCACGTCGCTCCAGTCGCTGCTGTTGGGGCCGGAGCCCGCGATCGGCGCCCTGGACGCGCTCGCCGAGCTGCAGGCCACGACCGTGGACCCCGCGATCGACGCCGAGCCCGGGAAGATCGTCCACGAGGTCCGCCACGGCCGCGCCGCCGAGTTCTGGTTCCCTCGCTACTACGGCTCCATCGACTCGACACCGCTGTTCCTCGTCCTCCTCGCCGAGACCTGGCGCTGGACGGACGATGCGGTGCTCGTTCGACGGCTGCGGGAGCCGGCCATGCTGGCGCTCGAGTGGATCGACCATCACGGTGACCTCGACGGTGACGGCTTCGTCGAGTATGCGCGGCGGGCGGACGGCGGCCTCACGAATCAGTCGTGGAAGGACTCTGGTGACTCGCAGCGCTTTCACGACGGACGGTTCGCCGAGGCACCGATCGCGCCGGTCGAGGTGCAGGGCTATGTCTACGACGCGAAGCGCGGGCTGGCGGAGATCGCCCGGGACGTCTGGCGCGAGCCCGAGCTCGCGGACCGGCTCGAGCGCGAGGCCGCCGAGCTCCGCGTCGCGTTCGACAAGGCGTTCTGGGTCGAGGAGCGGGGTGGATTCTTCGCGCTCGCCCTGGATGGGGAGAAGCGGCACGTCGACGCCCGCTGCTCGAACATGGGACATCTGCTCTGGAGCGGGATCGTCCTTCCCGAGCGGGTGGGGCCGGTCGTAGACCAGCTCCTCTCGGAGTCGCTCTGGTCCGGCTGGGGAATTCGGACGATGGCGAGCGACGCGGCCGCGTACAACCCGATCAGCTATCACAACGGCACCGTCTGGCCCCACGACACGTCGCTCACCGCCTGGGGTCTCGCTCGACATGGCTACCCCGAGGCGGCGAGGCGTGTCGCCCGCGCGTTAATCGAGGCCGCTGCGCACTTCGACTGGTCGCTGCCCGAGGTTTTCGCTGGTTATGCGCGAGACGAGACGCCGTTCCCGATCGCGTATCCCACGGCCGCTCGTCCGCAGGCCTGGGCGGCGGGCACGCCGATCTTGCTCGTGCGCGTCCTTCTCGGGATCGAGCCGGACCGCGTGCGACAGCGGCTCGTGACCAACGTCACCGACGAGCTGCCGAGCTGGCTCGAGGGGTTGCGTGTCGAGGGCGTGCGCGCGTTCGGGCGAAACTGGTCGGTTGCGGTCGAGCGCGGGCGTGTCACGATTGCCGAGGGCGTCTAGGGTGTTAGACGTGAGGGAAGGGAATTGCGGCCGCGAAGCGGACGCCTTTAGGGATCTTCGCGCCGCCGGAATCCGCGCGAGCGGATTTCGGTGTTGCGCCGTATGAATGTTGGCCTGATCTGTCCCGTGTGGTTTCCGGTGCCTCCCGAGGCATATGGAGGAACCGAGCGCGTCGTCGCGCTTCTCGCTGACGGGCTTGTCGACGCCGGCCACGACGTGACGCTCTTCGCGTCGGGCGACTCGCAAACCCGCGCGCGCCTCGAGTCCGTCTTCCAGACGGCGCCGAGCGAGTGGATCGGTCACACGTACTGGGAGATGCAGCACACCGTGCATGCGATCCGCAAGGGAAGCGAGTTCGATGTCGTGCACGACCACACGGGTCTCCTCGGGCTCGCGCTCGGCGGGCTCCTCAGCGTGCCCTTCTGCCACACGGTTCACGGCCCGCTCGACGGGGGGCCGGGCCGTTTTTACGAGAACGTCGTCGAGCTCGCGCCCAAGGCCAAGCTGATCTCGATCTCCATGAACCAGCGGAAGCCGAAGCAGGATCTTCCGTGGATCGCCAACTGTCCGAACGCGCTCGATCTCTCCGTCTACCCGTTTCGGCGCAAGTCGGGCGGCGACTACCTCCTCTTCCTCGGTCGAATGAGCCCGGACAAGGGCGCGCACAGGGCGCTCGCGGTCGCGCTGGAGACGGGCCTTCCCCTGAAGATCGCCGCCAAGTGCCGCGAGCCGCTCGAGATCCGTTACTTCGACGAGTTCATCCGCCCGCACCTCGGCGAGTCGATCGAGTATGTGGGCGAGGTCGGACACGCGGACAAGGTCGAGCTTCTGATGGGGGCGCGGGCACTCATCTTCCCGATCGACTGGGAGGAGCCGTTCGGGCTGGTCGTGATCGAGGCGATGGCCTGCGGAACACCGGTGATCGCCACGCGCCGAGGCGCCGTTCCGGAGATCCTGGAGCACGGTCGGACGGGGGTCATCGTCGACCGCTATCGCGACATGGAGGACGAAGCGGTGCTCGAGTGCGCGGACAGCCTCGACCCGGTGGTTTTGAGGCGCGAGGTCGAGGAACGGTTCTCCCCGGAGCACATGGTTGCGAACTACGTCGCCGCGTACGAGGCGACGATCGCCGCCACACCGTCCGCGTGAAGTTGCGCTCCCCGCACGACCGCGAGATCCTCAAGCTCGCGGTTCCTGCGCTGGGCGCGCTTGCCGCGGAGCCGCTCTACCTCCTCGTCGACACGGCGATCGTCGGCCATCTCGGTCGCTCGCAGCTTGCGGCGCTCGGCATCGCCGCGACCATTCTCGGCGGCCTCTTCGCGATCTTCAACTTCCTCCAGTACGGGACGACGGCTCAAGTCGCGCGTGCGGGAGGGGCGGGGCAGAGCGAGATCGCGCGTCGGCTCGGGGCGCAGGCCGTCTGGCTTTCGCTCGGGTTCGGGATCGCCGTCTCGGCGCTCGTGGCTGTCCTCGCGGAGCCGCTCGTCACGCTCATGGGCGGCGAGGGCCAGGCTGCCGAGTATGCGGTGACGTACCTGCGCATCGCCGCGATCGGCTTTCCCGCAGCGTTCCTCGCGCTCGGTGGCCAGGGGTACCTCCGCGGAATCGCCGATTTGAAGAC
>Ga0136632_10000180_pt1 | contig 16297 bp, 23 predicted proteins | sample AntDrymUQ6112106_2_FD_104670 | JGI IMG/M metagenome (GOLD analysis project Ga0136632, IMG submission 104670) | Polar desert sand microbial communities from Dry Valleys, Antarctica - metaG UQ611 (21.06) | ecosystem: Environmental > Terrestrial > Soil > Desert | place: Antarctica: Dry Valley...
ACCACGGCATCGACAACGTAGCGAGCCAGCTCCACGGGTCACCTCCCGGGCTAGGGGTGTCCACTATGGCCCGCGACATGCCTCCTCAGAGGTGTCCACTATCCGGTGAAATCACACACCCCCTCTCGCACTCCAATCGCCAGCGGACCTAATCGTGAAACGGCCGCTGGGAAAGAACCGCTAAAGCAGAGGAGGGACCGAGGCAGCTGCCCCGGTCCCCCTCTAGGTACTGTGTCGAGGTCTGGATCGCCCCGGACATCATCATCACAAGGTCTAGTGGTCCTTCACCAGCATGTAGATCTGTATCTCGGCCACCGCGCACACCGTCTTCCCGCCGTGCCCGATGATGCTCATCCAGCTGGCGGAGTTGGGCGTGGCGCACACGAGATGCTCGTGGTAGCCACTGATCCCCACACCCGCGGGGCCCTGAGGACCTGCCGGGCCCTGAGGACCTGCCGGGCCCTGGGCACCGTCGACGCCGTCTGCTCCGTCTGCACCGTCATTTCCTGCGGCGCCCTGTGCGCCATCGACCCCGTTAGTCCCGTTGAGTCCGTTGGTCCCATCGACTCCGTTGGTGCCATCGATGCCGTCAGTGCCATCGGTTCCGTCGGTGCCTGCGGCGCCCTGTGCGCCATCGACCCCGTCAGCTCCGTTAGCTCCGTCGACGCCGTCTGTGCCGTCGACGCCGTCTACACCGTTCGTCCCATCGAGGCCGTCGGTTCCGTTGGTTCCGTCAACGCCATCGGTTCCTGCGGCACCCTGGGCGCCGTCGATCCCGTCGGCTCCGTTAGCTCCGGGGAGCCCGGTGGCCCCGGTGGCAACTCAGCACATAGTCATCTGTCGCAATTACCAACAGAAGGAACCACGTTTGCACTAGTCATCCGTTTCGCCGTCAGGCGGGACCTCAGAAATAGGGGACTAGGCTCGGAGTTCGCAGCCGCTCGCCGTGGGGTCCCATATCGCCCGTGAGGTCCGATATCGCCCGTATGGGTGCATAGCCCCCCTATCGAGGCTCTTTGTTTGCCGAAAGGGTTGACCGGCGACGCCGGCGGGTCTGTACTGGCCGCAGGTCTTCCAACGACAATCTTGGGGGTTATCGATGAGCGAAACCAGAGGCACGGCGCCGCCACCACCACCCGCCGCTCGGGGCGACTACCGGACCACGGAGCCACGGAACGGGGTCGGCGTGGCGGCCCTGGTGGTCGGCGTCGTCAGCCTCGTTCTCGCCGTGCTCGTCATCACTGCGCCGTTCTCGTTCATCCTGGGTCTGATCGCGATCATCCTCGGGATCATCGGTATGAGCCGGGCCTCCAAGGGCGTGGCGACGAACCGGGGACAAGCCGCAGCCGGCCTGATCACGGGCATCTTGAGCATCCTGGTCGCAATCGCCGTGGGCATCAGCCTCGTCGGCTTCTTCACCGAGCACCAATCCGACATCAGGGAGTTCGGCAACTGCATGAGGCAGGCCGACGACGATCGAGATCGAGGGACCTGCTTCGGCGATCTCGGGGGGAAGCTCGAGGAGGATAACTAAGCCGCTAGGTCGAGCCAGCGCGCGACCGTCTTCTCAGCCGCAGCCCGTTGGGCGGGAAGATGGTCGCGCGCCTGCTGCACCAACTCGTCCTTGGTGACGCCCCAGTAGCCATTCAGTCGCTGCGGCGGAGTCTCGTCGCACCACGCGGCGATGATGTCTTCCGTCACCTCGAAATGCCATTGCACGCCGTATGCGTTGTCGAATCGAAACGCCTGCTGCAAGACGTCATCGCTGGCGAAAAGATGTGTGGCGCCCCGAGGGAGGTTGAAGGTGTCCTCGTGCCACTGGAACACGCTGACATCACTTCCGAATCCATCCAGCAGTGGGTCATCGCGGCCCTCCGAGGTGGGACGGACCCGGCGAAAGCCGATCTCACGCACCGGAGCGCGAACCACGCTTGCATCGAGAGCTCGGGCAAGGATCTGCGCGCCAAGACAGATGCCGAGGAAGGGCACTCGCGCCTCAACCGCTGAAGCCGTGAAGGTTCGGACCTGGGCTAGGAAGGGGTGCCGATCGAGTTCGTCGGCGTTCATCTCGCCGCCGAGGACGATCACCCCCGACCCATCCTGGGGGTCCGGCCACTCGGTTCGTTTCCAGGCGTCGATGTATCGCCAGGGGACGCCTCTGTCGGCGAAGACCTCCTCGATAACCCCCAGCGGAGCCGATGCCTGGTGTCGAACGCAGAGAACCGGTTTCACCCGGCCCACATTACTGTGGGCGTCTCTCCCCACGGTGAGGGCGAACGCCGGCCACGGGTGCGCGCGTACACCGGGCTCAGGGAGACAACCGTTCGATGATCCATCCGTCCTCGGCACCGCGCCGGTAACGGAGGCGGTCGTGCAGTCGGTCCGCCCGGCCCTGCCAGAACTCCACTTCATCCGGGACCAGGCGGTAGCCGCCCCAGTGAGGGGGCCGGGGGATGTCACCGCCCGGATAGCGGCTCTTCACCTCGGCCGCGGCCTGCTCCAGTGCCGAGCGGTCCCCGATCACCTCGCTTTGGCGTGACGCCCAGGTGCTCACCCGGCTGCCCACAGGTCGCGCCGCGAAATACTCATCGGACTCCCGCTCCGGCAAGCGGTCCACCTGACCGGTGATGCGGACCTGCCGCTCGAGCTCGAACCAGTAGAAGACGAGCGCCGCGCGTGGATTCGACGCGAGTTCCCGGCCCTTCGCGCTCTTGTAGTTGGAGAAGAAGACGAAGCCGCGCTCGTCGAATCCCTTCAGCAGCACGGTACGCGCGGAGGGATGACCATCGAGCGACGCGGTAGCGAGGGTCATCGCGTTCGGAAACGTCAGGGCCGCATCGAGGGCAGCGGTCATCCACGCAGCGAACTGCCCGAATGGCTCTCCCTCCACCTCTGTCTCGCGCAGTGGCTTGTCTTCGTGGGGTCGCCGCAGCCCCGAGATCATGCGGCTGAGATCCCCGTAGTCGGGCGCGCTCACGCGTGTGCATCCAGCTTCTGGGCGAGCGCTCGGAACGCGCGTCCACGATGGCTGAAGGTCAGCTTCTCCTCGAGAGGGATCTCCGCCATCGTGCGCGTGTCCCCATCGGGGACGACGTGGGGGTCATAACCGAATCCCAGCCTTCCGCGCCCTTCGAGGATCACGCGCCCGCCGCACGTCCCCGATGCAATCATCTCCGTCCCGCTCGGCCACACGCAGACGGCTGCGCAGACGTACCGACAGGTCCGCTGATCCTCGGGGACGTCCTTCAGTAGAGCCACGAGCATGGCGTTGTTGGCATCGTCGGTGGCGTTTTCGCCCGCGTAACGCGCGGAGCGGACACCCGGATCGCCATCCAGAGCGTCAACCTGTAGTCCGGAATCGTCCGCGATGGCCAGAAGTCCCGTGGCTTGCGTCGCCGCCCGTGCCTTCGCAAGCGCGTTAGCTTCGAACGTCGCGAAGGGTTCTTCCAATCCGAGTTCGGGGGCCAGCTCGTCAAGTGGGAGGATCTCCACCTTCTCGAGCAGGATCTTCACCTGTTCCACCTTGTGACGGTTCCGCGACGCAAAGACCGCTTTCACTCTTGCTCGGGGGCGCCCAAGGCCCTTTCCTGTTCGGCCGTCAGGGTGGCGATGCCGGTCGTCGCGAGATCCATCAGCGCGTCGAGCTCGGCGCGCTCGAAGGTCCCTTGTTCGGCGGTTCCTTGCACCTCCACAAGCTTGCCTGCGCCGGTCATCACGACGTTCATGTCCACCTGGGCGGTTGAATCCTCGGAGTAATCGAGATCCAGAACGGGTCGGTCGGCGACGATCCCGACACTGATGGCCGCGACCGAATCCACCAGCGATGAGGCTTTGCCCTCGCCCACCTTCGTCAGCGCCTCCTGGAGAGCGACGAACGCGCCGGTGATAGAAGCCGTGCGCGTCCCGCCGTCGGCCTGAAGGACGTCGCAATCGATCAACACGCTGCGCTCGCCCAGGGCGGCCATGTCCGTGATCGCTCGCAACGAGCGCCCGATGAGACGCTGAATCTCCTGCGTCCGACCTGATGGACGACCCCGATTGACCTCGCGCGAGATCCGTTCCGGCGAGGAACGCGGCAGCATCGAGTACTCGGCCGTGACCCAACCCTTGCCGCTGCCCTTCATCCACCGCGGGACCGAGTCCTCCACGGTCGCCGTGCAGATCACCTTGGTATCGCCCATCTCGATCAGGCACGAGCCCTCCGCATAGGGCATGAAACCAGGCACCATCGTCACCGGCCGCAGCTGATCGTCGCTTCGCCCGTAGGAACGATCCGTCACAGTTCGAACCTCCGTAGGTCTTCGGCCAGCTCCACTGCGATCGAGCCGGCCGCCTCCTGAGCCTCCGCGAGCGTGCGCTCGTGATCGCGACCGGGAGGAAGATGAGTGATAACCAGACGAGCGACGTCAGCCTTTGCGGCCAGCCCACCGGCCTGCGACGCGCTGAGGTGGCCCGGCCAGGGATCGTCCGCATCCTGGAAGGTCGCCTCGCACACGAACAGGTCGGCATCGCGCGCAAGCGTTTCGAAATCCGCATCGAGCCCGGAATCCGCCGAGTAGGCGAAAACCTTCCCCAGATGCTCGATCCGTACCCCGAGCGTTACCGGCGGGTGGGCCATCCTCACGAACGACAGCGAGGCCCCGTTGAATTCGATCGACTCCCCTTCGGTGATGGCACGCAAGTCGAAGCTCTTTGAGATCTCGGGTGCGTATCCCTGAAGAACCTCGATCGTCTCCTCAGGGGCCCACAGTGGGATGGGCGACAGCGGTTCAGTCTGTCCATAGTGGCGAGCGTGCAACGCCTGGAAGACGTCCGTCGTGTGATCCGGATGTCGATGGGTGAGCACGATCCCGGCGATCGACGGGTAGTCGGCCAGGGTCAGCAGGTTCCTCCACGTGCCCGCACCTGCATCGAGACACAGCCGCGATCCATCGACCTCGACCAGGTATCCGGACGCCGCCCGGGTGGGGGTTCCGTAGATCCCGGACGAACCGAGGATGGTCACCGCCAGGGTCATGGCTTGTCCCAGGGCCTGTACTCCACGGCTTTGAACTCGGGGCCGAGGAACCGCGCTCCCAACTCGCCGGAGATCCCCTGCTCGCTCGAGGCGATGAACCTATGGGTTCCGGTCTGCGGCGACCGGTTGAGCAGATCCGCATCGCGCAACTCCGCGTAGACCTGGTTTGCGGTCTCTTCCGCGCTCGAGACGAGGACAACATCGTCGCCCATCACATAGCGCAGCACTCCCCTTAGTAGTGGGTAGTGCGTGCACCCAAGGATGAGCGTGTCGACCTCCGACTCTTTCATCGGTTCCAGATACTCGCGCGCCACCTCGAGCAACTCGTCTGATGACGTGTCCCCCCGTTCGACGAACTCCACGAAGCGCGGACATGCCTGGGCTATAAGGAGCACGTTAGCCTTCGTGTCACCGACCGCGTGCTCGTACGCGCCCGAGTTAACCGTTGCCTCGGTTCCTATCAGACCGATGCGACGATTACGACTGATCGCGATCGCCGACTTAACGGCGGGCTCGATGACGCTAACGATGGGGACGACATACCGTTCTCGCATCTCATCAAGAGCGGCCGAAGCTGCGGAGTTGCACGCCACGACGAGCATCTTCACGTCCTCTTCCACGAGCGCATCGGTGATCTCGAGAGCAAACTTCCGAACCTCTTCGAGCGGACGGGGCCCATAGGGGCAATGCGCCGTGTCACCGAAGTAGATGAGGTGCTCGTGAGGGAGAAGATCGATGTGGGCTCGAGCGACCGTCAATCCACCGACACCGGAATCGAACATCCCGATCGGTCGTTCGGATCGATCTACCACCACAGCACCTCCTCCACCTGGCTCTCCGCAGTGTCTATGTCCTGCGTCCACGCCTCGGTTGAAAGGTACTTCCATCCCGCGTCCGGGAGCAGGCAAACGACATCGCCTCCACCGTCGGCCGCCAGACGTTCGCCAACCCGCTGGGCGACCCAGATCACTGCGCCCGCCGAGATGCCCGCGAAGATCCCCTCGCGACCGAGCAGCTCACGGGTCCACAGGATCGAGTCTCTCGCGCGAACCTTGACCTTGCCGTCGAGGATGTCGGGGTCGAAGATCGGCGGGACGTAGCCGTCGTCGAGCGAGCGCAGCCCATAAACGAGCTCGCCGAGCTCCGGCTCGGCTGCCACCACCTTCACATCGGGGTTGTGCTCTTTGAGTCGTCGCCCGACCCCCGTCAGCGTGCCGCCGGTACCAAGACCCGCGACGAACGCTTTCACCTCTGGAAGGTCATCGATGATCTCCTGACCTGTCCCCATGTAGTGCGCCTGCACGTTGGCCTCATTGCCGTACTGGAACGGCATGAAGTAGCGATCATCGACGGCCATCTCCTGCGCGAGCGCAACGGCCCCGTTCGTCCCCTTGTCACCGTCCGAATACACGAGTTGCGCGCCGAAGGCCTCCATGAGCTGGATCCGCTCGCGGCTGGCGTTGTCGGGGATAACCGCCGTGAAGCGGTAGCCGCGGATCCGCGCCACCATCGCCAGAGCGATCCCCGTATTGCCGGAAGTCGGCTCGAGGATCGTCTTTTCCCTTGTCAGCGCGCCCGATCCTTCACCGGCTTCGACCATCGCCACCGCGATGCGGTCCTTCACCGATCCGGTCGGGTTCTGGCCCTCGAGCTTGGCCCACAACCGCACGTCCGGGCGAGGGGACAGGTTCGGTAACTGGACCAGGGGTGTGTTGCCCACGGTGTCCAGTATCGATTTGAATCTCATCCGGATGCGCTCAGCCTCCCGCGACGGACGGCAGTAGCGAGACCGTATCCCCCTCGGATACCTGGGTTTCGAGCTTGTTCAGGTAGCGGATGTCTTCGTCGTTCAGATAGACGTTGATGAACCTGTGTAGCTGCCGATCCTCAGCCAGGAGCTGGTCGCCGATGCCGGGATAGCGCCGCTCGAGCTGGGCGACCAGATCGGCGATGGTCCCCGGCTCCAGGCTGGCCACGGCTTCCTGATTGGTGAACCTCCGAAAAACCGTCGGGATGCGAACTTCGACGGACACATTGCCTCCTTGTAAATAGTGCTAATTCGTCCATCGTAGTCAACCGTCGGGTGGGCCGTCTCCTTCCCCCTCCTCGACGACCACGGTGGCCTCCTCGATGCGACCGTCGGCGTCGATTAAGCTCGCCTTCAGGATCCTGAAGGCACGGATCGAGGGAGGGTCGGAGGCGAGTGAGACGATCACATACGGGACGTCCTCGCTTGCCAGGCGCACGTCGGTGGGAGATGGATAGGCCTCCGTGCGCGTATGTGAGTGGAAAACGCCTCCCAGATCCCAGCCGGACTCCTCGAGCTTCTTGTAGGCGGCGAACTGCTCCTGGGGATCCAGGGCGTAGCGTACGGGGCTCCGGGTTGCATTCGTCATGCGAAAGACCTTAGTGATGTCGCCGTTCGAGGCGGCGAGGATCCCACAAGCCTCGTTCGGACGTTCCTGGAGGCAGTGCTCGACCATCTCGTCCGCGAGCGCGCGGCTCATCCGCACGACGTCAGCCAACCCGGATCCTTCCATCTCCAGACCTCAACGCGCCGATCCTGGCGGCGTCGTCCACCCCGCGTTCGGCGAGCGATCCCATCAGGCGGCCGAGTTTCTCGGGCGCGACGGCGATCAAGAGACCACCTGAGGTCTGGGCGTCGTACAACAGGGCCAGGGATGCTTCCCCAAGCTCGGCGGCGACCACCTGGCCCTTTCCCGCCTCCCTGTTGCGCTGGCTCCCGGCCGGAAAGACCCCGCCAGCAGCCAGCGTCACGGCTTCCTCGAGCACGGGGATGCTCGCGTAGTGCAGATCGGCATCCAAGCGACCGTCGAGCATCTGTAGCAGGTGCCCCACGAGACCGAAGCCGGTGATGTCGGTCGCCGCCTCCGCCCCAATCTCGACCATGGACTCACACGCCGAACGATTCAGGGTTGACATGATCCGGATCGCTCGCTGCTCGGTTCCCTCCGTCGTCTTCCCGGCCTTGATACCGCTCGAGATGATCCCCATCCCGAGGGGCTTGGTGAGAACGAGCTCGCACCCCTTCGAGGCACCCGTCTTCGTCACTATCCGGTCGGGATGGACGGTCCCCGTGACCGAGAGCCCGAACTTCGGCTCGGAATCGTCGATCGAGTGCCCCCCAACGACCGTGACCCCCGCCTCATGACAGGCGTCGCCGGAACCCTCGATGACTGCGCCAAGGAGCTCGAAACCAAGGTCGCGGGGCCAGCCGACGAGGTTCAAAGCCGTTTTGGGACTGGCACCCATCGCATAGACATCCGACAGCGCGTTCGCCGCGGCGATGCGCCCCCATGAGTAGGCGTCGTCGACTATGGGGGTGAAGAAATCGACGGTCTGCACTATGGCCACGTCGGGCGCCAACTGATATACGGCCGCGTCATCGGGCGCGTCGAGGCCGACCAAGAGTTTGGGGTCGTGATGACCGGTGGCCACGTGACGCAGGACCTGCGCCAGCTCGTCGATGCCGAGCTTGCAAGCTCAGCCACCGCCGTGTGTATAGGACGTGAGCCGTACCTCGTCGCGCACGCTCGACACCTCCCTTCCATCTCCTGCCAGCCGTTGCGGGATGACCTGGGCCAATCTTGGCAGGGAAAGACAAGGTCGGGTTCAGCGAGGCGCTCGCCTTGCCGATTAGCCTCATGAGGGGTTCGACCGTTTTGGCCGAACCGTAAGGGCGCTCGATGCGCCACAACTGGGAGCGTTCGTGGACGAGTACGAAGAAGCGAGCGGAACACTCATAGAGAACCTTCTCCAGCGCCAGCGCCTGTTCGAGAGGCTGGCCCGGATCCAACGGTCCATCTCGCACCACGCCCCCCTGCAGGAGGTGCTGGATGCGATCACCGCGGGCGCTTGCGAGTTGCTCGGGGATGAGGTCGTGGGACTAAGGCTCATCGACGAAGACGACCCCTCTCACTGCATCATCGCTTCCTCTTGCGGCGTCAAGGCCTCGATCTTCGACTCCTTGAGACGTTCGAAAGTCGGCGACGGCGCAGGGGGCCTGGCGATCCTCGAGGACCGGCTCGTCGTGTTGGACGACTACGCCACGTCGAGCGCCGGCCTACCGATCTTCGTGGAGGACGGCCTAGTTGCCGCCATGGCCGCTCCGGTTCATGAGGAGGGCACACCCGTGGGAAGCCTCGTCGTCGCTTCCTACGCTCCGGGCCGGCGCTACTCGCACACCGAACGCGAGGTTCTCCTTGCGTTCGCGCAGCATGCGAGCTTGGCCCTGGGCGACGCTCGGCTCGTGGAAGCGATGCGCGAGGCGCAGAGATCCAAAGAGATGTTCTTCGCGATAGTGTCTCACGAGCTGAAGACACCACTTGCGGCGATCGTCGGCAACCTGCACACATTGATCAAGAACCAGCACAAGATCGACCCGGCTCTTCAGAGAGAAATGATGTCCACGGCACGCGAACGGGCACAGGAACTGTCCGGGTTGATCAATCGCATCCTGGCGGGAGCCCGTGCGGAGCTCGCCTCCGCCAAACAAGATGCCTTCTTGCCGGATCTGATCGACGACGCCGCAAAAGGGTTCAAGGAGTCGGGGGCACTCACCATGGCTTCGGTTCCTGAGATCCTCGTGTCCGTCGACAGGCAAGCGGTGCGCGAGGTGATCGGCATCCTGCTCGAGAACGCGCTGTCGCATTCGGTGGGTGAGGACGAGATCTTCCTGGAAGCCTCCGCCGGCAACGGACAGGTTTGCGTCGGCGTGCGCAATACCGGCTCGCTCCCTAAGGACTTCGATACCGGAAGATTGTTCGCCGCCTTCGAGAAAGGCCCCGATGCGATGTCGGACGGCGTCGGTTTGGGCCTTTACATCGCGTCGCGGCTCGCTCAATCGATCGGCGGCAAGATCGACGTCCGGACGGCAGATGAGAGTGTTGAGTTCGTCCTGAACTGGCCCCTGGAGGCACCGGCCGGCACCGATACGCGTGACGACGAGATGAGCGCGCGATGAAGGTCCTGCTGGTCGACGACAACGCTCCCATCCGGAAGAGCCTCAGGCAGCTCATCAACCTGCGAGACGACTTCGAGGTCGTGGGCGAGGGAAGCAACGGCGCGGAGGCCGTTCAAGCGGTTGACGATCTCAGCCCCGACATCGTGCTGATGGACATGAACATGCCCGTTATGGACGGCGTGGAGGCAACGAAAGCCATCAAGAAACGCCATCCCGAGGTACAGGTCCTGGCCCTAACCGCGTTCGCCGACGACGCTCTTGTCGCGAACATGGTGCGCGCCGGAGCCTCCGGATATCTCCTCAAGGGCGGCTCGTCAGCCGAGCTGATGGATTCCCTCCGGGCGGTCGCCAAAGGAAAGGGCGCGCTCGACCGGGAGATAACGAGGGGCGTCATCGAGAACATGGCCGACCTCTACCGGGACAATCAGTCGCGGGCCGTCGCTCTGACCGAGCTCGACCGCATGAAGAGCGAGTTCGTGTCCATCGTCTCTCACGAGCTGCGGACGCCGGTCACGTCCATCAAAGGCGGGGTGGAGACCCTTCGCCACAGCTGGGGCGAGGTCGACGAGGAAGTGAAGCTGGAGTTACTCGATTCGATGTCTGCGCAATGCGATCGACTCTCACGCCTGATCGGTCAGATCGTGACCGTGTCGGGGATCCAGCGTGGCGGTCTCGGGTTGGACCCCCACGATTTCTCGTTGGGAAACCTGGCCCAGGACGCGGTCGAGACCTTTAACGGTCAGTTCGACGGGCGCAACGTGCGCCTGGACATCAGAGCGGCGAGGGCATCGGGGGACGAGGAACGCATCAGGGAGGTGGCCGTCTCGTTCATCCAAAACGCCCTCGATTTCTCCTTCGGCAGCATCACGATCAAAGCCTCAACACGGGATGGCCAACCATTCCTCAGCGTGGCCGACGAGGGGCCGGGTGTCGAAGCGGACAAGCTTCAGGCGCTTATCCAGAGCCCCTTCAACCAAATGGATTCATCGACCACGCGGAGGGTCGGCGGGTTGGGGTTGTCTCTCTACATCGCGCGCCAGGTGCTGGAAGCGTCCGGTGGCGCTCTCGAGATCGACACCGATCCGAGCAGAGGGTCAATCGTCACGATGTTCCTGCCGCCTGCGCACTAGGTCATCTCTTGTGCGAGACGTCGACGCGTTCGATGCCGTCGACCGCCTCGATCTCGCGAGCGAGATCCGTACTGGAGAGCCCCTCGGGGAGCTGCACGGTGGCGCTCATGTGCCGGTTGCCTTCTTCATCGCTTATGAGCTTGACCGACTCGGCATGAGCTCCGTGTCCTTCGATGACTTCTGCCAGTCGCGACAGTTGCACACTGTTTGATGCCTCGATGATGAAGCGGATGGTGTCCGCCCGGAGGCGTGGAAATACGAACTTCTCGATCCACCGGAGAGCAGTCAGTGCGATCAATGCACCCACCGCAGTGGCTATCGCACCGACCCAGTATCCGAGAGCAACGGCGGTCCCGATCGCGGCCGTCACCCACAGTGCGGCGGCCGTGGTCAATCCTCGGACGTTCACGCCCTGTCGCATGATCGCCCCGGCCCCCAGGAAACCGATCCCCGTGACCACCTGAGCGGCGACCCGCGTCGGGTCGAACGTGACCCTGATGCCGTCCCCGGCGCCGGCGAACGCCTCGACCCCGTAGGCCCCCACGAGCGTGAACAACGCCGCGCCCATCGACACGAGGATGTGGGTTCGGAACCCTGCTGCGTGCTCGCGCAACTCGCGTTCGAAACCGATGCTGCCCCCGAGGGCGCCCGCGGCGGCGACCCTCAGTATCAGCTCCCAGATCTCGAGGTGTGGAATCGCCTGCCCCCTCGCCGCTTCCAAGCCCTATCTCGAGCGAGCATAAGCTAGCGCCAGGCCTACCCGAAGGACCCGTCTGCGACGTACCATCGTGGGTCAAGGAGGTTCACATGGACGTCTACCAGTGCCCGGATTGCGAGTTGAAGTTCAGAAACACGAGCGAGCTACGCCAGCACATCGCGATCGATCATCCGAGGCTCCACCAGGACATCAGAGAGCTCGACGACGCCACCTTCTCGGAATGGCATCACCGTCGCCGCCCACATCGTCACGCGCGTCGCGATCAGTAGGAGTTCTGGGGGTCAGTGACCCCGTTCGATCCATTCCTGTAGGTGGGGGGCCTCGGCGCCGATCGTCGTCGACTCACCGTGACCGGTGAGCACCTCCGTCTCCGGAGGCAGCACGAGCAGCTTGTCGCGGATAGAGGCGATGATCGTGTCGAAGTCCGAGTACTTGCGACCGGTCGCGCCGGGCCCACCCTGGAACAACGTGTCTCCGGCGAAGACGCGGCTCACGCCGTCGTATAGGCAGACGCCACCGGGGGAATGACCCGGCGTATGGATCACCGTCAGTTTCGCGTTGGCGACCTCTAGCACGTCGCCCTCGGACAGAGTGGCATCGGGAGCCCGATCCGGGTGCACCTCATCCCAAAGCATGCGGTCGTCCGGGTGCAGGTAGAGGGGGGCCTGGACCCGGTCCGCGAGCTCGACGGCAGCATTGATGTGGTCGTTGTGACCGTGCGTGCACACGATGGCGGTCACTCGCCGTCCGCCGATCGCCTCCACGATGGGAGATGCATCGTGCGCGGCATCCACGACGAGGACCTCGTCGTCGTCCCCCAGGAGCCAGATGTTGTCCTCGACGTCGAAGTCTTCGCCATCGAGCGTGAAGACGCCTGCGGTCCGGACCATGTCAACGCGCGGCATCGAACATCACCACCGATCGAAGTACCTCGCCGCGCTCCATCTTGTGAAACGCATCCTCGACCTCGTCGATCGCGATGGTCTCGGACACATACCTGTCGAGATCGAGACGCCCGGCGAGGTAGAAGTCGATCAGCATCGGGAAGTCTCTCGAAGGCAAGCAGTCGCCGTACCAGGAGGGCTTGAGCGCGCCTCCTCGTCCGAAGAACTCCAGCATCGGGAGCTCGACCGTCATCGTCGGATCGGGTACACCCACCTGAACCATCGTGCCGGCGAGATCGCGCGCGAAGAAAGCCTGTTTCATGGTTTCGGGACGTCCCACCGCCTCGATCGCAACGTCCACTCCGAGCCCGTCCGTCAGATCCTTGATGGCTTCGACCGGGTCGACTTGGCCCCCGTTGACGGTGTCGGTGGCTCCGAACCCCTTCGCCCACTCGAGCTTTTTCTCGTCGATGTCGACTGCGATGATCTTTCGCGCGCCGGCCAGGGCCGAACCCTGGATCGCCGCGTTGCCGACCCCGCCGCAGCCGAACACGGCGACGGTGTCTCCTCGCCCGACTCCCCCGGTGTACATCGCGGCCCCGAGGCCCGCCATCACGCCGCAACCGATCAAGCCGGCGGCCGCTGGAGATGCAGTCGGGTCGACCTTCACGGATTGGGCCGCGTCGACCAGGGTGACCTCGGCGAACGCACCGATGCCGAGAGCTGCGGTCAGGACGGTGCCGTCGGCGAGCGTCATCGGTTGGGTGGCGTTCTTGCTGTCGAAGCAGTACCAGGGTCGACCCTTGAGACACGACCGACAGGTCCCGCACGGCGCCCGCCAGGCGAGGATCACGAAGTCGCCGGGCGCGACGTTGTGGACACCCTCCCCCACGGCCTCGACTACCCCAGCCGCCTCATGCCCAAGAAGGAAGGGGAAGTCGTCGGTGATCGCGCCCTCCCGGTAATGCAGGTCCGTGTGGCAGACCCCGCACGCTTGGACGCGAACGAGCGCTTCCTCGGGACCGGGGTCGGGGATGCGGATGGTTTCCAGTGACACAGGCTTGCCTTTGGAGCGGGCGATCACTCCCTGGACTTCATGAGGCATCTGACGGGATCCTTTCGGCCGCGGCTCTGTGGGGCCCGACGATATACGCCGTCGTTCAGGCCGTGTGTTGCGAGCCGGTCTCGCCCCGCAGAACCGTCCGACGCTCGATGAACTCCTCGCGGGTGATCTCGCCGCGGGCGTAGCGTTCCGCGAGGAGGCCGAGGGCCGCGCCGGACGAGCGCGAGCCGTCGTTGTGGTTCTGGACCAGCTTCACGATCACGATCACAACGAGTATCCAGAACGCGATCTGCCCCAACCAGAGCAAGCCGAAGAACGGCGCCTCGAGGACGCCGACGTTAGGCAACGCGCTGCCCCCTGGGGCCAGGCCGATTCACGGGGTGCGCAGGTCACTTCGGATGCGAGCCAGCTCGTCGGCGGTTATCTCGCCGCGGGCGTAGCGCTCCTCCGCGATCTGGGTGGCCGACGTCCCGGCCGGCAGCGCACCCGCAGGGCCCTCCGGTAGTGCGATCCACATGATGACGTAGGCGAGGAACCCGAAGCCGCCCGCCACCACGGCCAGCACCCAGAGGATACGGATGAGGGTCGCGTCGGTTCCGATGTACTCGGCCAGCCCTCCACAGACCCCCGCGATCTTGCGGTCGGTGGTCGAGCGGGTCAGTCTCCTTGCGGCCATGGGTCAATCTTACGAACTCGTTGCCCTCTTCACTACCAGTTCACCCGAATCTGATAGGCAGGGGGCATGTTCCGGCGTGCGAACGTGCAACAGAATCAGGTCCACCTGCAGCAGCGGGTGGCCGAGGACCTGGCCAGGCCCACGGTCCTGTTCGTCTGCGTACACAACGCAGGCCGTTCTCGGATGGCCGAAGCGATCTTCGATTCTCTAGCCGGCGAGCGATACCGGGGCATATCCGCCGGAACCGAGCCCGCCGCCCGTCCTCACCCCGAGGTGCTGGACGCCGTGCGAGCGAACGGTCTGACGCTCGAGGAGCGGCCCGGGCGCACGCTGACCCAGGAGCTCACAGACGAGGCGGTCAAGGTCATCGGGATGGGCTGCGCGGTCGAGGAGGCTTGCCCGGCCCTGAGGGTTCCCCTCGAGGACTGGGACCTGCCCGACCCGAAGGGCCGGAGCCCCGAGGAGGTCGAGGACATCTACAACACGATCGAGATGAAGGTCCGCAACCTGATCGCCCAGCTCGACCGGGAGCTCGGCGACCCGCAGACTCCGCTCTAGCGCCGCCGGCGCACCGGCCCCAGCCCGCTCAGGAGGGGCAGCTCCCTCGGCTCTCCCACATTGGGCGTGAAATGGCTTTCTCATTCACATCGGGCGTGAAATAGACACCTGTTGTGGAAAAGAAGGGCGCCGGCGCACCACCGAGTGTGGACGCGGGCGGGATCGGGGTGGAGCCCGGCCCCCGATAGGGCTTCCCCAAGCGTCCGGTACACGCGATGCAGCGGTACATGTGGTCCACGTTGGACCGCGTGGACCAGTGCATCGCGTGGACCAGACCTTCTCGAGGGCGAAGGCGAGGTCCACGGATGGCTGGTGGAGCTAGTTGACCGGTGCGCGAACCGCGAGTGGTTGTCGGCCGACGCTATCCAGCTCGACCGAGAACGACATCGATCCCGCCCAGGATGAGCTCGAGCTGTGCTCCCGACAACCTCCCGGCGTGGGCCGAAAGAACATCTCGATCCACGGCCACGATCTGCGAGACGTTCGCCTCGGAATCCTTTGGAAGCCCCGTTCGCCGCCGCTCCAGAAGCACATTCCCGGGAGCCGAGGCCCACCGAAGATCGCTCGCCAGAGGTACAACGACGACGGTCGCCAGACGACTCGCGTTCAGGGCATCACCCTGAACGATCACGACCGGCCGGGCGAACCCTGGACTGAGCCCACTGGAGCGGGCAAGGAGGCCCAGAGGATGTCGCCTTGGGCATTTACCACTCGCTGCGTTGGAGCGTTTGGCGACCAGCTTCGACCACCCACGCATCGGGTCGTGGATCGATGTCCGTCAGGGCTTTGTCCATGGCTTGGGTTACGGCCCCAGGGTCCCGACGGAGCAGATACTCGGACAATGCCTCTTGATAGAGCCGACTGCGAGACTTGCCGGTCTTGCGAGCCATCTCGTCGGCTCTGCTGAAGAGCTCATCGGGGATCGACACGGCTGTCTTCATACCCAGGGTATAACCCGCCTAGGGTGCCGTGGAACGCGAACTACAAACGTGTCATTAGTGGAGCTGCCGGGTCCGGAGCGGCGCAGCCGCGGCCCGGGGGAGATGGCACAGGGCATGGCGGGGCATGCTCCGCGCAGTGAGCAGAGCGAACGTAGTGGACCTGGTTGATCGGTGCGCGAACCGCTCGCAGGTCACAGCAGGGGGACATCGCTTCCTACCTTTGCTTCGCACGGGGTTAGGAGCCATTCCTACCCGGCTCTTGTCGCGTGCAACAGGGTCGCCCGGTTGGGGTCAGGGAGTCGCGGCGCGCACCAGCGTCAGGATGG
>Ga0136632_10000182_pt1 | contig 16287 bp, 14 predicted proteins | sample AntDrymUQ6112106_2_FD_104670 | JGI IMG/M metagenome (GOLD analysis project Ga0136632, IMG submission 104670) | Polar desert sand microbial communities from Dry Valleys, Antarctica - metaG UQ611 (21.06) | ecosystem: Environmental > Terrestrial > Soil > Desert | place: Antarctica: Dry Valley...
GCATGAGCTCGAGAAGCTCGTCATCGCGCGGCGAGGCGACCTCGATGGTCTGGGCCGGCATCTCCCCATCGGGCAGCGGGCTCGACCACGCGCCGTCGGCGCCGGTTGGGCCGGGGCCCGGACGAAGGGAGTTCGACAAGCGCCCGGCGTCGCCCGCGAGCACGGAGGCTATGAGGGGACGATCGATGGAGCCCGCGACCCAGGCCCGCTCGGCGATCGACAGGTCGCTCCGTGAGAGGTCGGCGCGCAGCGACTCCCAGCCGAGTGCCGAGGAGACCTCGATGTCCTGGGATTCCAGGCGCCCGGCGAGGTTGACGGTGGCGGGCGGCGCCCCCGAATCGAGTCGGCCCGAGCGCAGGAGGCCGACGAGGATGTCCAGCCCTTCGATGAACTGCACCCTTACCTCCTTGAGCAGGGGGGTCTTGCCTCCGAACCACTGCTCATTGGGGCGGTAGGCGATCTCGAGCCCGGACGTGGTTCCGGCCACGGAAAACGGCCCGCCGTAAGCGCGACGACCGTCTCGCGGGACTATGAGGGCCTGGGTAGCGAGCGCCACCTGCCAGTCGTCGATAGCGCCGGTCAGCTCGATAGTGCGCGGCCCGGCGGCTTCGGCTCTCTCGATGAGGGCAAGTCCCGAGGGCGGAAGGGCGCGCTCGATGCTGGCGACGGCGTCATCCGCGCCGATCGGACGGCCGTCGCTCCAGCGAGCCCTGCGCAGACGGACGATGGCACCACGCGATGTCTCTCTGAGCGAGCGGGCGAGGTACGGCTCGGCGCTCCCGTTGGGTAAGAGGCGGTAGAGAGAGGGATAAAGAGGGCGGGCCAGGGCGTACGTGAGGTCCGAGGCCTCCTCCGAATACGGATCCAAGGTGGCCGGCTCCCCGATGACCCCAAAGGTGACCGATCCGCCCCTGCGAGGTGGTGGCGTAGGGCTCGCGACTGCCCCATTGTCGGGGGAAGGGCCTTCGTCGGAAGTGCAGGCCCCCAGCAGGAGAAGCGCGGCTGCTGAGGCGGCTGCGAGGGTGCGCCGGGTCTTTCCGGCTGGAAGGCCGTTCATCCGGCCGAAGCGCGCTACTGCAGGCGGAAGGCGAGCAGGATGGTTGTCCCCGCAAACACGATCGCGGTGATGACCGTGATCCTGTCGAGGTTCTTTTCCATCACGGTCGAGCCCATCGCTTGGCTTTGCATGCCGCCGCCGAACATCTCGGAGACGCCCCCGCCGCGACCGGCGTGCAGAAGCACGAACAAGATCATGGTCAATGAGGCAATGATGTGAATGACGACCAACATCGCGGTCAGGATGTTCATCCGGCAACTCCTCGGGCTGAAATCACCCCTTCACGGTACAACAAGGGCCCGGCTAGCTCCCGCGCGCTAGGCCGACCAAGCTCGGCATGATCTCGGGCCCCATTAGGTGACCGATCGCCCCCTCTCGGGAGGCCGTCTCGCCGAAGCTGGTCACTCCGTCGGATGAGACACCCCCGCCCGACACGAGCAGGGGGACGGGCCCGTCGGTGTGAGCCTTGCGAGCGCAGCTCGTCGAGTGGTCTGCGGTCACGGCCACGATGGTGCGGCGGAGGTCGAGCGAGTCCAGCAACGGGGCGAAGAAGCTCCGATCGATGTCCTCGATGCTCTGGATCTTGGCTTGATAGTCGCCGTCGTGAGCGGGGACGTCGGGCCCCTTGATGTGGATGTAGAGCCCGTCGTAGCCCTCGATTGCCTCCACGGCCAGCGCGCTCCACGCCTCGTACTGAGCGTGCGGCGCCATCCCGGTCGGAGCGTCCACCACACCCATGCCGGTCAGACGGGCGATGCCGAGCTCAACGGGCATCTCGACGAAGCATCCGAAGGACGGGCCGAAACGTTCCTTGAAGGGCACGAGGTCGGGAAGATGATCCCCTCCGTCTCTCGTGAGGATGAAATTTCCGGGGAGCTTGCCCCGGCGCTCGCGCTTCTCATTGACCTCAGAGGCCCTCAATACCTCGTATGTCGCGTGCAGCCATTCGTTGGTGAGACGCGCCGCGAGCACCGCCTCATCGTCGGACTCGTGACCCGCCACGGGCACGACCGTCACCACGCGGTCGTCGAATGTCTCCTTGGCTACGCCCAGCGACCCCTGCCGCCCGTAGGCGGGATCGGAGTTCTCGACCTCGGCCGAGAGCGCTCCGCTGTTTGCTCTCATAACGAGAACGCCCCGATGACCGACGGTCGCTCGGAAATCGAAATCGCAGCCGTCGACCGCGACCTTGTCCTGAACCTCCGCGGCGAGTGCGTGCGCCTCTTCTGAGCTGAGATCCCGACCCACTCTTCGATCGGTGATCGTCCAGCCAACACCTTCCGCCTCGACGGTCGCGAAGTTCACCCGGTAGGCGAGGTCACCGTCGTTCACCTCGAGACCCGCTCCTACGGACTCGATCGGGCCGCGCCCAGTGTGATGCTCGTGTGGGTCGTAGCCGAGGATTGCAAACACGGCGATGTCGGACTCGGGAGCGATGCCTTCTCCGACCGTCGTGACGTAGCCGTTGCGGCCTCTGGATGCAAGGCCGTCCATCAGGGGCGTCCGGGCTGCTTCGAGCGGAGTCCTGCCGCCGAGCTGGTCCAAGGGATCGTCGCCGAGGCCATCGAGGATGACGTACATGATCCGTTTCATGCTCATTTGCGCGCCGCCTTCACGATCGATGCGAACTCGACCGCGTCCAGCGAAGCGCCGCCGACTAGGGCCCCGTCGACATCCGGCTGGCCGATGAGAGCTGCGGCGTTGCCCGACTTCACGCTTCCGCCGTAGAGGATCCGGATATCCCCGGCGACGCCGTCATCGAAGACCTCAGCGATGACCGAACGGATGTAGGCGATCGTCTCCTGTGCATCGTCGGGCGTGGCCGTCTTGCCCGTGCCGATGGCCCAGATCGGTTCGTAGGCCACAACCGATCTGCGCGCTTGCTCCGCTCTTACGCCCGCCAGGCCGGTGCGCACCTGGCGCGACACGGTGGCGCGCGTCTGGCCCGCCGCGCGCTCCCCGCCGGTCTCCCCGCAGCACATGATCGGGATGAGGTCGAACGCGAAACATGCTTTTACCTTGCGATTGACGTTGTCGTCGTTCTCGCCGAGGAGCCGGCGCTCGGAATGGCCCACGATCACATAGAGGACGGCGAGGGACTTCAGCATGGGCGGAGCTACCTCTCCGGTGAACGCCCCCTGTTTCTCCGGGTAGACATCTTGCGCTCCGAGCTTGAAGGAGTAACGGTCGGAGTCGATGAGAGTCTGGATCGTGCGGAGCGAGGTGTGCGGCGGGCACACCGCAACCTCGACGCGATCGAAGTCGAAATCGGCAAGCTCATGCCCAAGCTGCTGGACGAGAACCATCCCCTCGAGATGCGTGTTGTACATCTTCCAGTTTCCCGCGATCAAGGGCGTCCTCATTTAGCTCCTTTACGTTCCGTTAGCCGAAGGGCCGCGACCCCGGGCAGGTCCTTACCCTCGAGAAACTCGAGCGACGCGCCGCCGCCGGTCGACAGGTGCGATACGCCGTCCTCCAAGCCCATTTGCTTTAGGGCTGCGGCCGAGTCTCCTCCTCCCGCAACGGTGTAAGCCCCCTTAGCGGTTGCCGCGGCCATCGCCTCAGCCACGGCCTTGGTGCCGCGCGCATAAGCGTCTATCTCAAAGATGCCCATGGGCCCGTTCCACAGCACCGTTCGCGCCCCCTCGATCGTCCTGGCGAAAGCCGTTGATGTCTCGGGCCCGATGTCGACTCCCATGCGGTTTCCTATAGCGCCGAGGGCGACGGTTTCGTGAGCCGCGCCCTTGTCGGGAGAGTCGGCCGCGACGACATCGGTGGGAAGCAGGATGTCCACATCGCGCTGCTCGGCCTCGCGCAGCACGGCTCTGGTCTCATCGAGCCGGTCACGTTCCACCAGAGATCTCCCGACGTCCTCGCCGCGGGCAGCGAGCAGCGTGAACGCCATCGCCCCGCCGATGCAAAGAGCATCCACCCGTTCGAGCAGGTTGCCGATGACCCCCAGCTTGTCCGAAACCTTTGCGCCCCCCAAAAGGGCCACGAACGGCCGGTCGGGCTCGGCGAGCAGCTTGCCCAGCCTCTCGACTTCGCCGGCGAGCAACAGGCCGGCCGCCGACGGCAGGCGCTCGGCTACCCCGACGACCGAGGCGTGGGCCCGGTGCGACGAGCCGAACGCGTCGTTGACGTAGGCATCCGCGAGGTCCGCGAGCTCGCCGGCGAACTCTGCGTCGCTTGCCTCCTCGCGCGCGTCGAAGCGCAGGTTCTCGAGCAGGATCACCGCGTCGTCCGAGCGCGCCGCTTCGGTGGCCTTTCCTCCGGTCACTTCGTCGAGGAGAGTGACTTTCTTCCCGAGCAAATCCGCCAGCCGCCGTCCCACCGGCGCCAGCCTGAGGCCGTCGACCACCTTTCCTTTGGGGCGGCCGAGATGCGAGCACAGCGCGAGCCGGGCCCCCCGCCCGAGGAGGGCCTGGAGCGTTTCCAGAGATGCCCGGATGCGTAGGTCGTCGACGATCTCGCCATCCTTCAACGGCACGTTGAGGTCACAGCGAACGAGAACGCGGCGGTCTGCCACCTCCAGGTCGTCGAGAGACGGCAACGAGGACGCCATCAAACCCCATCTGAGCGGATCAGCGTTCGAAATTCGAACGTTTTCCGGCATAGAACGGATTTCAGCAAGTCACAGCTTGGATGCCACCAGCTCGGTCAGGTCCACGAGGCGGTTCGAGTAACCCCATTCGTTGTCGTACCAGCCGAGCACCTTCACCATGTTGCCGTTCACCATGGTCGAGAGGCTGTCGAAGACGCACGAGTGAGAGTCGCCCACGATGTCGGAGGACACGATGGGGTCTTCTGAGTAATACAGGATGTTCTTCATGCGGGCCGACTGAGCGGCCTCCCGATAGGCGTTGTTGATTTCCTCCACGCTCGCCTCGGCCCCCAGGTTGCAGACCAAATCCGTGATGGAACCGTCGGGCACAGGGACTCTCAGAGCGAGGCCGTCGAGGCGGCCCTTGAGCTCGGGCATAACGAGCGAGGCAGCCTTGGCCGCGCCGGTCGAGGTCGGGATGATGTTGAGCGCGGCGGCCCGGGCCCGGCGCAGATCCGAATGTGGAAGGTCTTGGATGCGCTGGTCGCCGGTGTAGGCATGACAGGTCGTCATGAAGCCCTTCTCGATCCCCCAGTTGTCCTGCAGCACCTTGGCCAAGGGGACGACGCAGTTGGTGGTGCACGACGCGTTCGAGATGATGTCGTGGCTTGCCGGATCGTAGGCGTCGTCGTTGACGCCCATGACGATGGTGATGTCTTCCTCTTTGGCCGGGGCCGAAATGATTACTTTGCGGGCCCCTGCCTCGACATGCCGGCCCGCGTCTTTTCGAGATGTGAACAGTCCCGTGGACTCGACGACGATGTCAACCTCGAGCTCCTTCCACGGAAGAGAGGCCGGATCTTTCTCCGAGAGGACGCGCGTCTCGGTGCCGTCGACTGAGAAACCATCGTCGGTCAGCTTTACCTCTTTGCCTAGTCGTCCAAAGACCGAGTCGTACTTCAACAAATGAGCCATGGTCTCTGCGTTCGTGATGTCATTGACGGCGACCATCTCGAAGTCGGCGCCCTTTTGGGCCGCGGCGCGAAAGAAATTGCGCCCAATCCGCCCGAAACCGTTGATCCCTATACGCGTCGCCATCGACGACACCTCCTCGTGAGTGCTGCAGCCGTGTGAGATTCGCCGCCATCCTAAGGGTGGTGGAGAAAAGGGGGCCGCGGCAAGCTCAGAGGCTAGAAAGGGCGTCCGCGAGGAGGCGGGGGTCGTGGGCGCCGCCGCATGTCACGAGGTCCGCCTCGACGAGACGAACCCCCGACATCTCGAGCGCTTCTCGGTCGATAGTCACGCCGTCTGGGGCCGCGGATGGAGACTGCAACAGGACGACGTCGACCGCTTGCGGCCCCGCGTGGGCAAAGAGAGCATCGAGATGCGCGCCCGCGCTGAGTCCGTGCGTCTCCCCGCGTTGGGTGCGGGAATTGCACACGAACACGCGCAGCGCGTCGGTCTTCTGTAGCGCCTGTCTGATCCCCGGCACGAGCACCGTGGCGATCAGGCTTGTGAACAGGCTTCCGGGGCCCAGCACCACCTGGTCGGCTTCGCAGATTGCCGCCACCGCGCCGGCGTGAGCTTCGGGCCGTGGCGGTTTGAGATACACGGCCTGAATCGCGGCACTAGTCTGGGCGACCGCCACCTGGCCGCGCACTACTCCCCCATCCACTTGCGCCCTCAGAGCCACCACTTCGGTGGTGGCGGGATAGACGCGTCCCCGGGAGCCGAGGAGCGCCCCGGCTTGGGCAACCGCGGCTGCGAAGTCACCCGTCATCTCGGCCAGAGCGGCGATTAGGAGATTCCCGACGGTGTGCCCGGTCAGGGCCCCGCTCGAGAAACGGTGCTGATATAGATCCGCGAGCTTGGAGTCTTCGGCAAGCGCGACCAGACAGTTGCGGATGTCTCCGGGAGGAGGGATGCGCAGCTCGCGCGTGAGCCGGCCCGAGGAGCCACCGTCGTCGGCCAGGTTACCACCGCGGAGACGTCGTCCGCGTACAGCCGCGCTGCCCGCAGCGTGGCGGCCAGCCCATGGCCGCCGCCGAGGCCCGTCACCTTCACGAGACTACCGGGGGCCTTTCGACGTCGCGATGGACGACTCTGACGCCGAAGCCGTGCTCGCCGATGTAGCCCGCGATCACGTCGGCGAGAACGACCGAGCGGTGGCGGCCGCCTGTGCAGCCGATGGCCACGGTCAGATAAGCGCGCCCTTCGCTTTGATAGCCGTCGAGAAGGAGGCCAAAGAGGCTGCGAATGTGGTCGAGGAACTGCGCCGTGGGAGGTTGGTCGCAGACGTAGTCCCGAACCGGCTGATCGAGACCGGTCTGTTCCCTCAGTCCCGGAACCCAATGCGGGTTTGGCAAGAAGCGCACATCGAGCACTATGTCGGCGTCAAGTGGCAGCCCGAACTTGTACCCGAAGGAGATCACCGTCGTCCGCAGCCCTTCGGCCGCCTCGGGCTCTTCGAAGCTCGCCCCAATGCGGGAACGCAAAGCCCGGACCGACAGATCGGAGGTGTCGAGGATGAGGTCGGCGCCCTCACGAAACGGACGCATGAGCTCCCGCTCGCGCTTGATGCCAACCACCACGCGGTCGCCGCTCGCAAGCGGGTGGCGCCGGCGAGTGGCATCGAATCTTCGCACCAGAGCGTCGTCTGACGCCTCGAGGAACAGCAACCGGTAGTTACAGACATCGCGGCGCAGCTTTTCGAGCTGCTGCATGGCTTCTGTGAAGAAGGTCCCTCCGCGCGCATCTATCACGACGGCGATCCGCTTCATGTCGTTGCCGGGGGCGAGCGCAAGCGACAGCATCGTCTTGATGAGCGCCGGAGGCAGGTTGTCGACCACGAACCACCCGAGATCCTCCAGCGCCTTGGCCGCCTCCGAACGACCCGCCCCCGACAATCCGCTGATGACGACGACTTCGACATCGCGAGCTCTTTGCCTGAGATTCAAGAAGCTTCCCTCCTGTCGGGACGAGCGTCCCTATCGCGGGCACCCGGCAAAGACAGCGACTCGTGCACCGCTTCGGCGACGGCACGGGGCAATCCGGAGACCGCGAGGATCTCGTCCAGCGAAGCCTCGCGGATGCGCTTGACCGAACCGAAGTGTTTGAGGAGCTTCTTCTTGCGAGCTTCACCGAGGCCCGGTACGCCGTCGAGAGCAGAGCGCGTCATGCCTTTCCCTCGGCGCAAGCGGTGGTACGTGAGTGCGAATCTATGGGCCTCGTCCCTGATGCTCTGGAGGAGATAGAGGGCTTCCGAAGTGCGCGCGATGCGAATCGGCTCGGACACCCCCGGCACGAAGACCTCTTCCATTCGCTTGGCCAAGGACACGGCGGCGACGTCGTTGACGCCCAGCTCGTTCATCACCTCCGTGACACTGTTGAGCTGGCCCTTGCCTCCGTCGATGACGATGAGGTTCGGCGGGTAGGCGAAGCGGCGGGGGGCCCGCGCCGCGTCTACCTCCGCCGGGTCCTTGGTCACGCGAGAGAAACGCCTGCGTACCACCTCGGCCATCATGCCGAAGTCGTCGGGCCCGGTCGTCCATTTGATGGCGAAGCGGCGGTAATCCGAGCGCTTGGGGAGCCCGTCCTCGAACACCACCATCGAGCCGACCGCCTCTGTGGCGCCGGTGTTGGAGATGTCAAAGCACTCGATCCGGAGCGGAGCTTCGGTCATGCCGAGCGCGTCCTGCAGCTCGGTAAGCTGACGGGAGCGAGACGCGAAATCGCTGGATCGCTTGAGGCGGTGCCGCTTGAAGGACTGCTTGGCATTGTCGGTGACGGTCTCGAGCAGGGCCCGCTTTTCTCCCCGGCGGGGCACCCGGACGGCCACCCTCGAGCCCCGCCGCTGGCTCAGCCAGCGCTCGATGAGCTCGGAGTCGGCGGGATCATCGGGGACCAGGACCTGTCTCGGAACCTCGGAATCCGCATACAGGCGCTCCAGAAAGCGCGCGATCAGCTCGGTCGAATGAAGGTCCTCGATCTTGTCGACGATGAAGCCCTTGCGGCCGGTGACGCGACCGCGTCTCACGAAGAAGACCTGAAACGCGGCCTCGAGATCATCTTCATGGAGTCCGATGACATCGAGCTCGTCGCGCTCCGAGGACACCATCTGCTGCTTCTCGATGGCTCGGCGGACGTTCCCGAGCTGATCGCGCATCTTGGCCGCCTGTTCGTACTCTTCACGGCCGGAGGCCCCTTGCATGGCGGCCTCAAGGCGGTTGACGACCGCACGCGTGTTCCCATCGAGGAAGTCGCATAGCTCGAGCACGATGCGCCGGTGCTCGTCGGGACTTACCTCGCCGACGCACGGCCCCGAGCACCGCTCGATGTCGAAGAGGAGACAAGGCCGGTTGCGCCGCCGGCAGCGATCGAACACCCCCTGTGAGCAGGTGCGCATGGGAAATGTCATGAGCAGCAAGTCCAGCGTGTCGCGAATGGCGTACGCATGAGCGAAGGGGCCGTAGTACTTGACGCCCTTGCGCTTGCTGCCTCGCATGACACGCGCCCTCGGTATCTCCTCATCGAGGGTGATCGCGAGATACGGATAGCTCTTGTCATCCCTGTAGCGGATGTTGTAGCGCGGACGATGCTGCTTGATGAGGCCGACCTCGAGGTGGAGGGCTTCGACCTCAGAGTCGGTGACGATCCACTCGACGTCCGTGGCCGCATCGACCATGGCCCGAGTTCGCGGGTGCAGCTCGGCCGCGAAATAGTTGCTCAAGCGGCTGCGAAGGACTTTCGCCTTGCCCACGTAGATTATGCGGCCCGACTCATCGCGGAACATGTAGACGCCCGGCTGCGTAGGTATCGACCCGGTCTCGGGCCTCAGCGGCGCAATCATAGCCATCGCCTCATTGTGTCAAACGAACGCGTCAAGCCTCGTCACGCGCGGAGGTCGGGCCGGCGGGATTTGGTCGTGTGTGCGGACTGCTCGGCGCGCCAGCGCTCGATTGCGCCGTGGTCGCCGGAGAGGAGCACCTCGGGAACCTGAAGACCCCGGTACTCGGCCGGCCGCGTGTACTGCGGATACTCGAGAAGGCCCCCGGCGTGAGACTCGGAGTCGAGCGAGGCCTCGTTTCCCAAGACGCCGGGGATGAGGCGGGAGACCGCTTCGATCAGCACGAGCGCGGGCAGCTCACCACCCGCCAGAACGTAGTCGCCGATCGAGATCTCTTGGTCGGCGAGGGTCGACACTCGCTCGTCGACGCCCTCGTAGCGCCCGCAGAGCACGATCAGGTGACCATGGGCCGCGAGCTCGACGGCGGCCCCGTGATCGAGCTTACCTCCCCGCGGGGAGGTAAGGACGACGTGCGCTTCAGGAGCGCGCAGCTCGTCGACCGCCGCGAAGAAAGGGGCCGGGCTCATGATCATTCCGGCGCCGCCCCCATAGGGCTCGTCGTCGACCGAGCGCTGGCGGTCCGTCGACCAACGGCGCAGGTCGTGAGCTCGCACCTCGATTAGGCTGGAGGCGACCGCTCGACCGAGCAGGCCGTAAGAGATGAATCCCTCGATGGCGCCGGGAAAGATGGTTACGACATCGACTCTCAGCATGGGCCGGGCGTCAGTCGAAGAGGCCTTGGGGCGCATCGATGACCACCGTGCGGGCGACCCTGTCTATCACGACGATGAACTCCGCGACCATCGGAACGAGACGCCGGCCGGAAGGTGTTTCGACGGCCATCAGATCCTGGGCCGCACCGGGGAGGATTTCGCCTATCTCGCCGAGGACATCGCCGCCCGCGGCCAGCGCCGTCATGCCGATCAGCTCTTCTTCCCAGTACTCGCCCTCGTCCAGCTTCCTGCGTTGATCCGGCGAGATGTAAAGGGCCCCTCTTAGGCCCTCGGCCGCGGAGCGATCGTCCACGCCGGCGAACTTGACGAGCAGCCTGGGGCCGTGCCGGCGGGACGTTTCCACGCGCAGCTCGGCCCCCGAGTCATGCATCAGAAGCGCATCGGGATCGAAGCGACGGGGGTCATCGGAGATCGCCATGACGTAGACCTCGCCCCGGATGCCGTGAGGCTTGCCGACCTCTCCGGCCAGCAACCGGCCGGAGTCGTTCATCGGAGAAGGGACCGCTGCGTCAGTCGACGACCTCGACGGAGATGTTCGCGCCCTCCTTTTGGCCCGCCGCCTTGGCAAGGGTGCGCAGGGAGCGAATGACGCGCCCCCGTTTGCCGATGATCTTGCCGACGTCGTCGGGATGGACCGAGATCTCGAAGACCGTGCCGCGCTCGGTTTCAATGGCTTCGATCTCGACCTCGTCGGGGTGCTCGACGAGCCATGGAGCCACGTATTCGATGAGCTCCCGACTCACGGTTGTTGCTCCTTGGAAGCGGAGTCGGGAGCGGCCGCGGCTTGGTCTGTGGCTTCGGGAACGACGGCCGGCGCCTCGCTCTCGTCTTCGTCGGGCGTTTCATCGACCGATGCCGCGGGCGTCGCCTTGGTCGGGCCGGAAGCTGCGGCCGTGGTGGGGGTGGCTTGGCCGGTGAACTCGGACCACGCACCGGTGATCTCCAGGAGCTTGCGGACCGCATCGGAAGGCTGCGCGCCGCGCTGGAGCCAGTAGAGGGCGCGATCGTTCTCGATGGCTATCTCAGAAGGGTCCTGGCGGGGCCCATAGATGCCGATCGCCTCGATGATGCGGCCGTCGCGGGCCCGTCTGGAATCGGCGACCACGACCCTGTAGGAGGGCTGCTTAGCCTTGCCGACGCGCTTCAACCTGATCTTGACCATTGTTCTCCTCTGCCGGTGCCCGGGCGTCCGGCGGGACGTTTGCATGCGCGCCGGGATGCCTCAAGCGTCACGGGATACCCCAGACGATAGCAGGTCACAAGCCCATACCGGGCGGAAGCTTGAGCCCTCCGGGCAGCTTGGGGCGACCTCCCTTGCCGCCCGACATCGTCTTCACGAGCTTGCGCACGTCGTCGAACTGCTTGACGAGCTTGTTGACCTCTTGGACGGTCGTCCCCGAGCCGCGCGCGATGCGGGCCCGGCGGCTGCCCTTGATGATGGCCGGCGCGTTGCGCTCCGAGCGGGTCATCGACCGGATGATGGCCTCGATCCTGGGGAGCTGCTCATCGATCTGCGCGTCGCCGATCGGCATCTTCGACATCCCGGGGAGCATGCCAAGCACTTCCGAGACCGGGCCCATCTTCTTCAGCGCCTGCATCTGGTTGAGGAAGTCGTCGAAGGTGAACTCCGCCTTGCGGAGCTTCTCCTCCATCTTCTTCGCTTCGTCCTGGTCGAAGGCTTTTTCGGCCTTCTCGATGAGGGTGAGCATGTCCCCCATGCCGAGGATTCGCGACGCCATGCGGTCGGGATGGAATGGCTCGAGATCGGTGAGCTTCTCGCCCACGCCGGCAAATTTGATCGGGCGTCCGGTGACGTAGGTCATGGAAAGGGCCGCTCCACCGCGCGCATCGCCGTCCAGCTTGGTCAGCACGATGCCGGTGACATCGACCTGAGCGCCGAAAGACTCCGCGACGTTGACCGCGTCCTGACCGGTCATCGCGTCGCAGACGAGCAGCGTCTCGTGAGGGCTCACGGCCGCGGTCACGGCGCTTAGCTCGGCCATGAGATCGGAGTCGACGTGCATGCGCCCGGCGGTGTCGACGATCAAGTCCGTGAACCCCTCGGTACGCGCAAGCTCGAGGGCTCGCGACGCCACCCCCACGGGATCGGTGGCCTCAAGCTCGGCGTGGACGGGCACGCCGGTCTGATCGCCGAGCAGGCGCAGCTGGCTGATAGCGGCGGGCCGGCGAAGGTCGCACGCGGCGATCAGCGGCCGTCTCCCCTGGCCCTTGAGATAGCGGCCCAGCTTTGCCGCCGCAGTGGTCTTGCCCGAACCTTGAAGGCCTGCCATAACCACCACGCGCGGGGGCCGGGGGGCGACCTCGAGGCCGACCGCTTCGCTCCCCAACACACCTATCAAGGCGGCGTGCACCAGCTTGATGATCTGTTGGGCGGGGGTCAGGCTCTTGTGGATCTCGGCGCCTTCGGCCCGCGCGCGAACGTCGGCCACAAACGCTTTGACCACCTTTAAAGAGACATCGGCTTCGAGCAGCGCCACGCGAATCTCCCGAAGAACTTCGTCGACCTGCTTCTCATTAAGGCGTCCGCGCGAGCGAAGGCGAGTAAAGATGTCGTCGAGTCGGGTGGAAAGAGTGTCGAACATCGCGCGCTACCTAGCTCAGCAGCGCGTCGACATAGGTCTTGGGGTCGAACGGCTCGAGATCGTCGATGCTCTCGCCGATCCCTATGAGCTTGATCGGGATGTCGAAGGTGCTCTCGATCGCCAGCGCTATGCCGCCTTTGGCGCTCCCGTCCAACTTGGTCAAGACGACTCCCGTAACTCCTGTTGCAGCCGCGAATTCCCGCGCTTGCACGAGCCCGTTCTGTCCCGCGGTCGCATCTATCACCAGCAAGACCTCTTGGACTTTGCCTTCCTTTTCGATAACGCGTCGCACTTTGCCGAGCTCGTCCATAAGGGGCACCCTGGTGTGCAAGCGCCCGGCGGTGTCGACGACCAAAACGTCGATCGAGCGGGCGCGCGCAAACGCGAAAGCATCGTAGGCGACCGCGCCTGGATCTGCGCCCGGTTGGTGCTTGATCAAATGCGCTCCGGAGCGCTCGGCCCACACCGCCAGCTGTTCGTCGGCTGCGGCTCTAAAAGTGTCCGCCGCCGCCAATGCGACGCTCTTGTCGCGGCGCTCGAGATCCTTGGCGAGCTTGCCTATGGTGGTGGTCTTACCCGTGCCGTTGACGCCCACGACCAGCCATACGGTGACGCCCTCGGGGGCAAACGCGAGCGCCCGATCCCGCTCGAAGTCGAACAGAGAGACGAGCTCTTCGGCCACGAGCCCCCTCAGGTCCTCGGCATGAGTTATGCGCCGCTCCCGGGCCTTGGCGCGCAGGTCCTCTGTGATCCGCCGGGCCGCCTCGACGCCGATGTCGGCTTGGATGAGCGCGGCCTCGATGTCCTCCCAGGTGTCGTCGTCGAGGCCGCCCCCCAGGACCTCGGACAGCCGGTCGGAGAGAAAGGCCCGGCTCTTCGTCAACCGGTCCCTGAGACTGGGGCGCCTTCCCACGGAGGGAGTGGTTGCGGCAGTAGTCGCCTGAGCTTGTGTCTCTTGAACCGCCACCGGTCCGCGCTGCTGAGCGGGGTCGGGGGTCGCGCTCGTCTGCTCCTCGGAGGAACGCCGCCGGTCGCGCGCGCCGAGCGCGAGTCCGGACAGCGAAGCGACGACCGCGAGGACGACGAGAATGATTACGAGGAGTTGCGTGTCCATGACCGCTCAGGCTAATCGTTCGTCGTAAGGGCGAGGTCCGGCGTCAGCCCACCCCTACGGCCGGCCGGTCGGACATCCGGCGCGCGACCACCTGGGAGACTCCGTCGGCCGCCATGGTGACTCCGTAAAGCACGCCGGCGGCCTCCATCGTGCGCTTTTGGTGTGTCACGACGAGGATCTGCGCACGCTCCTCGAGCTCGGCGAGCAGGCCGATGAACCGTTGCAGGTTGATGTCGTCGAGGGCCGCCTCGACCTCGTCGAGAAGATAGAAGGGCGAGGGCCGGGCCCTGAAGATGGCAAGGAGAAAGGCGAGAGCGACCAGCGACCTCTCTCCCCCGGAGAGAAGCGACAGCTTTTTCACGCTCTTGCCCGCAGGCCTGGCCTCGATCTCTATGCCGCTCCCGAGGACATCTGCAGGATCGGTGAGGCTCAGGCGTCCGGTGCCTCCTGGGAAGAGTCGCTCGAAGACCACCTCGAACTCGCGCGCGACCTCTTCGTAGGCTTTCGAGAAGACTTCGACGATGGTGTGGTCGACCTCCGCGGCGATCTTCAAGAGATCTCGCTTGGAGGCGTCGAGATCGGCTATCTGCGCCACCAGGAAGGTCTCGCGTTCCTGAGCTTCCGTGAACTCCTCGGCGGCGCGCGGGTTCACCGGGCCGAGCCGGCTCATCGCACGCTCGAGCTCCCGGGCGCGGTCGCGCGCCGCGCTCTCTGCGGATGCCTCAAGCCGGTGGAACGACTCCAAATCGCGGGAGGTAAGGCCCCACTCCTCCAGAGCGCGTTCGGCGATTGCCGCGCTTCGGGCGCGCATCTCGGCGCGTCTTACCTCGACTTCGTTGCGATGTCGCTGCGCTTTTTCGAGCTCGCCCTCGAGCATCCGCTCCCGGCCCCTGAGCCGCTCGAGCTCATCGTCTGCGGAGCGCACGCGCGCCCTCGCGGTCTCGGCTCTCCCTTGGGCATCGGCGGCCCACGTGGCCGCCCGCTTCGCGATCCACGCCGCCGTCTCCCCCGCCTTGCGCGTCCGTAGCTGCGCGCTTCGGAGCGAGTCTCTGAGGTCGGCCAGCCCCTCGAGAGCCCGCTGGGCGTCGGCGGCGCCCGCCTCGGCTTCCTCCAGCCGGAGGCGTGCGCTTAGCCTGCGTTCCTCGGCTCCGCGCGCCCCGATCTCGGCATCCCGAGCTTCGGACAACGAAGCCTCGGCCCGGGCGCGCCCCGCCTCCGCAGCGCGCTCCACATCGTCGAGCCGGCGGCGCGCTTCCAGCGCCGCGCTCCGGCGTGCGGGCAATGCGGCGCGCTCTTCGACCGCCGCGCGCGAGGCCGCGGCAAGCGCCTCTCGACCCCTCGAAAGCTCGTCGTTTAACGCACCCAGCTCGGTCTCCCTGCGCTCGCGGCCGCGCCGCTTGCCGGTAAGGCGTTCGGCGGCGCCCGCCAGCAGCGCGTCGCGCGCTCTTAGGTCTTCGTCGAGGCCCGCCACGGTCCGCCAGCGCTCCTCGATGCGCGCCTGTGCCTCCGCCAGAATCCTGGCGGAGGCCTCGGCGCCGGCATCGGCGAGCCGCGACCGCTCAGCTGCGGCCACTCGGAGCGGTCGCAGGCGATCGAGGACCGACGGTTGATCCGCGAACAGCGCGCCCACATCATCGAGCGCTTCCAGTCGCGCGCCGGCCGCGGCCCGGTCCGAACGGCTCGTCCCAAGACGGTCCCCCAGCCGGTCCGCGCGCGTCCTCTCCTCTTCGAGAGCTGTTTCCGCGGTCGCCGCGGCCTCGGTTATCTCATCGAGCCCGCTCTCGAGGGCCCGGACCTCGGCTTCGGCCTCGGCGATGGCGCCGGAGTCTTCGGATAGGGACTGCTCGGCAATCCTTTTGCGATCCAGGACGGCTGCGACCCGCGCTTCGAACGAACCGATCGTCGCAGCCCCGGCGGCTTCACTGCCCTCGGCCCGCACGAGCGCCTGGGCGGCATGCGTGTCGGCACGGCGGGCCTCGGCGAGCCGGATCTCGGCGGCCTCGGCCGCGCGGCGATCGCTGCCGGCGAGATCGTGGGCCGCCGATGCAGCCGAGCGTGCGGAGGCCTCCTGTTCCGCCAAGCCACCCTCTTCCGCTTCCCAGCGACGCGCGTCGGCATCGAACAGCCGGCCGCGCTCTCGATAGCCTTCTTCGGTCTCGGCGGCGAGGCGCGCGGCGAGGCGTTCGGAGCGTTCCAAGGCGATACGGCCGAGGCTCGTGAATCGGTCGGCGGTCCGGGCCATGCGATGAGCGAGACTTTGCGCGGTTTCGGCGTCCTCCACCATTGCCGCCCGCCCCTGGCCCCCGGCCTCAAGGCGCGAGCGCAGCTGGGCGAGCTCGCGCCCCGCGTCCGCAGCCCGCCGCTCCTGAAAGGCGAAGTCGAGCTCGGC
>Ga0136632_10000183_pt1 | contig 16209 bp, 18 predicted proteins | sample AntDrymUQ6112106_2_FD_104670 | JGI IMG/M metagenome (GOLD analysis project Ga0136632, IMG submission 104670) | Polar desert sand microbial communities from Dry Valleys, Antarctica - metaG UQ611 (21.06) | ecosystem: Environmental > Terrestrial > Soil > Desert | place: Antarctica: Dry Valley...
GGGCTCCGGTGAACACAAAAGTTATCTCGTTCTGCCGCACGCACCAAGAGACTCGATCACGGCTTCCGGTCTCGAGTCCCATGTAAGCGACCGGCGTGAATCCCAGGGCCCTGTAGTAGTGAGACGCCTGTCGCGCGTTGCCGACGAAGAACTGAATGTAATCAATACCTAGAATCGGAAACGAATCCTCATTGGTATCTGACATGGATGCACCTCCTTGTGCGATCTAGGGCGCTCATCGGCCCTCGAATTTCGGCGTCCGCTTGGAGAAAAAGGCGCGCACGCCCTCGAGGTGGTCCTGCGTGCCACCCGCGACTTCCTGAGCCAGCGCCTCGGCCTCGAGCTGCTCGTCCAGAGTATGCGAGACGGCAGCTTCGATCAGCCCCTTTGTCAGCGCCTGCGCGGTGGTGGGCCCGTGCGCCAGCTCCGCAGCCACGACTCGAAGGCGAGCCTCCAATTCGTCTGCGGCCACGACCTCTTGGACTAAGCCCAGCTCGAGGGCTTCCGCCGAGCTCACAGATCGGCCGGACAGCGCCAGCTCCCACGCCCTGGCAGTTCCGAGCATGCGAGTCAGGAACCAAGTGGCGCCGGAGTCGGGAACCAGCCCGACCTTGGCGAAGGGAAAGCTTAGCGACGCCCGCTCCGAGGCGATCCTCAGATCGCACGCCAGCGCCAGACTCGCCCCGGCCCCCGCTGCTACTCCGTTGAGCCCGGCCACGACCGGCTTGGGGGCGGCCCGCAGCTCCTTGATCAATGGGTTGTAGCGCTGGGTCAAGATCTGCCCCAGGTCCGGGGGGCGCCCGGCTTCGTAACGCTCGGCGAGGGCCGCCAGGTCCTCTCCGGCTGAGAACGCACGCCCGGCCCCCGTTATCACGATGCAGCGGGCCTCTGAGTCGGCGCCGGCCTCGGCGACTCGATCGCGCAACAGGCCGCCCAGCTCGTCGTCGAAGACGTTCAGGACCTGGGGGCGGTTGAGGACGATGCGCGCGACCCCGTCCTCGACCGTGTAATCCAGCATGGCTTCCAGCGTACCGGGCAGGCCTGCCGAGGGAGACAATCGGGCGCCTTGCGCTCTGGACTACGGGATCCGTACCCTGAGGCGCGCGGCGCGCCCTTCCCTACCGGTTCCGGGTGCGGCCGAGTGCTGGTCCAGCAGGCCTATCGCTCGGCCGACGAAGCCATCACAGGGGGCCTCCGGCAACGAGGATTTGATGTGCGCACCACGCACTCGGCGGTCCTGACAAACATCGACGTCGAGGGTGGCACCCGGCCCACGGTGCTCGCCGAGCGCGCCTCTGTTACCAAACAGGCGATCGGAGAAGTGGTGAGCGACCTCGAGGGAAAGGGGTTGGTGCACCGGATACCGGATCCCGAGGATGGCCGCGCGAAACTGATCCGACTCACAAGAAAAGGGCACAGGTTGATGGCCGCGGCCTACGACGTGATCGGTGAGATCGAAGCCGCGCTCTTGGAGAGGACCGGGGCGAAGAACGTCGAGACAACCAAACGCACGCTCAGCGCGCTGATTGAAATCACCGAAAAAGCGAGGTAGATCTCGAACTACGGAGCCTTTGCAACCCTATCGCCCGAGTGTGGAGTACTGGCACGGAGATGGCCCTACAGCTCGCACGCCGTTCACCTGAGCGGGTGGGGCCTCGGCCCCTCAATCACGAATCCTTAGACGTTTCCTGCGGCTATCGCGGCGGTCCCCTCTTCCCCACCGAGAGTTGTTCCAAGACTTGCTTGCCTTGAAGCTCCCAAGAAGGAATCGGAACCGGATAGCCGGAGGTGAAGCAAGCAGTGCAAAACGCGTCGGAAGGAATGCCGGTCGCCTCGACCATGCCCTCGACCGAGAGATAGGCGAGCGAGTCGGCCCCGACATGGGCGCGCACCTCGTCGAGACTGTCCAGCCGTGCGGCGACGAGCTCGTCTCTGTCCGGCATGTCGATGCCGTAGAAACAGGGCCAGCGGATGGGGGCCGATGAGATGCGCATGTGGACCTCACGGGCGCCGGCCTCCCTCAGCATGCGAATGATCTCAATGGTCGTGTTGGCTCGCACTATCGAGTCTTCGACCACCACCAGGCGCTTCCCCGCTATCATTTCTTTGAGCGGGTTGAGCTTCATGCGAATTCCCTGCCGGCGCATCGATTGGGTGGGCTGAATGAACGTCCGCCCGACGTAACGGTTCTTGACGAAGCCCTCGCCGTAGGCGATCTGCGAGTGTTGGGCGAAACCCTGGGCGGCCGGCACCCCGCTTTCCGGGACCGGCACGACCAGATCGGCCACCGCCGGGGACTCCGCAGCAAGACGCTGCCCCATGCGATAGCGAGATGCGTAGACATTCGAACCCATGAGGTTCGAGTCGGGACGCGCGAAGTAGACATGCTCGAAGAGGCAGGCAGCGCTGGGGGCGTCGCGAAAACGCTCGCTCCGCAGGCCGTTGACAGAAAGCTCGACGAGCTCGCCCGGAGCGACATCGCGCACGAAGGTGGCACCGACGAGATCCAGAGCGCACGTCTCCGAGGCCAAGATGAAGCCCCCGTGCGGGAGCCGGCCGATGCACAGGGGCCTGAACCCCCACGGGTCGCGCGCTCCGAAAACCCGCTCTTCGTCCATGAGCGTGAACGAGAACGCCCCTTGCAGGCGAGGAAGGACCTCGAGGATCGCATCCCACGTGTCGGGGTAGTCGGCGAGCGCGATATGGCTCGCTACCAGATCGGTGTCGGTGGAGGCCCTCAGCGGCGTGCCCCGGCCCCCTTCGTCGCCGCCGCTCCGATCGATTGCGCGCGCCAGCTCCAAGGAGTTGACGAGGTTACCGTTGTGAGCGATCGCCACCTGGCGGCGCGGCCCCGTCTTGAAGGACGGCTGCGCGTTCTCCCAGGTGCTCGATCCGGTCGTGGAATAGCGGACGTGCCCGATCCCGGCGTAGCCCCGGAGGCTGTTGAGAACAGAGTCGTCGAAGACCTGCGAGACCAGTCCCAGATCCTTGTAGACGAAGATCGAGTGCCCGTCTGAGACGCCCATCCCCGCGGCCTCCTGACCCCGGTGCTGAAGGGCGCTGAGAGCATAGAAGAGGAGGCGGGCCACGTCCTCGCCGGGGGCCCAGACGGCTGCGACCCCACACGCATCTCGAGCTTCACCGGACATCGCTCCATGCTAGTCGTCGATTGCGACGGGGGACGGAGTTGGGCCCTGCAAATCTTTTGTGGGCCTCAGGAGGCCGAAAACCGCACCGAGAGGTGCTCAAAACGCGGTTGGGGGGCCGAAGGGGTGGGTGGCGTGGGCCGCAGCGGCTTCCGCCAGCGCCACTTCGAAGCCTCCGCAATCGAGAGTGTCGCCTCCCACCTCCCCCAGGGGCGTCATTGGGACACCCAGCGCGGCAGCCGCCGCTCGCAGCCGGTCGAGGTTCTCCGGGGCCAGCGAGACCAGCGCCCGGCTCGGCGACTCCGAGAACAGCCACCGGTGTCTCTCCACCACCGGCTCTGCCGCTGTGAGCCGGAAGCCGAGTCCTCCCGCCAGCGCGCTCTCCGCCAGGGCCACCGCGAGCCCGCCGCCGGAGAGGTCGTGGGCGGAGCTCAGCAACCTTTGCGCCGCGGCTTGAGCCAGGAGCCGGTGCAGAGCCCCCTCGCGCTCGAGATCGAGGTGAGGAGGGGACCCGCCCAGCGCGCCGTTGATCACCGCGGCGTAGGCACCACCACCGAAGTCGTCCGGGTCGGTGAGGCCCAGCAGCGCGAGCACGTCGCCTCCGGCCCTGAAGGCGACTCCGACCGCAGCGGTCGCGTCCTCCAGGACTCCCAGCATCCCGATGACCGGGGTGGGATGGACTGCCCGCCCCAAAGTCTCGTTGTAAAAGGAGACGTTGCCGCCGGTGACCGGCAGCCCCAGGGCGCTGCAGGAGTCTGCGATCCCTCGCAGGGCCTCTTGAAACGACCACATCACCTCGGGCTTCTCGGGGTTGCCGAAGTTGAGGCAGTTCGTTACCGCCGCGGGCCGGGCGCCGGTGCAGGCGACGTTTCTCGCCGCCTCGGCCACCGCCAACCTGGCGCCCTCATAAGGATCGAGGTGGCAAAGCCTTCCCGGCCCATCGAGCGACAGCGCGACCGCAGCGGCAGAGCCGGGGAGGCGGATGACCGCAGCATCACCTCCCGGGCCCAGCACGGTGCCGAGCAGGATCATATGGTCGTACTGCTCCCAGATCCAGCGGGCGGAGGCCTCTCCCGGAGACGCCAGCAAGGCCAGCAGGCAGGCGCCAAGGTCGGAATGAGGATCATCGCCGTTCGGCGCGGCGCGCAGGTCGTCGAGCCATTCCGGTCGCCTGGTCTCGCGCTTCAGCAGGGGGACCTCCGACGCCAGCGCCGCGGCCGGCACCGAGGCGGCGATCTCGCCCGAGACCACGACCTCCACAAGGCCCGAATCGGTGACCTCGCCGACAACTCGGGCCTCGAGCTCCCAAGTCCGGCATACCTCCAGCACTTCGGGAGCGCGCTCGGGGGAAACCACCGCCAGCATGCGCTCCTGAGACTCCGAGATCATGATCTCGAACGGCGCCATATCTGCCTCGCGGAGGTGGATGGCTTCAAGGTCGATGCGGATGCCGGTGCCGGATTTGGCCGCCATCTCCGACGCGGGGCAGCAGATGCCGCCGGCCCCAAGGTCTTGGAGACCGGAGATGATGGATTTGGCGACCAGCTCGAGCGACGCTTCGATCACGAGCTTCTCGGTCAGTGGGTCCCCGACCTGCACCGAAGGACGCTTGTCACTCGAGTCGGGCCCTAGCTCGGCGGAAGCGAGAACGCTGGCGCCCCCGATGCCGTCTCGTCCGGTGGCGGAGCCGTACAGGATCACGAGGTCGCCCGGATTGTCGGCACGGCCCCTCATAATCTCGGTCTCGACCATGCCGAGGCAGGCGACGTTTACCAGAGGGTTGTTCTCATAGGAGGGTTCGAAGATGCACTCTCCTCCTACGGTGGGGACTCCGATCGCGTTGCCGTAGGAGGAGATCCCCCCCACGACTCCCGAGGCCAGATAGGCGGTGCGGGTCCCACCCGCCGAGCCGAACCGCAGCGAGTCCAGCAGCGCTATCGGGCGCGCTCCCATCGAGGTGATGTCGCGCACGATTCCGCCGACCCCTGTGGCGGCACCATTGTGGGGCTCGACGAACGAAGGGTGGTTGTGGGACTCGATCTTCCACGCCACCGCCGCCCCGGGGGCAACCTCGATCACACCGGCGCCTTCGCCCGGGCCGACCAACACCCCCTCTCCTTCGGTGGGCAGCGTTGAAAGCAGGTCCCGGCTCGACTTGTAGGAGCAGTGCTCCGACCACATGACCGAGAACATGGCAAGCTCCGTGATGTTCGGGAGCCGTCCCAGGATCGAGACGATGAGTTCGTGCTCCCCGTCGGTGAGCCCTAGGTCCCGGTGCAGCGTCTCTGTCACGCGGCTTGCAAGGCGCTGTCGATCATGGAGGCGAGCAGGACCACGCCATCCTCCGAGCCCAGCAGCGCCTCGCATGCCCTTTCCGGATGAGGCATGAGCCCCAGGACGTTGCCGGCCGCGTTGGTGATCCCGGCGATGTCCTCGAGTGAGCCGTTCGGGTTGTCTTCGTAGCGCAGCGTCACCTGCCCGTTTTCCTGCAGCTCGGCAAGAGTGGAATCGTCGCAGTAGTAGCCGCCCTCGAAGTGGTTGATGGGCAGCCTGAGCGTCTGGCCCTGCTCGGCGCGGCCGGTAAAGGGGGTCCCATAATTGCAAACCCGCACCTCGATCCAGCGACACAGAAAGCTGAGGCCGCGGTTCTTTCTCAGCGCGCCGGGCAGCAGCCCGGCCTCGCACAGGACCTGAAAACCGTTGCAGATGCCGATCACGAGGCCGCCGCTACGAGCGTGAGTCGTGACCGCGTCCATAACGGGAGAGAAGCGTGCGATGGCGCCGGTGCGCAGATAGTCGCCGTGGGCGAAGCCTCCCGGCAGGACGACGATGTCGGCGCCGTGGAGGTCGCTCTCGGTGTGCCACAGCAGCTCGACGCCGGCCCCGAGCCGCTCCAGCACGAGCGCGCAGTCGCGCTCGCAGTTCGTGCCGGGAAACACGACCACGGCGGCTCGCACCGTCACAGGGGCAGCACCACGACATGGAAGCTCTCGATCACGGGGTTGGCGAGCAGGCGGGCGCAGACCTCGCTCACGCGCCGGCGGGCGTCGCCCTCGTCGGCGGCGTCGATCTGCAAGGAAATGCTCTTGCCAACGCGCACCGAGCTGATGCCCTGAAGTCCCAAGGCGGGTAGCGCCCGTTCGATTGTCTGGCCCTGCGGGTCGGAGATCCCGTCCTTGGGCATGACGTCGACCTTGGCGAGGTAGCGGCTCACAGGGCTCCGGCGGCCACAGCCGCGGGGGCGATCACCGAGCCGCACACGAGTGCCAGGCCGAGCCCGGCCACAGTCACGACCAGGCCCGCTTTGAGCTTGCCGAGCCCCGTTGCAACCTCCACTCCGAAGACGTAGAGCAGCAGGGACCACAGCGTGATTGCCACCTGCAGGGCAATCGAGAGCGCGGCCCAGGCCGTTGCCAGCGAGTCGACCATTGGCTCGGTCGTGAACGTCTGGGGGCCGGCTATGAGCAGGTCGAGAGGAAGCAGTATCAACAGCACGAAGACCTGGGGAAAGGCCGCCGTGCCCCACACGATGCGGAGGTCGACCGAGCGTCCGCCTCCTCCGAGCACACGAGAGGCGCGCGCCGCAGGCGCGGCACTCACGATCTGGGCGACGATGGCGAACACGGCCCCCGCGGCCAGCGCCAGGGCCAAGAAGCCGTCCGAGTAGTCACTGCGGCCGACCGAGCGCAGCTCGATCATGCCGGCCAGCTTGAGCCACAACAGCATGAGGGCGGCCCCCCCGAGAGCGGTCAGAACGAACGGCGCCATCCCCTCGGTGCGGGTCTGGCCCACGCGCTCGCGGCGACGCGCCGCAGTGAGTGCACTCTGAAACCCAACGCGGGGAGAGACGAGAACCGATCGCAGCACCAACGCCAGCCGCACCGAGGCGCGGGTGCTGCGGGGAGCCTCCGAAAGGCTCAGCCCCGCACCTCCTTCATCCACGACTCGAGCGTCTTGCCGGTAAGCCGCTCGTACGCCTCCACATAGCGGCTCCTGGTGGCTGAAACCACGTCCGAGGGCAGCTCGGGGGCCGGAGGGGAATGGTCCCAGCCCACCCGATCCAGCCAGTCGCGTACGAACTGCTTGTCGAAGCTCGGCTGAGGGCCGCCGGGCGCATAGGACTCCTGGGGCCAGAAACGGCTCGAGTCCGGTGTCAGCACCTCGTCGATCAAGGTCACCCGTCCCTCGATCAGCCCGAACTCGAACTTCGTGTCGGCGATGATGACCCCGCGTTCGTCGGCCAGGCGGGCGCCCTCCGAGTAGACGGCGAGGGCGTAGGCGCGTGCCTCCTCATAGACGTCTTCTCCCACCACGGCAGCGGCCTCCGGCTCGGTGATGTTCTCGTCGTGGCCGTCGGTTGCCTTGGTAGCCGGGGTAAGAAGGGGTTCGGGCAGGCGGTCCGACTCGACGAGACCGCCGGGCAGGAGATGCCCGCAGATCCCTTGAGAGTGGACATATTCCTTGAAGCCCGAACCCGAGAGATAGCCACGCACGACGAACTCGATGGGGATGGGCTCGGCCTTGCGGCACACCATGGCGCGGCCCTCGAGCTGGGGATCCGAAAGGTCCTCCGAGTGCACCGAGACGAGGTGGCTGGGGCAGATGTGGGCGGTCGCCTCGAGGAAGTGATGGGAGAGCGCAGTCAGGACCACGCCCTTATCGGGAATCTCGGTGGGGAGCACCACGTCGTAGGCGCTGATGCGATCGGAGGCCGCCAGCACCAGGCGGTCACCCGGCAGCTCGAACAGATCTCTTACCTTGCCCGACCCGATGTGTCTCATCCCGATCCTTTCGCCTCTTCTGTTTTCAGGACAGCTGCTTCCGCAGCGCTGCTTGAGAAGCCTGCTGCTCCCGCGGCCTGTTGCTCAGAGCGCCTCCAGGCGCTCGAAGATCACGTCTGCGTTCTCAACGTAGCGCGCGTTGTCGAAGCAGGCTTCGATTTCCGCCGGATCCAGATGTTGAGTGACCTCGGGATCGGACTTCAGAAGCTCGAGGAAGCTGCGCTGTTCGTCCCAGGCCACCGCCGCGTTGCGCTGCACCAGCTCGTAGGCGAGCTCGCGAGGGAGCGACTTCTCGAGCAGCGCCCCCAGTACGCTTTGCGAGTGCACCAGGCCGAGCGAGGCGTCGAGGTTCCGGAGCATCCTCTGCGGCCTCACGATCATGCCGGTCACCACCCAATTCATTCGCTCCAGCATGTAGTCGAGCAGGATGCAGGAGTCCGGCAGGGTTATTCGCTCGACACTCGAATGGGAGATGTCGCGCTCGTGCCACAGGGCGACGTTCTCGAGCCCGGTCTGTGCATGCGCCCGAAGCAGCCGGGCGAGCCCGCAGATGCGCTCGCAAACGATCGGGTTGCGCTTGTGCGGCATAGCCGAGGAGCCCTTCTGACCGGCGGCGAAGGGCTCCTGCACCTCGGACACCTCGGTGCGCTGGAGGTGGCGGATCTCCTGAGCAAAGCGCTCGAGCGAGGCACCGGTGAGGGCCATTGCGCCCAACGATTCGGCGTGGCGATCGCGGGCCACCACCTGGGAGGCAGCGTCTTCGATGGAAAGGCCCAGCCGGTCGCAGACGTAGTCCTCGACCTCGAAGGGTAGCTGCGAGTACGTCCCCACGGCCCCCGAGAGCTTTCCCGTGGCGACTGCATCACGGGCCCGTCGCAGGCGGCCTCGATCGCGCTCGAGCTCGAACGCCCACGACGCCAGCTTCAGGCCGAAGGTGGTGGGTTCCGCATGCACACCGTGGGTACGCCCGGCCATGAACGTGCCCCGATGCTCCAAAGCCTTCAGGCGAACACTCTGAGTGAGCCGCCCCACACCCTCGATCAAAAGCTCGCAGGCGTCGCGCAGCGCCACCGCGGTGGCGGTGTCGACCACGTCCGAGGAGGTGAGGCCGAAATGGACGTGCCGACCCTCCTCGCCGGTGCACTCCCGCACGCTCTCGACGAACGCAACAACGTCATGGTGTCGGACGGCCTCGATCTCGGCGATGCGGGCCTCATCGAACGACGCCTGTGCCTTGAGCTCGGAGAGCTCCTCCATCGGGACCTGGCCGAGCCGGGCGCGCGCCTCGACGGCAAGTAGCTCGATCTCGAGCCAGCGGTTGAACTTGGCGCGCTCAGAGAAGATCTCGGTCATCTCGGGGCGGCTGTAGCGAGGGATCACCGGGGCATCTTAGGACGGAGGCAAGCGTGCGGCCCGGCGCTACCTCCGGCCGCAGCGGTGGTTCAGATGCGACCATCGCACGTGAGCCACCCTTTTCGGTGGTTGAGATGCGACCGTCGCACGTCAGCCCCCGGTGGAAAACGATAGCAGGGCCGCTAATCTCTGCGGCGAGCTGCGAGGGCGTCAATCGCCGCGACCGCTTCGCTTTGCAGAGCGGCAGCCTCCTCGTGGTTGCCTGCGATTGAGGTGAGGCCGAGCTTTCCAAGAGACGTGAGGGGGCCGAGCAGGTGCAAGCTAACCCCGCTGCGGCGCGCATGCTCGTACCCCGCGCCGCAGGCTCTCACTGCGTCGATAACCCCGGCCGGGGCAAGGCCCACATAGTCCTGTGACTTGAGGTTGTCGGTCGACACATAGGCCCGGGGCCGGCCTTCGGCGATGAGCTCACCCGTGGCGTGCTCGTAGCGGCCCGCCGTAGCGAGCTTGGCCATGAGGAATGGGTGAGTGGTCCCGCCTGCCCGAAGGTTGATCTCGCTGAGATAGGGAGGCTCGCCGGGGACCACTACGAAATCCATCCCGAAGGCGCCGAAGACGCCCGCATCTGCCAACACCTCGGTGATCCTGATAGCGGCTTCTTGGATCGCCAGCCGGTAGTCCTCGTGCGCTGGAAAGCGGCACCCCAAATAGACTTGGCCGTCGGGCCCTCCAAGAATCTGGTCGTGGGTGGAAACGACCTCGAAGGCACCTCCCGGCGCGATGCGCATCTGGACGCTGGGAGAACAGAGGTCGCTCGAACGCCGAAGCTCCTCGACGATGGCGCCTTCCTCCGCAATCTTGGGCGCGAACGACGACCACGACTCCCCCACCCCGCAGAATCTGGTACGCGCCTGCTCGAGCGGAGAGCCGAGACCCGACAGCTCGACGACCGCGTTGCCCTGCCCGGAGAAACCGTTGTTGAGCTTGATTACGACGGCTTCCGCGTGGGGCCGCGCCGCTTTGATGGGGGCGATGGCGTCGTATATCTCGGTTGTCGAGCGCAGGTCCTCGGCCCCCTCGAACACCGGCACCCCGGCCTTGCGAGCGACCTGGCGGCCGCCGCTCTTCGAGCCGAGCCACACGTCACCCGGGTGCGGCCCCCAGATGGGGACTCCGAGATGCTCGGCGACGCGGCGCTCCAGCTGCGTGACATTGAAAGGCAGGATGTAGGCGTCCTCGGTATCGCCGAGGGCCGCACCCACATCGTCGAGCACATCTGGGTTCTCGAGCAGCTTCTGAGAAAGCGACAGGGGCCGGGCGTCGCCCACAGACACGAGTTGGAGCCGGTCGGAGACCTCGGATCGGGTGACTGCGATAAACGAGAGGTAGTAGTCGATGATCGCGGAGTCAATCGGCAGGCAGGTGACGTAGACCACGCGTACGTCGGGGTTCCTCAGGAGCAGCAGCGTGAACAACATGCGCTCTTCGTAGTAGGCGATGCCGGTGATCTTGATCAGCTCGGCAGGGGAATAGGTGATGGCGGGGATGACCACGATCGTGCCCGCGTCGATATCCGAGAGGCTTCGACCTCGGTGCTGCTGCACGAGACCCGCCTGGAGCTTCTCGAACGCGATGGCCATGAGACGCAAGGTTAGAGGTCGGGGGCCGGCCGGCGGTTCTGGTGCTCAGGTACTCATGCGCGGCTTTACCTGCGGCGGTCGACTGCTAGAGCCGGGTGAGAGTATGTCCCTGATGTCGATCGAAGCGGAGACCATCGAGAAAGTAGCCGGCTGGGTCGCTCAGGCGAAGGAGATAGCGGCCCTGACCGGGGCCGGCTTGTCGACCGACTCCGGAATACCCGACTTCCGCGGCCCCCAAGGGCTGTGGACCAGGAACCCCCAGGCCGAGCGCCTCTCCAGCCTCCAGCACTACATGGAGGACCCGGAGGTGCGGGTCGCGGCGTGGCAAGCGCGCCTACACCATCCTGCCTGGACGGCGGCGCCCAATCCCGGACACAGAGCCCTGGCGGATTTGGCGCGGCGCGGCTCGCTCACCACACTCGTGACCCAGAACATCGACGGGCTCCACCAGCGCGCAGGAACTCCTTCCGAGGCCGTGATCGAGATACACGGCACGATGCGAGAGGTGATGTGCATGGCCTGCGGCGAGCGCGCTCCGATGCAGCAGGCACTGGAGCGAGTGAAAGGCGGCGAGCAGGACCCCGACTGTCGAACCTGCGGCGGCATCCTCAAGTCGGCGACGATCTCGTTTGGGCAGAGCCTGGTGGCCGAAGACCTGAGGCGGGCCGAGAAGGCGGCCGCCCGCTGTGACCTGTTCCTGGCGGCGGGAACCTCGCTGGCGGTCTATCCGGTTGCCCTGCTGCCGCAGGTGGCGCTCGACTCGGGGGCCCGGCTCGTGATCCTCAACGCCGAGCCCACCCCCTTCGACGAGAGGGCCGACGCGGTAATTAGGGGACCGCTGAGCGAAACGCTGCCGCGGCTGGTCCGCTCCCCTGCTGGGTGGTCGTCAGATGCTCGATAGCGACATTTGACGACCACTCGCCGCAAGAGAAGGCGCAGTCTCAGTGGATGCCGGTAAGCCGCGCAACCAGGGCGGCTCGGCGGGCGGGGCGACCCGAGCGGAGCTCGGCCCGATCCGCGCTCGCCATCACCTGCAGCGCCAAGTTGGTGCCCAGCCATCGGAACGGCTCCGGCTCCCACGGAGGCGAGCGGTGCCCGACCCAGGGGAGCTTGGTGATATCGGTGTCCCGGCCCAGGATGAGGTCCGCAAGCGTTCGGCCCGCCAGGTTCGCGGTCGCCACTCCGTCCCCGACGTACCCGCCGGCCCACGCCAGCCGTGAACCCCGGTCGTAGCCGACCGAGGAGAACCAGTCGCGGGGCACTCCCAGAGGCCCACCCCAGTTGTGAGTAATGGCAGCGTCGCGCGCTCCCGGCCACAACGCCGCCAGCACTCGCTGCAGCTCGGCAAAGACGCTCGGGACACGATCGTAGGAGTCCATGACGTCGGAGCCGAAGTGGTAGGGCGCGCCGCGGCCCCCCATCGCGATGCGATCGTCGGCCGTACGTTGCGCGTAAATGATCAGCCTGCGGGCGTCGGTCACGGTCTCCCGGCGGGCCCAGCCGACCTCGTCCCAGAACGACAGGGGCAGGGGCTCAGTTGCGATCATGAGCGAGTAGATCGGGAGCAGGGTGCGCTTCAGGCCTTCGAGCGAAGCGGTGTAGCCCTCGGTTGCGCGCACCACTACTTCAGCCTTGACCCGCCCCCCATCGGCCCTCGCCATTCCGTTCTCGATCGAGCGCACCGGGGTGAGCTCATGGATCGCTGCTCCGCGCGCCTCGACCACCCGTGCCAGATTGCGGCTCAGCCGGGCGGGATGAAGGGCCGCGCAGTGAGGCGTGAAAGCAGCCCCCAGAGAGCCCTCAATTCGGACGCGACGGGAGGCCTCGGAAGCGCGCAGCCATCGGTAGTCGTCCTCCGAGAATCCCCATCGCCGCTCCTCTGCGATCTCGCCTTTGAGACGAGGGACGTGTGCCCGTGTGGTGGCCGCGCTGATGGTTCCGCCCTTGGCGAAGTGGATGTCTATGCCCTCGGCCCCCACCACCCTGCCGACCTCGTCGACGGTGTCGAACATCGCGCGCTGCATTGCGAGTGCGGCTCCACGACCACCGACCCGGGCGAGCTTGTCGCGCGGCGCCGCGAACAGCGCCGAGCACCAGCCTCCGTTCCTACCCGAGGCCCCGTACCCCGCGATCTCTTTCTCGAGCACCACCACGCGCAGCGAAGGATCGGCTCTCAGGAGGTAATAGGCGGTCCACAGCCCCGTGTAGCCGGCGCCGACGATGCAGACATCCGCGTCCCTATCCCCCGGCAGCGAGGGGCGCGGGGTGAGGTCGTCACCGCAGTTGTCGAGCCACAGGCTGAGTGTTCGATAGTCCTTCATCGAGGCGATCTGCAACCACAGCTCGCGAGGCGGCAGACATCGCCAAAGGGTGAGAGCACTTCTCTAGACGTCGATGACCTCGAAGCCGACGGCATGATCGACGCCAGCCTGCCGGCCCATATGAGAGGCACCCGATTCGAGAAAGGCACGCGCGTCAAAACCTTCGCCGAGGTTGTCGAGGTAGGCGCGGTGCGCAAGCAGTGAGTCAACTCCGCGCTCGAGAAACCCAGTCACATCCACCGCATGCGTGGGATGGGGAGACCCATTCACGCACACCATCCGCACGCCATCCCACGGCTCGAGTCCGCGGTCGAGCAGCTCCCGGAACAGCCAGCGGTTGCCGGCATCGCGGGCTGCGTCGATCACCGCAAGCCCGACCACTCGATGGTCGGCCATGTTGAAGCTCCTCCCGCCCCAGGTCGAATGATGATTGATGGTGACCACGATCTCCGGGCGGTGGCGGCGAATCGCTGCCGAGATGTCTCTTCGAAGCCCGAGGCCGTATTCGATCATCCCGTCACGATGTCCCAGGAACTCGACTGCGTCGACTCCTACGATAGCGGCGCTGGCGCGCTCCTCCTCGGCTCGCAGGGGACCTGCCTCCTCTGGGCCAAGTGAATCGATCCCTGCCTCGCCGCTGGTCACGAGCACGTAGGACACCGACTTACCCTCAGAGGTCCAACGCGCTACTGCGCTGGCAGACCCGTACTCGAGGTCGTCGGGATGAGCGACCACCGCCAGCGCCCGCTCCCAATCCTCGGGCAGCGGTGGCAGAAGCTCCGAGTTTTCGGTTTCCAATCTCCTGCCCTTTCTAGAAGTTTCGAGGGAGGCTACTGCAGGAAGCGCTCCGACGACTCCTGCAACCGCACCACAACATGAGCCTCGAGTCCCTGCATCTCGAGGCTCAGACGCAGCCGGTCGAGCGTCTCTCCCTCGACGTGGGATCTCACCGCCTCGAGGTCGCCGTTGTCGAGGACCGTGAGGCGCATCTCCGCACGCGGCCCCATCGGCTCCAGCTGAAACCACGCCCGTGACGAGCTAACGGCACTGTGCTTGCCGGCATCCTTCGCCCACGCCCGAGCAGCGCTGCCGGCCCGCATGCGAGTCGAGCCGGGGCCCCGGCTGGCGAGGTCGAAATTGTGCACCTGTTGGGGGGCGGGGAACTGGGCCAACAGCCAACGCCAGCCGAGATAGGCGAGTACCAGTCCCATCAGCGCTACCAGAGGCCAAAGCCATTCCGAGTTGCGGCCCACGAAATCCGAGATCCGAGATGTGAGCACTACCCCTTCGGATAAGGCTTCGCCGGAAACTCCCAGTGCGCGCGCCAACCCGTAGCCGCCGGTCGCGACCAAGGCGAGACCGACAATGAGCAGAACGATCCGGTTGACCGAATCGGTGCGCTTCATCGCCCTCTCGGGCTCTGGAGCTTGACCGCCACCGTCAACTTCTTGGAGGGCTGCAGGGCAAGGAGGCGATTCTCGACCGCGGCCCGAACCCTGCTGTCGAGTCCAATTGTCTCGTCGCGGCCCGTAGTCGCGCTTACGGCCAACTTGCTGGGAGTCGCCCGGCAGCGAACCTTCTGTACTCCATCAACTTCGCGCGCAGCCCGAGCCGCCACTTGCTCGAGGCTCCGTCGGTCGATCTCAGCCTCGGCACCGTCGTGCTTGGGCAGCAGCGAATAGCTAAGTGGCCGGCGAAAGAGCTGCAAGGCAATCAGGACCAGACCCAGCGCCACGAGTACGATCGCCGCCGTGATCACCGAGCGGTCGCCGTAGGAGGAGCCTCGAGCCGAATCCAGCCAGCTCTCGTAAGGCACCACGAGGGGGGCCAGGCGGAGCGCGGCAAGGATGATCTCCACCACGATCAAGAGTCCCGCGGCGATGAGACCAAGGGCGAGGACGGCGGCGATCAGCCGGTTCACCGTTCGCATGGCACCCTCATCGGATCCGGTCGCGGCTCCCGAGGTATTCGGTCACGTCGAGCTCTCCCACCAGCACCTTGGCGATGAGATACCCGAGCGCGCCGAAGAAGGCGACGATCAGCATGTCGCCAAAGCCCCCGAACGCAAGAGCCAAACCCAAGAACAAGCCGACAAACAACCCGACCAGAGCGGTCATCTACAGTCCTTCCTTCCCCTGCGGCCGTCGCGCAGATTCCCGGGCGCCCACAGCTTCGGGCATGTAAGTGGGAGACTCGATGTCGTCGATGAACACATCCACGGGCAAGGTCCCGGCGACGGGCCTCACAGCCGCCCGCACCTGCTCGCCCACCTGCGAGAGCGACGGGACCCAATTGGCGACGATGCGAACTTCGAGGTGATCTGCCGTCTCCCGCACTCCGATGATGCGCCGGTTGGGCAGGTAGGTCGCCACGTCGCCGAAAGGTCCCGACGATAGCCCGGCTACCGAACTGCAACTCCTGGCCGCCACGGCCACCACATCCGCATCGATTGACACCGGGCTACTGAACTCGTGGTTCTGCTGTGATCTCCTCGTCGCCGGAGTCCCCAAGCCAGACATCGTCGATATAGATATTGACCTCGGCCACTTCCAAACCCGTCATGCGCCCGACCTTCGTCGCAACGTTGCTGCGAACAGACTCGGCCACGTCCGCGATTGGTACGCCGTACTCGACGACCAAGTCGAGGTCGATGGCGGTCTGGCGCTCGCCGACCTCTACCTTGACGCCCTGCGTGGGGCTCGAACCCCCCGCGCTGCCGCCGACGGCTTCACCGATCCGGTCGCGAATGACACCCACGGCCCGAGCGGAACCGGACCCCATCTGGTACACCCCAGACACCTCTCGGGCGGCGATCCCGGCGATCTTTGCGACCACGCCGTCGGCGATCGTGGTCTTTCCCCGCTCAGTGACCAGAGCGCCACCCCCTTCGGAGCCGGCCCCCGAGGTCTGAGACCCCTGCTGGGTTGGTGTGGTCGTGGTCTGTTCGGCCATGAGTTGCCCCCTCGCA
>Ga0136632_10000187_pt1 | contig 16106 bp, 16 predicted proteins | sample AntDrymUQ6112106_2_FD_104670 | JGI IMG/M metagenome (GOLD analysis project Ga0136632, IMG submission 104670) | Polar desert sand microbial communities from Dry Valleys, Antarctica - metaG UQ611 (21.06) | ecosystem: Environmental > Terrestrial > Soil > Desert | place: Antarctica: Dry Valley...
GATGGGAGACGGTCGGTTATTCCCCGCAGGGGGAACCCTTCCGCTGGATGGGGACGCGCGCCTCGATCGTTGTCGCTCGCGGGCATCACGCTCGCCCGGCCGCTACGATCCGCACGCGCGTCCGAAGCTTCGTTCAGCCTAGGACGTTGACAGTGAGGCTCGCGAGGCAGACACTTCTGGCCGTCCGCGTCTCCGCCGACGGGTACCTGCCCGTCGCTGTCACGATCCCTGCCGGCCGCGGCGCCGCCGTGCTGCGGCTGGCCACGGTCCCATCGGCACAGTCAGGCACGGCGTCTGACCCGAACGACCATCGGCTGCTCGGCGTGCACGTTCTGGACACTCGTTTGTCCGGCCTCCCGGCGCTGCCCGCGCGGACCCCTGCGGAGTTGGTATACCGCCGCGCGTTCGCTGGCCAGAGCGACAAGGTGGCGGCGGGTCGGCTGCCTGTCGGCGTGGTCGACAACCAGTACCTGTCGTGGCTCTTCCAGTACGGAATCGCGGGCGGAAGTCTTCTCTGCGTCCTCTGGCTCGCTGCTCTAAGTCTTCCGCTTGTCGCCGCGGCGCGATCGGCCCCTCTCACCATGGCGGCAGGGCTCGTCGCGGTCTTCCTCGCAGTCGCTGGGGTAGCGGTCAACGTCTGGGAGGAGGCACCGACTGATCTCCTCGCCGGGATCATCATCGGGCTTTTCGCCGCTCACCCGAAGCTGCGGCCGGACCCCTAATTCGCGGGCACGGGATGTTGCTACCGTGTGCGCATGGTGAGCGGTCGCTGAATTACCGACTTCAGCGACTTCATGTTGGAGAGGACGACTCGCTTCGTCGCCTCCGAGGTCTTGCCACAATGTCACCAGTAACCCGCCGCTCCCGGGCGGCGCTTGATGACACAAGCGAACCGGAGCTGCGCGTCTGCGCCAAGGCCGGAGAGCCCAACCTCGAGCAGTTCACCGTCCGGCCGCGCGGCGACGACAACCAGTATTTGCTGGCAGGGCGATGAGAGCACGGGCGAGGAGCCCAGAGCTGCTGAAAAGCGGCGGCTCGACACTGGTCGTGACCGCAGTCGCGTCAATCTTGGGGCTCGCGGTAGTGACGGTGCCGAAGCTCACGATCGCACTCTCGCTGGCCCTGATAGGGGCATCCACGCTGTTACTCGCCCAGGCCCGGATCTACCCCATCCTCATTCTCGTAGGAATGGTCGCCGTCCCGCTGCTCCTGCTTGAGTCGCGGACTCGCGGGTTCTCGCTAACAGCTACACCCGTGTCAGGTCAGGCAAGGCTTCTTAGCCTGATCGCCCTCGCCCTTATTGCCCGCACGCTGGCGGCTCGGAGTCAGATCCTGATTCCGAGGCTGGCCACCTGGGCCGTGGGGGCCTACATCTTCGGACTTGTGAGCTCACTCGGCGTCGCTTACCACGTCGGCAATGACTATCCGGCCATCCTCTCTGATTTGTCCCGCCAGGCGGCATATCCGCTGGCTTTTGTTGTCGGAGTGATCGCGAGCCAGGCGGCCGAACAGGATCGACAACGCTTGCAGATCTACACCGGCCTTGCCCTCGGCGGCATCGCGGCGTCGGTTCTCTCGATGCTCTATTGGTCGCACGTCACGGATTATCTGCCGCTAGATCTGCCGGTTCTGAGCACGATGTTCGACCACGCTCTTAAGTCGAGTTTGTATCAAACCCGATCGATCTTCCCATTCATCGATGACTCGCCGAACCTCGGCGCCATCGTGTTCGCTTGCTTCGCTGCTTTTGCCGCTCCGCCACTGCTCATCCACGGACAGGCGAAGCACCAGCGGCTTGCCCTGGCGCTTATCGCAGGGGTCGCCGCCGCGATTCTGACCACGCAGTCGCGCTCCGGCCTCATTGCGCTCGCCGTCGCGCCGCTCCCCTTGATCCTGTTGGCCCTGCCGAGAGTGCGGAGGACGCGTTTGATCGGCGCTCTCGCCATAGCCGGGACGATCGCCGTCTATGGGTATCAGTTCTTTCCACAAGAACGGACGATTTCGGCGAATACCGACGCCTTCCTTGCGCGCGAGGAAGTCTGGCGCCAGGCGCTTGACAAGTTCGAAGAGCGTCCGCTCCTCGGGCAGGGATACCGGTACAGCGCTGAGAACAACTTTCTCGAGGCGATCCGGAGCCGGAATCGACCGGCCATCGGATTAGGGTCTAGCGGCACCCGCGGCTCCTCCGTCCACAGCGACTACTTCGGTGCCGTCGTTGACGGGGGAATCGTGGGTGGAGGAATCCTCGTCTTCTTGTTGTTCGTGGTCGTCCGTGTAGGGAAACGGCTCACGCAGTCGACCGGCTTGGCTCGAGCCGAAGGGATCGGCGCCCTGTCCGTCACGTGCGTCTTTCTCGTGTCGATGACGACGAGTTCGCTTTTGGCGAGCGCGGCTGCCGTGATCTTTTTTTGGCTCTTCTTCGGCATAGCGGCCGGTCGAGACGCGATGCTCGCCGCACCTGCTTCGAAGGCACCACGGTCTCTCGGCCGGAGGCGCGCCGGGGAACTGCATTAAGAGCAGCTGCTCCGAAGCTGTGCGCCCGTCGCGCCCCGCGCGGATCGCCGAACGCCTACCTGAGGCCCAGGAGTTCGGCGAAATCGACGCAAGCCTAGGTCTCGTTTTGCCCTGACGCGTCGCGGGTCTCGTCTCCGCCGGCCGTAAACCTGTGCATGTCCTCATTCTCGGCGTACTCGAACGGAAGGACGCCTAAGCCGGGCCTCGACGTTGCCAAGAAGCTCATGCCGCGACCCTTGTCCCTACTCGCGGACATATTTGAGGGGTTCTGGCGGCTCAGCACCAGGCCGTCCGGCTCAGCGAGTTTTCATTGTCTTCTCGACAGCGGTCCACATCGTCCCCGCATTGTGCAGCACACCCCAGCTGTAGACGCGAGCGGCCGGCTCGATCGTGCGGACGAACGCGCGGTCGAGGATCGAGCCTCACCTCACGGGCCAGTGAGACGGAGCACCCGCCTGGCTACGCAGATAGCCCGCGCATGCACGAGTCCGCTACCCATCCCACGTCGATGAAGCGGCGCCCTTCGAGGGTGCGCCTGCGAAGGCCTCCCGCAGCGACCGTTCGGTGGCCTTGACCTCTGGTTGGTAAGGCTCGCGAGGTACTTCGCCCCCCAAACGAGAAGCCGATCTTCTCTCTCGTCCGCTCTCGGCGTCGACGTTCGCGAAGTCGGCTGTGAAGGCGGCCGTCTGGGCTCGCCGTGATCCCGGAGGGATGGACGATGGACAGGATTCCGCATCGGATGCGCGTCTGGCAGGCAACGAGACTCCTTCAGCAGCTAGTACCACCCGATGTCGCTCGACGGCCGGAGTTCGCCGAGCCAAGGGCGCGACCATCGCTAGAGTGTCCCCTACAGTGTGCGCCGGTGCCGCCGGCGCGGAGGGAAGGCCGAGAGATGATCTATGTTCAGGGGCAGACTCCCGTCGTGGTCCCAGGTGGGCGGCCGCGGGAGGTCATGGGCAGGTGCTTGCTCGCGTGGTGAGCAGGTACACGAACCTGGAGGCCCAGGAGCGGTCGGGGGAGAGGATCGGCTTCTCGTTCGGGGAGAACTGGCGGAAATACCTCGAGGGCCTCGACGAGAGCAAGATCGAGCAGGCGACGCGGTCTCTCGAAGAGAGCTTCGCCGGAGCACCCATCGTAGGCGAGCGCTTCGTCGACATCGGTTGCGGTAGTGGCCTCTTCTCATTATGCGCATTCCGGCTCGGCGCGGCTGAAATTCTGTCCGTGGACGTGGATCCGAATTCCGCCGCTTGCGCAGAATATGTCCGGCGGCTCGCGGGGAGCCCGTCTCATTGGTCGGTCCGCACCGGGTCGATTCTCGACGATGCGTTCGTCTCCTCGCTAGGCGCCGCTACCCGGGTCTACAGCTGGGGCGTCCTCCATCACAGCGGCGCGACGTGGCGGGCGACTGAGAACGCGCTGAAGATTGTCGCGCCGGGGGGGCTGTTCTGTCTGGCGCTCTACAACAGGCCCTACCTGCCAGGGGTGCAGGTCGCGCTGAAGCGGGCTTACAACCGGCTGCCGCGAGCGCTGCGGCCACTCCTCGTGGGAGCCTACTCCGCTGCGCTCCTGTCCGCGCTTGCGGCCGTCCGAGGGCGCAACCCGATCGTCTACGTCCGCGACTACGGCCGGCGGGCGCGGGGGATGACTTTCTGGCGCGATCAGGAGGATTGGCTAGGCGGTCTTCCCTTTGAATACGCCGAAGAATCCGACGTCCGCAAGTTTGCGATAGCGCACGGCGTCCGCGTCGAGCACGTCCTCGTACGTCCGCCAGGCGGGAACAACGAGTACCTCATCCGTCGCCCGGAACCTCGGGGAACGCTTAAGGTGTGGTGACTAGGCAGTGGCCGGCTCCCCTCGCTCGTCTCGGGTACGGTCTCGCGCTCGATGATCAGCCGCCTTTCCTCCAGCGCAACCGCCTTCCCTCAGGGCCGGCCGTCGCCTCTCGGGGAAGCGATCGTTGAGCCCAGGAGCCGGCTGCGCCGACGACAGTCGAAGGTCGTCTCCGCACCCGCTACAGCCGTACTGGTGTAGCCGAGATGTGTGGGATCGCTGCCATCGTCACCACCGACGCCTTCGATCTTCAGGCCGACATCGACGCGATGACGGACACGCTCATACACCGCGGACCTGATGATCGGGGCACCGCCGTCTTTCCTGGGCAGGGGGTGGCGCTTGGGATGCGCCGCCTGAGCATCCTCGACCTCGAGAGTGGTCAGCAGCCGATGTGGGACGAAGAGGGTCGGCACTGCATCGTCTTCAATGGGGAGATCTACAACTTCGCGGAGCTCCGGCGCGAGCTCGCTGGCCGCGGACACCGCTTCGTCACCGATCACAGCGACACCGAGGCCCTGGTACATGGTTTCGAGGAGTGGGGCGTGGATCTCTTCCCGCGGCTGAACGGGATGTTCGCGCTAGCGATCTGGGATCGTGTCGAACGGCGGCTAACGGTCGCGCGCGATCGCACTGGGAAGAAGCCGCTGTACATCGCAAAAGTTCGCGGCGGGTACGCAATCGCATCTGAGCTAAAGGCGCTCCTCAGCTATCGCGGTTTACCCGCTCCCGAGGTAGACCCCGTCGCCCTCGAGCAATACCTGGCTTTCGACTACGTGCTCGGCCCCCGAACGATTCTCCGGGGCGTCGAGAAGCTCTCGGCTGCTCACTATGCGACGATCGATCGCCGCGGCTGCATGATGACGCAGTACTGGAAGCCGCAGGTCGAACGGTTGCCGGACGGCGAGGACGAACTCCTCGCGCAGCTCGACGTCATCCTCAGCGACGCTGTCAGAAAGCGGATGGTGGCTGATGTTCCGGTCGGCCTGTTCCTGTCCGGTGGCCTTGACTCGACGACCGTTGGCCACTACATGCGCCAGCACAGCGACGATGTTCACTCATTCTCGATCGGGTTCGAGGAGAAGAGCTTCGACGAGTCGCACTACGCGGACCTCGCCGCGCGCGCCCTCGGCACTCATCACCACGTCGAGATCTTCTCGCAAGACAGAGTTCGCGATCTCGTCCCGCGCATTGCCGAGATCCTCGACGAACCGATGGGCGACCAGTCGATCTTCCCGACGTACCTCCTTAGCACCTTTACGCAACAACACGTGAAGGTCGCCCTCGGCGGCGACGGGAGCGACGAGCTCCTGATGGGCTACAACGCCTATAGGCCCTTGAAAGTCGCTTGGACCGCGGACGCGGCCATGCCGCGCGTCGTGCGGAGGGCGGCGGCGGCGACGGCGAGGAGGTTGCCGAACCGTTTGGGGGGCGTCGCCCTCCGCGGCGTCCGCTTCGCTCGGCGTCTCGATGGAAAGCCGTCGCATCGCCTGCTCTGCCACCTCGGCTCGTTCAAGGGCGAGGCAAGGTGGGTGCTGTCGGACAGCGTCCGCGACCAGCTGCCGGCGTCGATCTTCGGCGAAACCGACCGCGTTCTCCTAAACGGCCTTTCGAACGGTTTCGGTCCCGCCGACCAGACGGTCATCGCATATCTTCGCGGCTACCTCCAGGAAGACATTCTCGTCAAGGTCGACCGTGCGAGCATGGCAACTTCGCTCGAGGTGCGCGCGCCGTTCCTCGACCCCGAGCTGATCGATTTCCTCCTCGCGGTTCCCCCAGGTCTGCGGCTGCGCGGGATGACCGGCAAGTACTTGCTGAGGCGGCTCATGCGGGGACGGATCCCGGCCGAGATCATCAGCCGGCCGAAGATCGGTTTCGGCGTCCCGCTGAACCTCTGGTTACGGGAGTCGCTCGCGCCGCTGGTGCGCGAGTACCTCGAGCCTGGGCGGATTGCTGCGGCTGGCTTTTTCGACCCCCTCGCCGTGACGCGGCTGGTGGACGAGCACCTGTCGTGCCGGGGCGACCGCGGGCACGAGCTGTGGCTGCTGCTCCAGTTCGAGCTCTGGCGTGAGCGGTGGCTGACATGACCGCGCCTGCCTCTCTCGCTCCAAAGACAGGCGCGTCGGCGCTGCGGGTACTGCTGCGGTGTCCGCGCTGCGGCAAGCCGTTGTCGTGGCAGGCCGAGACGGTGATCTGCGACGAGGGTCACGCCTCCCCGTGCGTGCACGGCGTGCCGTGCCTCGTGCGCGCGGTATGGGAGGGCGAGCAGGCCGAGCTGAACCGTAGGACGAGCGCGTTCTTCGGGGACCAATGGACGCGCCTTGGGGAGGACGCTCGCGTGGACATGGACGACCTCCTCCTTCACCTGCCTGCTGGTTGGAGTGCGGGCGTGTTCTCCGGCGTCGTTCTCGACGCCGGCTGCGGCGCGGGCCGCTATACGGCCCTAGTCGCGCAGTGCGGGGCGGCCGCGATCGGAATGGACGTGAGTGAATCGGTGCTCGCGGCCTCACGTGTGTGGCCGGAGGCCGCGTTCGTCCAGGCCGATCTCGCCGCGCCGCCGTTCGCGCCGGCGACCTTCGACGTCGTCTACTCGTTCGGCGTGCTGCACCATCTACCGGACCCGATCCGCGGACTCAGCGCCTGCTTCGAGCTTGTCAAGCCGGGCGGGGTTTTGCTCGCATGGGTCTATTCCGATCACGGCGGGATCTTCAGACGGGCCCGCGTTACGGTGCGTCGGCTCGTACGCCGGGTGCCCGTGCTCCTGGAGCCGGCAGCGGGAGCAGCGGCCGTCGCGCTGGCGCTGTCGCAGCGGCTGGACTCTCGCCGACTCACCTTCTACCGCGGCCGGAGTCTCAGGCAGATCTACGTTGACTGCCACGACGCCCTCGCGGCGCCCGTCGAGGTCTATCTATCGGAGGACGACTGCCGTGCATGGCTTTCCATGCTCCCGGCGAGGGAGGCCGGGGCCGAGCGTCGCCGCGACGGAAGCGGGTGGATACTCTGGGCGAGACGGGCTTGACGGGCTCGACGGCGGGAATTTCACCTGAAGAGCTGCTCGAAGCTGAGAGTCAGCTTGCGAGCCGGCTTCTACGCGCGGCCGACGAGGAGCGTCCCCAGCTCTACGGCGCGGTGTACGACGAGATCTGGCGGATGCATCTTCCCAGCCTTGGAACGTCGGCGGCGGAGCAGACAATGGGGGCGAACCCGCGGCTTTTGCCCGCCCTCGAGCGCCGGGCGCGTGAAGGTGATCGGGCGCTCGAGTTGGGCTGTGGGACGGGCTACATGGCGCTAGAGCTTGCGAAACGAGGTCGTCTGATGACTGCTATCGACGCGTCGCGCGTCGTGGTCGAGACCGCGCGCGGGAATGCGCTGCAGGAGAACGTTGACGTCACGTTCGTCGCCGTAGAGGGGGTCAATCTGCCGTTTTCAGCCGAGAGCTTCGAGCTTGCTTTCTCGATCGAGCTGGTCGAGCACCTCCACGAGCGGGATGTGCCGCGCCACCTCGCCGAGGTCTTCCGCGTGTTGAAGCCGGGCGGCGCCTACTGCTTCTGGACCCCGAACAGACTGATGGAGGTCGGCCTCGCCGAGCGCTTCGGAGTTGCAACCGCCGCGGCCGGGGCCGGCGACGTACACCTCAAGGAGTGGCTGTACGGCGAGCTGGCGCCGCTGCTCCGCAGTGCCGGCTTCTCGCCTCTTCGGTCGCCATGGCGAGACACGAGGCTGCACGGCCTCCCGTTGCTGCCGGTCCGCTCGAAGACGGAGCTCGAGCGCCTAACGCGGCGGCTACCCTTGCGGCTGAGGCGGATAGTCGCCGCGGCGGCTGGTCTCGTTAGCTGCACTCTCGTCGCCTGGAAGCCGCGGTACCTGGACCGATGAAGATCCTTCATGTGGCGACGCGGCACCGCTGGGGCGGCGCCGAGCGGAACCTCCTGCACTCTGTGGGGTGGGAGCGCGACCGCGGATACGAGGTCCACGTCGCGCTCGGCCGCGATAGCGATTCCTCCGACTTCCCAGTCGGCATCACGGTGCACCTGATAAGGGAGCTCGTTCGGGCCGTCCGCCCGGCGGACGACGTGCGCGCGCGACTCGCTCTGGGGCGATTGATCCGCGAACATGACTTCGACGTCGTCCACACGCATCAGTCGAAGGCGGGGATCCTCGGCCGCCAAGCCGCGCGGCGGCGGGCACCCCTCGTCGTGCACACGGTACATATGCCGTCCTTCGGGCCGGGGTACGCCCCGTACCTCTCGAGGGTCTTCCTCGCTCTCGAGCGGCGCTACGCCGTGTTCACGGATGTCATGGTGACCGTCGGAAGCGAGCTGCTCCGCCGTTATGTGGCGGCGCGGATCGGACGGCCGGAGCAATACGTGGTCATCCCTTCGCCGGTCGATGTCGACGCGTTCGGTCAGCTGAGGACAGCGTCGCACGAGGACCGGGCGCGATGGCGTGCTCAGCTTGCGCTGCGAGACGAAGAGGAGGTTGTCGTTGCGCTCGGGGTGCTCGTCCCGCGAAAGCGGTACGAGCTCATGCTGCGCGAGCTTGCGCCGCTCCTCCGGGGCGGCTCGACCACGCTCTTGATCGCCGGAGAGGGTCCGCTAGAAGCCGCTCTCGCCGCTCTTGCTGCGAGCCTCGGGATCGAGCGCTCGGTCCGGTTTCTCGGGTACGTCCCGGACGTGACGCCGTTGCTCGGCGTGGCGCGCGCGCTCGTTCATACGTCTGAGGTGGAAGGGGCACCCCAAGCGGTGATCCAGGCGCTCGCGGCGGGTGTTCCCGTTGTTGCAACCGAGGTCGAGGGGCTGTACGAGGTCGAGGGCGCGCCGGTCGATCAGGTCGACCGGAGAGGACACCTGCTGGCAGATGCCCTTTCCCGGCGCTTGGAGGTCGGCTGTCCTCACCCGGTGCCGCTCGGGGCGCTCGGGGGATGGAGGCGCGAGCGTGTCGAGGAGCGGCTCCGCCGGCTCCACGATTCTCTGGAAGAGCGTCTCGTGGAGCGACGTGCGTCACATCCGAGGATACGCAACGGTCAGACGCCTTCGGACCTCGCTAGGCCGCGGGCGCCACGGTGAGCGCGCTCCGGCAGCGCATTCCGTGGTGGGGGAAGATCCTGACCAAGATCGTCCTGTCGCGCCTCCCAGTGCCGTACGGACTCTGGCGCCGCCTCTCGCTCTTCAGGCATGGCCAGATGGAACATCCCGCCTACGCGTTGACGGTTTTCCGGAGCCACTTCGAGAAGGTCGGCCTGGCGCGACGATCAGGTGCGTTCGTCGCGCTCGAACTGGGTCCCGGCGATAGCGTCGCCTCCGCGGTCATCGCCAGGGCGTACGGCGCCGAGAAGACGTATCTCGTCGATGTGGGCTCGTTCGCGCTGCTCGAAGTAGAGCCTTACCGCGACCTCGTCCGTGTGCTCGAGCGGGAGGGCCTTCCGGTCGAGGGCGTCAAGACGGAGGCTTCGGCTAGCGAGCTTCTGGCGTCGTGTAACGGCGTGTACCTGACTGGGGGTGTCGAGTCGCTCAGAACGATCCAGTGCAGCAGCGTCGACTTCTCCTGGTCGCATGCCGTGCTCGAGCACGTCCGGCGAGCCGAGTTTCTCGAAACTATGCGCGAGCTGCATCGAGTGCTGCACCCGGACGGCGTCGCGTCGCACCGCATCGATCTGCGTGACCACCTCGCGGAGTCGCTCAACAACCTGCGATTCTCGCAGCGAACATGGGAGTCCGCGCTCTTCGCGACGGCGGGCTTTTACACAAACCGCCTCCGGTGCGGCGAGATCGTCGAATTGTGCCGCACAGCCGGGTTCGAGCCGGAGGTGCGCGGAGTCGAACGTTGGCCCGAGCCACCCCTCACGAGGGGGAAGCTCGCGTCGGAGTTTCGCCACCTCCCGGACGAGGAGCTTTGCATCTGGGCGTTCGACCTGATTCTGCGCAAGGCCGCCCAGCCCGCGCCTCCGTTCAGTCCGGTCACGCCGGCTCCTCTCCGTCCACGTGAGCCGTGAGCATGAGACGTTTCTTGGTTACAGGCGTCGCGGGCTTCATTGGTTCGCATCTCGCGGAGACCCTCCTCCGCAACGGCGATGAGGTGGTCGGAGTCGACTCGTTCACTGACTACTACCCGCGGCAGGTGAAACAGCGGAACCTCGAGGCCGCGCTCGAGGCCGGGCTCGAACTGATCGAGGCGGACCTCAGCAAAACTGAGCTCGCGCCGCTTGTCTTGCGTTCGGACGGCGTTTTTCACCTGGCGGCGCAGCCCGGCGTCCGCGGAAGCTGGGGGGATACGTTCGAAATCTACGTCCGCGACAACGAGCTTGCGACCCAACGGGTGTTCGAAGCGGCCGCGAGAGCCGGAGTCCGTGTCGTCTTTGCCTCGTCGTCCTCGATCTACGGGAACATCGACACCTATCCCACCCGCGAGAACGCAGTCGCACACCCGGTCTCACCGTACGGTGTAACGAAGCTGGCGTGTGAGAAGCTGGCGGAGGCGTACGCCGCGTCGCGCTCGCTCGACGTAGTCGCGCTCCGTTACTTCACGGTCTACGGGCCGCGCCAGCGGCCGGATATGGCCTTCTCTCGTGTCCTCCGCGCGCTGCTCGAGGGGCGGCCGTTCACGATCCTCGGTGATGGCGAACAATCCCGCGACTTCACGTTCGTGCAGGATGCGGTTGCAGCGACAGTGGCGGCAATGAACGACGCGGCCGCTTCGAGAGTGTATAACGTTGGCGGCGGAGAGGAGGCGTCACTCCGGCAGGTGATCGTACTGGCGGAGCGACTCACGGGGCGGAGGCTCGAGCTCTGCATCAAGTCTCCCGCCATCGGCGACGTGCGACGGACGGTTGCGGACACCTCGTTGATACGGTCAGAGCTCCGGTGGCAGCCCCAAACGCCTCTCGAGGACGGCATCGAGCGTCAGCGGCGCTGGCTGGAGACGCAAGCGAACCTCTGACGCGCGACTGGATGCTCCAAGTGGAGGGCTGCGGTGGCTGCCGTGGCGTCCAGGGCTGGCAACGTTGACTCCTCACCGAGGCGAAGCTCGCCGCGGGTGGCGTACCCTCGTGGCGGAGGACTTCGTAGGAGATGGACGCGGAGATCGAGGCGCTTGGGCATGAGCGAACGGGTGGTCCGCGAGGAGAGTCCATGGCCCGCGTTAGACGTGCGCCCGCGCCGAGTTAGAGTCGCGCGGGGACCGGCGCATCGGTTGCCCCCTTACGCGGCGTCTCCTACGATCGCTCGCGAGATCCCGCTCCTGTTCCGGTGGTTCCGGCGCATGGCCAGTGGTAGGGGCCGACCCCACTGAGCGGCGATGACCAAGCGGCGGCGGAGCGGTCTTCAACGGCCGCAAAACCCAAACTAGACCGTACCGCGGGCGAACCGCCGATTCACCCTGAGATCCTCCGCTGGCTCGAGCGCCTCGCCGCCGCGCGCGCCGCGTCGCCTTCGGCCCTCCGCGTGCTCGACTTCGGGTGTGGTCACGGCCGCGCGACGCTGGCGCTCCTTGACCGTGGCTATGACGTTCGGGGTACCGACATCGACGGTAGCGCGGTCTCGGCGGGCCAGGAAGAGCTAGCGCGGCACGGGCAGGACCACACGAGGCTCCAGCTGACGACCGAGGGGCACGTGCCGTTCCCCGACGCTAGCTTCGACTTCGTCTTCTCACAGGAGGTGTTCGAGCACGTCGCCCGTGTCGAGGACGTCGTCCGAGAAATTCGAAGGATGACCGCCGAGGGCGGGTGCGGGTTCCACGTCTATCCGGCCCAATTTCGCCCGGTGGAGCCGCACCTGCGCATGCCCTTCGTCCACTGGCTGCCGAAGAATCGGGTGCGGCGGGCGGCGATTTCCTTCTGGAGCCACGTCGGGGTAGAGCCGCCTCCGCCGCCGGAGATCCCGGGGGCGGGGCGTGACGAGCGCATCGCGTTCGAGTTTCGTTACTCGCTCGAGCAGACCTTCTACCGCCGCTACGCCGATGTGGCGGAGGAGTTTGCGCGAGCCGGCTTCGAGGTGGAGTCGGTCGCGACGCATCACCGGCGTCTCGAGCATCTTTCCTTCCTTCGGCGCGAGCCTCTCAGAGCGCCCGCGGAGGCTCTTCTCCGCTCGTTCACCAGCGTTAAGCTTCTGACGAAGCTTCCGCCCGCGTCGTAAGCTCGTGCGTCTCGCAAACAGGTATCGCTGGTTCTACGGGCTCGTTGCGGGTGCGCCGCCGTCACTCCGTCCGTGGCACTTTCAGTGGCTCGCCGTGGTGTACCTCAGGGCAGATTTGCGGAGGGTGCTGGGGGATCAGACGGGGAAGATTCTCGACGTCGGGTGTGGCGAGAAACCGTACGAGCACTGGATGCCGCGACGCGACGAGTACGTGGGTCTCGACATCACGGCAGCGCCGACCGTCGACGTCGTGGTGGCGCCGGAAGAGCGCTGGCCGTTGGCGGCCGACAGCTTCGACGTGGTGATCTGTACGCAGGTTCTGGAGCACGATGCGGCTCCGCTCCATACCCTCGCGGAGATGCACCGTGTGCTCAGACCCGGTGGCACGCTCCTCGTAACGCTCCCGTTCATGTATGGCGAGCACGACGCACCCGCCGACTACTGGCGGTTCTCCGCGCACGGGGCGGAGAGCCTGCTCAGGGGCCGATACGCAATCGTCGAGGTCTCGCGGGAGGGAGCTATCGGCAGCACGCTCGGAATCCTGTTCCTCACGTGGCTGGAGAGCGCCTTGACTCGGCGGCGGGGCGGCGCCATCGTGCTGATGGCACTTCTCCCGCTCTGGCTCCTCCTCGCGTCGCTCGTCAACGTTTGTTCATGGCTCATCGATCGGATCGACCCCTCCAACGGCTTCTACGGAAACGTGCTCGTGCTTGCACAGAAGCGAGGAACTTCAGGCTCGGTCGACCCGGAGGGGCAGACGCGGCCGGAAGACAAGGAGGAGGAGACCGAACATCGCCACAACGAGCGCCGCCTGGATGCCCGACGATAGCCCTCCCGCGAGTACCAGGCAGACCGCCGCTGTCGCCAGTGTTCCGCCGCCGACTGCCGCGCCCTTCACGATGAGTGAGACATCGCGGCGCGCTGGCGGCAGGAACCGAAGCGCGAGGACGTCCACGACCAGGATGACGATCGCGGAGACCGAGTAGGCGACCGCCACCCCGGTCGCGCCGGACGTGACGCCGAGTCCGACGATCAGCCCCGACCTCAGGGTGAAGTAGAGAATCCCGATGCCGATTGCGACCCAGTTCAGCCGAGCTGCGACGAGTGCTTGACTTAAGAGGAGCACGAGGCCCTCTGCGAAGAAACCAGGCAGCGACAGCAGAAGGATCTTCGTAACGGTCCCCGTGTCGGATTCCATGAAGGTGCCGTGCTGGTACGCGAGCGCGACCAGCCCCCGCCCGGCCACGAGCGCGATCGAGGCTGCGAGGATGAGCAACAGCGCCGCGGAGACTGCTGTGAGTGAGAGGGAGCGCCGAAGATGCGCGTAGAGTCCGGCGCGCATCAGGCCCGACCAGTCGCTCAGCCGCGCGAGCAGAAAGCCGCCGATGAGGAGCTGCTGCACGATCAGGAGGCTCCTGGCAGCGTAGTGGTAGTCCGCTGCCCCTTCCGAGGAGTCAAGCGACGCTACGAGGCGCTCCAATAGAGGAAGGAGCGTGAGGAGCCCGAGTTGCAGAACGGTGGCAGTCGCCATCGCGGCGACCGGGGGCGCCCCCTGGTTCGAGATCGAGATTCCACGCCCAACTGCGAGAGCGAGAACGGCAATCTCGACCACGCTGCCGAGCGCGAGGGCGGTGTAGAGCGCCTCGAGGCTGGGCGAACCCTCGGCGACCAGGGCGCTCGCCGCGGCGACGGATGGAAATGCCGGAGCCGCTGCCGGAATGAACCGGTGGCCGCGGGCGAGTGCCACCGCGATCAACGCACCGGCGAAGACTTGGAGGACGCCGAAGGCTGCAGCGGGCCGAAGCGCGTCCTGTACCACTGCCTCATCGAGCTTCGTGACGGCGACCAGGGCATCCGCCGTGTTGCCGCGAAAGGCCGCGGCGAGAACGAATGGAACTACACCCACAAATGTCATCGCGCCAAGTAGGCGTAAAGGCGCCGCGAGAAGCGAGCGGTCGTGCCCTAGGAGCCTCGGTACGACAATGCTCTGGCCCGCAGTCGAGACGATTCCGGCGACTGCGACCACCGCCCCAAAGCTGATGACGAAGGCGCTTGCCTCGGCACTGGTTCCATAGCGGGCGGCAAAAAGAATCTGGAAGAGCACAGTCGTGGCGTAGTTCGCCCATACGCCGACGGTTGCGCGGATCATCCCGTCTTCAGCAGCTCTGCGTAGCAGTTCTCAATATCGGTGACGACGTTCTCGATCGAAAAGCGGCGGATCGCATGAAGCCCAGTCCGGCCTAGTCGTGCGCGGAGTGACACATCTCCCACCGCCCGGTGAAGGGCTACGGCAAGAGCGTCGCGGTCGCCGGGGGCGAAGAGGAGGCCGCTCTCGCCGTCTGTGATCAGCGCGCTGGTCGCGCCGGAACAGCTAGCGACGCACGCGAGGCCGCACGCCATCGCCTCCATGAGGGCGTTCGACATCCCGTCGGCGTACGAGGGGTAGACAAAAACGTCGGCCGCCTGGAGGTAGTCGCGGATCGAATTCGTCCAGTCGCGCACGATGAGGTCCGGAGCCGGCTGGATCTTGCCGATCGGTGCATCGACCGCAGCAGACCCCACCAGGACGAGTGTCGCCCCACCCCGGGACCGCGCGCGCCAGACAGCCAGCAGGTCCGCCAGGCCCTTGTACCGCGCGAAGCGACCCGCGTAAAGAACGACGACCGATTTTGGGGGCAGGTCCAGGCGCCTCCGCAGCTCGAGCTTCTCTTCAGGACGAGCAGTCCCGAAACCGTCGAGGTCGATCCCGTTCGCGATTTCGACGATGCGATTCTGCTTGATCTTGATCGAGCGGAGCTCGCTGGCGATCTCGTCCGAAAGCGCCTGGACGCGATGCGCGAGCCTCATCCCGATCCACCGTGTCACTTGCGCCATCTTCCGCAGTCGCGCGATCTCGCCAACACTCCCGCCGCACGCGACCTTGACGTAGGTCGGGCGACGCGCCAGCCGCGCGAGCGGCACCACCAGGTCGGCGTGGACGTTCGCCTGATGAACGTGGACCAAGTCGAATCGCCGGACATTCGCGGCAACGAAAGCCACCAGCGAAATGAGGTACGTAATCCGCGACAATGGACGCCGCTGAAGTCGTGGCAGTCGGCGGACATCCACGCCGCCGATCGTGCCGCTCGGTAGACGATCGTGCCGCGGGCAGACCACCGTCACCTCGTGTCCGCGGCGTGCCAGTTCCTCCGCTTGAAGTCGAGCCTGGCGCTCGGCACCGCCGGCGGGGGCGGGAAAATAGTTCCAGACGCAGAAGAGAATGCGCAGACGCCGGAGGCCGATTACGTCCACCTGGCCGCGCGGAGGCTGCCGGAGCGACTGGACGTGCAACGATCTTCGTTGTGACGGTGTCATTGACGAGGGAGGGGAGCTGCATATTGCTCCGACATCTCTTTAGTGCTCCCCGCGGAAAGAGGGTACCAGTTGAGGATCCGCGTCCGTCCCACGATCTGGCAGCGGCCGCTGTGATAAACGGCGCGCCCTCAGGGTTCGCGGCACCGGGTCAACCGCGCTATCCGGCGGAGTTTCGGCGGCGTGCGCTCGATCTGGTTGCAGCGGGCAAGTCGGTCGCCGAGGTTGCGCGGCTGTTGGAGGTGAGCGACCAGTCGATCTATGGCTGGCGGCGGCAGGAGC
>Ga0136632_10000188_pt1 | contig 16059 bp, 19 predicted proteins | sample AntDrymUQ6112106_2_FD_104670 | JGI IMG/M metagenome (GOLD analysis project Ga0136632, IMG submission 104670) | Polar desert sand microbial communities from Dry Valleys, Antarctica - metaG UQ611 (21.06) | ecosystem: Environmental > Terrestrial > Soil > Desert | place: Antarctica: Dry Valley...
GCCCGACTTCGACTCGGCGACCGCCTTGGACGGGTCGGCTGCGCCCTTCTGCGCGCGCACGCGCGCCGCTTTGGCACGCGCCTGGGCGACCGCAGGCGAGGAGCCTTTCTCGGTCTCTTCGCTCAGTACCTGTTCGTAGACCTCATCGGGTGTCGGCATAGTGGCTCCATTCAGGTCCCTTTACAGGGGTCCCGAGATACCTCCGTCCTTGCGAACCCTCCAGAAGTGGATGGAGATGAATATCACGATTATGAACGGCAGGAACAAAACATGGAGCGTGTACCAGCGCAGCAGGGTCTCGGGCCCGATCACGGGCCCCCCAAGCAGGGCGAACTGGACCTGGTCCCCGACAACGGGCGAGTTCTTCATCATCTCGGTGCCCACGGTGACGGCCCACACGGCGAGCTGGTCCCACGGGAGCAGGTAGCCGGTAAAGGCAAGCAGAAGCGTGAGCAGAAGCAGCACGACACCGACGATCCAGTTGAACTCGCGCGGTGGCTTGTAGGCGCCCGTGTAGAAAACCCTTGCCATGTGCAGGAACACGGTGATGACCATGAGATGGGCCCCCCACCTGTGGAGGTTTCTCACCAACAGCCCGAACGACACCTGCGTGTGCAGGCGCTGCATGTCCGAGTAGACGGCCTCGACCGACGGGCGGTAGAAGAACATCAGGTAGATGCCGGTGATCGTCAGAAGGATGAGCAGGAAGAACGAAAGCCCCCCTAGGCACAGCGTGTAGGAGAGCTTGATGCCGTGGCGCTTCACCTTCACCGGGTGGAGGTGGTAGAGCAGCGAGTTCATGACGACGTAGGCACGGTTTCTTGGGGAGTCGGCGTAACCCTTCCTGAAGATCGAGCCGGGGCGGAACATCGCCCGCCACAGCTGTCCGTTCTGGAACGCACTGAGGCGCTCGGCAACCTTCTCTCTGGGATTCCACCTTTGCGTCGCCACCTGTGTGTTGCCTTTCCTCCTAGGTTGCCTTTTGAGTCTGCGGGACCGTTCCCATGGCGCGGCCCCCGCCGCGCTTCTTCCTGCCGCCCGTGACCTCGCTCTGCACGAGCGCGCCCGTGGGGCAGCGCTCGACACACAGGTTGCACCGCGTGCACGCGTTGTCGTCGATCAGAAAGAGGATGTCGTCGCCCCCCATAGAACGGGCGAGCTCGACGTTGCCCGAGTCCTCGACCGCTGAGGGGTCGACCATGAAGATGCAGTACCACGGGCAGATGTCGACGCATCCCTCGCACAGGATGCACTGCTCGGGGATGAAGTCGATGAAGCGTTTGGGCTTGACGGCGCCCCTGAGCCATTCAGCGTCGACCAGATCCATCTCGTAGTTGTCACGAAAGATGGGCTTCTCGATGATCTCCATCTTCTTGGGCTCTGGTTGGTTTGCCATTTTGTCCTTACCTACTTGCCCGACATGTAGCCCTTGACGGGATCCTCGAGACCCTTCGATCCCGTGCGCTTGCGCTTACGCTCCTGATAGATGTAACCGGCGGCGAGCATCCCGATGAGGATTCCGACCTGGACCGTGTTTGCGACGATGTCGCGGATGGTCCTGATCCACAAAGTCGTGAGCCCGGTTTCTCCAACGCCAGGAAGGCTTTTGGAGAACTCGATGATCTCGGCGACGTACTGGTCGAACTTGTAGATGATCAGCGAGGGGAGCTGTCCAAGGACGAGGATCGCCAGGAAGTAGATGAGGGTCCCGAGGATGATCGCGGTCGTCCACGACATCGGTTCATTGCCTCTTTTGAGAACGCGTCCGCGAAGTGCCATCCGGCCGCCAGCTTACAGCCTGGGAGCGCGTTCAAACGAGACATTGTGCCCTTGAGCAGCGGCTTTAGGGCGACGCCGAGCGGCCGTGCGGATCGCGGCCTGAGCGTGCGTCGAGATCTCTGAGCCTGGCCTCGAGGCGCCGCTGGCGGCTCCCGATGGTGAGCAGATAGCCGCCGATCGCCACCCACACAACGGCAAAGGCCACGAACAACCAGGCGATGTCGCTCACCGCTCGGCGAGATGGGGGCTCGCCCCCGTCGTTGCACCGGCAACCTCGCCCGGCCGGGGGGAACGGGACCCGGCCGCGACCGGCGCACCGGCGCGCATCTCGTGTGCGATCTCGAGCTCCGTGACACGGTCGGCGAGGCCGCCGAGGCGCACTCGCACCGCGAGGAGCCACGCGAACAGCAGCGTGAAGGCGACGAGCGCGCTGAAAAACGCAACCAGCTCGGGCGCGCCGAGGGTCGATCCGCCGGAGGCATTGCCGACCGCGGGGCCGCTCGGGTGAAGCGTCCGCCACCACAGCACCGAGAAGTGGACGATGGGCACGTCGACGAAGCCCACGATCCCGAGCACGGCGGCGAGCCGCCCCACCCGCCTGGGGTCCGTGGCAAGTCCTCTGAGGAGCAGATAGCCGACGTAGGTGAGCCACAGAACAAGGGCAGAGGTCAGCCGTGCGTCCCACTGCCACCACGTCCCCCACACGGGGCGCGCCCAGATCGGGCCCGTGATCAACACGAGCGAACAGAACACAACGCCGAGCTCGGCGGATGCATGGGCGAGAAGGTCCCACCGGCGGGCCCCCGTCCTCAGGTAGGCGATCGAAGCAATGAAGACAATCGCAAAGGCGATGTAGGCGACCCACGCAGCCGGCACGTGTACATAGAAGATGCGCTGGAGCTGGCCGCCCATCGCGTCGACGGCCTCGCGCGCCACAAAGAAGATGAGGCCGAGCGCGACCGCGACCGACGCCCACGCCGCCACTGCGAGGTAACGAAACGCAGCGCCGCTGCGCCCACCGGAGGCAATAGCCATGAACGTCAGCTTACAGGGAGGGGCGCTCAGCGCCCGCCGTGCCCAGCGCAAACAAAAAGACTCCGGGGCCGTAGCCCCGGAGTCTCAGTGATCCGACTTGTGACTCCTTACGAAGCCAGTGCCGCTTCGGTCTTGGTCGCTTGCTCCTTGTGCTTGCCCTCGGAGATCTCCTCGACCGTCTTGGCGCAGAAGGCGGGGAGGTCGTCGGGGTTGCGGCTTGTGACCATGCCCTGGTCGACTACGACTTCCTCGTCGACCCAGGTCGCGCCTGCGTTGCGGAGATCGGTCTGCAGGCTCGGCCACGAGGTCATGGTGCGACCTGTGGCGACGCCGGCTTCGGCGAAAACCCAAAGGCCGTGGCAGATCGCGCTGACGGGCTTACCGGCCTCGAAGAACGCCTTCACGAAGCTCACCGCTTCTGGATTGCTTCTCACGAAGTCGCCGTTGATGACTCCGCCGGGGAGGATCAGGGCGTCGTAGTCGCTTGGGCTTGCGTCGCTAACGGCCTTGTCGACGGGGAACATGTCGGCGCGGTCGATGTGGTTGAAGCCCTGGATCTCGCCGGACTCAAGCCCGATGAGGTGCGTCTGGGCACCAGCGTTCTCAACTGCCTTGCGGGGCTCGGTCAGCTCAACCTGCTCGAAGCCGTCGCTTGCGAGGATCGCAACCGTCTTTCCTTGAAGTTCGTTTGCCATGTGTTAGCTCACTCCCTGATCTAGCTTGTTGCCTTCGTGCTTGGCCACTGTTTCCTACCCGCAGGAGGCCCCCGCTAACCAGGCAAAGCATTCCAGGAGCCGTGGCCGTACTCACTCGACGACGTATTCGAACGCGAGTGCGCCGATCACGGAGAACACGATGTCGAAGGCGATCAGGATCCCGAACCAGCCCCTCGACGCCACCGTGTCGAGCCGGCTCCCCGAAAAGAGGTCGGAGGTCAGCTCCACGGCGGCGATGAACACGGGGACGAGGGCGGGAAAGGCAAGAAGTGGAAGGAGAAGCTCCCTGCTCCTCGTTTGCGCCGCGAGGGAGGCGAACAGGGTTCCGATTGCCACGAGGCCGACGTCTGCGAGGATCACCACACCGACGAGGCCGAGGCCCAGGCGCACCGAGAACAGAACGGCAAAGGCCGGGAGAAGCACGGCCTGGACTCCGAGGATGAAAACGGAGTTGGCCACCGCCTTTGCGAGGTAGATCCCGGAGCGGTCGAGCGGCGCAAGCAGCAGGACGTCGATGGCCCCCTCGTCGCGCTCGACCTCGAAGGTGCGCGCGAAGCCGATAAGGCCGGCGAAAAGGACCGTTACCCACAGAAACCCGGCAAGCACGTCGGCAATGGGGGCACTGCCTGCTGAGGAGCCCACCTGAGCGTCCACTCGGGCGCCGTCCGGGAGCGTGAAGGCGAGCAGCACGGTCACCGTGAGCGCGAAGGCCATCATGGGCGGCAGCGTGTCGCGGCCGCGCGCCTCGACGATGAGGTCCTTGCGGGCCAGGGCTGCGGTCTTAGCGAGCCAACCCCTGCTCGGATCTCCTCTGCGGTCCCGCCGGCCAGCGCCCTTGGCCCGTCGTTGGCCTGCGGTTCCGAGCCCGGCCGTCATGTGGTCGCTTCGGCCGGGGCTCGGGCCCGGTGGCTGACGGCTCGGCCCCCCTGCAGGATGAGGCTGCCGGAGGCATATGCCTTGACTCTCTTTGCCCCGTGCGTCGCCACGAGCGCGACGCGCCCCTGCCCCCGCCAGCGCATGATCACGGCGGAGACGAGCTCGGCTGCGTCGTCGTCGAGGTTTGCATAGGGCTCGTCGAGCAGGAGCACATCGGGCTCGTGCAGGCTCGCCCTTGCGACCGCGGCTCTCCGCTTGAACCCTGCGGAGAGAGCTCCTGCGTGGGTGCCGGCGTGGGGGACAAGCCCGAGGCCCTCGAGGGCCTCGTCGACCCGCCCTGCCCCCACTCCGTGCAGGGTTGCGAACAGCTCCAGGTTCTCTCTGACGGTGAGCCGCGCGTAGAGGCCGGGCTGATGGCCCGCATAGCCAACGCGTGCCCTGAAGCGCTCGTCTGAAGCGCGCATCGGCGCTCCTTCGAGCAGCGCGCGCCCAGCCGTCGGTTCGAGGAGTCCAGCAAGGACCCGGAGGAGTGTCGACTTTCCCGACCCGTTCGGTCCGAACACCCCCGTGACACCCGGCTGCAGGGTGAGGTCGAGGGAGCTCAAAGCCACCGTCCGTCCGAAGACGACCTGCAGCCCCTCGACCGTTATCAAGTCGAGCCCTCGGGCTCGGGACGCGCGCCGCCCGGATCCTGCCCGGTCCGGCCCTGGGAGGCGGCGGCGAGCGTGGCCTTGAGCGCCGCCCTTTCGGCGCGCCACTCGTCTTCGGTCACAACATCATTGCGGCGCCGGATGTCGAGCTCGGCGATGGCCGCAACGAGATCGTCGCGGGGTGGCGGTGACTCCCCCGCCGGCGCGCGCCTGCGCGCGGCACGGGACCCCCTGCGGGAGCGCGCGAGGGCCACGGTCATGCCGGCCCCGACGGCGGCGATGACGGCCGCCACCCCCCACGCAAAGCCGGGCAGCACGCTTGCCCTTGCGGTGACGCTTACCTGTGCCACCTCCCCTGCGTCGAGCCCTCCCTCGACGGTCCACGCCCTGTAGCTCCGCCCGCCGATGCGCTCGCGGCCCCCTGCGGTAAGCCGGTTGCCCTCGAGCTCGAGGGGCTCGGAGGCATAGACATACATGTCCTCCGTGGGATAAAGGGCGGTCTTTGACAGGTCGTAGGCGCCGCCACTTCCTGTGATCCGGTAGGAGAACGTCGTGCGCGTCTCCCCCGGAGGGATCGCGCTCGTTATCGAGAAGCCGAACTGCGAGTCGAGGAGCTGGGGAAGATCGAGGTCAGACTCCACGATCGCGAGCGACGTCTTGTCGGCGGCGGCGGGGAGTGAGTAGCCGAGGCTTGGGCCGTCGCCCGCTCCGGCCCCGCTTGGTATGGAGGCCCGGCCGGCGTAGGCCTCGTCCGAGCTGTTGGCAACGACCACGGACTCGACCACGCCGACGCCGTCGTCGTCGGGAACGAGGAACAGCGCATCGCGCACGACCTCGACGACGGAGGGGTCGGTCGTCGTCTCCCACACCTTGAGCCTGCTTGTGATGACCGAGCCACGCTCGGCGATCGTGATTGCCCGGCCGGCGAACAGGCCTCCGTCGTAGCGGGCGTCGAGGGCGAAGATGCTCTCCTCACCCGTAGGAAGGCCGCCGAATCTGTAGGTGCCGCGTTTACCAGTGACCGCGCGCCGGGTGAGCCCGGGCGAGTCGCCGGCAGGGCTCCCGCCGGTCAGGATGAGCCGAACCCCAGCCTGAGGCCGCCCCGTGGCCACGTTCACGACCACGCCCGTGAGCGTGCCGCTGCCCCCGCCGGCTGCGGCCTTGCCCGGCGCGACCAGGATCGCTCCCGCGCCGAGCATCGAGGTCGAGACGAGGAGGCAGCCCGAGGCGAGTGCTTTGCCGCGCCCTTTCAGGCGCCGCATCGGGGGCACTGCTCCCCGGGCGAGCGCGGCGCGCCGCATGCCGGGCACTCGAGCCGCGCCCTCACAGCCGCGATCTCGGCCTCGAGGGCATCGTCGGTGCGCTCCGAGAGACGAATCGTGTCGAGCTCTTTGAGCGCCTCGAGAGCGGCCGCCTCGTACTCGCGCCTCAGCTCCTCGAAGTCGGCGGCCGACAGCTTGCCGATGCGCCGCTCGGTTTCGATGTCCACGATCGCAGACAACGCCGCATCCTTTTTTGCCGAGGCCTCGATTGCGTCGCCTTGTTCCTCGGGAGTGGCCGTGGCCGCCGCACCAGGGCGGCGCAGCGGCGTTGCGACGTAAGCAAGTGCGAAACCCACAAGAAGCACGATCACGATTACTGCGACCATTGGTCCCCTCTTACGGCCCCTCGGAAGGCGTCGAGCTCGCCTTCAACCCTACGCCGTTCATCGGGACTAAGAGGCCGGTCGGTTGCGCCGGTGGGGGCTTGGTCGTGGTTTTTTCGCACCCATCTCGGCACCAGGACCGCAACGACGACGGCGCCGGCGATGACCGCACCGGCCGGCAGCAACCATGCAAGGGTGCCACTTCCCCCAGGAGGGGGCACCGCCCTAATCCCGGGGCCGAACTCGGAGGAGAGCTTCGCCATGATGCGCGCCCGCCCCCATCCGTCTTCGGCCCACGCCGTGATCCTGGCCCTGAGATCGGTCGCCGCGGCCGAGGGACAGTCGTGGAGGGTCACGCCTGGGCAGTAAGGGGACGCGATCTCGGTCGAGATGTCGGTTGCGAGGTCTTGGGGAGTGGCGGCGAGGGCCACGCCGGCCGTCGCGAGCAGAAGCCAAGCGGCCACCAGCATGATCGTCGCAAGGATGCGGCCCAGCCCCCGGCGCTTCATCCTGCGGCCGCCACGGGCTCCCGTACGCGCCCTGTCGCCCCTGCGGTTGCGCCGTGAGGCGTCCCGCCGGAAAGGATCACGCTCATCCCTGCTGCCATTACAACTGCGCCGGCCCATATCCACCACGTAAGTGGGTTGACGAACGCTCTGATGGCGGCGGCGCCGTCGGGATCGAACTGAGTCACGACGACGTAGAGGTCCTCGACCGGCGTGGTCCTGATCGCGACCTCGGACTGAGGCTGCTGCTGGGCGAAGTGGAAGTTGCTTTGGGGATGTAGCGTCCCGACGGGCTCACCGCCGCGCGACACTGCCACGGTCGCGTCGTTGATCTGCTTTTCCGGAGTCGAGGACTGCTCGCGTCCCTCGTAGGTGAGCGTGTAGGCGCCCACCTTCATGGAGCTACCCGGTTCGAGGAAGGCATTGCGCTCGACCTTGCCAGCGGCGCCGGCGAACCCGATGACGATTAGCACTATCCCGAGATGCACGACGTAGCCCCCGTAGCGCCTGCGGTTGCGCATGAGGGTGTGAGCAAGCGCAGCGGGCCACGAGTCGCCGCTCGCCCTGTAGACGCGGCCACCCCTGATGAACTCGCCGGCGATAGCTACCGCCACGAAGCCGCACAGTGCAAAGGCAATGACGACCCCTGCGCTCCGCATCCCGGCAAGCCACAGGCCGGCCGCCACTGCAATGCCGGCGACGACCGGCGGGCGCACGAGGCGCGACAACCTGCCCTTGCTCATTCGCCGCCACGAGACCAGAGGTCCTATCCCGGTGAGGGCGAGGATGGCAAGCCCAAGCGGCACGAACACCGCGTTGAAGAACGCGGGCCCCACCGACAGGCGCACGCCGGTGGTGACCTCGGCGACGATCGGATAGACGGTTCCCCACAGCACCGTGAAAGCTGCGGCCACGAACAAGACGTTGTTGGCGAGAAAGGCAGACTCACGCGAGACGAGCGCGTCGAGACGGTTCTCGCTCCTTAGGCGGTCGTAGCGCAGAGCGATGATCGCAAGGCCGCCGAGGAGCATGGCGGCAAGGAACGGAAGAAACCACACTCCCGTGCTGCCCTCGGTGAAGGTGTGGATGCTCGACAGGATGCCGGAACGCGTGAGGAAGGTGCCGAATACGGCGAGCGCGTAGGTGGCGAGGATTAGAGACACGTTCCAGATCCTGAGCATGCGGCGCTTCTCCTGGATGACGACCGAATGCAGGTACGCGGTCGCGGTGAGCCACGGCATGAAGGAGGCGTTCTCGACCGGGTCCCACGCCCAGTACCCGCCCCAACCGAGCTCCGTGTACGCCCAGGCCCCTCCGAGGACGATCCCGATCGAAAGCGCGCTCCACGAGAACAGTGTCCAGCGCCTGGTCGAGGTGAACCAGGGAGTCTCGGTTCGCCCGGAAACGAGCGCCCCCATCGCGAAGGCAAAGGGGATCGAGAAACCAACGAAACCGGTGTAGAGCAGTGGCGGATGGATCAACATTCCGGGCGACTGAAGCAGCGGGTTGAGCCCCGAGCCGTCGGTTGGGACATCGGCAAGGCGCGCGAAGGGGTCGGCGGGGAACGCGAGAAGAAGCAAGAAGAAGATGGCGATGCCTGCAAGGACGGCGCCCGCCCATGTCACGGCCGGCGAGTCCGGGTTCGGGTGTCTGTAAACCGCGATGGTCGCAAACACGGTGAGGAGGACCGTCCAGAACAGAAGTGAGCCCTCCATGCCCCCCCACAGCGCCGAGACCGTGTAGGGGCCTGCAAGTGACCTCGACGAGTAGTTGGCGACGTATGCGAGCGAGAAGTCGTGGGCGAACAGAGCGCTAAGCAGCGAGGCGGCGGCAAGAACCGTGAACCCAGCACTCGCGCCCAGGGCGCGCCCCCCGGCGCGCCCCGCTGGGACGCGACGCCTCAGCGCACTCATGGCAAAGAGGATTAGCGCCAGAACGGCGAAGCCGAGGGCGCACAGCAGGGCCGGGCGCCCGAGAGCGGCCAGCGAGGCGGTTCGCATCAGGCGGGTACCGTCAGGCCCGGCTCTTGGCCTTGAACTTCGACGGGCACTTGGCGAGCACCTGAGTCGCGGCGAAGGTTCGCCCGTTGAAGTTGCCCGTGGCAACGACCTCCGAGCGATCCTTGAAGGCGTCCGGAAGCGGCTGATCGGTCGTCACGGTGACGTCGGAGCGCCCGTCTGTGATAGCGAAGGTGGTGTCGAGCCCACGGCGCTCGATGCTGCCGGGCATCACCACTCCGTTGACCCGGTAGTCCTCGGCTCCAGCCGGCGCGCTTGCCTGGAGCTCACTGACCGAAACGTAAAAGGCCGTCGATCCCGGGCGGCTCATGGCCCACCCCACGAGGCCCACGACGGTCGCAAGGACAACCCCGGCGCCGATGATGAACTTGGCCCTCCGTTTCGCGGAGGGGGGCGCGTTTACGTGACTCTGGCGGTGACTCGAGGCCGTCTGCATCACAGCTCAGCGTAATGGATGCGATGTTGGCCGGGGGCCGAAACGCAGGAGGCGCTCGCGGTCAGCCCTCCTCGAGCGAAGCGAGCAGGCTCTCGAGGTTGCGGCGCAATGTGTCGGGCTCAACCGCGCCGAGATAGGCGCCGCTCCCTCCTGCTCCCTCACCCCCTCCTCCTCCCCCGGCCGTGGCGGACACGACCTCGCCGTCGGCATTGATGAACAATGTCTGGGGAAGGCCGTCGACACCGAAGCTCTTTGCGAGGACTTCTTCGTTGTCGACGACCACCGGATAGGACACGCCGAACTTACGCACGAAGTCCTTGGCGTTGGCTGAGGCGTCCCTGAGGTTCACTCCGACGAAACGCACGCCACGGTCCTTGTAAGAACGCCATGTCTTTTCGAGCAGCGGGGTTTCTTCCCTGCACGGCGCACACCACGACGCCCAGAAGTTGAGCACGGTGGGGTGGCCGGCGAGCTGGTCGCTGTCGAGCTCTCCTTTGCCCGCCAGCAGAGGCAGGGAGAACTCGGGAAGCTCAGGGGGCACGTCGATGCCTGGTGCCGGCCTCGACACGCCGTAGGCGACCGTCCCGACGACCGCGAGCGCAGCGGCGACGGCAATTACGCGCCGGCCCCATTTCCCCTCGGTCCCGCCGAGCCCCTCGAGCTCGTTTCCGGGCACCATGAGGTCAGATTAGACGCCTGCCGTCGGCTATATTTCCCCGGTAAGCGACTCCCACACGGAGGGCCGGTTGAGACTTCCAAGCACCCCACGGGGACGGGCGGTTTGCGTCGCGGCCGTGGCCGCGTTTGCCTTGAGCGCTTGTTCGACCGACACCCCCCAGAGCGTGCTGCAACCACAAGGCGAGTTCGCTCGTAAGGCCGACGCCCTGTGGGACATCACCTTCGCCATTGCCATTGCGGTCTTCGTCGTCGTGCAGGGCCTCCTGCTCTACGCGATCTTTCGCTATCGCCACAAGCCGGGGCGCGAGGCGGCGCAGTTTCACGGCAACACACGGCTTGAAATCGCCATGACCATAATCCCTGCACTCATCCTGCTCGGGCTTGCGATTCCCACGGTTGCTACGGTGTTTGACCTCGCAGCCGAGCCCACGGGGGCAGACGTCATCCACATAAGCGTCGAGGGACGCCAGTTCTGGTGGCGCTACGACTACACCGACCTCGACATCGTCACCGCGAACGAGCTTCACATCCCAACCGGGCAGCCGATCGATCTCTCGATCGAGGGCTACGACGTCAATCACAGCTTCTGGGTGCCGAGGCTCGGCGGAACTCAGGACGTGGTGCCGGGCCGCACAAGCCGCCTGACGCTCGAGGCCGACGACCCAGGGACTTATCTCGGTCAGTGCAAGGAGTTTTGCGGGCTCTCCCATTCCAACATGAACCTCAGAGTGATCGCTCACGACCCCGGCGACTTCGAACAGTGGGTGTCCGATCAACAAGAGCCGGCGGCCGCCCCGAGCGACTCGCTTGCAGCCGAGGGGGCCGAGCTTTTCGTCAACGGCGCTGCGGACGCGCAGTTCGCGGGGGGGCCTTCGTGCGCAAGCTGCCATGCGATCGAAGGACTTGACGGTGCAGTGGGAATCATCGGGCCGAACTTGACCCACTTTGCCGCACGCAACACCTTCGCGGGCGCGATATTTCAGAACAACGAGAGCAACTTGCGGGCATGGCTCGCCAATCCGCCCGAGCGGAAGCCGGGCTCTCAGATGCCGAATCTTCAGTTGACGACCGGTCAGATCGATGCGCTTGTCGCCTATCTTCAGACTCTGGAATGACAGGCCAAGGAGAGGACTAGATGGCTACCGCGGTTGCTCCACAACAGGGGGGTCTGTTTGCGAGGCCCACCGCCAAGACGGGATGGTGGAGCTGGATGACCACCGTCGACCACAAGAAGATCGGCATCCTCTACGGCGTCACGGCCTTCTTCTTCTTCATCGTCGGCGGCGTCGAGGCCCTGCTGATCAGGTCCCAGCTCGCGACACCCAACGGCGAGGTGCTCTCCCCGGCCGTCTATAACCAGCTGTTCACCATGCACGGGCTCACGATGATCTTCTTCGTGGTTATGCCGATGGGGACTGCGCTCATGAACTTCCTGCTTCCACTCATGATCGGGGCCCGCGACGTCGCCTTTCCCCGCCTCAACGCCTTCAGCTATTGGGTGTTCCTGTCGGCCGGGTTGTTCATGTATTCGGCTTTCCTGCTCGGGGGGGCTCCCGACGGGGGGTGGTTCGGCTACGCACCGCTCAGCCTCGACCCCGTCACCGACGGGATGACCTACTACTCGCTCGGCCTCCAGATCGCCGGTATCGCCTCGCTCGCAGGAGCCATCAACTTCATCGTCACGATCATCAACATGCGCGCTCCCGGAATGACTCTCATGCGCATGCCCGTGTTCGTGTGGATGACACTCATTACTTCTTTCCTGCTGCTCTTTGCGGTCCCCGTCATCGGTGTGGCGCTGTGGGAGCTGATGTTCGACCGGCTCTTCGGTGCGAACTTCTTTGATCCGGCTGCCGGCGCCGATCCGCTGCTGTGGCAGCATCTGTTCTGGCTGTTCGGCCACCCCGAGGTCTACATCATGATCCTCCCGGCCATGGGCATCGTCTCGGAGGTGTTGCCGGCCTTTTCGCGCAAGCCGCTGTTCGGCTATCCGGCCATCGTCTTTTCCGGCGCAGCCATAGCGTTCATGGGTTGGGGGGTGTGGGCACACCACATGTTTGCGGCCGGGCTGGGCCCGGTCGCCAACTCGGCCTTCGCGCTTTCGACCATGTTCATCGCCGTGCCCACCGGCGTGAAAATCTTCAACTGGATCGGAACGATCTGGGGTGGCTCGGTGCGCCTAACCACGCCATTTCTGTTCTCGGCCGGGTTCGTCTCCATGTTCATCATCGGGGGACTGTCGGGAGTAACACACTCAATCGTGCCGCACGATGCCCAACAGACCGACACCTACTACGTCGTCGGACACCTCCACTATGTGCTCTTCGGAGGGTCGATCTTCGGGCTTTTCTCCGGCATCTACTACTGGTGGCCCAAGGTCTTCGGTCGTCTGTTGTCTGAGAAGATCGGCAAGTTTCACTTCCTGCTCATGCTCGTCGGCTTCAACCTGACGTTCATGCCGTTCCACATCCTCGGGCTTCTGGGGATGCCGCGCCGTCAGTACTACTTCCCCGCCAACAGGGGCTTCGAGGTTTGGAACCTCCTGGCATCGATCGGCGCGTTCACGATCGCTGTGTCGATACTCGTGTTCCTCTACAACGTCGCGGTGAGCCGCAAGAAGGGCGAGGCAGCGGGAGCGGACCCGTGGGACGCGCGCACGCTCGAGTGGATGACGACGTCCCCGCCGCCTGAGCACAACTTCGATGCCATACCGGTTGTGCGCCACAGAGACGACTTCTGGTATCGCAAATACATCACCACACCCGAGGGCGAGTCTGCCCGCGTCTTCGCCGGCGGGGCGGCCTCGGACGAAGAACAGCACTCGAGTGAAGCGGCCTCGGACGAACCGCCAAGCTCGTCGGCCGAAGGGGCCTCGGACCGAGAGCCGAACACAGCCGGGGCGGCCCCCCCGGAGAGCTCGTCTGAGGAGCGCCCCCATGCGGGCGCCTCGGCCGAGGAACAGGGCCACGGCATCCACCTGCCTTCGCCGTCGTACTTCCCTCTGCTGACCGCAGCGGGGATGCCGGTCATCGGTTACGGCTTCATCTACAGTCCGATACTCCTGGCGGCGGGCGCCGTGATGCTCCTCGTCGGCGCGTTCGGCTGGGTGCTCGAGCCTCCGGCGGAGGAAGCATGAGCGCCGCACATCCGCCTGCGGAGCACCCCCATACCTCCACCGGGCTCGATAATGCCAAGCTGGCGATGTGGGCCTTTTTGGGGTCGGAATGCCTTTTCTTTGGGTCGTTCATCTCGACCTATCTGCTTTATCGCAACGTAACCGGCGACGGCCCGACGTCGGCCGACCTCTACGACATCCCTTACACATCGATCAGCTCGTTCGTGCTGCTCATGTCGAGTCTGACGATGGTGCTCGCGCTGTCCTCGGTTCAAAACGGCGACCGGCGCGCCATGCGCATCTGGTTGATGGCGACTGCCTTTCTTGGCCTCACCTTCATCGGCGGCCAGGTGTTCGAGTTCACGACCTTCGTCGAGGAGGGCCTCACGTTGAGCACGAGCGCGTTCGGCAGCTCTTTCTTCGTCCTAACCGGGTTTCACGGCGCTCACGTCACCATCGGGATCTTGATGCTGCTTGGACTCACAGTGATGTCGTCGTTTGGCCGGCTCGGCCCGGACGACTCCCGTCCGGTTGAGCTCGTCGGGCTCTACTGGCACTTCGTCGACATCGTCTGGATCGTGATATTTACCGTGATCTATCTGATTCCGTCGGGTTAGCGAGACCATGAGCGAAGCCGATCTCCAACACGAAGAAAGCGGCCATCCGGGCCCGAGCCAGTATGTGAAGATCGCGGTCGTCCTGGCCCTGATCACACTCGCCGAGATAGCCATCTACTACATCCCTGCGCTGGCCTCGCTGCTGATCCCGCTGCTAGTGGCGTTCTCGTTCGCTAAGTTCATGCTCGTCATTCTGTGGTTCATGCATCTGCGTTTCGACAGCCGGATCTTCACACGCCTCTTTGCAGCGGGCCTGCTGCTGACCCTGACCGTCTTCATTCTCATGCTGCTGACCTTTTTCCTGCGCGGGGGCCCGGCTCCAACGCCCCCAGGTATCACCTGACGTGGCCCCGGTCGCTCAGGCCGCAGCTGCGGCCTCACCATGGACGTGGTCCCCGCATCTCGATGTCTGGCTCTTGATCGCGTTGTTGAGCGTGGGATACCTCGCCGCCCTGCGCTGGCTCGCCCCGGCGGGACGGCAGCCCATCGACGGGGGCCGCTCGGCGGGATCGCAGCCCATAGATGGGGACGGCTCGGCGGAACCGCCGAACGAGCGCCCGGTTATCCCGGCCGCCACGGCGCGACAGAAGACCCTGTTCTTCCTTGGTGTGGGGACGGTCTGGGTCGGCTCGGACTGGCCCATGCACGACCTCGCAGAGGGCTACCTCTACAGCGCGCACATGATCCAGCACATGCTCTTTACCTTCGTGGCGCCGCCCCTTCTATTGAGCGGAACCCCGAAGTGGCTGCTGCGGAGGCTGCTTGCGCCGCCCAAGGTCATGGCACTCATGCGTCTGCTCACCAAGCCGCTCGTCGCTTTGCTCATGTTCAACGCTCTGGTTGCCCTGACGCACTGGCCGGCGCTTGTCGACGCTTCGCTGCGCTCCGACCCCTTGCACTTCTCGCTTCACACGGTGTTGTTCGTCTCGGCGGGATTGATGTGGTGGCCCGTCATCGGGCCGCTGCCTGAGATGCCCCGGCTGTCCGACCCGGCCAAGCTTCTTTACCTCTTCGGGCAGTCGATCCTGCCGACGGTCCCCGCTTCCTTTCTCACCTTTGCGAGCCGGCCCATCTACGAGTTCTACGAGACGGTGCCCCGGCTGTGGGGCCTTTCCGCCTTGACCGACCAGCTCATAGCAGGCCTGATAATGAAGATCGGCGGCGGTTTGCTGCTGTGGTCGGTTATCGCCGTGATCTTTTTCAGGTGGCACGCCAGGGAGGAATCGGAAGTTGTCGATGAGCTCTCCTGGGACGACTTCGAAAGTGAGCTGCAGGTGCTCGGCTTGAGAAACAGTCATATCGAAGATGGCGGGACGCAGACATGACCGAACAGCCCACCAAGGACGACGATTCCGGGTCGTCGATGATGGACGACGTCCGCATAAAAGTCCCGCAGCTGAATCTTCCCGATGAGATCAAGTTTCGGGCGCCGCTTCCAATTCTCATCCCCCTTGCGGCCATTGCAGGCATAGCGCTTGTGGCGTTTCTGTTCTCTCGGGTGCTCCTTAGCGTCCCGCGCGAAGCCGCCATCGTCATTGCCAGTGTTATGGCCATCAACATCCTTGGCGCCTTCGCCTTTGCGGCGCTTCGCCCTGATCTGACCCGTGTTCATAGAGCAGAGCTCGCCATGGTGGTGGCCTATCCGCTGCTTATCGGCGTCGTCATCGCCGTGATCGGCATCGGCGAGGCAAGCACCGAGGCTCCGGGGGGCGAGAGCGCCCCCACCGAAGCTGCCGCGGCCGCGGGGGACTTCCAGCTCAGTGCCGATGGGCTCGCCTTCGACACCGACACGATCGAGCTCGCGGCCGGCGAGCAGCAGACGATCGCCTTCGACAATCAGGACTCCGCCGAGCACAATCTCTCGGTCTACCAGGACGAGCAGGCGGGCCAGTCACAGAAGGGCGCGCTGTTCGCAGGCGACAACATCGCCGCAGGGGACTCGACGGAATACCAGGTCGAGCCGCTGCCGGCCGGCGAGTACTACTTCC
>Ga0136632_10000190_pt1 | contig 15999 bp, 17 predicted proteins | sample AntDrymUQ6112106_2_FD_104670 | JGI IMG/M metagenome (GOLD analysis project Ga0136632, IMG submission 104670) | Polar desert sand microbial communities from Dry Valleys, Antarctica - metaG UQ611 (21.06) | ecosystem: Environmental > Terrestrial > Soil > Desert | place: Antarctica: Dry Valley...
AGAAGTCAGCTCGCAGTCAACGTTCCTTGTATGGACGATTCGACGCAGTCGAGCATCGCGGATAGTTGGTCGAGGCTCGCCCGAAACGAGATCCGGAACACCGGCACCTGCGTCGACACGGTCAGGTAGCGCTCGATTGTACGCCGTCTTCGTTCCGGATCCTGGAGACGAAACCAATATCCATTCCCGAGGAGCGCCGGGAACGCTTCACCTGCAGACAAACGGACCGCCTGAACCCTCGACGTGACATCTGCTTCCTGTCGCTCGAGGAGAAAGATAGCTCCGAGCGGTGCGGGCTCGGTCTGCGCCTGCTCCGGCTCGTCCCAGTTCGATCCCTCCCGACCCTCGAGCTCGTGCAAGCCGAAGAACTCCGCGGCCTGGGCGCGAATGCGCAACCGATGCGGATACGGAATCGCCCGCACGCGGTCGCCTGCCGTCTCGAACACCAAGGCATCGTCGGCCCACACACGATGACCTCGGCGGTGGAGACCGTAAGCCGTCGTTGACTTGCCTGTTTTCGACGGTCCGCAGAGCGCGACAACGTGGTTCGCAATGATCACGGCGCTCGCATGGATCACCTCGTGGCCGTTGGCGTGCAGAGCCATGGGTAGGACCGCGCGCTGATACGCGTCCACGATCAGTTCCGTGGCAGCGCCGGGCTCGGGCACTGCGACCGCCTCTCCTTCTCGAGAGCCAAACCGAAAGCTGGCGATACCCGGCAGCCGCATCCATTGCTCACCGTCGGCCGCGTAGCTATGTGCCCAAACGGAGCCGTCAGCATTGCGGTGCGCTATGACGGCTTGGTTACGGTCCTCCCAGAGGGGTGGCAACAACGCACCCGGCGTCACCACCGTCAACTTCGAAGGCTTGATTTGCGGGGAAGGCATCACGTAACGAGAAGCCGCGCTACGGTGCGATGACGAAGCGGACGCGGCTGATCCGCGGTCGGACCCGCAGTTTCAGCCGCTGCATTCGCTCCGGTCTAACCCTGGCCGGGCGGCTTATGAATGTCGCCCGAGTCAGCATCAGTGCTCGTCTTACCTTGACCACCCGTGTTCTGGATGACCTCGGCAACGTCGCCAGCGTGTGTGAGCTTCATCGGCTCCCAAGGCTGCTTTTGATCCGTCATCTTCAAGTTCCCCTCGCCGCGTTGGTACGAAGCGGCTCGCTTCGCACAGAGGATTTGTCACATAGTGCCACTATCGGGGGTGCGTGACAAGTCGCGCTGCCGCTAAAGGCGGGGACGGAGCCAGCTCTCCAGGCTCAGTACGTACCAGATTCGATACGCCTTGAAGGGGTCGGTGTCCTCGAACAGCTCGGTCATGCTTTCGTTCAGAAGGTCGGGATTCACGATCTCCAGCTCGGCGAGAGCTTGTGCGCCTCCCATCTTCTTCCACTGGATCCGACCCTCTCCGGTCAGCACTGATCGATAGAAGTCCGTCGCGTTGACCTTCCGGTGCCGCTCGAAACCGAGATCCGGAAAACGCCGCGCGAGCGACTGTCGCACCAGACCCTTCGAGCGCCCGCCCCGGATCAGCATTCGTACCGGGGCTCGGGCCAGAAAGGCAGTGAGATCGGCGTCCCAGAACGGGTGCAGCAACCTCATCCCGAGCTCGCGGCCGCTCTCGTAGAACTCTTCCAGCTCATATGCCACCACCGGACTGTCGAGGGCGCCGCGGGACGTTGTCTCCAGCTGGACGCGATAGCGCTCGAACATCGATTCTCGGAGGTGTGGGTCGGGAGCGACCCACGCTGGCCGCAACGACTCCATGCGCCGCCGTCGGAGCTTTCTCAACCTTGCTGGTGCCGCACGTCCCAGGAGGCTCGACGCTCCCCCGCGCAGAATCGGTCGCAGGCCGTACGTCCACACCAGGTTTCGGGCCACGGTGCCCTTCGTGAACGTGTAGGAGCGATGCATGCTCGACCAGAGCCGGTAGAGCGTGAGGAAGTCGAGCTCACGGATGGCCCGGTTCCCCTTGTGCACGCCCGCCTCGAGCCACTCGTCGCCCCCGTTTCCCGTCAGGATGACGTCGTACCCTGGCTCCGGGCGCGTTCGGCCAGGTGCCGGTAGGCGGGATTCCAGAGGTTGATCATCGGCGCCGGGCGTTGCGCGCTCATCTCGAGCGCAGACGCCAGAAGTCCCTTCGGCCCCACGGCTTCGCTGATCGTCACGATCTCCTGCCCTAGGCCCAGGTCGGACGCGACTTCTCTCTGGGTCGCCTCCTCGTTCGCGAGTGGGTGCTCGAACACGAGCGAGAGGGCGAGGAGCGGCGCCATCTGGCGCCGGTCGAGATCATCCTTTGCGACCGCGGCGACACTGATCGAGTCGAGTCCGCCGCTGAGGTAGATCGCAGCCGGTCCGGCTCTCAGGCAGCGGTCTACGGCTTCATCCAGAAGCTCGTCGAACCGGCCGACTTCATCGTCGGAGAGATAGTCGATCGGCTTCCCTGGGGGGATCGGATCCCAGTAGCGCTCTACGCGTCGATGGCCGTTGCGTACCCGTAGCGCGTACCCCCCCGGAAGTCGTCGTACGGCCGCGAAGTACGTTGCATCCAGCTTCGGCCAACGGTGACAAAGATGGTCGGCGAGGGCGGTCCGGTCGACGTCCCCGGGAACGCGAGGATGTTGCACGAGTGCTTCCACCGATGCGGAGAGGAGCAGGTCGTCGCCCGCCTTCGCATAGAAGAATGGGTGCAGCCCGTGAGGGTCGCGCGCGCACAGGAGCGTCTTGTCCCTGCCGTCCCAGACGACCAGGGCGAAGAGGCCCTTGAGTCGCTCGAGGAGCTCGTCGCCCCAGGCCAGGTACGCGCGCAACACGAGCTCCGCGTCGGAAAGGTCCGCGAAAGCGCCGTTCCGCAGCTCGTGGAGCCACGCCCGGCGAGTATGCAACAGGCCGTCGAACACGACCGTGCACTCGTTGCCTCTCGCCACGCTCCGGCGTCCTTCGGCGTCCGCAGCCACTTCGATCCTCTGTGGTTGCGCTCCGTAGAACGTGGCCAGCCAGGTGCCGGAGCTGTAAGCAGACTTTGCCCCGTCCGGCGTTTCCATGGGTGCTTACCTTGCTTCGATGAGATCTTCGGCAGCGAGCGTTCGCAGCAGCTCGTCGACTTCCGCGGCAAGCTGGTCGCGGTCGACGTCGAACTCGCGTGCGAGCTGCTCCTCGATCTCGATTCGCGTCAGCCCCTGCTCCACGAGGCCCCAGAGGGCGCTGCCGGTTCGGTTGAGCTCGTAGATCTGGCTCGTGTGCAGGTGCACGAGCACGACCTCGTTCTGTGCTCGCTTGGCGAGGACATCGGGGCTCGGTCGAACGCGATTGCCGGACATCCGATCTTGCTTCTCGCTGTCTTCGGTTCCCATGTCTCCGCTCACAGTCTAGGCCGACGCGCGACGATCGCCAGGTTTGCCCCCAGGGTGGGACTCAAGCGCCCGAGAGTGTCGACCAGTCCTTTCGCCGCGCGCGCTATCCCTCCCTGCCTGCCGCTCTTGCGGTGGAAGTGGCGGCCCCGCAGCGAGACGAGCTCGAGCTCCGCATGTGCGATGACCTCGCGCAGCTCGCTTGCCGTGTATTCACGCGCGTGGCGGGCATGGGGAAGGCCGAAGAGCCAGTCGACCATCGGTGTGTACACGCTTCGACCTCGAAGGAGCTGCATGCGCCGCTGCGGCGACGCGGCGTTCGGGGTCGTCAGGACGAGTATTCCCCCGGGCCTGAGCACACGCTTTGCCTCGACCACTGCCTTGGCCGGGTAGTCGCGGAGGTGCTCGATGACTTCCGTGAGCAGGACGACGTCGAACGACTCGTCCGGCAGCGGGTATGGGAACCGCTCGAGATCCCAGAGCAGAAGCGTGACGCCTACCTCGGCGAAGCCTGCTTCCATCGAGCCCTCCGACGCGTCGCCCCAGGCGTCCGACGCCTCGCCGAGATCGACCGCCGTGACCTGGTACCCGGCTCGTGCCAGCGCCATGCTCTGGACGCCCGGTGCCGCGCCGAGCTCGAGCAGGTCGCCCGGCGGCCCGGCCCATCTGGCGAGCGCGTCGCGGATGAACGCGTAGCGCTCTTCCTCAGCAGGCCAGGAGGGAGTGCTATGGAAGTCGCCCTTCGTCGTCTTCACGACGCAGCGCCGGAATGAGCGGACCGTGTCATCGTGGCTTCCTCGTACACGATCTCACGTAACCGCTGGATGAAGCGCGCCTTCGAGAACACGTCGGCATGACTGCGAATCGCTGACTCGTCCCACGCAGTCCGACGAATCTCGCCGATCGCAACGGCGATGTCGTCCGGTGCCGGCTTGTCGAAGAAGACGCCGGTCCGGCCCTCGTCGAGCGTATCGAGGAAGCCGCCCCACCTCAGTGCGGCCACGGGGCGACCGAACGAGGCCGCTTCGACAGGGGTCAAACCGAAGTCCTCGTGCGAGGCAGCGACCACCGCGGAGCAGTTGGCGTACAGCCAGCGGAGCTCCGGATCGGTCACCCTGCCGGGAAAGGTCACGTTGCGCCCAGCCAGATTCCTCAGTGTCGGGGCCTCGGGGCCGGTGCCGGCCACCACCAGCGTCTCGTTGGGGATCTTCGCGAACGCTTCGACGATGGCGTCCACGTTCTTGTACGGAAGCAGGCGCGAGACGCAGAGGAAGAAGCCTTCGGTGACGCCCTCGACCTCTTCGAGCGAGCCAACGGGCGTGACCGCCGGGGGAGGGGGGAGGATCTCCGCCTCGAGGCCATAGACGGCACGAATGCGCTCGGCGACGACCGAGGAGTTCGCGAGGTATCGATCCGCAGATGCGGCGGCGCTCTTGTCCCACCGCAACAGGACCGGACGGAGCAGGGCACTCGTCGCCCGCAGCAAGCGCTGCCGGCCATGCAGGTATCGCTGAGGCTGGTAGAGCCAGCGGGCGGGAGTGTGGCAGTAGACGACCTTGCGCCCGTTGATGTGACTGCCGTGCGCCCAGCCGCTCGAGCTGCAGATCGCGACGTCGGCCGTGACCCCCATCCGTGAGAACGACCTCGCAAGCAGCGGCAGAGCGAGACGATGGTGCCGCCGCAGCGGTGCCAGCGCGTTTATCGGTGACGTCCGGATATCCAGTCCCGCAAACTCGGGAAAGGTGCCGCCCTCGTCGTAGAGCGAGGTGTAGAGAGGAGCCTCCGGAAAGGCTCTTGTCATTGCCAGAACAACTCGCTCGGCCCCACCACGCTGCGTGAGGTAGTCGTGGACCAGTGCGACTCTCATCGCTGGCGCTGCGACCGGCTCCGAGCGGCCCCGAAATGCGCGTGTGAGACGATCAAATGATATGACGCTCTTGGTCGACGCGACCACCGCACAGCACACGCGCGGAATCAGGACGGTGATCGACGGAGTCCTCAACGAGTTGCCGCGGGTGTCTCAAGACACGATTGTTGCTGCCGGCCCGGATCTTCGTGGTCCGGAGGGGCTGCGCTTGCGGCGGGTACCGGGCACGGGGTCGCGTGGTGGCCGGCTCCTCTACCAGCGGCTTGTCCTCCCGGCCGACATCGCGCTACTCAGTGCCGGCGCCGGACGCATCGATCGCGTGCTCCTTCTCGATTCCTATGTTCCCCTCGTTCGGCCACAGCGGTGCATGCGCTACGCGGCCCTTATACACGACACGCTTCCTCTCACGCACCCGTCCTTCTGGCCTCTGCCGAACCGACTGGTCAAGCGAAGCGCCTTCGCCGCGTTGAGGCGTGCACGACCGACGCTTTTCACTTCGAGCGATTTCAACGCACGTGAGATCGACCGGCTGCTTGGTGCGTCAGCTCGCGTCGTCCGCTTCGGATGCGGTCAGCTGCTGGACGCTGAAGCCGATGACGCTCTTGTCTCGAACTTGCCGGAGCAGGAGCCATATCTGATCTTTGTGGGTGCGATCGAAGCACGCAAGGACACGTTGTCTCTGCTCGATGCCTTCGAGTTGATCACGCCGTTGCTGGACAGCCCAGTTCGGCTCCTGATCGTCGGCTCAGGGCGCGGGACATACCACGACGCGGTGAGGAGACGGATCGCACGTTCACGGTGTTCCGATCGCATCGAGCTTCTGCACAACCAGACGCGAGAGGCGACTCTCCGTCTGCTCGCGCGTGCCCGCGCGTTGATCTTCCCGTCGCTCGCCGAAGGTTTCGGCCTGCCGATCCTGGAAGCCTTGGCACTCGGCACACCGGTGGTGGCCAGTGACATCCCCGCGATCCGCTCGTGGGCCGGCGACACGATCTTGTACGGACCGCCCGCTCAACCGGCAGATTGGGTCGGTCCGATCCTGTCGGCCGTGGACTCGAGTTCAGAGCGGCGACGAGCCGGCCAGGCGTTCGCGCAAGGCTTCCGTTGGCGGAGCTGCGCGGAGGTCATGGTCGACTTCTAGGATCGCGGGAAACCGTCGGGCCGATCCAGGCTCGAGCCTCTGCGCCCGCATCGAAGATGCTTCCGAGCGCCGTTGAAAGCGTTCCTCCTCGTCGGAGGAGCGGTAGCGCGAACGGTCGCGTGCCGGCCCCACTCGCCGCGGTCGGACCGAACTCGGCACGAGCCGCCTCGCGGCGCTTCCTCGGCGAGCGAGGCAGCTGCACGCGCGCCACATCCCCGGCGGCGACGCGGCGGTAGAGATCGGCGTGACGCTCGGCGACGCTCGTCCACGTGCGGCTCTGACTGAGCGTTAGCCCCAGGGCACGGCGCTGGACGAACTCAGCGGGGTCGGCCAGGAGCTCGGTAATCCCGTCCGCCAAACCGGCGACGTCGCCCACCTCCGTCAGGACGGCGGCATCGCCGGCAACCTCCGCAATCGAGCCGCTTCTGTATCCACCGACGACCGCACCGCTCGCCTGCGCTTCCACGATCACGCGCCCGAACTGCTCGACCCACGTCTCAATCCCGTGACTCGGGACGAGGACGATGTGCGTCCGCCTGCACGTCGCGGCCAGGTCGCCGGTCGACTGCCAGGGTAGGAGGTCGAGCCGGTCGGCGACGCCGAGCTCAGCCGCCAGCGAGCGCGCCCTTGCTTCTTCGGAACCGCTTCCGACGACGACGAGCTGCGCTGGGCGGACGGCGTGCACGCGCGCGAGGATCCGAACTGCGTCGACGACGCCCTTCTCCGGTACGAGACGGCCGAAGAGACCGAGCACCACCTCGTGGTCATCGGCCGCCTGAGCGCCAGGGTGGAAGGTTGCTTGGTCGAAGCCCAGCGGCAGCACCTCGATGAGGCCCGCGAACCCTTTCCCGCGAGCGACGGAGGCAGCCTGGGCCGTGCAGGGGTACATGGCTGCGACCCGGCGCAGCGCCGCCCGCTCATACTGTGTGAACGGCGGCGGAAAGCGCTTGTCGATGTTCTGCGCCGTGTACATGACGACGGGGAGGCCGGCGGGGGCTGCGGCCAGCCACTGCCTGGCGGCGACGCTGAACGGCTCTTCATGGATGTCGAGAACGTCGGGGCGAATGTCTGCCAGGATGTCCCGGAGGTCTTCGGCAGACCGATAGGTGTGCCGGTTGACGTCTCCCTCGTGGGCGACCGGCAGCTCGACGGTCCTGAATGCGTCGCCCTCCAGGTCGGAGACACCCTCCGGCCAGCTCGAGGGGCCGGCCAGTGTCACGTCGATTCCGGCCTCGACGAGCTTCTGCTCGCGAACACGGTGCGCCGGTATTCGGCTGCCGTGATAGACCCGCAGGACCCGCATGCTTGTATCTTCACCGAACCTCGCCGCTCACCCCGCACGGTCGGCGACTCTATATTTCGCGAGATGTGCGCCCGAGGCTATCCTGACCCATTCGCGCTCACCTAAAGAGGCCTAGCCCTGCGAGCCTCCCTGATCGTCTTGAACTGGGAAGGGCAAGGCGTAGTCGAACCATGCGTCGACAGCCTTGTTGCTGCCGCGCGAGACCACGACGAGATCATTGTCGTCGACAACGGGTCGACCGACGGCAGCCGCGAGGCGCTCAGCCTTCGCACCGATATCAGGCTGGTCGGGCTATCCGAGAACACGTATATTTTCGGCCTGAATCGAGGGCTTGACGTGGCGCGCGGCCACTATGTCGCCTTCTTGAACAACGACATCGTCGTCGAACAAGACTTCGTCGACCGGTGTATCGAGCGGTTTGCGGATGGCGATGACGTGTTTGCCGTGTGCCCGCGAATCTTGGACGCGCAGGGGGTGGATCAAGGCAGTCGCACTGCGGGTACCTGGCGTGGCGGCCTCATCTTCTACCGGTCCTTACCACACAGCGCCGCGCCGACCGACTGCTTCTTCGCCGTCGGAGGTCAGAGTTTCTTCCGGAAGGACATGCTCCACGAGATCGGTTCGATCGATCCGCTGCTCTGGCCGATGTATCACGAGGACATCGAGCTTTCCTATCGTGCATGGAAACGCGGCTGGCGGATCCGCTACGCACCCGACGCAGTCGCCCACCACAAGGGAATGCATAGCAGCAAGCGCGCCTTTAGCCAGGCGCAACTGCGATCCTTCGTGCGGCAGAACGAATACTTGATCGTTTGGAAGAACATCACGGATACGCCGCTGCTTGTGCAGCATTTTGCACTGATTAGCTTTCGTATGGTCGTCGCTGCGCTCAAGCGAGACTCGCCCACCCTGATCGGGTTCCTCCGTGCCTTCCGTAGGCTTCCGCGCGCGTTGAGCCGGAGGCGGGCGGCTCGGCCGCACATGCGGCTAAGTGACCATGAGGTCTTGCGCCGCATCTCTTCAATTGTCTGAACGAGGACATTCGCAAGGTGGAAGAGTGGTCTATGTGATTCCGAGAGTCGCTCGCTTGCTGCGTGTTGCCGCGGACGTATTTGAAGCCTATGGTGCAAAGCGTCTGGTGCGGCACGCCCCGCAGCGGCTTCCGGACGCCTACGACTACATCGCCAAGTTCCGGTATGGACATCTTGCACCTGCGCCGTTACAGGTGCGATCCGAGATGTTACGTCTGCTGAGCATGCTTTCCGCGGAATCGCCGCGCACCGTGCTCGAGTTGGGCACCGCGACGGGCGGTACCCTCTTTCTCTTCACGCGAGTAGCGGCGGACGACGCGACGATCGTGACCGCAGACCTGGAAGGCGGGCCGTTTGGCGGGGGCTACCCGCGCGCCCATGGGCCATTCCTGCGTGCTTTCGCGCGGGAGAGCCAGACTTGTGCGGCTCGTAAGGGGCGACAGCAAGCGGGCCACAACGTTCGAAATGGTGAAGGCTGCGCTTCGCGAGCGGCCCGTGGACTTTCTCTTCATCGACGCCGACCACACCTATGAAGGCGTCCGCAGCGACTACCGCAGGTACTCGCGACTCGTGCGTCCTGGCGGTCTCATCGCGCTGCATGACATCGTTCCCGGCGATCCCGTGGGGGTGGGAGGCGTGCCCGAGTTCTGGTCTGAACTGAAGAACTCAATCCCGCACGAAGAGGTCGTGGAGGATTGGGCCCAGGGTGGGTTCGAGATAGCCGTCATTCGCAACCCGTAGGCAGCGACGGGGCTACGCAAGGGGGTGGCTTGGTTGATGCTCGACAGATGAATGCTGGGCTTGGCATCGAGGCGCCGGCGGCCCCAGGCCGATACAAAGTGCTAGCCCCTACGGCGGCAGCCTGACCGCAGCGCGACTGAGCCTCAAAAGACGCCGACAGACAACCCGCCAAAATGACAGCGTCAGCGCATGAGCGGGCCAAAGGCGCAGAATACTTATCAGCGGTTGAATATCACGACGGTCATGTAGCATCCGTGTAGAGAACATCACTTTGGTATTCCTAATACCGCGAGACAAAGCCTGCTGCTCCACGCGGGAATGGCAGAAAGGACGCTGCCGCTCTAGCGCTGTCAAACATCCGCTAAGAGTCGACTGGTCATTCAGAGACATGTTCTCACCGTGGACGCGGTAGCATGCGAGAACTTCCTCGACAACCGCGAATCTTGTCATCCGGCTCAGCCTGAGCCACATGTCCCAATCTTCGGCGGAATCCAGGTCGTCAGAAAAGCCGCGAGCGGCGAGAAGCAGATCCCGTCGAACCACCACGGTGAGCACGCCAACTACGCAGCTGTTCAGCAACGGCAGCAATGCATTCCCCGAGACCGCATGCGAAACGGTCCGTATTCGGATCCCTTGCCCGTTATCGACCCAATCGTGAAACGAGTGAACGAGGCCGACCTCGGGATCCAGAAACAGAGGTATCTGCTTCTCCATCTTAGAGGGCAGCCACCAGTCGTCGGCATCCAGGAAGGCGACGAGCGGATTCTGCGCGGCAGCGACGCCAGTGTTTCGCGCTCGGGCGAGGCCGGCGTTTTCCTTCCGGATGACGGACACGGGCGGACCATACGAAGCAGCGATCGCCGCCGAAGAGTCAGTGGAACCGTCATCGACCACAAGTACTCCGGTGGGTGGCCGGGTCTGTTCGAGCACGCTTTCGATGGCTTGGCCTAGATATCGTTCCCCGTTGTAGCACGGGATGATCACCGTATAGGTCATCAGCTGCTCTTGCTCTTCCGCCATCCTTATCTGGCCGTCCAGTTCGGGCGTCGGCCATGGCGGCGCCACATGGAGATCGTCGTGTGGACATCGCTCAAAGAAGCTAAGCCCGCACGGTAGAGAAATCGGTCTTGCTCAGCGAGCGCGGCGAGAGTGTCGTAATGGGCCCCGATTTGTCCGCGGTGTTCGATCGTCACTGCATCGACGATCCCAAGAGTAATCAGGCGGTCAAGAGAAGCCCTGCTCCACAGGGCTTCCAGGCCCCATCCCATTTTGGCAAGTGGGAAGGGGAGTAATGCGGCTTGACCGCGTGGAGACATGACCACTAGGGGCCCGATCTCAACGAAGTGCGTGCGTCGCGCCACGATGCGGGGCCGAACGAGCGTGATGTGATGGGCGATATTGACGAATCGTCGATGTGCTGGTTGAGACAAGTCCAACCCAGCGTCTCTCGCTATTGCTAGGAGGTCGATCAGTGTTCCGCGCCGAAAGATGAAGTCGTCGTCAGCCAGTGCCACCCACGACATGCGCGGGGGAGGGAACTCGTTGAGTAGGTGCTGTAACAGTTCGAACTTGCCGCCGGCGCCGTGTCCGCGCGTGAAGCCCTGGAGACGGGGAGAAATCGAGTCCAACGCCCAGAGGTGCACCTCCCATCCCTCATCCTCCACGGACGCCAGCAGACGTTCTACGAAGCGAGAATTCCGAGCGCGATACACCAGGCCTAGCCAGGCAGGGCTCACGGGAGCCGACGTCGGCGGCTCCCGGTAGTCCAACAGCCGATTGAGGCTTCCCCCGATCTCCCTCACCCGACTCAAGAGTGGCTCCGTCCGAACAAGAATGCGACGTCGCGTCGGAGAGTTGGAATCGCCGCTGCGATAACTAGGACGGCCGCCGCGGACCCCAGCGTTGCCATCGCCAGTCGCGCTGTGCCATTGGCCACTGGCGCCACGGCAGCAGTACTTGCCGTGATTACCAATGTGCCAACAAGCATTGGCAGGATCGCGGTGACGGCGATGAAGCGTAATCCCGGGACGTGGAGGCGAACGGCAAGGAACGGGAAGATGACGAAGTCCGACACGAGGATCGTGATGAGAGCGGCGAGTGCGGCGCCAGCGGGTCCCCACAGCGACACAAGTCCGACCGTGAGGATGAGGTTGAAGACCAATTCTATGGGCGCATATTTTGCTATGGGCGTGATGCGTCCTCTTGCGATGACCAAGTTCACGAGCGGATGCAAGGCGAAGTCGAGCATCAACGCAACGGCGAGCAACCTGAACGTTGTGACGGCAATTGGGTCTCGCGTCCCGAATAAGAGATTAACAGCTTCGGGCGCAAACACTAGTCCAGCTCCGAGGAACAAGCCTGCGCCTAAACACAGTGGGCGGCTAGCCTGAGCGCAAAGACGCTCGCGTTGTTCAGACCCCTCGGCGTTGACCAACCTCGGAAACAGGACGCCAAATAACGCCTGTAACATTCCACTGACTTGTTGCGGAACGACGGCGCCAACCCTGTAGAGCCCTACGGCTGCAGTTGTGGCCAGCGCGTTAAGCACTAAAGCGTCGGATAGCGTCATGAGCGTTCCTGTGACGGAGAGCACCAATACTGGTCCCGTGTACTCCCGAAAGCGATGCAGCGACGACGTCGAAAGCTTAGGGCGAAGACTGAACCCGGGGAGCGTGCGCCTTATCCACGTTCCAAGGACCAATCGCTCCAGGGACGCACCAGCGAGGCTGGCGGCGCCCAAAGCCGCGAGCCCCCAAGCGGGGAGGAGAAGTACGAGAAGGCTGATCCGAGCAAGAAGCGAACATGCCTGGCCGACGAACAGGAGGTCGAACCGGCTTCGGCTCACGGCGAGGGCGCTATAAGAGGCTGTCCAGCAGGTTAGCGCGGAGGAGGCTCCAATCAGGATTGCGGAAGCTCTGAATTCTAGGCTCTGATCCGCGCGCATCGTCACAACTGCCGGAAGCAGCAATGCCAGCACGCCGGCCATAAGGAGAAAGACCACAGCGATAAACGAATTCAGCAGAATCACCATGTCTAAGTCTCCGCGGTGCTCCGTCGTCTCGCCGCTCGCGGCCCGCACAGCTGCCTGAAAAAGGCCAGTCTGGAGAATGGCGACGAGCCCCAAGATACTGATAAGGACGATGTAAACGCCGTAGCGGTGGGCCCCTATCTGGCGAAATGTGTAGGCCGCGGTGAAAAGCCCGCCCGCGAGAGAGAGGAAGAAACCTCCGCCGGTAAATAGCATGCCCCGCGCAGCGCTCGCATTTGCGAGCGGTGGGGTATTTATCATGAGACCGACCGCTCGTCAGCGGAAGCCGCCGCGAAAGAAAAATCGGAGGCTCGGGCAAGAGCGCGTGCGGTCGCATGCAGATACGCTCTTCCCCAATACTGATCGGGCTCGAGGTGGTTGCCTTCGGCCCACTCGTTCCATGCGTTGATGAAGAGAAGTGGGTTCTGTCGTGCTCGAGAAACGCGCGCCGCGTCCTCAAGCCACGCCTCATAGAGGCTGGGAGTCGAGTTTCGGAAGATCCGCGCACCTGTCTTTCGGCGCGCCGAGTTATCCCAACCGGGTGTGACGCAGCGGTAACGGGGATATGGTTTTGCGGGCTGCCGAATTGCCCGTTCCGCGAGGTCGCTGTACTCGTAGATGTAATTGTGACGGTAGGCGCTACCTGGGCGCAGAAGGCGACGCACGCCGCGACCCAGACGGCTTAGATTAATTCTGCGCGGCAGGCGCATGTCATCTGGTTGGAATTCAACGGCCGCGTCAAATCCAAGCCTGCGCGGGTCACTTCTATCTAGATCAATCGATTCCACGCGGCAAAGATGTAGGTCACCGAGCCCGAGTCGCGCAGCTTCTTCGCGCCAAACTTCTGCGGTCCGCCGCGGGTCAGGTAGTGCACCGGCTCGGTAAACGAGGAGGACCGACTTCCCGTTCACCTTGAGGTAGCGCGGATCCGCGAGCGCAGGTGCGAGTGCCTGCAAATGAGCGCGATCATCGGCCTCGTGATAGCTCTGCTCCAGAAGCACTTCGTTCTGTCCGCCATCCCAGATTCGCGTCCAGTTCTCGTTCGCCCAGCAGAGAGCGAACTTGAAGTCCGGTACGCCGGACGCCAGAACCTCTTGAAAAGGGCGCTCGAGGATGCGCCGGCCGTTAAACCAGTAGTGGTAGTAGCAGAAAGCGGTTATGCCAGCTTCTTTCGCCATGTCCGCCTGCGCCTGACGCACCTCCGGTACACGAAGATCGTAGAAGCCGAGCTCGGAAGGAAGGTGCGGCTGGTAGTGCCCCCTAAACCGAGGTTGAGTGCGGGTGACATTTGTCCACTCAGTAAATCCCTTGCCCCACCATGTGTCGTTCTCCAAGATGGGATGGAACTGAGGCAGGTAGAAGGCGACGACGTCTAATGAGGGCTGGCCCATGAGGACAAGTCTGCCATCAGCGCCGGGGGTGTCGGCGAACGAGTCCTTACATGCTGACGCAATAGGTCAGGTGGGGTCCGTTGAGCTGGTCGGCGTCGCCACGAGGCGCTTTGCCGGTAGTTCGTACCGGGACCTGAGGTGCCAAGTTAGACGCCTTGATTTAGCGCCCCTTCGCGGCGGCGCTGCTCTCCCGAACGTCGTCCCTCAGCGAGGGACGTCGAACCGCTAACCTCGAATACAAGGCTTCGTACCTCTGGGTGATCCGCGGCCAGCCGAAGCCGGCGAGCTGCCCTTGGCCTGCGAGGGCGAGCTGCTTGCGCAACGCCGGTGAGGCGAGCAGTGACGAAAGCGCAGAGGCCAGGGCGGCCGGATCCGAGGGATCGACGACGAGACCTGAGACGCCGTGCGTGACGAACTCCGGCGGGCCTCCCCGCGAGGTGACCACGACAGGGACTCCGGCACGCCAGGCCTCGAGCACCACGATCCCGAAGGGCTCGACTCGGGAAGGCATAACGAAGGCCGCTGCACCCTGCATCACGGAGGCGACCTCGGCCTGACTCATCCGTCCGGGCATGTGCAACCGTTCGGATAGACCTAGCTCCGTGGCTCGCCGAAGCAGTGGTTCCCGTTCCGAGCCCTCGCCGGCAATGACGAGCCCGACGTCCGGATGAGCCTCTGCGACTCGTGAGAATGCGTCAAGGAGCAGGTCGAAGCCCTTCTTGCGTACTACGCGGCCGAGGCCCAACACGTAACGGGCAAAGGGGAGCTCCACCGGGACGGCCTCGTTCCCTTCGAGATCGACTCCGTTGTAGACCACTTCTGCCTTGCGCGTGTCCAACCGAAATCTCGCCTGGGCGTCCTTCAGGGTGAATGCTGAACAACCGGTCACGGCCGTCGCCTGACGCAGCCCTGCGCGAAGACATGTACGGAGGACGACGGAGTGGTCGTAAATGTCGTGGTCGTCCATTACCGTCTCGCCCTGCAGGCTCACCACGAGGGGTATTCCAGCTTGACGGCTGACAACTGTTGCATACGCCCCGTTGCCACTGAAGCACTGGACGTGCAGGACGTCTGGCTTGAACTCCCGTGCCGCCGCCCTCAGCCGTCGCAGCGTCGCGGCGGCCGCGACCGGAAACTCGAGGACGGACCGCGGGGAAGCGTGGGGAAGCGTGAACACAAACCGGCGAACGCGAGTTTCTTCGACGATCTCGTGGGGCGGCAACGAGTCACCCTTGCTCCGACTCGTCCATACTTCAACCGTGTGACCGCGAGCGGCGAGGTGGTGGGCTAGGCGCGCGGTTAGCACCTCGACTCCACCCACCGCGGGTGCGAAGGAGCTGGGTATCAGAGCGATTCTCATCGCGCGCATTCTTCAGCAGCTTGTGTCGTAGTCCTCATGAGCCAGAATCCCCGAGGCCCGTCGGTGGCGGTTGGTAGCGTCCCGGTCGTGTCTCTAAGGGCACTGATCATGAAACGGCTACCGCCGCGTGTCCAAGGCGTGCTTCGAGCTGCGAAGAGGGAGACGAAGGCTCTTCTTTTGACCGGTCGAGCCGTGGAGTGTCCCGTGTGCCACGGCCGGTTTCGCCATCTTCTCCCCGCCGCCAACGCAGAGCGAACTGTGTGCCCCAAATGTCTGAGCCTCGAGCGACATCGGCGGGTAATCCTGTTTCTGCGCCGGTCGACGAATCTCTACCACGATCGGCTGCGGGTGCTGCACGTCGCTCCAGAACTGGGCCTGCAGCGGGAGCTCGCACAGCTCCCTAATCTCGAGTACATCACGGGTGACCTGTACGCATCAAACGTAAGCCGCGAGCTGGACGTGACTGCCATTGACTTTTCCGACGAGACTTTCGATGTCATTCTATGCTCCCATGTGCTCGAGCACGTCATCGACGATCGCCAGGCGATGCGAGAGCTGAGGCGGGTTCTACGACCTGATGGTTGGGCACTGATAAATGGCCCCAGTGATCCGCGGCGCGCAGAAACTTACGAAGACGACTCGATCGTAGATCCACACCAACGGCTCGCGCACTTCGGCCAGAGCGATCACGTGCGCATCTACAGCGGCGAGGGATTCTTGACCAGACTCATCGAGGCGGGTTTCGATGTTGAGGTGGATCCATTCGTCTTTAGCCCCTACGAG
>Ga0136632_10000193_pt1 | contig 15940 bp, 11 predicted proteins | sample AntDrymUQ6112106_2_FD_104670 | JGI IMG/M metagenome (GOLD analysis project Ga0136632, IMG submission 104670) | Polar desert sand microbial communities from Dry Valleys, Antarctica - metaG UQ611 (21.06) | ecosystem: Environmental > Terrestrial > Soil > Desert | place: Antarctica: Dry Valley...
AGTTGGGCCAGTGCTCCTTCGGAGTCGCCGGCAGCTTGAAGACACAGCGACCAGCTCACGCGGATCAGGGCCTCCTCGACCGGCTGGGCCACGGCGTCGGCGAGTCGGACGGCCTCTGCGTACACGGGGCCGGCGCGGGCGATGTCTCCCTCGTCGTGCAGCAGCCGTCCGAGCCCCCACTTTGCGACCATGCGGGCCCGGTTCGACGCCGACGGATCGTGAAGTAGTTCCCGGAGGACGCGTCCGGCCTGCGAAGGATCGCTCTGCACGAGGCCGAACGCGTCTTGGGCGCGGCGCTCACCGTCCGTGGTCGGGGGGTGACTCGGCGTGGAGAGGTCTGTCATGCTTGCCCCGGCGTTTGATCGACGGCGTCCAACCGTAGTGGGCACATGGGAGGAGACGATCCGAAATGGCAGATGATCCCGGCCGCGGTGATCGCGGTGACAGCGAGGACCTGGCGAAACCCGTCCCGGGTCGACGCACCAGGGCGCCGGACCGGTGGCGCACGAGCATCAGGTTCAGCTCCGGTGCTGCCGGCGGCGGGTACGCCTTCCGTCCCGGGGAGATGGTGGTGGAGCACGGTGCTCTTGATGTCCTGCGCGGCATCGTCGACGCCGACCTCGATGCCCGAGCCGTGGGCAACACGGTCACGCTCGTGACGGGGCTCGCCGATCCCGTCGGCCTGTCGGCCAACGTGCGGTCCCGAGGCTTCCGTGCCCAACCAAACCATGTGGTGTTCGCCACCCAGGACCACTCCGTATGGGGCAATCCGGCTGCGTTCGGGAATCCGGCTGCGTTCGGGAATCCGGCTGCGTTCGGGAATCCGGCTGCGTTCGGGAACCCGGCTGCGTTCGGTCACGGCCATGGGTGTACGTGCTGTCCGCCAGTGATCGGATGTGGGTGCCACGGCGTTCCGACCGTGTCGACCCGGCGGGCGCCCCACCGCAGCGCCGCCAAGCGGGCACCGTACGACGAGGCCTTGATGCGAGTCGGCGGCGGGGCGCCCGATCCGGCGCGGGTCGTGGTGCTCGACACCGGGCTCGCTCCCGACGATCTGTGTGGCGACATCACCGGCGTGGCCGTCCGTCCCGCTGAACCCTGGGGTCCGACCAAGCTCGACGAATCGCTCCCGGGACCGTTTCCGTACACGGCCACCGACAACCACGATCATCCCGACGAGAACAACGACCAGTGGCTCGACCCGGTGTCCGGCCACGGCACGTTCATCGCCGGGCTGATCTGCCGCCTGGCGCCGGGCGCCCACGTGGAGCTGGGCCGGGTGCTGGAGACGACGGGCGAAGGCAACGACGCCGACATCGCCTTCCGGATCACGCAGCTGGCCAGCAAGCCACCGGCGGTGCTGTGCCTGTCACTGTCGTGCTACACCGAGCTCGACGCCCCGCCGCTGGCGCTGGCATCGGCCATCGCCGAACTGCAGCAGCTGGGCACGGTGGTCGTGGCGTCGGCCGGCAACGACTCCCATTGCCGGGTCGCATGGCCGGCGGCACTGCCTGGCGTCGTCTCCGTCGGAGCGCTGGGACCAGAGGGACCGGCGCCGTTCACCAACTTCGGATCGTGGGTGCGCGCCTGCGCCCCGGGACTCGACATCGTGAGCGACTTCTTCGAAGGCGTCGACGATGACGACGACGGCGTGCTCGACGGCGGGAGCTTCTGGGGATGGGCGAGCTGGAGCGGCACGTCGTTCGCCGCACCGATCGTTGCCGCTGCCATCACGCGAGAGATCCTGCTGTACGGGCTCGCCCCTGACGCGGCGGCCGAGCGGGTGGTCGACGACGAGCGGCTGTTCCGATTCCCAGGGCTCGGCACGGTGGTCAACTTGCACTGAGCGACCGCCTTCGACCGCTGTGCCACGACAAACGCCCGAAGTCGTCGTTTGTTCGTTGCACAGACGTGGATTGGTCGCACTGGCACACTGGCCCGATGACGACCTTCTCGGATGCCGAGGCCGACTTCTTGGCCGAGGCCAAGTTGGCGCGCTTCGCCACGGTGGACCCTGATGGCTATCCGCATGTGGTGCCGGTGGGGTTCCGGATCGATCACGCCAACAGCGTGATCGACATCGGCGGTCGTGAGCTCGCCAGCACGCAGAAGTTCCGCAACGTGGCGTCCGCCGGCGGGTCGGCCGCCAAGGTCGGCGTCGTGATCGACGACGTGCGTCCTCCGTGGAGGCCCCGCTGCGTGATGGTACGAGGGCTGGCTCGCATCGTGGAGTGGGAGGGTTCGCCCGTGATCCGCATCACGCCAGAGAAGATCGTCAGCTGGGGTCTCGACGATGCGTCCTCCGGCGACGTCGTCTGACACGGGCGCACGTTGAGCTTCACCTACGATCGGGCTGTGGAGTTCGACTGCCCGCGATGCCACGAGCACGTGACCGAGGACTACTTCGGTCCGTGTGGCGACTGCAGGCAGGCGTTGCGGGCCTCGCTCACTCGCATCGGTCGTCAGGTCGAAGTGGCCGAGTACGAGCCGAAGGTGAACGTCACGCCGAACGCCGTCGCCCTCAGGGACGACTGATCCCGGCCGCCTCCAGGCGGCTCGCCGGTAATGTGGGCGGCGTCCGGGGACGTAGCTCAGTTGGCTAGAGCATCTGGTTTGCAACCAGAAGGTCGTGGGTTCGAGCCCCATCGTCTCCACCGGCAACTCGCTCGGCCGCGAGTGCCGGCGGCGCCACTCGTTCACCTTTACATTTTGTCAATCGCTGCCTAACCTGGCCTGATGCTGGCTGACACTTCTGCGATCGATGCCGGCGAGTTGCGCATCGACGGTGCCCGGCTGCTGCGCCGCCTGGATGAGCTCGCCGAGATCGGTGCCATCGAGGGCACGCAGGGTTGCTCGAGGCTGGCGCTCACCGACGAGGATGCCGCTGGCCGAGCGCTCCTAGCCACGTGGATGCGCGACCTGGGGCTGACAGTGATCGTCGACGCCATCGGCAACACCGTGGGGGTGCTCGGCAGCGACTCTGTGCAGGGTGCTGTGCTGACGGGTTCGCACATCGACACGGTGGCGACGGGCGGACGTTTCGACGGGAACCTCGGCGTTCTGGCCGGCTTGGAAGTTCTGGAGACCGTGATCGATCACGGTGTCCGGCCGGGCCGGCCGCTCGCTGTCGGGTTCTTCACCAACGAAGAAGGCGCCCGGTTCGCGCCCGACATGCTCGGCAGCCTCGTGTATGCCGGCGGGCTGCAGATCGAGCGGGCTCTGCAGTCGGTCGCCATCGACGGCGCCGTGCTCGGCGACGAGCTCGACCGCATCGGCTGGCGGGGCGCAGCGCCGGTTCCCGGCATCGCCCCGCACGCGTTCGTGGAGTGCCACATCGAGCAGGGTCCGGTGCTTGAGGCCGAGGGGATCACCATCGGCGCCGTCACCGGCGTGCAGGGGATCTCGTGGACCAAGTTGACGCTCACCGGTCAGTCCAACCACGCCGGAACGACGCCGATGAGTCATCGCCGCGACGCCGGGTACGTGGCAGTGAGGATCGCCGGGTTCGTCCGCGACGTGGTCGATGAGATCGGACCGCCGCAGGTCGGCACCGTCGGGCGCATCGAGCTGTACCCGAACCTGGTCAACGTCGTCGCCGCGAGGGCGACGCTGACCGTGGACGTGCGCAACACCGACGACGCCGTGCTGACCGACGTCGAGGGACGGATCGCCGAGTTCGCCGCCGGTGCCGCAGCCGGCGAGGGTGTCGAGCTGGCGACCGAGGTGCTGGCCCGCTTCGTCCCGGTGGCCTTCGACCCGGCGGTGATCGATCTCGTGGAGCACGTGGCTGAGCAACTCGGACACACCACCATGCGGCTCCCCGCAGGAGCAGGTCACGACGCCCAGATGCTGGCCAGGATCTGTCCGGCAGGGATGGTGTTCGTACCCTCGGTCGACGGGATCAGCCACAATCCCGCCGAGCACACCGACCCTGCCGACATCGAGGCCGGGGTGAACGTGCTGCTGCACGCGATGCTGCGCCTCGCCGAGGTCGGCCGGGTCGAGGAGCGAGCTCCATGAGTCGCGTCGTCGTGGTCGGTGGCGCCCAACTCGGTCCGATCGGCGCCGATGACTCGCGCGCAGAAGTTGTCGAGCGGCTCGTGGCATTGCTGCGCCAGGGCGCCGAGGCCGGCTGCGACGTGATGGTGTTCCCGGAGCTGGCGCTCACCACCTTCTTTCCCCGATGGCACGTCGAGGACATCGCCGAGTTCGACCACTACTACGAGACGGAGATGCCGTCGCCAGAGACGAAGCCCCTGTTCGACGAGGCGCGTCGCCTGGGTGTCGGGTTCGGGCTCGGCTACGCCGAGCTGACCCCCGAAGGGCATCGCTACAACTCGTACATCCTGGTGGAGCGTGACGGCAGCACCGTGGCCACGTTCCGCAAGGTCCACATCCCGGGCCACAAGAAGCACGAGCCGCAGCGCCGGTTCCAGCACCTCGAGCGCTACTACTTCGAGGAGTCGCCTCAGAGCTTCGGAGTCTGGACGGCGTTCGGTGGCCGCATCGGCGCCGCTCTCTGCAACGACCGGCGGTGGCCCGAGACGTACCGAGTGATGGGGCTGCAGGGCGTGGAGCTGATCGTGATCGGCTACAACACGCCGCTGCACTACGCTCCCGACCCGACGCAGAACGCATTGGCCGGGTTCCACAACCACCTCGTGATGCAGGCCGGTGCCTACCAGAACGCCACGTGGGTGGTCGGCGTGGCCAAGGGCGGCATCGAAGAGGGTGTCGACTCGCTGGCGCAGAGCGTGATCGTGGCCCCGTCCGGTCAGGTGGTCGCCCAGTCCGTCACGATCGGCGACGAGTTGATCGTGGCCCGGTGCGACCTCGACTTCTGCGCCACCTACCGCACCACGGTGTTCAATCTCGAGCTCTACCGGCGGCCCGAGATGTACCGCCTGATCACCGTGCCTACTCAGAACCTGGAGAGCTCATGACCACATTCACGCTGAACGGGACGCCGGTCACGGTTGGGGACCATGCTCACCTGCTCGACGCCCTGCGCGACGAGCTGGGCGTCACGTCGACCAAGGACGGATGCGCGCCTTCGGGGCAATGCGGTTGCTGCACCGTCCTGGTGGACGGGAAAGCTCGTGTGGCGTGCGTGACGTCGCTCGACAAGGTGGAGGGCGCGACGATCACAACGCTGGAGGGCATGGAGCCTGTGGAAGTCGACCGCTACGCCAGCGCCTTTGCCGCGTACGGCGCACTGCAGTGCGGATTCTGCACGCCGGGCATCGTCGTGCGGGCCAAGGCACTCATCGACCGCAAGGGCGCCAGCCTCGAGCGGGGTGACGCGGCCAAGCACCTGGGAGCCCACCTGTGCCGGTGCACCGGGTACGTGAAGATTCTTGACGCGGTCGAGTCACTGGCGAGGGGCGAGATGTGCGTCCCCGAGCCGCTCGGCGGGATCGGTTCGCGAGGTCAAAAGTATGAGAGCTGCGAGCTGGCAGTCGGGCGCCGCCCGTACGTTGCCGACCTGGCGCCCGCTGGTTGCCTGCACGGCGTGCTGCGACTGGCCGACCACGCTCGCGCCGACGTGCTGCGGATCGATGTCGAGGCGGCGCTGACGATGGTGGGCGTGCACGCCGTGTACACCGCAGCCGACGTGCCTGGCGAGCTGCGCGTTGGGTTGATCCACAAAGACTGGCCGGTGATGATCCCAGAAGGTGGGCGGACGTCGTACCTCGGCGACGTGCTGGCCGTCGTCGTCGCCGATGATCCGGCGACGGCTCGGCGGGCCGCAGCGGCCGTGGACGTCGCCTACGACGTGCTGGCGCCGATCGTCGACCCGGTGCGGGCCATCGACGCCGACGACGCAGTGTGGGGACTCGACGGCAACGTGCTGTCGCGGTCGGCGTACACGCGAGGCGACTTCGAATCGGCCTTCGATGACGCCGCACATCGGGTGCACGAGGTGTTCCAGACCCAACGCATCGAACACGCCTTCGTGGAGCCGGAGTCGACCCTGGCCGTTCCCACCGCCGAAGGCCTCCACGTTTACTCGGGTGGCCAGGGTGTGTGGGACGATCGCAACGACATCGCTCGCGTCTTGGCCTGCGAACCCGAACGCATCATCGTCGAGCTGGTGTCCAATGGCGGGGCGTTCGGGGGCAAGGAGGACATGTCCAATCAGGCGCACGCCGCTCTGGCGGCGTGGCTGTCAGAGCGACCGGTCAAGGTGACGCTCTCGCGCGAGCAGTCGTTGCTGATGCACCCCAAGCGCCACCCGATCCGCCTCGAGTACTGGGCCGGGTGCGACGCCGACGGCGTCGTCACGGCACTCAAGGTGCGGGCACTCGGCGACTCTGGCCCGTACGCCTCTGTGGGCATGAAGGTGCTGGAACGGGCGGCCGGCCACGCCTGCGGTCCCTATGCCATCTCGAACCTCGACGTCGCCTCCGTGGCGGTGCGAACGAACAACCCGGTGTGCGGCGCGTTCAGGGGCTTCGGCGCCAACCAGGCTCAGTTCGCCATGGAAGGGGTGATGGACCGATTGGCCGAGCAAGTCGGGCTCAGCGGGTGGGAGATGCGCTCGCGCAACGTCGTCGGCCCCGGCGACGTGTGGGGGCCCGGCCAGATCTTGGACGGCGGCGCTGCAGGCGCCCGCCAGTGCCTCGACGCCGTGCGCCCCGCCTACGACGAGGCCGTCGCCGCCGGCAAGGCCGTCGGTGTCGCAGTCGGGCTCAAGAACTCCGGGCTCGGCAACGGGTTCGTCGAGATTGCACGCGCCGTCGTGCGCTTCCGGGCGGACGGCAAGGTGGAGGTGCGCCACTGCTGGACGGAGATGGGCCAGGGCATCCACACCGTCGCCGTGCAGGTCGCGGTGGAGGAGCTCGGCGTGGACCCAGACGACGTCATCGTGCTCGTCGACACGAGCCGTGAGCTCGGGGCAGGACAGACCACCGGAAGCCGGGGCACGCTGATGGGCGCCGGTTCGATCGCAGAGGCCTGCCGGGCCGCCGAACGCGACGGTCGGCGGCCAGACGTGGACTATGAGGGCAGGTACGTCATTGACTGGACGAACAAGATGGATGATCCGGTAGAGCACCCGGTGATCCACTCGACGTTCGGGTTCGCCTGCCAGATGGTGATCGTCGACCCGGAGACCGGCGCCATCGAGCGCGTCGTCGCCGCCCACGACGTCGGTCGAGCCGTGAACCCGCAGCTGTGCGAAGGCCAGATCGAGGGCTCGGTGCACATGGGACTCGGCTATGCGCTCACCGAGGGATTCCCCGCCGACGAGGACGGACGCCCGATCAACACCACGCTGCGCCAGCTGGCGATCATCCGCCCGAAGGACATGCCGCCGATCGACGTGATCCTCGTGGAGGCGCCGCAGCCGAACGCCCCCTACGGCATCAAAGGCGTCGGTGAGATTGGGCTGGTCCCGACGGCGGGGGCTGTCGCCGCGGCGCTGCGCGCCTACGACGGCGAGTGGCGGACCGAGCTTCCGATGCGCAACGACGCGAATCGGGAGCGCCGGTCAGCGTGGGTGTGAGCGAGCGCAGCGAACGATCACCCGCCGGTCGATTCCACTTCAGGTTCTGGGCGTCAATCCTTTCAGGGGCTGACAGGATCGACGCCCAGAAAGAGGTGGGCGCCGGTCTAGCGCCTGCGGTTGTGGGGCACGTGCACGGTGGCCGTGTCGAAGACCGTCTGGCCGTCGGCGACGATTCGCGCGTACAGCGTGTAGGTGCGGCCCTGCCGCGAGAACCGCTCGGCTCGGAGATCCACCACGCCGCCACCTCGGAGGATGATGTCGATCGGGCGGTCCTTGCGTCCGAGCCGCCCGTCGGCCTCAGACGACGTTCCCCGGTACACAGTCACGTCGGCGTCGCCGGCGGTCACGCGCACGGTGCGGTACTTGTGGTTCGGCGGCCACAGACGATCCGGCGTGGCGATGGCGTCGGCGAACCCGCTGTCGAGGCCGAAGCCGGTGATCAGCGGGTCGTGGTCCGACACCCGGAACTCATCGGGGGCGTAGAGCGACGCCACGTGGCCGGCGGACTTGAACTCGGTGTTGTAGTCGAGCACGCTCGGCTCGTCGGCGTTGATGTGGTAATCGGCGGCACCCGTGATCTGCGGGAACAGCGAGGCCGAGGCCATCGCGTAGTCGAGCGTGCCCCATTGACCGTTGAACACGTACGAGTAGCCGTCGCCGAGGGCGGCGCCGACGTCGACGTAGCCGGCGTTGACGAGGACGTCGATCGGGTCCTCCTTGGCATAGGAGTTCAGGTCGCCGACGATCAGGAAATCGTCGTCCGCGACGCCGGTCGGATAGGCGTTCAGCCAGTCGGCCAAGGCGCCGGCGGCCGAGGAGCGCGTGGCGTTCCAACAGGCCTGGCCGTCACCTTGGTCCGCATCGGCCCCGGTGGCATCCCCGCAGCTCTTCGACTTGAGGTGGTTGACCACGACGGTGACGACCTCGCCGGTGTCGTTCTCCACGAACGATTGGGCCAGCGATGGGCGGTTGCGGCTGGAGTCGAACCGGGGGTCGACCCCAGAATCGATGATCGCATGGTCGCCGGTCGGTGTGACCGCGGCTGGCCGGTAGATGATGCCGACCTTGATGGCGTCGGTACCGATCGTTCCGGTCTCGATGTAGTCGTAGGTGCCGGGCCCTGCCGTAGCGTTCAGCCCGGTGACGATGTCGACCAGCGGCTCGACGCCGCTGGTGTTCTCCAGCTCCACGAGCCCGACGACGTCTGCGTCGAGCTGGGAGATCGCCCGCAGCAGCTTTGTCCGTTGGCGCTGGAGCTCGGCCTCGGTGTTGGCACCGCGGCAGTCCTGCTGGTTGCCGGTCGGACCGCACTTGTTGGTCCCGGCGTCGAGCGTCAAGAAGTAGTTGAGCACGTTGAGGTTGGCGACCTGCATCGAGTCACCGACGTCGGGACGGCCGCCGGGGCGGGGATTGGTCGGCTGGAACGCCGGGATCACACCTCCGGCCACGAGGCCGCTGTCGCTGAGGTCGCCCTCGACGCGCAAGCGGTAGGCGTTGGGCGACGCCGAGTTGCCACCCCACGTGTATGTGAGCACACCAGTAGCGCCGGTGACCGTGTCGCCGCCGCGCAGCGTGTTGGTGGCGCTGAGGGGCTGGCCGCCCCGGCCGAGCACGATCGGGTCGGGGTTCTGGCGGTTCGTGGCGTCGTCGATGATGATCCGGTCGAGGTTGTTGGCGGCCTGCAGGGCGTTGGCCTCGGCACCCGGTTCGGCCACGTTGGTCGGTTGCACCAGTCGCTCCTCGGACGACACCACGATCTGGCCGAAGCGGCCGAGCTGGAAGTGCTCCGTGACGGCGAGCGTCTGGGCGAACGAGCCGAGCATGCCCTCCACCGACTCGAGCTGCGTGGACGACGTCAGGGGCAGGCTCAGCGTCGCCGGTGTGACGGGGACACCCGACGTCACCGGCTCGATGGCGCTGGAGCTGATCTGGGTCTGTCCCTGGAACTCACCGGCGGTGCCGGTCACCCGCACCCTGTCGCCGAGATCGACGGCGTCGTTGTCGCCGTTGAACACGAAGATGCCCTCGGACGTGAGCGGATCGGCGTCGTGGCTGCCGTCGGCCTGCTGCACGTAGAAGCCGCGCAGCGTCGGGGACAAGCCCTCGTAGTCACCCACGACGACACCCTCGACGGTCACCGTCTCGCCCGTGCAGGGCGTGGCGGTGCCGGGTCCCTGGACGGTGCCGATCGGGACGACCGCGGGAGCCGCCGGGCAGTTGAGTGGGTCCGGAGGACCGCCCTCGCCATTGAACGTCTGGCCGGTGTTGACCTCGCCGAAGCTGGCCATCATCGCCGCCCATGCGAACTCGCCGTACCTGTCCCCGTCTCCGATGAGACCGAGCGACCCGCCTACGGGTCCCGATCCGTTCTCCATGACGCCGATGTCGGTGGAGGCGATTCCGACTGCTGGCCCGTTCGTCGCCGTGAACCCACCCTCGTAGCTGAGGAACTGCTCCACGCCCGCTGCGGCATTGACGAGGGCCACACCATCGGGCGAGCCGTTCTGCAGCCCAACCGCAGTCACCGATGCCGTGCCGATACCGCCGGCCTGGTCCGTCAGGACCCCCGAGAGATTGATCGTGCCGTACGACGTCCCGCCCGTTCCGTTGTACAGCACCAGCGACCAGCCGGCGAGGTCGAGGCCGGCCGGGCCAGCGATCTCGATGGCCTCTCCTGTATCGGTGCCGGAGTTGTCGTAGTGGATCTCGTTGATGAACACGGCGCCGTTGGCAGGGGCGAATGCGCTGACCTGCGTTTGGGGCAGCGCCACGGCGGTGACGCTGACGAGTGCCGTCGCTGCGGCGGTGCCGGCGAGCAGGAAGGGACGATGGGTCATGGTGGTCGACTCTAAGGGCTCGTCAGCCGGGGCATTTCTGCCTTCGGGTGACGACCAGGTGAACATTTCACCCACGACGCCTGGTCTGGTTTGCGCCCACCACCACCTCTATTCTGCGCTGGCCAGGGGCATGCCGGCACCGCCTCGAACACCCCGTGAGTTCTCCGAGATCCTGGAGCTCGTGTGGTGGCGGCTCGATCGCGCCCTTGATCTCGAAATGCTGCGGTGGTCGGCGATGCTCGGCGCGCTCGAGGCCCTCGAGTCGGGGTGCACGGCGCTGATCGACCACCACGAGTCGCCGGAGGCTATCGAGGGGTCGTTGTCGGTGATCGCCGATGCCTGCGCCGAGGTCGGCGTCAGGGCGTCGTGCGCCTACGGCGTGACCGACCGGCATGGTGGCGGGCGTGCCGGTGGCATCAGTGAGGGTGCCAGGCGAGGATTGGATGAGAACGACCGTTTCCTGGCTGGCGGTGGACAAGGGATGGTCGGCATGCATGCTGCGTTCACGTCCTCCGACGACACGATCGCAGCCGCCGCCGAGTTGGCGATCCGGCACGGCGTCGGCGTGCACGTTCATGTGGCCGAAGGCCCTGCCGATGCGGACGCTCCCGAACGGTTGCGGCAGCACTCGAAGCCGGACTGGCTGCTGGTCCACGGCGTGCACCTGGCCGACGACCACGGGCTGGCCGGCACGATCGTGCACAACCCGAGGTCCAACATGAACAACGCCGTCGGCTACGCCCGCCCGAGCCGGTTCGCCAACCCCGTGGCGCTCGGCACCGACGGTATCGGAGCGGCGATGCTCGACGAGTTCCGCCTCGCCTACGTGCGCCACCGCGAGGACGACGTGTCGGCGTCGCCGGACGACGCCTGGCGCTGGCTCGGAACGGGGTGGGAGCTGATGCCCGAGGCCGGCAACGACACGATCACCTGGTCGTACGATCAGATGGACCCGTGGTCGCTGGCGTTCACGACGGGAGTTCGGCCCCTCGAGGTCGTCGTGGACGGCGAGGTCGTCCTGCGCGACGGCGTGTCCACCCGCGTCGATGCCGGCGAAGTTCGCGCCAGAGCCGCCGAGCAGGCCCGCAGACTGTTCGCCCGACTGGAGGAGATGCCGTGAACCGTGCCGGGCTGTACCTGCAGGACGCGCACCCGATCGCCGATGGGATCGACTACTCGCGCTACGCCGAGGAGCGAGGGTTCGAGGCGGTGTGGCAGGCCGATTCCCGACTCGTGCGCGAGGCGTCGGTGCCGATGGCCGCGTTCGCCGCCTCGACGGAGCGGATCAAGATCGGATCGGGCGTGATCGACATCTGGACGCGCAACCCGGCCCGCTTGGCGTCGCTCTTCTCCACCCTCGACGATCTGGCGCCAGGCAGGATCATCTGCGGGCTCGGGGCCTGGTGGGATCCGTTGGCAGCCAAGGTGGGGATCGATCGGCGTAAGCCGCTCGGCGTCATGCGCGAGGTCGTGGAGTCGGTCCGCCGCCTGCTGGCCAACGAGACCGTGACGTTCGACGGCGAGTACGTGCACCTCGACGGCGTGGAGCTCGACTACGTGCATCAAGAGCGCCGACCGAAGCAGGTGCCGATCTACATCGGTGCCACCGGGATGAAGATGATGGAGCTGACGGGGGAGATCGCCGACGGCGTGGTGCTCAACTACCTGGTGTCACCTGCCTACAACGTCCAGGCGATGGAGCACTTGACGGTGGGCGCCGAGCGCGCCGGACGGAGCATCGATGACATCGACAGGCCCCAGCTCGTGGTGTGCTCCGTCGACGACGACCGGCAGGTGGCGCTCGACGCCGCCCGCCTACTGGTCACCCAGTACCTCGGTCAGCAGCCCCACATCATGAAGGCGTCGGGTGTGCCCCAAGAACTGCTCGATCGCATCGGCGAGGTGCTGACGTGGCCGGCGACCCACGACGAGGTGGTCGAAGCCTCGCGGCTCGTGCCCGACGACGTGGTGCAGATGATCTGCGCCGCCGGCACCCCCGACGAGGTGCTGGCAAAGGTGGGCGAGTACATCACCGCCGGATGCACGTGCCCGATCCTGTACCCACTCGGTGCCGATGTGCGCGCCATGATCGACACATTCTCCGCCTGACCTGCGGAGCCTGGCAGAGCCGAGGAGCACCCGTGGCAGTCCATCCCAATCCGATGCATCGTCAAGGACTGGTGATCCCGCCGGTGACCGAAGACGTGCGCCGATTCCACGAACGCCTGGATGGATACGTCCCAACGCCGCTGCGCCGCCTCGATCCGCTGGCCGAGCAGCTGGGAGTCGCCGAGGTGTGGGTCAAGGACGAGGCTTGGCGCCTCGGTCTGCCGGCGTTCAAGGTGCTCGGTGCGTCGTGGGCCACCTATCGCCTGTTGGAGCAGCGCCGAGGCGCAACATTCGAGCCATGGTCCTCGATCGCCGACCTCCGTGACCGAGTCGCCGAGCTGGCCCTTGGGTCGGGTCGTTCAGAGGTGAAGACCCGGTTCGGCACGGCGGGCGCTCCAGCGCCTTCGCCGGCCGCCTTGTCGAAGGCCTTTGGGCCGCGTCGTTCAGAGGTGAAGACCCGGTTCGGTACGGCGGGCGCTCCAGCGCCTTCGCCGGCCGCCTTGTCAACGGCCCCGCTGACGTTGGCGGCGGCGACCGACGGCAATCACGGACGGGCCGTGGCACGGATGGCGAAGCTGCTGGGCTTGACGTCGCGCATCCGGGTGCCGGCTGGCACCGTGGCCGCCCGCATCGACGCCATCGCTTCGGAGGGTGCCGAGGTCACTGTGTCGGACGGCGGGTACGACGACGCCGTGGCCGAGGTTGCGGCGTGGGCCGACGACACGACGCTCGTCGTGTCCGACACGTCGTGGGAGGGGTACGAGCAGGTGCCGGCGTGGATCATCGAGGGCTACTCGACGATCTTCGCTGAGGTCGCCGAGCAGTTCGCCGACGCCGGATCGCCCGGCCCGACTGTCGTCTGTGTACCAGTCGGCGTCGGAGCGTTCGCCGCCGCGACCGTCGGCGCGTACCGGCGCCCGGACGAGGAGCCGGCACTCGTGGCTGCCGTGGAGCCGGTCGACGCCGCCTGTGTGATGGCCTCGGCCGTCGCCGGCGAGGTGATCACGCTCGAGGGCGAACAGCACTCGATCATGGCCGGCCTCAACTGCGGCACGCCGTCGCCCATCGCCTGGCCCCTCGTGTCGCAAGGCGTCGATGTGTTCGTCACGGTCACCGACGACGAGGCCCGCGCGGCGATGCGCGCGCTCGCCGATGTCGGTGTGGTGTCCGGCGAGTCCGGCGCAGCTTCGTACGCCGGCGCCGTCCAGCTCGCCGCCGCTGGTCGGCTCGTCGCCTCCGACCGCGTGTTGCTGCTCTCGACGGAGGGCGCCACCGACCCCGTTGCCTACGAACAGATCGTCGGCCACCCGCCACCCTCCCTACCGATGTCCCCAGCGACGTGATCGAGCGCCCGGCTGGAGAGGCAGAACCGATCGCGCCACGCCGATGAGCGTGCGCGACCATCCAACGATGGAGCTGCTGCACAGTGAGCGGATCATCGTGCGGCCTTGGCGAGATGATGAGGCCGATCGGGTGCTCGACATGCTCAGCCTGATGGAGGTGGTGCGATGGATAGATGATGACCCCCAACCGTTGCGCACCCGCGAGCAGGCACTCGGCAAGATCAGCGAGTGGCGCCAGCAGACCGATGCTCGGCGGGGGGTCGGGTTCTGGGCGGTGGAGGAGATCGGTCGAGCCCACGCCGCCGGGACGGTGTTACTGACCGATGTGCCGAACAGCGACGGGTTGATCCAGATCGGCTGGCACCTGCATCCCGACTCGTGGGGACGAGGGCTCGCTCGTGAGGCCGCTGCCGGCGTGCTGACACACGGATTCGCTCACGGGATCGACCCGATCCACGCGTTGATGTTCACCGACAACGACCCATCGGTGAAGGTGTGCCGGGCGATCGGGATGCGCGACGAGGGCATCATCAACGACCAGTGGTACCCAGGCCCATCCCGCCACTTCGTGATGACCGCCGCCGACAATTGCGCCCGCAGCGGTGCGCGACTCTGATTTGCCCAAAGTGACGAAACCGCCGCGCTCTGCACTCAAAGTGGCCCGGTTGAGTGCGCTAGAGGTGGTGGTACAATCGAACATGTGTACCGTCAGCCGTCGCTGTTCGGGACCGACGAGGTCGGGGTCGATGCCGCGTTCAACTCGCTCGATCGTCGCTGGCTCGACGCTGCTTCCTACGTCGACTACTGCCCGACTTGGTTGAGCGGTGCCGATGGCGTCTTCGAGCAGCTGCTCAACGGTGTCACCTGGCTCACCCGCCAAGTGCCGATGTACGACCGCATCGTCGACGAGCCTCGACTGCACAGTTGGTGGCGGGCTCGCGGCGCAACACCCGAGCCGCTCCTGGTGTTGGCCGAGGCGCGGGCGGTGCTCAGTGAGCACTACGGCGTCGCCTTCGACACGATCGGGCTCAACTATTACCGCGACCAGCACGACTCTGTGGCCTGGCACCGCGACCGACACCAGCGATCGGTGCGAAACCCGATCGTCGCCATCGTGAGCGTCGGCGATCGCCGCCCGTTCCGGCTCCGCCCCCACGGCGGCGGTGCGTCGATCGTGTACCAACTCGGCCACGGCGACCTGCTCGTGATGGGTGGCGCGTGCCAACACGGGTGGGAGCACAGCATCCCCAAACTGACCACCGGGGTCGGGCCACGCATCTCCATCACGTACCGCCACGGAACCGTTGATGATGCGGTCGGCGAAGGCGCTGGGGTGCGACTATGACCTGCCTGCGCAGAACCCGGTGCTTGGCTCTGAACGACGCGACCCGGGGCGCCTGCTCCCCCGGGTGGGATCGGGCCACTGATGCTGTCACATCGACCAGGAATCGACGTCAGGGTGTCGGCGTGACCGCCAGCACGCGGTCGTTGCCGTCGCCGTTGTCGGTCGTCAGGTACAACACGTTGCCCGGTCCGAGCTGCGCCGCCCGCAACCGACCGAAGGCCGTGAGCGCTGAGGGGCGAACCACACTCTGGAGCTGGCCCGAGCTGAAGTGCATGATCCGCACCGATTGGTCCTTCAGGAAGGCGACGGCCAGCGCCCCGTTCCAGCTACCCCATTGCGGACCCTTCAACCACGCCGCGCCGCTGGGTGCGAGGGTCGGGTTGCCCGACGACCACTCGGCATCGATCTGGCGCCCCGGCAACGCGTGGTTGGTCATCGGGGGCGACTCGTCGTAGCCAGGTCCTGCTTGCCAGCCGTAGTCTCCGCCGGCACGGAGCAGGTTGACCTCGTCGTCGCGGTACGTGCCGTGCTCGACGGACCACATGTTGCCGCCAGGACGGAGCGCCAGTCCCTGCACGTTGCGATGCCCGAACGTCCAGAGTCTGCGGGTGTTGGCGTTCGACGAGTTGAAGAACGGATTGGTGGGGACGGCCTTGCCGGTGTTGCGGTCCACGCGCAGCACCTTGCCGTTCAGCGAGGACGTATCGCGGGCGCTCCCGGTGATGGCAGCGTCACCGGTTCCGATGAACAGCGCTCTCTTGCCGCCGAGGCGCAGCCGGCAGCCCCCGTGGCGACC
>Ga0136632_10000194_pt1 | contig 15909 bp, 32 predicted proteins | sample AntDrymUQ6112106_2_FD_104670 | JGI IMG/M metagenome (GOLD analysis project Ga0136632, IMG submission 104670) | Polar desert sand microbial communities from Dry Valleys, Antarctica - metaG UQ611 (21.06) | ecosystem: Environmental > Terrestrial > Soil > Desert | place: Antarctica: Dry Valley...
ACGCCCAAACTTGGCCCCTTTGCTCGCTCTCGATCCAGGTGATTGCCGTCATACCTTATTCCGGCCCCAATCGACATAATTCACACCCTACGCCACATGGTCAGCTTGCCAGTAGTCCCAATATGCGGCCATTTTGTGAGGATCATTATCCGCATGGATGAAGGTCTTGCCCTTACCAATGCGCCTGAATCCCGCCTCCGTCAGCGCCGCGATTATACGCACCGCCATCGCCTCGCTTGTGTACTTTATATCCACCGCCCACCCGCCCAGATGTGCGCTTTCAACAACGCCGCCTACTGCGCGGTTATGGTCTGCCGTGCGATAACCTGACTCAATGACAAACGGCACGCTGGCAATGCCGCGAGCTTCATCTAGCATTCTCAAGGTACTGAGCATCATCCTGTCCCCTGATCCTGGACAATCGGGGCTTGCAAACTCGTCGATTTCAAAGTACATCATAGATCTATTATCGTCGCCGACACGGGTCTCTGTGGATGTTAAGGTTCGCATCTCATGCCAATAGGCGCAGACTGTACAAACACTGGTACGCCATAACGAATTATGAATTCCTGCTGAATCCCATAAGCCTCGCGCTCTGCTAACAACAGTTCATGACAGGTCGATTCTCTGTCTATCCTGCCGTTTTCGTGTTGGAGCCAATGAACTAGCTCATGCACGATTACACTGTTGCGGTAAGTAGTTGAGTATTTATTTAACTTATTGAAATCAAGGTAGATTTTATCGCCGCTGCTCGGATACCAGCCAAACGCTGAACGCGTGCCAGCTTTGCGTTCCATGAACACCGCATCAACATTGACAATTTCCGGGCACCGCAAAGGTTCAGGGTAATGCGAAAGACTGGCAGCCCACGATAGAAGCACGCCGCATAGCAAATCCACTATCGAGGTTCACCGCAGATGTACACCCGCATATTAGGATGGCTCACTATGTGTCCCTTGCCGCCCCGCCAGCATTGTTCGTCACGCCAGAGCGCGCAGTCAGTTTTGCAGGCGTAGTGGATAGGGCGCTTTTTACTGCCGCCCGAATGATACCCACTGCCATCGGACTGCCGCCGATGCTCTCTAGCGTCTGACATAATCTCTCACACTCACGCCAACACTGCTCGCTGTGATTTTTGGCGTCAAGGTCTGACATATCGATAATGCTCTGCTCCGGTCGTCACCCATTTTGCAAACTCGATCTCTTGCGAAACCCCGATGTATTTGACACTACTGCACTGCTCACACTGCAATCGAATGTCGGCAAATCTTCATTCAACCAAATCTTCGGCAATCAGACTAGCCGCCGTCTCAGGTGTGTATGTGCCAATCCAACAGTCAGAGTATGAGTGCACTGCTTGCTGGTAAGCTTGCTCGCTTACCTTGCAGATGAGGCGTTTGCCGGACGGCAATAGGAATAAGGCACAAGTACCTTTGCGCTTACGTATCGAGTCTTTTATTTCCTTGGCTGCGCGCTTGGCTTTAACAGCTTGCGCATCGGGGTCAGAATTGGAAAGTAATGATTTATTATCCATCAGTGTCAGCACCCGGCGCAAGTTCCGCATGCGTACTTTTTCCAGATTTATCAATCAAATTAAGCATGTTTTTGTATCTTTCCATTGGAATTTCAGCCGTTGAGCATAAATAACCGCATCTGCATATCCGCCTGCGCATGATCCAACCCTCGCTTTTGATTCGTCGATACTTAACTTTGCTAATTAACGACCCGCATCTCGGGCAGGATGGTCCCATTACAACCCCAGCCTCCCAATCAGTTCCGCATACGCCTTATCCATCCGCAGCCGCCAGGTCGAATAACTAATTTCACAGTCGCGCGCTTTGTCCCGCTCTTTTCCCATTGTCAGAAATCTTGCCATAACTACCATCCGCTCTTCCGTCCTTAACGCCATTACAGCGCGCTCAACACGAGATACGTCTTTAGGCATGTCACCATCAGGGTATCCGCGTATAGAGGCCCCTACCGGCCCCTGATGCTCTATACGCCACAATATCGAAACCTGATCGGATTGGTGCTCCCTGCCCCAACGTGCCCACTGACGTAGCAGTTCATCTAGCGCGATGGTGCGCGAATCTATTTCAGACTTGGCGGCTGGGTCAGTCATACTGTTTCGCGCATAGCAAAGCCATAAGCTCTTCGTCGCTACCAATTATCACCACTGCTCCGCTCCATCGCTGGTGCCAAGACTCCTGTCTTTCGTTTAGCTGTCTGCGACTCCGAGCAAGGCTGCCGTCCTTTACTTCTACTAAGTAATTAACTCCGCGATATCCCAATAACAAATCAGGACACCCATTGCCGACCGCTGCTAGACTCTGCACCGTGGCTCCTATCCTCCAAGCCAGTTTTACTATGCCACTTTGATTAGCATCTATTTTCGCAGCGCGCCTCACTACCTGACTTCCCACACATCTATCGGTAGACGATAGTGATAGATTAGATCATTAAGGCGCTTTAGATATTTTGAATCTGTTGTCTCATCAAGGATTAATGCAATACCTGCTCTTTTGCCGGTCATACGTGAGTAGTGCAGAGACTGTCCAACCGCTTCATACATTCTTTCCGCATGGTCGAACTCAACGGAGTAGCAAGTAAGCTCGCAATCAACTCTCGTATCATCCGGCAGCCTGTACTCAGTTACGCCGTCACGCTCGGCGCACCAAGGCTCCAGATAGTCTTTCTCTAGGGAGATGGCTGCGCCTGAGAAAAATAATCCTAGCGCAGCACAGCATATTTTCATCTCACGCATAACCACCCCTCACGAAAGTACATAGCAATAGTTCTGCGCCATCCTGCCAGCCAAGCCTGTTTCTTGATCTCACGAGGCGTGCGACCGTCTGAAAGAAATAGATGGCAGGCATGACAGGATGCCACGTGGTAAAAGTCTTCCGCCTTCCTACCCATACCTTTTCCATATTCTGACCAGTCAGCATGGGCTGGCTCGCATCCGTCTAAGGCATAGCCAACACATACGCACGGTATTAACAACTGACATTCGTGCACACGATGCGCAAGGTCTAGTAGTTTGCGATTCCGGTATGGCGGAGAGTTTTTCAGCATCTCCCATTCTCCCGTTTCAGATTCTCAGAAAACCTCGGCGGTGTTTGCGAATCCTCAGCATCCGCGAGCCAGCCTCCAATATGCGCAGCGTCAATGATCTTAGTCCGGGGCTTGTAATCATCCGGGTCCACCGACGAAAGCTCGAACGCGCTGGTGTTCCACCTATGCCATTTCGGCGCGGTAATAGCACACATGAATCCCTGCCAGTCGAACGTACGCAAGCCCCGAATATGTTCGCGCACCTGCGTTACCTTGTCGTCTACCAGCTTGCGCTCGTGCGAGCGAACAAAATGGATAATCGGACGACGCTTGCCGGCGCTGGTGAGCGCGGTTTTGTCGCGATCGCGGAAATATGTTTTAGCGTCGTTGTCCGGCACGCAGAATGTGACCCGCTCGTTCTTGCGCCGAACGCCCACCGTCCACATAGAATCCTTCTCTTGCCAGAATCGAAACATACCCGCGAAGTTAGACGCTAGCACCGCGTCCCGCTGTCCGTCACTCGCCAGAGTCGAATCGGAACACGCCGACACGGCCCAGACTCGGCGGACGTACTCCACGCCCGGCCTTACTCTGACGATCTCGTTCTGCAATTCGTGGCACGCGGTCACCTGCCCGGTGTTTTGGTCCACGACTACAAAGAAACCTACCCACCATAACTTGTTGCGACTGGTCCTCCATGCGCCGCCGCACTCATATGGGGTACCCCTAAGCCGCTCAACCATCCATGGCAGTGACTGCACCTTGCGCGCATAGATGAAGTCGGGATACATCCATTCGCCGTCGCTGTCGTCGCCAAAATTCAGCGCGCACAACATGAGCGCAGGAAACTTGGTCTCCGGGGTAATAATGATGCGTGTGTCGCTCGTATACGTAGGGCTAACGGGTACGTATGGCCCTAATAGTTTGAGACCTTTGCGCAGCGATTGCACCGTACATGAGCCACCATCGGTTGCCCTTGATAATGAAACGAAGGTTTTCTCCAAATTATCCAGCAACCCTGACAATGAAGCTTGCAGTTCACCTCGCTTGCGTCTGGACTTTACTAGTGCCGGAGCCTTCACCTTTTCCGGTTCTACAGGCTCAAGTTCCGGTTGTGCGGGTTGCTGCCAGAATGACCTGAGCCACGCCATCAGGCACCGCGACATTGCTTTCATAATTACATGCCTCCGGTTTGTTTACAGAAATCCTAGTATTCTGCTCACGTGCGCCTCTACCTCATCTTTTGTCCAGTTTGGGAGCACGTTCTTTAGCGCCACGTCCAGTGTCTTGCTGTAAATCGATTCGAACTCCAGTTCGTCGCAGTTCACAAAGCTGATACTGCGCGGCACGTATACCAGTTCGCCTTGCGCTGTGATGTGTTCGCTGTAATGGCCGATCCTGATTTTCACTTCGGTCAACAAGTCTTCTGGGTTCGTATACTTCTCTTGCCCGTCGAGCATGACTTGCAGTAGAGCGAAGTATTTGCGATGGAATTTAGGATTCCGCATCTTGCTGACTTTCGCTCGCAACACCTCGCCCGCGCTCCACTTGCCCAACAATTCCTTATCCACAGGCAATGAGGGCATGAGGAAACCGGACTGGTGTTTTATCAGCGAAATGTCAGGCACTGGTTAAGGCTTCATGAAATTTCTGAACTTGTTGCATTGCTGTTTTCATTCTGAATCCTCGAACCCTTCGGTCAAGTGATCAGTTTCATCTTCATTTGCGCGAATCCACCACCACCTGCGCTCGTCTTCTTCGCCGTAATAGATGCCTATTTCCGCCTCGTCATACGCTTCGACCTCCGCATCCTCCGGTACTTGCTCAAGCAATTCTTTCAGACGTTTTACTGTAATCATCCCTAATAGTCCTGTGGTGTTGCGCAGTTAACAGCCGACTCCGATGATGTTGCGTCCGGGCATGAGTTAGCGCCTGAGTCGCCACCGTTGAACGTATCAACACCACCACCACCGCGCAGAATGTCGCTTTTCGTGCCGCCGTTTATTAGGTCGTCGCCACTGCCGCCGTCGCATCGGTCATAGCCTGGCCCGCACTGGATGCGATCATTGCCAGCGCCGGCACATACCACGTCATTGCCCTCAGCGGCCTTGATTAGATCGTTGCCGCCAAGCCCCGCTATAACGTCATTCGCCATCGTGCCTTGGATGGTCTCGGACGCACCCGTGCCGTATATCGTTGGCTCATAGCCTTGGCATAAGGCGGCGGCGGCTGATTGGCTGGCTAGTAAAACAATTGCTGCGGCTGCGACTCTCATGATTTATTTCTCTTCTGGCTGAACAAAAGTTCTAGTGATTCACGTTTTCTTACCCACTTTTCAAACATAACTATAGCCACGTTAGACCTTACACGCATGACGTTGGAACCTTCCTCAATCCATCTAGCAACATCCTTGGCGACATCCTTTTTTCTCTTGGGGTCATCTTCACAAATTGCCCACGCCGCATCGTGCTGTTCAGGATCGACAGCGACGTAACACATCCCTTGATCGCTCATGTCGGTTTTTCCGTATTGCGAGTCATAGTTCCGTTATCTCTGGTTCCTGCGGTTCCAGCCCTGCTTGTTTTGCGGCGAGGATGAAGGCGGCAAATTCAGGCATTTCGCGCTTGATGGTTTCCCATTTCCGGCGGCGGCGTTCGTTATCCGTCTCTGCCGGGCGGCGGCGTAAATTCAACATATCGAATAAGCTGTGCGTTATGCGATTCCGTGAACTGTCCCGACCTGCGGTTGAACCACAGCATGACTCTCGGCTCATCTTCCCCGTTTCTTTGTTTTTCGCATGTCACAATCGCGTCAGGTTTGCGACTTATCAAATCATTTACTCCCTCATTCCTGATCGACTCTTCCTTAGCGCGATTGCGCCACCAGATTAGAACTGTATCCACTAAATCGGTAAGCGCACCGGAACCTTTAACATCCATGCGCCCACCTGGTTTACTGTCATCATGGCTTTTTCTGGTATGCGCCACTAAAAACACATGCACATCGAAAGTCTTCGCAAAATCTGTAAGCTTGTCGATAAATCTGCGCTGCCCGTTGTAGTCGTCCAAGTCGATATCGAGCTTGGTTAAGTTGTCGATCACGAACAGAGTGATGCCGTACCGCCGACGGGCATACTCAAAAACTTCAAGCATCCTTTCATGCTTTGCTGTCCCAACCACATCAAATACCCACATCCTGTCCCTATACCATTCGTGAATCTGCCGGATGAATGGGGTCGATGGTTCTTCCACTCCGGACGCTTGTCTGGCTAATCGCATAAGCCACCGCTGCGGCTTGAACTCCATAGAGGCAACGCAGGCTCGCGCACCATGCGCCACGGCGTGAAGGGTAAGATGCCCTACGCCGGCGGACTTTCCATGTCCCGTATAACCAGCAATCAACGTAACTTCCCCCGGCCGAAACATAAGTGTCTTTTGTAGCTTTATCCACGGCGTACAAAATCCCGCGATAGCGTTATCCGGCGGATAAAACTCGCGAATCACGTCTTCCGCGTAATCCGCCGCTGACCGTAACTCACTGGGATCTTTCGTGTACGCGGCCTTTACACACTCATCAATCACTGATTTTGTAATATCAGCTTTGAGGCAATCATTCGCGTCTTTTTTCGGCAACTCCACCACGCGACATCGATGAGCACCGATACGGTTTATAATTTCATCTATGGCTGCATGCCCCGTTGTGTCATCGTCCATGCACAACCAAATCACGTCGAAACGAGCAAGCCTGTCGAATTCTGATTCAATCCAACCCAGCTGCTTTCCGCCTCCGCCGCCGCCAATCGGCACAGACAAAGCGGGATAACCGTACTGGTACATGGTCATAGCATCGATTTCCCCCTCCGTGATGAACACCTCTCTGGCATTCTGAGTAATAGCCTGCCAGCCAAACAAACAAGGCTCGCATTGGCTTTCCTGATAAGGGGGCTTGCCGCCTTTGTGTCGGTCGATGCTGATATATTTGACGTTGATGAGTTCGCCGTCACGGGTATACGGGAACACCATTTCTCTGTTTCTGGATGCCACCTGATAGGCGTTGATTGTTTCTCGCGTAAGCTTTCGGCTAATCGTGAGATATGCCAACACTTCCGCATCCGGCCTAGTACATTTTGGCTTACTCGGCCTGCGGTATTGCCGCCGCGTATGCCCCTCAAAGCGCGGCTCGCTAATGCCAAGATAGACCTTCGTTTCCCGCATGGCTTCCGCCAAATTTATATTCTTCGCTTGCGCCCACAAGTCGAGTAAATCCCCGCCTTTACCGTCAGCCGCAAAGTCCTTCCACGTGCCGGCTTTAGGCCCCGTAAGCCGCACGCCTAGCGACTTCCCATGTTCTCCGCTTACCGACCCTGCGCGCCATTCGGTGCCGTCACGCTTCCCACCCATCAACAACATCCGGCATACATCTTCGCTTTGCTGGGCCAGCCTTGCGGCAATCTCGCCGGCAGTAATCATATACACCCCCGCATGTATTCATCGATGCTATTGCGTTTTGTTGTTTTGTTTCGCTGCCGCTGAATAACCAACTGATCCCACTTTAGCCGGAGCTTGGCTGGGCTGAGAATGTTACCTCTCCAGAAGTCGTCCGCGTTTGCCCACACAAACAACTCCCGTATCTCCACCATGCTTCGCTTATCTCGTTCCCGCAACAACCGGATGTCGTTTGCCCATGATGGTAAATTCGGCTGCTTGTGGGCAGGGTTAAATTTCCTAATCATGGCCAGCATGAATTCCGCAATGTTTTTATCTTCGTCAGTGAAAGCATTTCGCTGACTTTCTTTTAATTCAATAGTTCTTAAATCAAGTTCTTTAATCTGAGTACCGTTTTCGGTACTGTTTAATGTCCGTTTTCGGTACTGTTTAATGTCCGTTTTCGGTACTGTTCCGCTTTCGGGACTGTTCCGCTTTCGGGACTGTTTAACGATCCCGTTTTTGGGACTGTTTAACGATCCCGTTTTTGGGACTGTTTCAATGCCATTAAACTTATCCAATAGCTCGTAAACGACTATCTTATTTGTCGCCCCCCTCTTCTCTCCGGTGTCTCTGACATAACCCGCTTGTTCCAGGTAGGTAATTGCAGTTATGATCGTTTTTCTATCCAGACCTGTACGGACTGAAAGCTTCGAAACACACTGGAAACTCAGATTTCCGTCTCCTGCATAATCTGCCATGTATATCAGTACCAATTTGGCGGATGCTTTTGGTACAGGAACCTCCATCGCCCATTTTAATGCGGGCGTGCTCATGCGCTCTTTAACTCAAAAATCCTGAACCCTAACGTAACCAACCATGCCGGCACCACACCCCAGCAATACCCCGTTATCAGCGTGCGCTTGATGTGCTTCATCGCAACCCTCTCTCCCCCTCCACCGCGCTTACCTGCGCTGCCGATCTTCCATTGACCCGTTCCCGCATTTCATCCCATGCCATCTGCCTGTCGTGTGCAGACGTAGTGGCGCACATGCGCTCGAATGCCTGGTGTATCAGGGCTTCGCGCTGGGCGTCAGATAGGACTGATTGTGCGGTCATGCTCAAAATAAAGGCCGCGCCTACGCGGGGTCAGTCGGAGGTACTGCTAACATGAATTGATACGCGCTCACTTAACCGCCCTCATCTTCTGCTCGACTTCCGCTCCAAGTTCCGGCATCGCTTCCTTCATCAACGCCATAAACATTGGAGCCATCTTCAAAAGCTCGTTGGCCGCTCTATCCTGCCGTGCCTGTGGCCGCTCCAGGAAGCGCTCAATCAACCAATAGATAACATCTAGGCCACGGTCTCCGGTGGACGTGATGAACGCCTCTAACTCCCTGACGTTTAGCCTGCGTGAGTCGTCCGGGTTCTCAGATAGCTTTCTGGAAAGCTCGGACGGCGATAAGTCCATGTCCGCAGCAATTGCCTTGTGTGGCTTTCCGCAATGCCCGGCAACGGACCTCACCATGTCCATTAACGTGGGATATACCCTTACCAAACCAGCCTCAAACTCAATGTCCATTTGATGCTTTGCCCGTGTATCGGAAACTGGAGACACTAAGTTTTCCTCTACTTTCCGGTACGGAATCTGGCTAAATTTTTTTCGCCACAGGAGCGGCAAAACGGACTGTCCCCACGGACGGGGGCAAACCCAAGGAACTGTAAATGGCCGAACTAGGCGAAATTGTCATGCTGCCGTCGATTCTTCAATCGGATAAATGTCCGGTCGCACGATGTATCTGGCAATACCGGTCAACCGCTCAAACTCAAGCACCCGTTCAGCCGGTACACGCCCGCGTTCCCACTTCAAAATTGCTTGACGGGATAAGGCAAACCGCTCGGCAAGCTGAGCTGTGCCCCCAGCGGCCTTGATAGCTATGGTTACCGGATTCTCAATCATCATGCCTGGTATTGTAACCGGAAGTGACAACATGTCAACAACCCATAGTTACAAGCCGATGATTGAAAATCGGCGAATGCGCGATCCAAAATTCGGTTATAGATTTCGAGCTGCTTGTGAAGAGGCAAGACTTGATATGCGGCAGGAGTGCCTAGCAAAAGTCTTTCATTGCACTCCAGCCACGGCTTGGAACTGGTTGAATGGCGAGAAAAAGCCCGGCATCGACAATGCCATCGCTATTTGCGCCCGCTTGGGCATATGCACCGAATGGCTGCTGACGGGAGGTGGCCCACAACGGCCGGGCGACACTCATACTGACCGAGAATACATCGACATCACTGATTACTCAGATGACGTCAAAAGCTCGGTTAAGACGCTACTTCGCGCGCTTGAAAAACCAACAATCCCAACCGGAAGTCACTGATATTAATCACTATAGGAAAACAGAAGAGGACGAATAAAACCTCAGTACCCCCCGCTCTTACGTTTTTTCCGCTTACCCCCAACCTCTACCGTTCATCAAACCTTCTAAAAATATTTTCAAAAAAGTAACTATTGGTTGTTGACTTATTGTAACCGCGAGTTACAATTACCCCAGATGCTTACCACACCCACCAGCATCGCAAGGGGTTTTCAGATGCAAAACGACATGCAGCAACAGGCCGAATGGCTTTCCAAGGTAGCAGCCAAGCTCGGCATGACCCTTGACGATGTGGTGATTCACCGTCCGCGAATGTTCCGGCGCTTGGCCTTCAAGTGGCGCGCTCGGCATCCGGTCTTTGCTTAGCAGGAGGACACATGAATATGGAAGACGACATAGACGAGGACTCAATCGACCGGCGCGTACAGGTCAAGCTGTACCGCCCCTGCGGTGGTCTGTTTGGACTTCAGTGGGGTGTAGTGGGACCGCAAAAGGACTTGGTAGAGCAGTTCGCTGAATTGGTTGAGGAGGTGGCATGAATACCTGTGTGCATTCTTACGATAGTGAAATTTATATCGCCGTCGAAGTCGAGTATTGCGGGACACCCGGCAGCCGTGGTTACAGCACGCTGGCCGAGGGTCAACTTGAGCCTGACACCGAGCCAGAAGTTGAAATTGTCAGTGTGTCGATAGCCAAGTATTCAGATGTTGCGAAAAAAGCCTTTCGACTAGATCTTACGGACTATCTTCCGGATGAAGTTTTACAGGAATTGACGCGAGAGATCGCAGAGGAGCAAACAGCATGAAATACGCAATCGCAGCGACAACGCCAATCCCCAATCATCTAAAAAAACGGCAATGAGTTTTTGGAAATACAACCCCAACGTGGTTGAGATATGGAGCCACTTCGAACGCGTAGCGGAAGTGTCTGCTGACACTTGGGATTATCACGCAACGGACGCCAATGGCTATCTTATGGCCGCGGCCCCTGACTTGCTAAGGACGCTGCAGAATCTAGTAGCCGCAGTCGATGGGCTTGATGTGACGAATCGAGACTTTAACACTTTACCCGCTAAGGCGGCCATCGCTAAAGCTTTACACACCACCACAGAGGAATAACCAATATGAAGTACGCAATTATAGGCATGCTCGCCTTAGTAGTGAGCGGGTGCGGCCCGACTGTTTACATTGTTCAGCCCGGCCAGGCTCCGGTTAAGGTTCAGGTAGAACAAAAGCCTGAATGCGTCATGGCGCGGGCATGCCGCCCGCCGATGGGCGCGTAAATTGTGATCGACTACACCATCAGGTCCAACATAACTATATGGCTGTATTACCCGTGGCTTTCCCCCGACACGCCCGATGCGTGGGCTAAAGGACAGGCTCGCGAGACTAAGACGCAGATAATTGTCGAGTCTGCTGAAATTATCGGCGATAACACGCGGCGTCCGCGATTAGAAAGATTTCCGTACCGTTACTGTAAAAGGAGCGGGCGCAGATTGGGCGGAGATTACGGATGGCGGCTCAGGCCCGGAGTAAATGATGAACGATTATGATTGTTACGACCTAGATTTTACCTACGAGGAGATTGAAGACATGGATACGTCTTACCAGAGGGCAACCACGGACGCCCTCCAACATCAACGTGAAGCTGAGGGCGAATGAACACAACAGCGATCAACATTCATGGCGTACATCGAGTCGTGATTGAAAAAACACTGCGCACGCGGGCAAACGGCGAGTCTTATCATGTGTGTTTTTTAACACTAGTCGGTGACAATTGTGAATCAACCGACATCGCTTGCTTTTCTAAGAGTGAAATTGTTATTGAGCATAAATAAGCAGGCGTCCGAAAATGCACCAATATATGAAACTATTTATTAACGATGTGTTTATTGAGGGATTGATAATCCATGAACATGCTTGACCGAGATTTTGCTTCCCGCAAGTTAATCATAGGCGCGCCACGGTTCCGCAAGCGCGGTGCAACTAGGGTGCAGATGACTGTGGACCGCATAATAAAACAGCGGAATAGATTGATTCGAGTTAGGGCGCAAATCGTATGAGCGCCACAACCGAAAAGAACTATTATGCTGAACTCGCCAGGATAGATTGCAGTGAGCATATCGACAAGAAGGGGAAGTTCTCCTATCTGTCGTGGGCGTGGGCTGTTGACTGCTTGCGCAAGGCACATCCGGAAGCGACTTGGGAGATCAAGCGGTTTGATGGTATGCCGTTTTTGAAAACAGAGCTGGGTTACTTCGTAGAAGTAAGCGTTATCGTGGCGGGTGTCACCTTGTCGCAGGTTCATCCGGTACTCAACGGGGCCAACAAGACTATTGAGAAACCGACAGCTTTTGACATCAACACCAGCATTCAGCGATGCCTGGTCAAGGCTATTGCGCTGCACGGCTTGGGATTATACGTATACGCCGGAGAGGATTTGCCGGAAGGGGTAGAAAAGGAAGCGCCGCCGCAGACTCCCATAAAGCTCGCGGATAGCAAAACCCTCACCCAGCTTGCCACGCTGGTTAGAGACACGGATTCGGATATTGATCGGCTCAAACATAAGTACGGTGTGGCAAGACTTGAGGAACTTTCGCAGGAAGCCGCTAATCACGCTATCGGGTTGCTGCGAAAAAAGCTTGATCAGCAACAGTCCGATGGGCTTGAAGAATCCCATAACAAGATACCCGAAGATGTTGCGCGGAGTTATGTATGAATCGCATGAGGCGTGTGTGGTGCACCGTGTTTCACCACAGGCACAAAAACATGTACGCAGTTCTGCGAATACGCAACTCAATCAAACAATGCGGCGTTGTGTGCTCACGCTGCGGCCTGCGGAGTGTTACCCATGAATGACGCACTGGAAAGAGGATTGAAATGGCAATATTAACGGAACAAGACACTGAGGAAGCTCAGGCTCCCATATTTTTCCCGATTTATTTTATCCGGGGCGACTCAATCTCGGAGACTGGCTGGATAGAAATCTATGAATGACCTAACGATGTACGAACTCTCCGACGAATACCGCCGAGCTGTACATAATCTCGCCATGTCCGATGTGCCAGACGACGCGATTGCCGACACCCTGGAGGGCATGCAGGGTGCCATTGAGGATAAGGCGCGCGCCGTAGCAGCGGTGTGCCTGAACTTCGAACGTCTAGCCGCTGACAGGCGCGACGCGGCAAAGCGCATGCTGGATAGAGCTAAAGCGCTAGAGACGCGTGGCGAGTCTCTCAGGCAGTACCTGCGCATAAATATGGAGAGGTGCGGGCTTACGCGCATACCGGGAGACGAATTCGACATCTCCATCAAAAAGAATCGCGGACGGGTGATTATTGATGATCTGGACAAAGTGCCTGCTTACTTCCTGAATCCACAGCCATCCACACCCGACAAGCAGTCAATCTATTTTAGCCTCATAAACGGCGTAGCGATTCCCGGCGCACACATTGAAGAATCAACGCGGGTGGAGGTTCGGTAATAGCTTTGACTAAGAACGTGCTCGACTACCATACCCTTTCATGACCGTGTTTCTTTCCGCACCAGAGCTTGTCGCACTAACCGAATATCAGCGCCCGGCTGACCAGATGCGCTGGCTACGGGCTAACAAGTGGCCGTTCGAGGTGAGTCGGAAAGGTACGCCGAAAGTGCTTAAGGCGGAAATGCTGCGCCGCATGATGGGCGGGGAAGAACAGCGTCGGAAGTGGCAACCCTCTTTTGACCAATTTAACAAAACAGGTTAAAAGAGTTGATGAGCCGCAAACGAGAAAGGGATTTCCACCTGCCGGTCAACATGCGATTCAAGCATGGCGCTTACTATTACGACTACGGCAAGCGCAAGAGGAACGGCAAGACTTACGAGCTTCTGTCGCGGGACTACAAGGAAGCAAAGCTGAAGTGGGCACAGATAAGCGCCGATGGCAATGCGCCGGATTCAGGGACATTCGCTGAGATGGCGAGGTTCTACCAAGCCGAAGTGCTACCTGAAAAAGCACAAAAAACCCAAGCCCTGCACAATATGTGTGTGACGTTCTTGTTGAAATCGTTTGGGGACGCCATGCTAGCTGAGATTGAGCCGCACCACATTTACGGTTATCTGGACGCCAACCCCTCGAAAGTATCGGCCAACAGACAGGTAAGCGTGATGAGCAACATCTTTCAGCTTGCCATTCGCAAGGGCTGCATTTCCAGCAATCCTTGCCGACAAGTGGCGAGGAACCCTGAAAAGCCGCGCGACAGATACATTGAAGATCAAGAATATCATGCTGTTAGATCACTTGCGCTGCCGATAGTGCATGCAGTGATGGACTTTGCTTACATGACCGCCATGAGGCGCGGCGACATTCTGGAGTTGCGACTGGATCAGATCGAGGATCAAGGTATCCGAGTTGTGCAGGCCAAGACCAAGAAGCGACAGGTTATTGAATGGTCTCTGGCTCTGAAAACATGCGTTGACCGCCTGAAAGCGATGGGGCCACCGCTACGCCCTACCCTTGTCTGCACACGTAAGGGCGCACCATATACCGCTGATGGGTTCTCCGCGATCTGGCAGCGGTTGATGGCAAAGGCTGTTGCGCACGGCGTCACGCGCTTTACATTCCATGACATCCGCGCCAAGAGTTTGACCGACGCAGAGATCCAGGGGCTTGATCCACAGAAACTCGCCGGACACACAACAGCCAAGCAAACGCAGACGTATCTGCGGTCAAAAACGATTGATCGTATTCAGCCTGTGAGGATTAATTCTGGACACAAGGCTAAAATTCTGGACAGTTGGAGTGATGTTAACATCTAAGTTATTGATTTATGGTGGAGCTAGGCGGGATCGAACCGCCGACCTCCTGCATGCCATGCAAACGTCAGTATTGTAGAATAGCTTTTAATTCATAGTCTTGGATTAAAATTGTGTCCAGAATTTTTTAATAACGCCGGCAGTTAAGTGTTTGATTTTTCGATTATGAGAAACTTGATTCTGGACACCCGGAAGTCACTTCATCCCTTAAAAGCTGCGCTTTGATGGCGTCTTTTATGTATTCAGAGACTGTCACGCCTTTTTGCTTTGCAGCATTCTTGACCGCATCCCGTAACCAATCCGGCCAGCGAAAATTAAATTTATCATTTTCCATCATAACCCCTTGCGTATGACCTGAAGAGGTACTATAAAGCATGCACGTACACATGTACACCCACAACCAAGGATTAAGGCAATGAATAAATACATGAAGTATTCAGTCGCCGCCGCTGTTCTTATGACCTCTGGCGCTGCGCAAGCGGTTACATGTGGAGCGCGTGACATTACGATATACGGCACCGCCGCAGCCGAGGCGATCCTGGGCACTATGGCTCCAGATGTGATTCATGCGCTTGGCGGTAATGACTATATACGGGGCGCTCAGGGCAACGATTATATCTGCGGCGGCGCAGGCGATGACATAATAAAAGGCGGCAAAGGTGGCGATTTTGTCCGGGGCGGATCAGGCGATGACGGTATTGCTGGGGAAATTGGCAGGGATTGGCTCAGGGGTGAAGTCGGTAATGATTATCTCGACGGCGGGGATGATGCCGACTTTCTAATGGGTGGCTTGGGTAATGATTGGCTTGATGGTGGCAGTGGAAATGACTTTATGATGGGTGGCCTAGGCCATGATTTGATAGAGGGGCGGATAGGTTCTGACAGCATGTTTGGCGGCGCTGGTTCAGACGCCGTTAGTGGTGCCTCTTTCATCGCTCCCGGCGACACGTTGAACGGCGCATGGGGTGAACTGTATTCACAAAGAGATGAAAGCAGTTTTCAGGCTGGCGACCTTGACGAATGCAGTGTTGCCCCTGGCATAAACGAAATTTATGCCCATTGCCGCCTGTTAGTGAATGTGCCCACGCAGTCGGAGACTGGCTCGCCGGCCACGTCGGAGCCGGTCGAGGTTGACGAGCCTGTAATCACCGAACCTGTTGCAGAGCCTATTGTGGAAGAGGTCATTAGCGAAGACGTTGTAAACATCACCAACGTTGTTGAGTAATTATAAAAGGGCGACGCCCCGGCTTGAACGC
>Ga0136632_10000195_pt1 | contig 15908 bp, 13 predicted proteins | sample AntDrymUQ6112106_2_FD_104670 | JGI IMG/M metagenome (GOLD analysis project Ga0136632, IMG submission 104670) | Polar desert sand microbial communities from Dry Valleys, Antarctica - metaG UQ611 (21.06) | ecosystem: Environmental > Terrestrial > Soil > Desert | place: Antarctica: Dry Valley...
GAACGCGACGTCCGACGACTTGCGTTCTCAACGCTGGGCCGCCCCCTCGAACCCGATCGCATCCAGGTGCTGAGCGCGACCGAGGTGGGTGACGCGCCGGAGGTTCACCCGTTGCAGCGTCGCAAGCTGTCCTCCCTCACTATCGAGAGGACGGGTAACCGGTTCAGCGTGCGCATCACGCTCGAGCTAGGCGGCGACGTTCTGGTGGGCGAGAGCGAGGGGCCCGCCGTGAGTCGCTTCGAACAACGCGTCGTGGCCCGCGCCACCCTCGAAGGTGTGGGTGAGCTGCTGGACTTCACGACCGAGCTCGAATCCGTGGAGTTCCTGCAGGTCGGCGATTCCGAGGTTTCGATCGTGGCGTTGAGCACGCCCCACGGATATCTGACCGGTTCCGCCATGGTGAAGCTCGATCGTTACGAGGCGATCGCCCGCGCCACGCTCGACGCATTGAACCGCTTCACGATAGGTCGGGGAGACCGGGACCCGGTTTAGTGCACGAGGCCGCGTCGGAAGGCTTCGGCGACCGCCTCCGTGCGATCCCGCACGTCGAGCTTCTTGTAGATGTTCTTGAGATACGTCTTGACCGTTTCTTCGGAGACGTGGATGTGCTCGGCGACGCCACGAGTCGCGTTGCCGTCGGCGAGCTCCTGAAGGACGGTCAGCTCGCGGTCGGTCAGAGCGTGTTGATCGCGCCCGCCGATGCGCCCGAAGACTCCCTCGGTCACGTTCGGGTCGAGAACCGCTCGTCCCTCGGCGACGTCGTGGATCGCCTGGATCACCGATTGACGCGACGAGCCTTTCGACAGGTAGCCGTCGGCCCCCGCCTTAACCGCCTCGGCGACGGTTCCCGGGTCGGTGAACATCGTCAGCACTAGGACCTTGGTGTCGGGGGCCGCTTTCTTTATCTGCTTGGTGGCCTCGATCCCGTTGATGCCGGCCCCGAGGTTCACGTCCATAAGGACGACGTCGACCGCCTTCTCCTTCACGGTTGCCACCGCCGCGTCGCCATTGTCCACGACGTTGGCCAGCTCGAGGTCATCGGTCATCGAGAGCATCGCCTCGAGGCCCTGCGACACGAGCGTGTGATCTTCGGCGATCAGGATCTTCAGAGTCACTGGCCCACTCCACCCGGAAGGATCGCTTCGAGTCGGGTGCCGTTGCCGGGCGCACTGTTCAATACGATGCGCCCTCCGACTCGCGCTGCCCGTTCCTTCATCAACCGCATGCCGACGTGGTCTTCACCAACTTCATCTTCGGGATCGAAGCCGGGCCCGTCGTCTGCGACGACGATGTGGAACTGGCCGTCTCCGTCCTCGATCTCAACGGTGACTGTACTGCCTTGGGCATGCTTCATGGCGTTTATGAGGCTTTCCTGCAGTATCTGGAAGGCGGCGAGGGCAACGGGTATCGGGGGTTCGTGCGCGACGTTCCCCTTAATCACGACCTGTGCCGCCCACACCGTCGATACCTGGTCGGCGAACTTCGTGATCGTTTCGAGAAGCCCACCCTCTTCGATGGACGATCGTCGCAGGTCGACGAGCGATGCGCGGAGGTCCTTGATCGCGCCCTCGACAGCATCTCGCGCGCCGACGATCGCCTCAGCGGCTAGATCGTCGCGACCGGTGCCGAGAAACTCCTCGGCATTCCCGATCCCGTAAGTAGCCGCCGCAAGAAGCTGAAGACTAGAGTCGTGGATGTCCTCCGCGATCCGCTTACGCTCGTTCTCACGTTCCTGAAAGACTTTCTCTGTAGCGGCGAGCAAGGCTTCTTGTTGTTTTTGAACACGCTCCGACAGTTCCTGCTGAGCTCGCGCACCGAGGAGACTCAATCTCGCAAAGAGAACCGGGATCAACATTGCTGCCACGGCGAACCCACCAAACCGGTCGTACGCTAGAGCGCTTACGACTCCGAAGCAGGTCAAGATCACATAGGAAATCCAGAACCCCGCAGCGGGGTCTGGCAGCAAGCCGGCGAAGGCCTTGAGAATAGGTACTCGGCGCTGGAGGTGCACGGCACACGCTACCAAGCCGAGATTGACAACGACGTGAATGATCGCTGCTGCGCCTATCGCAACCGCTCCCCACGTCCCGATATGAAGTTCGCCTCCCTGAAAGACCTCGGCCTTGCTTAGGTAGATCACTAATGAGGTTGCGCCAACCGCAAGCATGAGCTGAACCCGATTGAAGACTGCTTGGTGTATCGAGATTTCACGCTTGAGTTCTCTATTGTCAAAGGATCCCACTCCTGCGATGAGCATTGCGGCGGAGGGAGGAAAAAGAATTGCGAGGGCCAGGTTGATTGGTATTCCCATCGTGACCTCTGTTCCGTAGCCAAGAGAAACCGGCAATAGGTAAACAGCCATAACGAGGGGAACCCAGAAAAGTAGGGTGGAGAACGATGGGAAAGTTCCAAGATCGAGAAGCCAGAAAAAGCTAATCAACGTCAGACTCGTGAGGCTCCAAACGTAGAACTTGTATCTGTCCATCCGGTCATCGTAAGCAGTACAGCCGGACCGGGCACGGCTTCGGAAAGAGAAAGAGGGGGCTTTCCGGACAAGCCCCCCCCTTCGGATACCGCTACTACTGACGCCACACGGCGCCAGAAACCTGAAACAACGCCATCAGAGCACTAGCAAGAGCGACAAGACGGTACTTCATTAGCGGACCTCCCATCGGTGTTCTCGAAGTTCGTTGACCTTGGACTGGTCCGCTCCGCTATGGGTGTTCCTCTAGATCTTTGTCCCTACTCCACTCCTGTCCCTCGTTTGAACAGTTACACAGCCCATTCGGGTGAATTCCCCCCCCGTTCGAGGCTAGTTCGCACAGTAACGGGTGTAAATCAAAGTGACAAGGGGTGACGGAGACACAGTTTGACTGATCCTGTGGCTCCGAGGCCCATGTGCCGGGCGCTGGTGGGTTGTCCTTCCATTAACTAGGGCAGCCATTTCAGTCAGATTCCCTTCCCCCGATCGGATGAACCTGACCCTCTGAGGTGGGAAGGTCGAGGCTCGGATGAGGTCTGAATAGCCTCATTGGGGGGATTTCCCGTTCTCTGCCTCTACTGTTAATTACTGTTAGTGATGAGGCCTCGGGAGTTAGGAGGGTCTCTTCTTACCCCAGGGGCATATGCATCCGATACGGAATCAGCTTCAGGTCTTGATCGCCGAGCCGCAGGCGGCGATGGCCGATGCGCTGACGGCACTGGTGGAAAGCGTCGGCAACAGCCGAGGTCATGGGCTGCGCTCGGACCGAGGAAGAGGCTCTGGCGGCCGGGTTGAAGGCCGTCCCTGACGTTGCCTTGATCGACCTGTCGCTGCGCTCGCTGCTGCTGTAGAGATCCGCGACCTTGGAACGGGAAAACACCTGCATCGCGTCACGCAGTTAGCGAGGCTGTGCATGGAACGAGTGGATCCTCAATTCGCGAAGAACGAGGAAGTGGCGTACGGATTCATGCTTCACGATGTGGGCAAGATCGGCGTCCCTGATTCCGTCCTAAACAAGCCTGGACCGCTGGATGATCAGGAGTGGGCGATCATGAGGCACCATCCGGAGATGGGCGTCAAGATCGTTCGGCCGATCGGATTTTCGAGTGACGCAACCGATGTGATCCTCTGTCACCACGAACGATGGGATGGGCGCGGGTATCCCAACGGTTTGGCAAAGGATGATATTCTGTTGACGGCGAGAGCGTTTGCGGTCGCTGATGCTTACGACGCTATAACGTCGGATCGACCGTATCGCTATGCCATGTCACATGATCGGGCCGTATCTGCGATCCAAGAAGAGGCTGGCCGTACGTACGATCCCGAAATCGTTGATCTCTTCGTGGCCCTAATCGAGCCTTGAATCTCATCAGTCGATCGGACTGTAACTGGTTGCCCACGATGGCGAAAACACAACGCCAGGAAGTATGTCTTCGCTACTAGTCTCAGGTAGGACCAACTTGATTACGGTGCCCATGTCGCACCTTCGCCCTCCATCTATCAACTCGTTTGTCGTCTTAACGCCAAGTTCCTCTTCAGCGAGTCGCACTAGTTCTTGCGAATCACCTTCATCACAAGGAGGAAAGGGCGTCCCGATCACGGTTCGCAGCGCCTGAGCGGAACCGAACAACAGTAGAGCGCTTCGCGTTTCCTGAGAATGCATTCTGAGGTGGCTCATCTCCTCGAGAACTTGCGCCATCTCCCACCTGTCGTTGAGCTTCAGACAAAGATGAAGAGATTGCTGAAGCATGGCCAGCGCCTGGCCGAAGGCGTTGGAGCGCCTCTTGACGGACGCTAGGGCTCGCAATGTCCGAGCGATGCCCCACATGTCTCCTCTCTTTCGGAAGCTAACAAGTGATGCTCGGTGATGCTCCTCGGCCGCAGCGAACGCTCCGAGGTGCTTGTCGATCTCTCCGAGGATGAAGTCAAGGAAAGCGATGTTCCAGTCGTCGTTAATTCGTGCGGAGAAGGTCCTTGCCCTATCGGCCAACTCCGAGGCTGGCTGAAAGTCACCGAGATAGAGGTTTAAGCGCGCAAGAGACGCAAGAGCTGCACCGCGACCCTGCAAGAATCGAAGGGATTCGCATAACTCAAGTGATTTTCGCAGGAGCTGATCGGACTCCACATAGTTTCCCGTTGTGGCTGCCCAATGTCCAAGAGAGAACAAGGTGCTCGCTACTCCCTCAGGTTCTCCTGCTTGTTCGTAAAGGTCTCGGCTCTCTCGGCACAGCGACTCTCCACGCTGGTGATTTCCCTGTAGGTAGGCCAAAGCGGCAAGCTCATCCAGAGCCTTTGCCGTGCCTCGTTGATCCGCTAACTCACGGTATGAAGTCAAGGCCCGCTGCAGAAAGCCGTCTGCCTCATCGATGTCACCTTGGGCTCGTGCTAAAGAGCCAGCACCGATCAGGGCCCAGGCGTGCGAGTGATTGGCGAACTCTCTTTTATCGTCCAGAGCATTCTTCAACCAGCGGCGGCCCACACTCAGATCCCCGTGCACGTCCCAGAAGTACCAGAGTGCAGCTGCGAGCCTTATGGCCTTGTCAGGGATTCGGTCGATGCTCCAATCCAGAGCTGCCCGGTAGTTGTCGTGTTCGAGCTCGAGACTGGCTACAACCGCTTCCTGACTTCCTGCGTGGAGATGGGGTTCCGCACCTTCGGCGCGGTCAAGGAAGTAGTCGAGATGGCGATTGCGAGCAGTGGCCGACTCCCCGGATTCGAGCAGTTTTTGGGCCGCGTATTGTCGGACCGTCTCGAGGATGTCGTACCGAGTGTTTGATCTCTCCTGTTCTTGAACGATCAAAGACTTGCCAACGAGGCTCACTATTCCTCGGAGGATCTCGAGTGGTTCTGCATCCTCACCGACCACCGCTTCGGCAGCTTCCAGTGAGAAACCACCGGAGAAGACAGACAGTTGCCTGAGGATCCGTTGTTCCTCCTCCGGAAGGAGGTCATAGCTCCAGTCCATCGTCGCGACCAGAGTTTGCTGTCGAGGCAGTGCTGTACGACTGCCACCCGTCAACAAAGAGAATCGGTCCACTAACCGATCCGAGATCTCTTTCGCCGAGAGGGCCTTGCAGAGTCCGGCCGCTAGTTCGATCGCCAGAGGAATCCCGTCGAGTCTCTCGCATATTCGTACAACGGTGGTCCAGTTGTCTTCGGTCAGGACGAAGCGATTGTTTACTTCTCGTGCACGTTGATGAAAGAGCTCGATCGCCTCTGACGATCTCGCTTGTTCAAGTGAGCTCTGTTGAAGATCCGGCAGGTTAAGCGACGGCACTCGCCACTGGATCTCACCTGTGATGCCAAGCGATTCGCGACTTGTGGCGATGATCCTCAGGTTGGGCGCATGAGACAGTGCGGTTTCTGCAAAGAGTGCACACCCTCGAATCAGGTGTTCGCAATTGTCGAGGATCAAGAGAATCTCTCGATTCCTCACGAAGTCCAACAGCGTCCCGAGCATCTCCTGATCAGGCTGCTCCCTGATGTTCAGAGCGGCCGCGACGCTTTGGGAGATGAGTGATTCGTCGGTCAGAGGACCGAGCTGGATGATCCAAACTCCGTCTTGAAAGGCGCCCTTACGGCTGGTTGCAAGCTCGATCGCGAGCCGGCTCTTACCGACTCCCCCGATTCCATTGAGAGTGATGAGGCGTTCCTTCTTCGTAAGTTCCCGTAGCTCATGGAGTTCTCTTTCCCGGCCCACGAAGGTGGTGAGCGGTACACCAAGATTGCCTGGGGTTTCGGGCTCCGCACGTTCACTCAGAAGAGTGGGGTCCTCTGCGAGGATGCGCGCCTGCAAATCTTGCAGCGCCCGACCTGGTTCGATACCGAGTTCATCGACAAGCTGAACTCGTGTATCCCTGAAGACATTCAGAGCCTCGGCTTGTCGACCCGTTCGATACAGCGCCAGCATCATCAGTTCCCTCAGCCGCTCGCGCAGGGGGTGATCTGCGATGGCCACATCTAGACGAGCGATGACGTGAGAGTGTCTTCCCAAGGCCAGATCGGCCTCGATCCGATCCTCCAGAGTGGCTACCGCGAGTTCCTCAAGACGAGCGATGTGGCTCTGCGCAAAGGGCTCGCTCGCGAGGTCAGCCAGCGGAGACCCGTTCAACAAAGACATCGCAGCAGCCAGCTTCGTCGACGCCTGGTCAAGACTGCCCAAGCGCAAAGCCGTTCGTCCATCCTCTGCCAGTTGCAAGAAGTCATCTACATCTAGCTCACCTGAGCCCACCTTGAGGAGATACCCCGCTGGACGTGTCTGCAGGATCGTCGACTCCCCGCTTGTGACATCGCAATGCAATTGCTTTCGGAGTTGGGACACGTAACTTTGAACGATCGAGCGCGCGCTCCGCGGAGGATCGTCACCCCACAGAGCGTCGATCAGTTTCTCAGTGGGGACGGTTTCGTTCGCATGTAAGAGAAGAAGCGCCAGCAGCCCTCGCTTTTTCGGCCCGCCAAGCGGTACGGCTTGCTCGCCGTTGATCACCTCGACCGGTCCTAGAAGTCGATACCTCAAGAGGCGCTCCCGCCTGTTGTGAGTTTTCCTGATTTAACCAGCTTCCTCTCCGGCGGGCCCCGCCCCGGACGGCTTCGAGAGGGCGTTTATAGAGGCCTTGTAGCCGATATTGAGCGGTGCCGGTCAATCTCCAACTCGGAGCGACGGCTCCTGGTGCCAAGCGGGAGAGAGAGCTACAACTGTTCCAAGTCCGGCAGGCGGGGCTGGGAGCTACGGTGCCTGGCGAAGCGTAGCGATGCTCTCTCTCCCGCGTTGGCGCGTTTGGCGTGATTGACAGGACTTTCCTTTAGGAGATTGGCGGCTGCTCCGATAAACTCCTCGTAACTAGAGAGGGCAGAGCATGGCCGATCAACAACAGTGGAGTCGACTCGAAGCCGACCTGAAGAAAGTCGCCGGCGTGCGTAGCGCGCGGGTCATCGGCGCGAACGGAGCCCCCAGCGAGATCCACATCGTCTCCACCTCGACCCGCGCCCCCAAGCAGGTCGTGCGGGATGTGCAGTCCCTGGCAACGGCCGGATTCGGGATGCCGATCGACCATCGCATCGTGTCCATCGTGCAGCTCGACGAGCCCCTCGAGTCCGATCCTCCCCCGGTCCCCGAATCCCAGGACGCATCAGAGAACGGACGTAACGGTCATCGTCCCGTACTCGAGCGAGTGGTCCTTGCGAGTCGTGGTGAGTCCGGTTGGGTGAAGGTGGCGCTGAAGTGGCCGGACGGTCAGACGACCGAGGGTGCGTCTGCGGCCGGAGCCTCGCGTGAGGCTCGGGCCCGTGGAGCGACGACAGCGTTGATGCAGGCGATGAAGCCCGTGCTCGAGGATCATCAGACCGCCGTCGAGGTCGACCAGGTCGTCGTCCAGCGCATCGGGTCGAACGATTCCGTGGTCGTGCGGGCGATCTACTACGAGAACGGCGCGTCCGTGCCGGTGATCGGCTCGGCTCTCGTGCACGATGATGTCGCCACCGCGTCGGTGCGCGCGATGCTGCAAGCGCTCAACCGCAAACTCCAGACCCTCTAGCTCCTTTCTCGCGTCCTGACGTAGACGAGCCACCCCATACCGGCGGCGAGCACCAGGTCGCCGATGCTGAGGACCTGATTCCCGACCGACAGCGGGATGACGTCGCCGAGCCACGGGAGCAACGTGTCGTCATCCATGCGTTCGTGCTTGATGCTCGACGTGTCGTTAGGGACGGTAGCCCCAGCCGAGTGGGCTGCGTCCGCCGAGACCGGCATGCCCTGATTCGCGCCTATGACGAATGCGTTCAGCGCCAGCCCCAGCCCGATCAGCCACATCCCCGGCAGGACCCGATTGAGCACCACGAAAAGCAGGATCAGTGCGTTGGAAGCGAGCACGATCGCGGTCGCCTGGGCGCGAGTCAGCCAGTCGGGGTCCCAGAGGTCGAAGCCCAGCTGGAGGGCGAGGCCGGCGAAGATCAGCCACCCCCAGCGGAATCCCGTGTCCGCGAGCGTCGAGAAGGACCCACCGCGCAGCACCCCGGCGATGGCTGCGACTACGGCCACGACCAGGACGACGATCAACGCGTGGCCTCCGAGCCTCTCACGCTCAGCAGCATACGCGCCGGCCCCCACGACAGATGGGTAGCATTCGGCGTCTATGAAGAAGGTGCTGCTCGTCTCCAACGCTCACGCAGGCTCGGTGTCGATGCGCGCCAAAGAGGTCATCTCGAAGGCGTTATCCGCGGACTTCAAGCTAGAGGTAACGGATACGGCGCGGCGTTCGCATGCGAGCGAGTTGGCCCGCGATGCCGTCGATCGAGACTTCGACGCGGTTGTCGCGTTCGGAGGCGATGGAACGATTAACGAGGTGGCTCAGGGACTGGTGGGCACCGATGTCGCGCTCGGGATCCTGCCCGGAGGTACCACGAACGTCATGGCGCGCTCGCTCGGGATCCCGCAGCAACCGATAGATGCCACCGCGTTCGTCGCCGCGCACCTGCGATCGGATCAGAAACGGCGCGTTCCCGCCGGGCGCGTGGGCGATCGCTACTTCACCTTCTCGATGGGGATGGGGCTCGACGCCGAGGTCGTCCGACGCGCCGAGATCAACCCCGAGGGGAAGCGGCGTTACGGCCAGTGGCTGTGGGTCAAGAACGCGTTCAAGGCCGGTCTGACCGAGTACCGCAAGAGCGATCCGGTCATCACACTGGCCGTCGAGGGGGCCGAGCCCAGCAACGCGATCACGGTGGTCTGCTGCAACGCCCGGCCGTTCACGTACTTCAAGCGATTCCCGGTGGATGTCTGCCCGCTGGCGCGCCTCGACGCCGGGCTCGACTTCCTGTCGCTGGGCAAGCTGGGTGCCGCCCGGGTCGCCCCCCTTGCGTGGGGCTTGTTCGTGGACGGCTCGCATACCCACTGGTCGGTGAACCGCTATCACCACGACGTGTCGAGGGCGAGTATCTCCTCTACCCAGGCCCTGCCCGTCCAGGTCGACGGCGACTACATCGGGCATCACGAGGCCGCCGAGGTCTCCCTGGTGCCCGACGCCCTCGACCTGCTGGTCTGAGGCTCTCGGTCCCGCCCCCGACCTGCCCTTCCGAGGCTGGCTCCGGGGAATAGCTGGGGCCACGCGTCGCTTAACCTTAGGGGACCGAACCTCACAAGGAGTGATCCGCCACATGCCCACCACCGAACAGATCTCGGCAGTCCTGGGCGAGATCCAGGACCCGGAGCTGCACCGCGGGCTGAACGAGCTCAACATGGTGCGCAACATCGCCATCGAGGGCTCGCAGGTCACGGTCCTGATAGCTCTCACGATCCCCGGCTGCCCCCTCAAGGACTACTTCCACACGGTCATTCCGGCCAAGATCAAAGAGACCTACACGGACGTGTCACACGTCGAGGTGCAGCTCACTTCGATGACCGAGGACGAGCGCAAGGCCCTCACCGGGAACCTGCGCGAGGACAACACAGCTCCATTCGCCCGCAGCGACTCTCACACTCAGGTCATCGCGATCGGGTCGGGCAAAGGGGGCGTCGGCAAGTCCACCACCACCGTGAACATCGCTGCGTCGCTGTCGAAGCAGGGCCACACCGTCGGATTGCTGGACGCGGACGTGTGGGGCTTCTCGATCCCGCGCATGCTGGGTCTGCACGAGCGCCCGACCGTGGTCGGCGACATGATCATGCCGCCCGAGATATTCGGCGTGAAGGTCGTATCGATCGGGCTGTTCACCGGCGAGGACAACCCCGTCGTGTGGCGCGGCCCGATGCTGCACAAAGCGTTGCAGCAGTTCCTCACCGACGTGCACTGGGACGAGCCCGACTACCTGCTGGTCGACCTGCCCCCCGGAACCGGTGACGTGTCCATCTCGATCGCACAGTTCCTTCCGGGGGCCGAGATGGTCATCGTCACAACTCCGCAGGCCGTCGCCGAGAAGGTCGCGCAGCGCGCCGGGTTCATGGCCGAGAAGACGGGCCTGAACGTCACCGGTGTGGTCGAGAACATGTCCTACTTCCGCGGCGACGACGGCAAGGCCTACGACATCTTCGGATCGGGCGGGGGCCAGGCGCTGGCCGACACCCTCGAGGTCCCGCTGCTGGGCCAGATCCCGATCGACCCCAAACTCCGCGAACTAGCGGACGTCGGTGCGCCGATCGTGCTGCAGGCCCCCGACAGCGAGGCGGGCCAGGCCCTCGACCGGACGGCGAAGGAGCTCGTCAACCTCCTCCCTCCGAAGCCAAGGGCGACCAAACGGATCTCGCTCCCGCTGATCCCGATGACGCCTGCGGGCGGTCACCAGCACCAGCACCAGCACTAGGACGGAGGAAGAGTGGCGACCACCGCCGCGTTCTCGCTCGATCTCGTCGATCGCATCGGCGGTTCTGTCGATGCGGTAGGCGCCGAGGAACGCGCCGCCCGGCTGGCGACCCGTTCGATAAAGAAGGACTCGAAGCTGTGGGCCCTCGACCTCGCCGTTCGATGTTGCGACCTCACCACGCTCGAGGGCCAGGACAGTCCCGGCAAGATCCGCCAGCTCGCGTCGAAGGCGATGCGTCCCTCGCCGACCGACCCATCGGTCCCGCACGTGGCGGCGTTGTGCGTCTACCCGCGGCTGGTTGCGCCTGCGGCCGCTGCCTTGATGGACTCGGGAGTGGTGGTGGCGTCGGTGGCGACCGGGTTCCCGTCCGGCCAGACCCCGCTCGACCTTCGACTGCTCGAGATCGAGCGCGCGGTCGCGGATGGCGCGGACGAGATCGATACGGTCATCAGCCGGGGCGCATTCCTGGCCGGTAATGACCAGACCGTGTTCGACGAGATCGTGGCCAGCAAACGGGCGTGCGGCGACGCGCACCTGAAGGTCATCCTCGAAACCGGCGAGCTCGGTTCCTACGACCGGATTCGCAAGGCGTCGTTGATCGCGATGGCCGCGGGGGCCGACTTCATCAAGACCTCCACCGGCAAGATCCCCATCGCCGCGACGTTGCCCACATGCCTGGTCATGGCCGAGGCTATCCGTGACTTCGTCGACGTCACCGGGACGGAGGTCGGGCTCAAGGTCGCCGGCGGGATCCGCAACTCGAAGGAAGCGATCCGCTACCTCGTGGTGATCCACGAGACGCTGGGGGACGAGTGGCTCACGCCCGACCGGTTCCGTTTCGGCGCCTCGTCCCTGCTCAACGACCTGCTCATGCAGATCGACAAGCAGCGGAAAGGCTTTTATTCCGACCCCGATAGATACACACTGGACTGATGAGCCGCTGGGAGTACGCACCCGCGCCCGAGTCCACCGACATCGCGTCGGTGGCCGATACCTATGGCCTTTACATCGGGGGCGAGTTCGTCGAGCCGGCATCAGGTGACTATTTCAAGACGATCAACCCGGCCACGGAAGAGGTGCTGTCGGCGATCCCGATAGCGGGCGAGGTCGACATCGATCGCGCTGTGGGGGCCGCGCGCAAGGCCGCGGAGACGTGGTCCGCGCTGGCTCCGGCCGACCGTTCGAAGTTCATGTACCGCATCGCTCGCGCCATGCAGGAACGGAGCCGCGAGCTCGCCGTTCTCGAATCGATGAACGGCGGCAAGCCCATCCGCGAGAGCCGCGACATCGACGTTCCTCTCGCCGCTGCGCACTTCTTCTACTACGCGGGGTGGGCCGACAAGCTCGAGTACGCGTTCGCCGGCCGCACGACGAAACCGCTTGGGGTGTGCGCGCAGATCATCCCGTGGAACTTCCCGCTGTTGATGTTGGCGTGAAAGATCGCACCCGCTCTGGCGACGGGCAACACCGTCGTGCTCAAGCCGGCCGAGACGACTCCCCTCACCGCCATGCTCTTCGCCGAGATCTGCGAGCAGGTCGGCCTTCCTCCCGGCGTGGTCAACATCATCACGGGGGCCGGCAAGACCGGGGCCGCCCTCGTCCGCCACCCGGATATCGACAAGGTCGCTTTCACCGGATCGACCGAGGTCGGCAAGGAGATCCAGCGCAACCTCGCCGGCACAGGCAAACACCTGACGCTCGAGCTGGGCGGCAAGGCCGCCAACATCATCTTCGACGACGCGCCACTGGATCAGGCGATCGAGGGCATCGTGAATGGCATCTTCTTCAATCAGGGTCATGTCTGTTGCGCGGGCTCCCGATTGCTGGTTCAGGAATCGATCCACGAGCGCGCCATGGACAAGCTCAAACGGCGCCTCGGGACTTTGAAGGTCGGCGATCCGCTCGACAAGAACACCGACATCGGCGCGATCAACTCGCGCGATCAGCTGAACAAGATTAAGACCCTGGTAGGTGTCGGCGTCGACGAGGGGGCCGAGCTCTTCCAGCCCCCGTGCGAGATCCCCGACCGCGGTTTCTGGTTCCCTCCGACGGTGTTCACCGGCGTGTCGCAATCGCACCGCATCGCGCAGGAGGAGATCTTCGGCCCGGTGCTCTCCGTCCTCACCTTCCGCACCGAGGACGAAGCCGTCGAGAAGGCGAACAACACCCCCTATGGCTTGTCGGCTGGGGTCTGGACCGAGAAAGGCTCCCGCATCCTGTGGATGGCCGACCGGTTGCGGGCCGGCGTCGTGTGGGCCAACACGTTCAACCGTTTCGACCCGACGAGCCCGTTCGGCGGCTACAAGGAATCCGGCTTCGGACGCGAGGGCGGACGGCACGGCCTCGAGGCCTACGTCGAACTGAGCGAACGATGACCCAGCGCATCGACGTCAAGAAGACCTACAAGCTCTACATCGGGGGGAAGTTTCCGCGCTCCGAGTCTGGTCGCTCATATGAGGTCACCGATTCGGACGGGGCCTTCCTCGCCAACGCAGTGCGGTCATCTCGCAAGGACGTGCGCGATGCGGTGGTCGCGGCGCGCAAGGCGTGGCCCGGGTGGGCGGGGCTCACCGCGTACAACAGAGGCCAGGTCCTCTATCGCGTGGCCGAGATCATGGAGGGACGCCGTGCACAGCTCATCGATGAGGTCGCTGTCGCCGAGGGGAACGATGATGCCGAAGCGCAGGTCGACCGCGCGATCGACGACTGGGTCTGGTACGCGGGGTGGACCGACAAGCTGACACAGGTGGCCGGGGGCCTGAACCCAGTCGCCGGCCCGTACTTCAACATCACCGCGCCGGAGTCGATCGGCGTGATCGGTGTGATCGCCCCGGAACAGCTAGGCCTCGCTGGGCTGGTCGCCCGCCTCGCTCCCGCGTTGTGCGGCGGCAACTCTGTCGTGGTCCTCGCTTCCGAGGCGCATCCGCTGCCCTCGATCACGCTCGCCGAATGCCTCGCCACCGCGGACGTTCCCGGCGGCGTGGTCAACGTGCTGACCGGCCACAAGTCTGAGCTCGTGCCGGTGATGGCTTCCCACCTCGACGTCGACGGCCTGGACATCACCGGCGTAACCGAAGACGGCGTGGCCGATGTCGAGCGAGCCGCGGCCGAGAACGTGAAGCGGATCGTGCGCTCCACCGAGGTCCGCAGTCCCTACGAGGTCACCGGTCTGATGGAGATGAAGACCGTCTGGCACCCGAAGGGCGCTTGAACACTTCTTCGTCCGACCGGCTGAGGCGGGTCCTCGACTTCGTGCGCGGCATAGAAGACCGCGCCGCCCGACGGCGCGTCCCCTTCAAGTGGGGAACGGCCCTCCTCAACGATGACTTCCCGCACGTCCACGACCTGAACTTCCTGCGCGTCGACGGGGCGCCAGAGGACGCCACCGCGAAGACCCTCGCGGCCGAAGCCGATCGGATCTTGGGCGGAGCCGGCTTCAAGCACCGAAAGGTCGTCCTTGACGACGAGGCACTGGGGCACCGCCTCATCCCCGGCTTCAAGGAACTCGGGTGGGAGGTAGGCCCTCTCCTTTACATGGAGGCCGTGCGCGAGCCCGACCGCCCACTGACCCCCGGGATCGTCAAGGAAGTCCCCCTCGAGGACCACCTTCAGGTGAGAGACCAGTCGTTCCGCCAGGACCCTGAGATCGCGGACGACGAGGAAGTCATCACTCAGCTGCGCGATTGCTTCAGGGTGTGGTCAGAGGCTTCGGACATGCGCCAATTCGCAGCTTTCGTCGACGGACAGCCGGTTTCCAGCTGCGAGCTCTACAGCGACGGCACCACGGGCCAGATCGAGAGCGTTCTCACGCTCGAAGAGCACCGCAACCGCGGCCTGGGCGTCGCGATCGTTCTCCTCGCCCTACAAGAAGCGAAGAAGGCGGGACACGACATGGTGTTCCTGATCGCGGACGAGGATGACTGGCCAAGAGAGATGTACAAGAAACTTGGCTTCGATCCGATCGGCATCACCCACGAATTCAAGATCCCCGACGTCTCGAAGGCGGAGCAGCCCACTCGTCAGTAGAGTCTCTCTAGAACTCCTCGCAGCAGGCTCATCAATCGAGCTGCGGCTTGTCTGCTGGCTGCCGTTACTTCTTCGTGGCTCAAGGGTTCGGGCGTCGTGCCCGCTGCGTAGTTCGTTACTACCGAGATGCCAAGCACTTTCGCGCCGAGGTAGCGCGCCATGATCGCTTCCAGGACCGTCGACATGCCTACGAGGTCGGCACCGAGGGCTTTCAGCATCGTCACCTCGGCAGGGGTCTCGTAGGTTGGGCCGGTGAGGCCCGCATACACGCCCTCTTTGAGATCCGGATCTATCGAGCGCGCCAGGTTGCGCAACTCTGCGTCGTAGAGGTTTGTGAGGTCTGGGAAGCGCGGCCCCCGCTCGTCGTGTTCGCCCATCAACGGGTTCTGTCCGGTGAGGTTGAGGTGGTCGCTGATGAGAGCCGGCGCGCCCACGTCGAGGTCGAGGTTGATCCCGCCCGCAGCGTTGTTAAGCACGATCGTGTCGCAGCCCGCTCCGATCGCGGTCTCGACCGCGGAGGTGACGGCCCGAGGACCGTGACCCTCGTAGAGGTGCACGCGCCCGGCGAACATCAACGTGGGAACGCCGCTGACGTCGCCCGCATAGAGCGCGCCCTCGTGCCCGGCCACCGTCGAAGCGTGCAGTCCTTCTACGTCGGCGAAGGAGATTGGGTCGCCGCCGACGATCTCCCGCGCCAGACCGCTCGATCCGGAGCCGAGCACGACCGCGACCTTCCAGTCGGACCGGCCGGTCGCTTTCACGATGCCGTTGCTCATGGGCCGATCCGCTCGAGGATCATCTTCGGGGGCTCCGGCTGCTCCGGGCCCACCTGTACAGCGCCATCCAGCGCGGCGACCGCGTTCTCGAATCGGTCGGGATCGTCGGCGTGCAGCTCGAGGATGGGTTCGCCGGCTTCGACCTCGTCCCCGGGCTTCTTCAGACAGACGATGCCCGCGCTCGGGCTGACCGGGTCCTCCTTGCGAGCGCGGCCCGCACCGAGGCGCCACGCCGCGATGCCGACGGCGCGCGCGTCGAGGCCGGCCACGAAGCCACCGTCCGGAGCATCGAAGGTGCGACGTTCCGGTGCCTCGGGCATCTTCGCGTC
>Ga0136632_10000198_pt1 | contig 15825 bp, 11 predicted proteins | sample AntDrymUQ6112106_2_FD_104670 | JGI IMG/M metagenome (GOLD analysis project Ga0136632, IMG submission 104670) | Polar desert sand microbial communities from Dry Valleys, Antarctica - metaG UQ611 (21.06) | ecosystem: Environmental > Terrestrial > Soil > Desert | place: Antarctica: Dry Valley...
CGCGAGCGCTCTCTCTCTCGGCCTTGACGCCCACGCTCTTCTTGAACGCCACGAGCGACTGATCGCCGTCGCCGTCGTCGGGTACGCACACGACGACGAACGTGCCGACGAGGGAGTCTTTGACGTCACCGCTCAAGCCGAAAGCGGGATCATGTCGGTCACCGGCGCGCCGGGTGGGCCGCCCCTCCGGGCCGGCGTGGCCCTGAGCGATCTCGCCGCAGGGATGTGGGCCGCGTTGGGGGCCGCAGGGGCCCTGTATGCGCGCGAGCGCGACGGACTCGGGCGCGCCGTCGAAGTTCCGTTGATAGATGCGACTCTGCCGCTCTTGGCCTATGTCGCCACCAGCGCACTCGGTACCGGCGTCGACCCTCCGCCCGTGGGCGCGGGCCATCATTCGCTGTGCCCCTACGGCGCGTGGCCGGCCCTCGATGGCTGGATCGTGGTAGCCGTGCTCGCCGACAAGTTCTGGCCCCCGTTGTGCGCGACGCTCGGGCTCGACGGGCTGGCGGGGGACTCTGATCTTGCGACGAACGCCGGTCGCTTCGCGGCCCGCCCTAGAGTCGACGCGACCATCGCGAGCGCGCTCGCCGAGGTCACGGTGCAAGAGGCGATCGAGGGACTCAGAGCCGCGGGCGTGCCCAGCGCCCCGGTCCTCGGGATATTGGACGCGCTCACGTCTCCCTATGCGCAGCGGCGCGGGATCGTGGCCACCGTCGATGCGGCCGAGGGCCCCTACCGCGTGGCTCAGGGACCGCTGTGGGACCGCGCTACCGTGCGCCCGGCCCCGGCTCTGGGCGAGCACTCCGAGGAGGTACTGGCGGAGCTGTTGGGCCGGGACTCGCCTGTGATCGGCAGGGTGCTGGATGAGGTTCGCGCGCGCACCACTTGACCGGGCCCGTGAGAGACATACTTGACTCGTGGCCACGGAAGCAGTCGAAGTCGAAGTCGCCGGAAAGGACGTACGGGTAACCAATCCTTCCAAGGTCTTCTTCGCGCGTTCGGGCATCACGAAGCTCGACATCGTGAACTACTACCTTTCGGTCATGCCCGGCGCGCTCCTGGGGGCCCGGGAGCGGCCCACGACGATGTATCGCTGGCCCAACGGTGTCGAGGCTCCCGACGACGCGTTCTATCAGAAGAGGGCGCCGAGCCACCGGCCCGAATGGCTCGCGACTACCACCATCCGCTTCCCGAGCGGACGATCGGCTGAGATGCCGGTGGTGGCCGACGCGGCGCACATCGTGTGGCTGTTGAACCTCGGCTGTCTGGACATAAATCCGTGGCCTGTGCGGCGCTCGGACGTGGATCGTCCCGACGAGCTGCGCATCGACCTCGATCCCACCCCGGGCATCCCTTTCTCGGACGCCCGCAAGGTGGCAATGTGCGCCCAGTCGGTTCTCGACGACTATGGGCTCGCCGGGTTCCCCAAGACTTCAGGCAAGCGCGGCATACATATCTACGTGCGGATTGAGCCCGAATGGGATTTCACTGAGGTGCGGCGTGCGGCCCTGGCCCTTGCGCGCGAGGTCGAGAGGCGTGTGCCCGACATCGCAACAACCGCATGGTGGAAAGAGCAGCGCCACGGCGTCTTCGTCGACTACAACCAGAACGCCCGCGACCGAACGATCGCGAGCGCCTATTCGATCCGGCCCGTGAGCGACGCACGGGTCTCCTGCCCGCTTCTGTGGAGCGAGGTAGAAGACGTCGAGCCGGAAGAGCTCAACATCTCGACCGTGGGCCCGCGCGTCGAGAAGATCGGCGATGCCGGCGCCGCCATCGACGATTCCCCGGGACGATTGGACTCGCTGTTGGAGCTGGCTGCACGCGACGAACGCGAGGGACTGGGCGACGCGCCCTGGCCCCCTCATTTTCCCAAAGCGAAGAGCGAGCCACCGCGCGTGCAACCCTCGCGGCGAAAGAAAGCTCAGCCGCGCGACACGAGCACCTGATCGAGGGTGCACGCGCGCGGCTCTTTGTCATCACGCCAGCGCAGCAGGCGAGTGGCATGGCGGAAGCGAACGCCCTGCATGTAGTCGTAAGAGACCTCGCACACGAGCACGGGATCGAGCGGCACCCAGGATTGGTCTTTCTGGGCGGCCCACCGACTGGGCCCACCGGGGGCACGGCCGCCCTCGAAGCCCGTCTCCTTTTCGAGCGGCTTCAGCGTCTGAAGAAGGTCGCGCCTCTCTGCCGCTTTGAACGATGAGGTGTGCCCGACCAGGTGCAAGGTGCCTTCGTCGTCGTATAGACCCAACAGCAGAGAGCCGACCCCGTCCTTGGACTTCGACAACCGGTAGCCGCCGACGACGCAGTCGGCAGTGCGCCGGTGCTTGATCTTCACCATCGTGCGCTCGCCGGGGGAGTAGGGCGCGCCGGCCTGTTTGGCGATGAGCCCGTCGAGTCCCAATGACTCGAGCCCGATGAACCACTCCGAAGCCTCGTCGAAATCCGAGGTTTGGGGGGTGAGAGTCACGTTGGTGCCGCGACCGGTCGATGGCAGCTGAGGCTTGCCAAAGATCCCGTGGAGCTTTTCCCTGCGCGTGGCTAGTGGTTGGGATCGGAGGTCATGCTCGCCGAGTCCCATCAGATCGAAGACGACGAAGCTCGCCGGCGTTTGCTCGGCCAGAAGGGCGATACGGCTGGCGGCCGGATGTATGCGTTGGAGCAACGAATCGAACTCGAGCCCATGCCCGCCGGTGATCACGATCTCGCCGTCGGCGATGGCGCCGGCGGGAAGAGCGGCAGTGAGCGCCGGCAGGAGCTCGGGAAAGTAGCGGCCCAGCGGCTTGCGATCGCGGCTGAACATCTCGATGGAATCCCCGGCGGCAAAGACGACAGCCCTGAACCCGTCCCACTTGGGCTCGTAAAGCCATCCCTCGCCCTTGGGAATCTCCTCTTTCAAGCGAGCGAGCATGGGGTCTAAGGGGGGCTGAAAGGCGAGGACCATGACGCAATAATGCCGCTTCGGTCTGGAGGCCATGCGGCCCTCACACGTCGAGTGTCTAGAGTGATCCGGTGAGCCCCACCAACCTCGAGATCGCCGAGCTCCTGGCCCACCGCGGAGAGCAAGCCGACGGCCATCGGGCCAAGGCGTATGAGCGCGCCGCCGGGGCTGCGCTCTACTGGGATACCGAGGCGTCCGAGGTCGCGAGCGGGGGAGGCTCTCTAGAAGAGCTGGACCACGTCGGTCCCAGCCTCGCCCGCCGGATCGCCGAATGGCTGAGGGAATCGGCCGATGCTCCCGAGCCGCCGCCCAAGCGCGCCGGCTACAGCAGCTTCGCGCGCGCTCGGTCCGTCCTCGCGGACGCCCCGGGATGGGAGGGAAGGCTGCGCTCGGACCTCCAGATGCACACGACCTACAGCGACGGCAAGTCCTCCATCCGGGAGATGGTGCTCGGCGCCGCCGCGCTCGGCTACAGCCACATCGCGATCACCGATCATTCACAGGGCCTCAAGATCGCCGGAGGCATGGACGCGGCTCGACTGCAGCAACAGGCGGCCGAGATAGCCGCCGTGAACGCCGAGGTGGATGCCGAGGGCCTCGATCTCACGATCCTTCATGGGCTGGAGATGAACCTCGACGGGCGCGGGGAGGGCGACATGGAGCAAGAGGCTCTCGAGCCTCTTGACATGGTCGTCGGATCGTTCCATTCCGCGCTGCGTTCCACAGACGATCAGACCGGCCGCTATCTCGGGGCCCTCGCTAACCCCCACGTCCAGATCATCGGTCACCCGTCGTGCCGGAGGTTCAACCGGCGCCCAGGGCTGACCGCCGACTGGCCTCGGGTAATGGAGGCTGCGGCCCATTCGGGTACGGCTCTCGAGATCAACGCTCATCCTCATCGGCAGGACCTGAGTCTTGACCTCCTACGCCTGGCCGCCGATGCGGGCGTGACGCTGTCCATCGGCACCGACGCTCACGACCCCCTAGAGCTGAAGTTCGCCCCCATGTCTCTGGCCAGGGCCGTCGAGGCCGGCGTGGACCCGGGCAACATCGTGAATTTCTGGTCGCGCTCCGAGCTCTCCGAGTGGATCGCCCGCCTCGGCCAACCCTAACCACATTAGATTTGGCGAGCATGGGCGATCCGAACTTCTACAGCTTCCGCAGCGTTTGGGAGCTGGACGCCCCCGCGACTGCGGTTTACGCGGCGTTGTCCGAGATCGCCGACTACCCGAAGTGGTGGCCCGAGGTCAAAGAGGTAGAACGGATAGACGACGACCACGCGGCCTTCAGAGCGCGCGCCTTTCTTCCATACGATTTGCGTTTCATCGGGGCGCGTGCGCCCGGCGGCGAGCAAGAGCGTGCTCTGGAGATGACTCTGACCGGCGACCTCGAGGGCTTCTCGCGGTGGCGCATTGAGGAGCGTGGCGACAGCAGCCGCGCTCTGTTCGAAGAAGAGGTGGTCGCCAACAAGAAGCTTCTACGGCGAACGGCGCGCGTGGCTCGTCCGCTGTTCAAGGCCAATCACTCGCTCATGATGTGGCGTGGCCGCCGCGGCTTCGAGACTTATCTCGCCGGCTATCTCTTGGGTCGCGCGGCCCTATAGGAAGCGCAGCTCCTCGTCGTCGGGAGACTCGATGACCAATTGGCAGGTAGGGCAGTACCAGCGGGTCTCCAGCGGAGTGTCGCAGGCCTCGTGACGCGGGCCCGCGGGGCCCCCCGCGCGCCGTGAGCCCCAGTGGGACAGCAGGCGTAGGGCGCCGGCGAGCTGTGACCCGTCGGACGAGAGCTCATAGGCGACGCGCACGGGGCGCTTGGAATAGGGCCGCGCCACCAGCAGAGCCTCTTTCTCCAACCGCTTGAGGCGATCCGAGAGGATGTTCGGGGCAATGCCGTCCAGCTCTTCGGCCAGCTCGTTGAAGCGCCGGGGGCCTTCCAGCAGCGCCTCGACGACCAGAAGCGTCCAGCGGTCACCTACCTGGGCCAGGGCGTTTGTCAACGGAGAGCTCTTGGCGGGCTCGCTCATGTCCGCATCGTAGCCATCTCATCCCGAGGGTCCTTCACTCCGTCCTTGCGCTCCTCCTCTTAAGGTGATAGTAACTTGCAAGCCACTAGTTACTAGCTAGGAGGAACGAGAATGTCGCTACAAGAGACCGAAACGTCGATCAAGTCGGTGGCCGAGAAGGCCGGCGGGGCGATCGTTGGAGTGGGACGACGGTGGGGCCTTGGCTCGGGCGTCGTCATAGGCCCCCAGCGGGTACTCACCAACGCCCACAACTTGAGGGGCGAGGAGACCATCGTGGTGTTCGCCGACGGCCGGTCGGAGGCCGGCCGGGTGGCCGGAGTGGATGTCGATGCCGATCTCGCGGTCGTAACCGTCGAGGGCGAAACGCCCCAGGCCCTCGACTGGGCCGAAGGTGAGGCGTCCCTCGGCGATGCGGTCTTCGCGCTCGCAAATCCCGGAGGGCGGGGGCTCAGAGTCACCCACGGCTTCGTGTCCTCGACCCAGAGAAGCTTCAGGGGCCCTAGAGGGCGGCGCATAACCGGTAGCGTCGAGCACAGCGCCCCCCTCGTGCGCGGCTCCTCGGGAGGACCCATCGTCGACGACTCGGGCCGGGTTCTGGGCATCAACACCAACCGGTTGGGCGAGGGCTTCTATCTGGCCGTGCCGGCCGACCAGACCTTGAAGGAGCGGGTGGATGCCCTGGGCCGAGGAGAGTCTCCCTCCAAGCCGCGCCTCGGAGTGGGCCTCGCTTCGGCCCCCGTGGCGCGCAAGCTCCGCCGGGCAGTGGGGCTCCCGGAGGCCGAGGGCCTGCTGGTGCGAGTGGTGGAAGAGGACGGCGCAGCCGACCGGGCGGGGATCAAGGAAGGAGACCTCATCACGCACGCCGGGGGTCGCGCTCTCACCGACGGCGACGAGCTCTACGAGGTCCTCGACGCCGCCGGATCTGAGCTGTCGCTGAAGATCCTGAGAGGCGCCGAGCAGCAGGATGTCACCGTCCGCTTCGCGGCCGAAGAAAGCTCTCAGGGCGCCGATACAGCCCAGGAATGACGAGGGTGCCGGCCGGGCGCAACTTATACTCGAACGCGTGTTCGATGAGCGCGTGCTCGATGAGACGGAGGGAGCCCGGCCGGCGCGGTGGCTGCGCGAGCTAAATCCCGAGCAGCGCGCCGCGGTTCTTCACGATGGCCCGCCCGTCGTGGTGGTAGCGGGGGCCGGGAGCGGCAAGACCAAGACGCTCACCGCGCGCGTCGCTCGTCTGATCGACGACGGGACGGCCCCGGAGCGGATACTGCTGCTCACCTTCACTCGACGCGCCGCCCAGGAGATGCTGGCGCGCGCCGAGCGCATAGCCGGCCCCGGCGCCACCCATAGGGTCTGGGGCGGGACCTTCCACGCCGTCGCCAACCGACTCTTGCGCATCTATGGACGAGCGCTGTCGCTGCCCCCCAACTTCACGGTGATGGATGCCTCCGATTCGGCCGACCTCATGGACTTCGTGCGGGGCGAGCAGCGCAGGGGAGAGGGCCAGACTCGTTTCCCGCGCAAGGAAACGCTCGCGGCCATCTATTCGGCGATGGTGAACCGAAACGAAAAGCTTGGTCGCGTCCTGGACGGCCATTTCCCATGGTGTGCCGGAGAGATCACAGGCATTCGCGCGATCTTCGAGTCCTACACGAAACGTAAGCGGGAGCAAGTCGTCCTCGACTACGACGACTTGCTGCTCTACTGGCGCGCGCTCACCGAGACTCCACAGGCTTCGGCCACGCTGACGGGATTGTTCGATCACGTCCTCGTCGACGAGTACCAGGACACCAATACGCTGCAAGCGGACATCCTTGAAGGCATGCACCGGCCGGGGGCAGGGTTGATGGTCGTGGGCGACGACGCGCAGGCCATCTACTCGTTCAGGGCGGCCAGCGTTGCGAACATCCTCAACTTTTCCGCGCGCTTTCCCGGCGCAAGCGTGCTGAAGCTCGAACACAACTATCGGTCTACGCCTCCGATTCTCGACGCATCCAATGCGTTGATGGAGCAAGCGACACGCGCATACGGCAAGGAGTTGTGGTCGACGAGAGCCGGCGACCGGAGGACTCGGCTGGTGACGTGTCTGGACGAGGCGCAACAGAGCGACGCGGTTTGCCGAAGAGTGCTTGAGCAGCGCGAGGAAGGGATGCCGCTTAAGTCCCAGGCCGTGTTGTTTCGCACCGGGCACCACAGCTCTCTGCTTGAGGTCGAGCTCGCGCGACGCAACATCCCGTTCGTGAAGTTCGGGGGCCTGAAATTCATGGAAGCGGCGCACGTGAAGGATTTGCTGGCGTTTCTACGCATCCTGGAGAACCCGTTTGATGAAGTGTGCTGGTTCCGCGTGCTGCGCTTGCTGGAGGGGATTGGACCGGCGAGCGCCCGGCGCGTGATGGAAGCCCTCGGGGTGCGCGCCGGCGGCCGCCCCGCCCCTTTTGGAACGACGCCCATCACGCGGCTCGATCAAGAGCAACCTCCCGTCCCGGCCGCGGCACGCCGTCAGTTCGACGATTTCTGCGCCGTTATCACCGACTGCGCGCTGGGGGCCGGCGACGCGCCGAAACCGGCCGTCTGTATAGAGCGCATCGGCCCCCTCTATAAGGAGATCGTCGAACGCCTGTATGACTCGCCGGACAGCCGCTGGGCCGACATCGAGCAATTGGGCGTGATTGCGGGCGGCTATGCGACGACAGAACGCTTCGTTAGCGACTTGACGCTCGATCCTCCGGCCTCCACCGGCGACCTTGCCGGCTCGCCGCTGCTCGACGACGATTATCTCGTGTTGAGCACGATTCATTCCGCGAAGGGCTGCGAGTGGGACGCCGTCTACATCATCCATGCGGCCGACGGCATGATCCCGTCCGACATGGCTCTAGGAGACGAGGATGGCCTCGATGAAGAACGCCGAGTCTTGTATGTGGCAATGACGCGCGCGCGCGACGTGCTCGAGATCTACACCCCGCTTCGCTACTATCACCGACGCACGGGACTCGATGACGCGCACGGATACGCACAAGTCTCGAGATTCCTGACGCAGGACGTGAAAGAGTTGTGCGAGAGCGTTTCCCTAACCGATGAACCCGCCGACCGCGTTGTGCAAATGGACGGCGAGCGGTCGGGGGTCGACGCGCTCTTGACCCGCCTATGGGCGGGGTGAGATCTAAGAGCTCAGCCAGATCGCACCCAGCGGCGGAAGGCTCAGGAGCGCCGAATGATCTTGCCCGTGCCACGGGATGTCCTCTGCAGTGACCACGCCCAGATTACCTACGTTCGACCCCCCGTAATGCCCGGAATCGGTGTTGAGCACCTCTTCGTACTCTCCCGCAACGGGCAAGCCCACTCGAAAGCTGTGACGCACGATGGGGGAGAGGTTCAAGACGCACACGAGACGGTGCTTCTCGTCCTCCCCGGCTCGCCAGAAGGACAAGACGTTGTTGTCGGCGTCGTTGGCATCGATCCATTGGAATCCGTCGGGCGAGAAGTCTCGTTGCCATAGCGCCGGCACGTCCTGGTAGACGCGGTTCAGGTCGACGACCAGCCTCTGAATCCCCTCGTGTTCGGGATGGTCGAGCAGGGGCCAGTCGATGCTTCGGTCGTGCGACCACTCGCGCGGTTGAGCGATCTCCGACCCCATGAACAGAAGCTGCTTGCCGGGATGAGCCCACATATACGCGAATAGGGTTCGCAGATTGGCGAGTTTCTGCCATCGGTCACCCGGCATCTTGTCGAGCAGGGAGCGCTTGCCGTGCACAACCTCGTCGTGTGAGAGCGGAAGAACGAAGTTCTCGCTGAAGGCATAGATGAGGCTGAACGTGAGCTGACCGTGATGGTAACGGCGATAGATAGGATCCTTAGCGAAGTATTCGAGGGTGTCGTGCATCCATCCCATGTTCCATTTGAGATCAAAGCCGAGGCCCCCGAGATGGACCGGCCGGCTCACTCCCGGCCAGGCGGTCGATTCCTCGGCGATCATGACGATCCCTGGATGCTCGGCGTGCACGACCGTATTGAGCTCTTTGAGGAAGTCGATGGCTTCGAGGTTCTCGCGTCCGCCGTACCTATTTGGTACCCATGCACCCTCTTTACGGCTGTAGTCGAGATAGAGCATGGATGCGACCGCGTCAACCCGTAGTCCGTCGATGTGAAAGTCCTCGATCCACTGCAATGCGTTTGAGATGAGGAAGTTCCTTACCTCATTGCGGCCAAAGTTGAAGATCAGCGTCCCCCAATCGGGGTGCTCACCTTGTCTTGGATCTTGGTGCTCGTACAGTGAGGTGCCGTCGAACTTGGCGAGCGCCCATTCGTCTTTGGGAAAATGGGCAGGAACCCAATCGACTATCACCCCGATTCCCGCTTGATGCAGGGTATCGACCAGGTACCGGAAGTCATCGGGTGAGCCGAAGCGCGCCGAGGGCGCGAAGTAATGGCTGACCTGGTAACCCCACGATCCTCCGAAGGGGTGCTCCGCGACCGGGAGGAGCTCAACGTGCGTAAAGCCCATGTCCACGCAGTAGTCGGCGAGCAGTCCGCCCATGTCTCGATAGGAAAGCGGCGAACCATCCGGCGTCTTGCGCCACGACCCCAAATGCACTTCATAGACCGACATTGGGGATCGATGGAGCTCGGCGCGTTCTCTCGTGCTCATCCACTCGTCGTCCCCGAAGCCATATTGGGAGTCGTGGACGATCGACGCGGTTCCGGGAGGCACCTCTGTCTGAAACGCGAAGGGATCGGTCTTGAGAAGGATCTTGCGGCCGCCGGTGAGTATCTCGAACTTGTAGAGAGCGCCTTCGGCCATGCCGGGAACGAAGATCTCCCAGACTCCCGAGGAGCCCATGGATCTCATGGGTAGCAGGCGTCCGTCCCAACTGTTGAAATCGCCGACCAGTCGAACGCCGCGCGCTCCCGGCGCCCAGACCGCAAAGCCAACTCCCGTTACGCCTTCGAGGTCGAGCACGTGGGCGCCGAGCTTCTCGTGCAGGCGATGGTGGCGACCTTCTCCGATAAGATGGAGGTCGAGATCGCCGAGAGTCGGTGGGAACGCGTAGGGATCGTGCATTCGGAAGACTTTGCCCTCGGCGTAAGTAGTTTCTAGCTCGTAGTCGACAGCATCGCTTTCGACTTCGCCTTCGAACAGGCCTTGGGGATGAACCTTCTCGAGCTGGGTGAGGGCCCTCCCACCCTCGATGCAGGCGACCGATTCCCCCCCCGGCCTCCACGCCCGCACGAGGGTTTTGCCGGACGGGGAATGTTTTCCGAGCAGCCGGTGAGGATCGGCGAGCTCGTTCTTCAGAAGGGAAGCGATGTCGCTCGATGCCACGGCGGTCATCGGCCGGCGCTCCTTTCGAGAGCCCGCCGTATGCCGCGCACCGGGATGCGCGCCCAGGCGGGACGGTGATTTCTCTCGTAGTAGAGCTCATAGAGGGCTTTGTCGATCTCGAAGACATCCAGCATCACAGCGAGCGCGGAAAGCGCCGAAGGCAGGAACCCGCCGGGGTGGGAGGTCCTGAGATAAGCGCCCAGAAAACGAGTCCGCGCGCTCTCCTCCCACGCATGGGCCCAGGGCTCCAGCGAATCCCAAATCTCGGTCCCGGGCTCAGCTCTCTGGAACAAGGCGGCCGTGGCGGCGTAATCAAAGGAGCGAAGCATTCCGGCCACATCGCGCAGAGGCGAGTCTTTTTCTCTGCGCTCTCGAAGCGATCGAGCGGGCTCGCCCTCGAAGTCCAGGACCATCCATCCGCGCTCGCTGAGCATGACCTGCCCGAGATGGTAGTCGCCGTGAATGCGGGACTTGCGGCCGGGCTCTTGCACGGCCAGGAGCCGTTCGGTCGTTTCCTCGACAGCCGCCTTCAGATCCACGCCCGACTCGTGTTGGGAATCGAATACGCGATCGAGCGATCCATGAGCGCGCTGCACCCACTCCTTTACGTCCGTTGCGTCGGCCGGCTCAGAGGCGAGGTCGGGCTCGATGTCCTCCTTGGACAGCAGCACGTGGAGAGATGCGGTCACATCGCCTAGCTCTTCGATTGCATCGAGGATGCCGCCGGCATGATGTGCGATCACATCCTCGCTGACTTCGGTGTGGCCATTTTCTTCGGCGCGCCCATAAAGCTGTCCTAGCTGAGCAAGGGTTTCCAGCCATCCGTCGCGGCCCCCCGACAGGTATTGCTGACAGATGCCGAGGTCGAGCTCGACGTTGTCGCCATCGATGGCGCCTTCATAGGACAACTCGCCGACCTGAGCAGGGATGGACGAAAAGCCCTCGCCGGTGAGCAGACGCCCGAGCTCGAGGTCGGGGTTGGGCCCGGGCTCGATTCGGCGGAAGAGCTTGACGATGATGCTCTCGTCAATGACGACAGAGCTGTTGGTTTGCTCGGCTCCGATGCTGCGAACGGAGGTTCCCCCGGGAGGGGCGAGTGGATCGAGGCCGGGGCCGTTGAATCGGAAGGTTCCCGCCCTTCCTTTGATAGTGGCGCCCTGCGCCATGAGCGACCCCAGCGCCCGGAGGAGCTCCACGCTGTCGAGCGCGTCGGTAACGGACCCATCGGTTTCAATGACCAGCGGCATCTGGTAGCAATCCGGCCCCCCGTGCTCGTAGGAGACTCGGACCAAAGCCTCGACGAGCGCAGGTGGGCCTTGGTCGAGCTCCGCCTCATCGAGGATTTCGACGCCGACGATCGCACGGCCCTTCGAGCCGAACCACCTCCGGCTGGGGAGCAAGTTCTCTATCTGTGCACGATCGATGCTCACTGCGACTCCTCGTTCACCAGCTGAAACCAATAGAAGTCGTGCGGCCCGAACGTCAGCAGGTAAGGGAGCTCGCCGATGCGCGGAAAGCGCTCGCGGCCCATCATCTCGACCGGGTACTTTCCTGCATGCTGACGCAGGTCCAGCTCGGCGGCCTGAGCGCGCGACGAGAAGTTGTTGACGCATAGGATGATGTCGTCCTCGTAGGTGCGGATGTACCCGAACACCGCCGGATTGTTCGGATGGCAAACCTCGAAGCTGCCGTGCCCGAAGACTGGATGCTGCTTGCGGATGGCCAGGAGCCTCCGGAACCAATGAAGGAACGAGTTCTGATCGCGCATCTCAGCCTCAACGTTGACGGCTTGGTAACCGTAGACGGGATCGAGCAGGACGGGGAGATAGAGCTGCGCGAAGTCGGCCCGGGAGAAACCTGCGTTTCTGTCGACGTTCCATTGCATAGGAGTTCTTACCCCGTCTCGGTCTCCGAGATAGATGTTGTCACCCATGCCGATCTCGTCGCCGTAATAGACGATGGGGGTGCCCGGGAGCGACAGGAGCATCGCGTGGAAGAGCTCCATCTGGTCGTGGGAGTTCTCGAGAAGCGAGGCGAGCCGTCTGCGGATTCCTAGATTCAGCTTCATGCGTGGATCCTTGGCGTATTCGTTGTACATGTAGTCGCGTTCTTCGTCGGTCACCATCTCGAGGGTCAGCTCGTCGTGGTTACGGAGAAAGATGCCCCACTGGCAATTCTCAGGTATGGCCGGCGTTTGTTCGAGGATCTCGACCACGGGGTAACGGACCTGACGTCTCGCGGCCATGAACATGCGCGGCATTAACGGAAAGTGGAACGCCATGTGCGCCTCGTCGCCCTTCGCGAAGTATTGGACGACGTCGGCGGGCCATTGATTTGCCTCCGCGAGCAGCACGATATCGTCGTAGGACTGGTCAATGTCGCGGCGAATCCGCTTCAAGAAGTCGTGAGTCTCCTTGAGGTTCTCGCAGTTGGTCCCCTCTCGTTCGTAGAGATAGGGGACCGCGTCGAGCCGGAAACCGTCGAGCCCGAGGTCCAACCAGAATCTCAGGACCGCGAGCATCTGCTCTTGAACCTCGGGGTTGTCGTAATTCAGATCGGGTTGGTGACTGAAGAAGCGATGCCAGTAGTAGGCGCCGGCCTCCTCATCCCAAGTCCAGTTTGAGCGCTCGGTGTCGACAAAGATGACGCGCGCATCGGAGTAGCGTTGCTCGTGATCGGACCACACATACCAGTCGCGCGTGGGCGATTTGTGTTTGCGGGATTCCTGAAACCAGGGATGCTCGTCCGAAGTGTGATTCATGACGAGGTCGGCCACGACTTTCATCCCTCGCTCGTGAGCCGCCTGGAGAAACTGAGTGAAGTCGTTCAGGTTGCCGTATTCGGGGAGTATGGAGTAGAAGTCCGAGATGTCGTAGCCGCCATCTCTCAGAGGCGATTGGTAGAACGGCAGCAACCAGATGCAATCGACGCCGAGCCACTCGAGGTAGTCGAGCTTTTCCGTCAACCCTCGGAAGTCGCCGAAGCCGTCGGAGTTTGCATCGTGGAAGCTGCGCACGTACAACTCGTAGAAGACGGCCGACTTATACCACTGCGGGTCGCTCGGGCCGGCCAAGAAGGCTACCTTCGCACCGCAAAGACGTGCGCGGGCTCAACCGAGGGATCGAGGCGCACGTAGTTGTGTGGGCCACTCCACGAGTAACTGGTATCGGTGAGTAGGTCGTGCACCTCAAAAGGTCGCGCGTCGTCGAGTCCTAGCGCGCCGAGGTCGAGGCTCACGGTGCATTCTTCCCAGTGAAAGGGGTTCAGATTCACGACCACCAGGATGGGTTCGGCCCCCGGTGACGCCTTTGAAAAAGCCAGCACTTGGTCCCTGTCCGTGCCGTGCCAACGAAGATTGCTGAGCGTCGACAGAGAAGGATTCTTTCGGCGAATCTGATTGATGCGTGTGATGTAGGGGGCAAGGCTGTCCGTGGAACCCCACGCACGCGGGCGCAGCTCGTATTTCTCAGAGTGCAGGTATTCTTCGCTGCCCGGTTCGCGCGCGACGTTCTCGAAGAACTCGAATCCCGAATAGATGCCGTACGTCGGAGAGAGAAGCGCAGCGAGGCAGAGGCGAACCTTGAAGGCTGGCGGTCCGCCCGTTTGAAGGTAGTCGTGCAGGATGTCCTGAGTATTGGTGAAGAAGTTTGGCCTGAAGTAGAGGGCCATGTCCGAATGAGCCAGCTCGTTCAGGTACTCCATCAGCTCCCACTTGGTGTTGCGCCACGTGAAGTAGGTGTAGGACTGCGTGAAACCGAGCTTGGCCAGCGCGTACATGACCTTTGGGCGGGTGAACGCTTCCGCGAGAAAGATGACATCGGGGTGTTTCTTTTGGACGGACTCGATTAGCCATTCCCAGAAAGCGAATGGCTTGGTATGCGGATTGTCTACCCTGAAGATCTTCACGCCGTGGGAGACCCAGAAGTCGATCACCGCCTTCAGCTCCCTCCACAGCCCCTCGCGGTCGTCGGTGTCGAAGTTGATCGGGTAGATGTCCTGGTACTTTTTGGGTGGATTCTCCGCGTACTTGATGGTGCCGTCCGGGCGGTGGTGAAACCACTCGGGATGCTGCTTTACCCACGGGTGGTCGGGTGAGCATTGGATGGCGAAATCGAGCGCGATCTCGAGGCCCAGACCCTGTGCCCGGGCGACGAAGTCGTCGAATTCCACGCTCGTCCCCAACTGGGGATGGACCGCGGTGTGGCCGCCTTCTGGCCCTCCGATGGCCCACGGAACGCCAACGTCGCCGGGGCCCGCCACCAGGGCATTGTTGCGCCCTTTACGAGCGGTCGTTCCAATCGGATGGATGGGAGGCAGGTAGACGACGTCGAATCCCATGTCTGCGATCACGGGGAGAAGCTGGGCCGCCGTCTCGAAGGTACCGTGGCGGTCGTTCTCACCCGTCGAACGGGGAAAGAACTCATACCATGCGCCGACTCGGCCGCGCTCTCTGTCGACCGTGACTTCGATCACCGGCTTGTAGGTGGTCGCGTTTTCTCGCACATGATGCCGGGCGACGATGGATGCGATTCGAGAGTCCAAGGCGACCGCGATGCGGGGGTCCTCAAAGCCATCCTTCGGCTCGTCGGGCACAGCGCGGAGCGCGGTGATGGCCTCTTTGAGCATTCGTCTTTCGTCCCCTCGGACGGCCTTCACGTGGCGTTCCAGCAGGATCGCACCCTCTTCGAGCTCGAGGTCAACCTGTTGGCGGGCTTCCACCCTGCGAGAGAGGTCGCGCCGCCACGTGCCGAAATGATTCGTGAAGGCAGTGATCGTCACTTTGTAGCGACCGATCTCGGCGGGGACGAAGTCCCCCGTCCAGCGGTCGTTGTCCACGAAGGTCATGGGGGCCTCGCGCCATCGGGATTCCGAAGGCGCCTTGTACCGGACGAGAGCGAGGAGCATGTCCGGGCCGTCCCGAAAGATGTCGGCCGATACGGGCACCGCTTCGCCGACAACGGCTTTGGGGCGATGCCGGCCGCCGTCAAGCTCCAGCGAGACCCGCTCGATGACGGCGTGACCTCTTTTCAGATAGGACTTCATTGCCATTTCGTCATCTCGTGCTCTCGATAGGTGCAACCCAGCCTCATTCCCAAGCCGGCTGTGAGCGTGCGGTGGAAGTCGTCTTCGACGCCCCGAAGGACTCGCAGGGGGATACCGGCTAATTCCCCAGCGCGCCCAAGGTTAACGTCCGGCGCCGGGTGCTTGGGGGAGCGAAGCGCTCGCCGTCGCGTGCGGCTTCCTTCCTGGATTCTCCACCCGAGTGCTTGCCAGGCGGCGCTTGGTGCGTCAGAGTCCGCTTCTATGAAAGCGATAAGAAGCTTTGCCGTCAGAGCGTCTCTGCCCGAGGCGCTGGGAGCGCTCGAGCGGGTCGCCGCGAACTTGCGCTGGAGCTGGGACGAGCGGGCCGTGGACCTTTTCCGATGGGTCGACGAGGGAGCCTGGGAGCGAGCCCACCACGACCCCGTGAAGATGCTGGGCAACGTGCCCGCAGAGCGGCTCGACCAGCTCGTGGAGGATGGGCCGTTCATGGCGTTC
>Ga0136632_10000199_pt1 | contig 15805 bp, 16 predicted proteins | sample AntDrymUQ6112106_2_FD_104670 | JGI IMG/M metagenome (GOLD analysis project Ga0136632, IMG submission 104670) | Polar desert sand microbial communities from Dry Valleys, Antarctica - metaG UQ611 (21.06) | ecosystem: Environmental > Terrestrial > Soil > Desert | place: Antarctica: Dry Valley...
GACGTGATTGTGGCCCTCGACGGGATTCGACGACATCCACTCTCTGGACGGTAACGACGTCATCTGCGCCGGGGAGGGCAACGACCAGGTCGACGCGGGTGAGGGCGACGACGAGATCTACGGCGGACCAGCACAGGAAAACCTCACGGCGGGGCCTGGTGCAGACACACCGTCTATGCCGGAGATGGATTGGATCGTGTTTACGGTGGTGACGGACGGGATGCGCCGTCGAGGAAGCCTGCCCGGCGCTCCGGGTGCCGCTCGAAGATTGGCAACTCCCCGACCCGAAGTCCCTCGGTGAAGACGGTGTGGCAGAATCAGCAGCCTTCTCGATGAACGCTCGGTTTCTCGAATCGTAACTATTGGGCTCTCGGAGTTATCGCAGAGCTTCTCTTGCGAACGCCTTCAGGCCAGCCGCTGGGTTCGTCTCGGCGTGCCAGCCCAGTTCTAGGCGCGCCCGTGCGGGGGACGCGAACACGTGGCGCACGTCTCCGATCCGGAACGCGCCCGTCACCACCGGCTCGATGTCGCCATCGAAGGAATCTGTGAGGATCCGCGCGACCTCCAGGATGGGTGTTGGAGATCCCGTCGCGATATTGAACGCCCCGGTCGGTCCGTCTTCCTGAAGAGCAGCCACATTCGAGCGCGCGACGTCACGCACATGGATGAAGTCCCTGAGCTGGGCCCCGTCTTCGTAGACGAGTGGCGGCTCACCCGCCTGCAGCGCGCTGCGGAAGATGCTCGCAACCCCTGCGTACGGAGTATCTCGTGGCATGCGTGACCCGTAGACATTGTGGTAGCGAAGCGCTACCACGCTCGCCCCGGTCTCCCGTCCGAATGCGGAGCAGAGATGCTCTTGATGGAGCTTCGTCGCGGCGTAGACGTTGCGCGGGTCGGTGCGGGCGTCCTCGGTGACAGCCAGTGGTTCCAGCGGCGAGTCGCATTCGGGACAGGAGAGCTCGAAGATGCCCGCCTCGAGCTCTACGATCCTCCTCGGGGGCGGGCTCACCGTGCCGTGCATCGGGCACTCGTAGCGTCCTTCGCCATAGACCACCATGCTGCTGGCCACGGCAAGGCGCCCGGTGAAACCCACAGAGTCGAGGACCCTCAGAAGAGCCGCGGTGCCGAGGTCGTTATTGTCGACATAGGCGGTGACGTCCTGGAACGACCGCCCCAGCCCCACCATCGCCGCTTGATGGGACACCGCGTCGACTCCAGCGACCGCTTCGGCGAGAGCCTCTACGTCCCGGAGGTCGATGAAGCGGTAGTCCACCCGATCGTCGAGGTAGTCGGGCTTGTTCTCGTGGGCTGCGGGCAGCAGGGAGTCCACCACGACCACCTCGCAGCCGTCTTCGACCAGTGCATCGACGACGTGTGATCCGATGAAGCCGGCTCCACCCGTAACTAGGACCTTCATCGGGCCGGCTGAGAGATAGGTAGCTTGACCGTGAAGCGGCAGCCGTCCTGCTCGTTGACAACTGCGATCTCACCTTGATGCGCTTCCACGATCCCTCGGGCGATCGCGAGCCCGAGGCCGGCACCCGTGTCTTGCGCGGGGCTCCGGGCGGACTCCCCCCGATAGGCGACATCGAAGACGCGTTCGATGTCGGTCGCGGGGATACCGCCGCAGCTGTCGACGACGGATAGGAAAGCGTGGTCGGCTTCGACCCCTGCCTCGACATAGATCGAGCCGTCGCTCGGCGTGTGGCGGATCGCGTTCTCCATGAGGTTGCGGATGGCCCTCGACATCTCGGGAGTCGAGAGGGCGACCTCGCGGCGCTCGGTCGTCAAGCGTCCCGAGAGGCTTATGCCTTTGGCCCGCGCGACTCCTGCGCTCGCGGCCAGCGCGTCGGAGACAAAGTCCCCCAGCGAAACCCGTTCAATCTGGAGGCGCAGCGTGCCGGCGTTGATACGGCTTAGCTCGAAGAGATCATCGACGAGACCGGACAGGCGGTCGGCCTCTCTGCGCAGTTCGCCGTAGTATTTCGCCACGGTCAATGAGTCGTCGACCACGCCGTCCTCGAGCGCTTCGGCCATGGCGCGGATGCCGGCTAAGGGGGTACGGAGGTCGTGGGATACCCAGGCCACGAGCTCGCGACGCGACACGTCGAGTGCCCGCTCGCGGTCGGCCGACTCGGAGAGGCGATCGGACATATCGCGAAGGGCAACACCGAGTGCGGCGAACTCACCGTGCAGGCTGGGGTCGACCCGTTCCAGGCGACCGCCGCTCCCGATTCTGTCCGCGGCGGCGCTAAGGACGCGGATGGACGAGGTCGCGCGATGACCCAACAGCAAGGCCACGACGATCCCGATGGTGCCTGCCGCGAACAGGATCACGAAGAGGGCCTTCAGGTCGTGGCTCGATATGAACATCTGGGTGGCGGCCGTCGATGCCCCCGCGGCCACGGTCGCGACCACGGTAATGGCGACCATCATCGACTGAAGGCCCAGCGAACGCCTGCGCAAGAGACGCAGCGCGTAACCACCAACCGCCCCCGTCGCTAAGGACGCCATGCCCGCGAGTGCCAACAGGACCATGAGGTCCCGCCGAGGGATGCCTGCCCCGATGGACACAGCCGCGGCTCCGAGCGCTCCGACGATCCCGACCGCCGCGATCACCTTTCGGCTCATCGATCGAACCTGTAACCGATGCCCCACACCGTCTTGATCCACGTCGGCATCGCCGGATCCGGTTCGATCTTCTCTCGTAGCCTGCGGACGTGAACCGTCACGGTAGAGGTGTCTCCAGACACGAATCCCCATACCTCTTCCAAGAGCTGCTCTCTGGAGAACACGACCCCTGGATTCGACATGAGGAATTGCAACAGCTCGAACTCCCGTGCCGTAACTCCGAGGATCTCATTGCCACGCAACACCTCCCGCGATCTGGGTCTGAGCTCGAGCTCGCCTGCGACGAGCGTGGTGATCACCGGCTGTGAGGAGACCCCGGTCAACGCGGCGCGCCGGAGCACCGACTTCACCCGCGCGACGAGCTCCCGGGGGGAGAACGGCTTCGAGATGTAATCGTCAGCGCCAAGATCGAGGCCCATGATCCGGTCGCTCTCCTCACCTCTGGCAGTCAGCATGATGATGGGGACGGGACCCTTGGCTCTGATTCGCCGGCATACTTCGAAGCCGTCCAGGCGGGGAAGCATGATGTCAAGAATCATCAGATCGGGCACGTCCTGCTCGGCGCTCGCGAGAGCAGCCTCTCCGTCTCCTACTGCGGTAACAGAGAAACCGTCCCGTTCCAGATAGCGCGTAACGACGTCGCACACCGTTGGGTCGTCCTCCACAACGAGGATCGAGCCCAGGGGTGGAGGGCCTCCGGTCACCACGGTGTCACCACCACGGCCTGAAGGACGAGAGCCGCAGCGACCTGCATCGTGAGCGCCGAACGTCGGAACGCGAGCGGGATCGCGGCTGAGGCAATCAACAGCCACGGGATGTAGGGGAGCCAGATGCGCTCGACCTCTCCCTTGGACAGACCGGTGAGGTTCGCGACCGTGACCGCGAGACAAGCTGCTCCCACGATCGCCCACAACCGTCGATCGCGCAGGCGTGCAAGTCCGATGGCGATCGCCGGGCCAAGCGCCAGAGCGAGAGCACCGAGGTTCGAGAAGAAGAAATACTCGTAGGGGCGCGAGCCGCTAACTCCGAGCGCGTAGCGACCTGTCGTCGCGACGAGGCCATCGAACCACCAGAAACCGAAGATGAAGAACATCCCGGCGACCGTGGCGACTCCGAGTCCTGCGAGCACCAACGGACGGATCCGCGGGCGCAAGGCAGTGATGGTCACGATGACACCGCCGAGGGCAGCCACCCCGTAGCTCATGTACAGCGCGGCTCCCAGGGTGACGCCGGCCGCCAAGGCAAGAGCATCACTGACGGACCCGTTACGTTCCACCGCCAACGCTAACAGCGCGATCGCCCACGCGGCAACGCCCATGTAGAACCCGTCGGCGGAGGTCACCACCCAGATCGCGGCAGGAGCGAAGCACAGGAACGGTGCGCATGCCCGAGCTCGTTGCTCGCCGGCGACGACGCGCACCGTGATCAGCACTGCGGCCGCGGTCGACGCGCCTACAGCGATCGTCAAAGCAGCAGCGATCGGAGCGACCGCTATCCCCAGCGTTCGGAGCGCGGAGAGTAGGAGGACGAATCCCGGTGGATGCCCCTGAACGTGAAGAGGGAAAGCGGGCAGAGACCTGGTGAAGTCCGACAGGAAGCTGGCAGGGGAACCGATGTCGGGGAGGACCGCGAGATAGTCGTGGCGATCGAGTAGCGGAGCGACGAGTGCATGCCAGCCATCGGCGGAAGCCAGCGTCACGCCCCACAATGCGGATGCCGCGCTTGCTGCCAACAACAGGTTGCGCCACCCGAGGGTTGCTGCGAGACGACCTCCCCACGCGATCGCTGCAGCCGCAACTGCGGCGGGGAGGAGCAGGAGTGGGCTCAGGTGGAGATCGAGCCGGCCGAACAAGGGGGCCGCGTTCAAACGGATCTTGGCACCCATTGCCGTGAGTGCAGCGCCCCATAGCGCGGTCGCGGCAACGAGACCGAACCACAGCGCCAGTGGTAGCACTGGGAAGCTGCTGTCGATCGCCGAGTGCGACGGAGGTTCGACGCGTACCAACGGGGCATCCAGCTCGGAGGTCAAAGCCATCGCACCAGGTTACGGTCCTCGCGGTGACCGGACCCCGCCGCGGCTGAGAGTTCCTCAAAACGTAAGGTTAGAGGCGGTCGCGGGGCAGGTGGACTGCGTATGGTGGATCGATGATCCAGGTGATCCTCCCGGTACTCGACGAACAACTTGCACTCCCTTGGGTCCTAGAACGTTTCCCGCTCGGATTCGAACCACTCGTGGTCGACAACGGATCCACCGACGATTCGGTTGAGGTTGCACGTTCGCTTGGAGCGCGCGTGGTGACCGAGCCCGCCCGCGGCTTTGGCGCCGCGTGCCACACGGGATTGATGCATGCAACGTCGCTCCTCGTTTGCTTCATGGACTGTGACGGCTCGCTCGATCCGCGTGCGTTGCCTGACATCGCTCGACGCGTGCACGAGGGTTCCGCCGATCTTGTCCTGGGAGCTCGGGTTCCCGACCGAGGTGCCTGGCCGCTACATGCGCGTGTGGGCAACCGCTACCTCGCAAAGCAGGTCCGTCGTCGTACGGGCGTTCGTCTCACCGATCTGGGGCCGATGCGCGCCGCTCGGCGGGAGGCTTTGATCGACCTCGGGATCAAGGATCGGCGGTTCGGTTACCCGCTCGAGATGGTTCTGCGCGCTGCGACGAACGGTTGGAGGATCCATGAGCTTCCCGTGAGGTATCGAACGCGGACCGGGCGATCGAAGGTCACCGGGAGCGTTAAAGGGACCATCCGCGCGGTGCGCGATATGGCAGGGGCGCTGTCGTGAGCGCAGTTCTCCTCGTGATGGCGAAAGCACCGGCGCCTCATCGCACCAAGACACGTCTCAGCCCGCCGTGTACCCCGGTCGAGGCCGCGAGGCTCGCTGAGGCGGCCCTGGCGGACACGCTCGCGACCGTCGCTTCGGTCGACGCGGGGCGACATGTGTTGGTCTTGGACGGCGATGCGGGACCGTGGGTGCCGGCCGGGATCGAGGTGCGTGCACAACGGGGTAACACCTTCAATGAGCGCCTTGCCGCCGCGTTCGATGATGTGGGGACACCATCGGTTCTCATCGGGATGGATACACCCCAGGTCAGCGCGTGGGAGCTTGGGGCCGCGATCGCCGCCCTCGACCACGGTGCTACCGACGCCGTGCTCGGTCATGCGACCGATGGCGGCTGGTGGGCCATCGGTTTCCGTGAAAGGCAGCCGTCTGCCTTCGAAGGGATACCGATGAGCGCAGACGATACGGGGGCGCGCCAGCTCAAGCGCCTTCAGAGCCTGGGTTTATCGGTCACCATGCTTCCTCGTCTTCGCGACGTGGACCGATTCTCAGATGCACGCATCGTCGCCGATCAGATCCCTGCGTCGCGGTTCGCTAGATCGGTTCGTGACCTAGCTTTCGTGGCCCGCGCGCGATGAACGTGAGACTCGGGAATCGGTCCCCCCACCTCGCAGCGAGCGACGGCACGACGATCCTCTTAGATGTCGGCCTCTGGAACGGTAACGCGACGCAGCGCGATGAGACTGTCCTTCAAGACGTGAGGGGGCCGGTGCTGGATATCGGGTGTGGGCCAGGACGCCATGTCTACGCTCTTGCCACTAGAGGGGTCGCGGCCCTTGGTATCGACGTCGCGCCGACGGCGGTGTGGTTGGCGCAGGCGAAGGGCGTGCCGGTACTGGAACGTTCGGTGTTCGATCGGGTGCCTGGGGCGGGCCGGTGGAAGACGGCATTGTTGCTCGACGGCAACATCGGGATCGGAGGCGATCCGGTCCCCCTTCTCCGCCGGATCGCCGATCTGTTGGCTCCGGACGGACGCATAGTGATCGAGGTTGATCCGCCTGGCACCTCCACCAGCAGCCTGGAGGTCAACCTCGTAACCGAGGCCACGGTCAGCGAACGATTCCCATGGGCGGTCGTCGGCGTCGACGGCTTGGCGGCGGTCGCGTCCGCCTCCGATCTCGAGGTGTACGAAGTCGGATGCGTCGACGGCCGATGGTTCGGATGGCTCGCGGCGTGACACGTCTCTTCGATCCCCCTGCCGGTGCGCGCATCGGTCCGCTGAAGGAGGGGTTCTTCAAGAGCCGTCTTCACGACGAACGTCTGTCGGCCCAGCTCGGGATCGCTCTTGGAGTGACCTTCACGATCTGTTTCGTCACTGGGTTGCTCTCACACCTCATCCAGTATCCGCCGGCATGGTTCACGTGGCCGCCGCGCCCCGCCGGGCTCTATCGGTTGAGCCAGGGTGTGCACGTCGCGACCGGGATCGCCTCGATACCGTTGCTGCTAGCCAAGCTGTGGGTCGTCTACCCGCACTTCTGGACGTGGCCTCCGGTAAGGAACGTGCTTCATCTGATCGAACGCATCAGCTTGCTGCCACTCGTAGGAGGCAGCATCTTCCTGTTGTTCAGTGGACTCGCCAACATCGGGCTGTGGTACCCGTGGAGATTCTTCTTCCCCGCTGGGCACTATTCCGGCGCGTGGATAACGATCGGCGCGCTGATCGTGCATATAGGTGCGAAGGCAACCCTCACGAGACGGGTTCTGGCGCGAGATCGCGGACGCTCTGAGGCGCCCGGCGATGGTCTCAGCCGGCGTGGGTTCCTCGGAGTGGTCGGTGGGACGGCGGGGTTGCTCACTCTTCTAACCGTCGGTCAAACGTTTCGGCCTCTCAACAGGCTTGCGATCCTGGCGCCACGCAGACCAGACGTCGGGCCGCAAGGCTTCCCCGTGAACAAGTCGGCCGCCTCCGCCAAAATCACGGACGACCATGTGGGACCCTCTTATCGTCTGTTGGTCACCGGCGCGGTCACGACAGCGTTGGCGTTGTCGCTCGATGACCTCCGCGCTCTGCCGCAGCACGAAGCGACGCTGCCGATCGCGTGTGTGGAGGGGTGGAGCGCGGAGACCTCGTGGCGAGGAGTGCGGGTGGCCGAGCTGCTTCAGCGAGCGGGGGCGGCACCGGACGCGGACGTCACGGTGGAGTCATTCCAAGCGTCCGGTCTCTACAAGGCTTCCGCGCTCAACGCCTTGCAGGCCCGCGACCCGGATACCTTGCTCGCGCTCGAGATAAACGGTGAGACCCTGCACATCGACCACGGTTATCCCGTGCGTCTGATCGGCCCGAACCGCCCGGGGGTCATGCAGACGAAATGGGTCGAGAAGCTGGTCGTGTCGTGAGGGCCGAAGGCGGACATGAGATGAATCGCAGGGTATTCATCGTGATGGCCATGCTCGGTTGGGGAGTGATGGCGTTCGGTGTCCTCGGGTTGTTCCATAACTCTGCCCGGACGCATCCCGGTGAGTGGGTGAAATGGTTCCTGGGCGGGGCCCTCGTCCACGACGCGGTGCTCGCTCCCGTGGTGTTCGGGGTCGCGCTGCTCCTAGGGCGGGTCCCGCGGCCGTGGAAGGCATCGCTCCAGGGGGGCCTCGTCGCAGCCGCGGTCGTCACTCTCACTGTGTATCCGTTCCTGAGGGGATACGGGCGCCGGCCCGACAACCCGAGCGTCCTGCCCAACGATTATTCCTCGGGTCTTATCCGCACCCTCGCTGTGATCGCGGTGGTGACGGCAGGGTTCGCGGCCGGTGCCTGGTGGCGCGGCCGAAAGTCAGGCGAGGTCGCCGGCGCAGCCGCAGCTTCGCTCGTTGGGGATCGCCGCGATGAGGGTCCGTAGCACCCCTTGCAAAGCGTCGTTGTTCGTCTCCATCACCGCGAATACCTCGGCCGCAGTGACCGGCGTAGAGGTTTCGTCGAGACCGACGTCGTGATCGGTGATCAAAGAGATGTTGACGTAGCACATGCCGAGTTCGCGAGCGAGGTAGGCCTCGGGGTATTGGGTCATGTTGATCACGTCCCAACCTTGCTCTTGGAACCACCGGGATTCCGCTCGGGTGGAGAACCGGGGGCCGGGCACGACGACGACGGTGCCTCCATCGTGAACGGTGATCCCATGGTCACGCGCGGCCGTCACCGCGAGCGGCCGAAGCTCGCGACAGTAAGGGTCGGCGAACGAGAAGTGTCTGACCTCGGGCCCGTCGTAGAGCGTGTCCTTCCTTCCTGTGGTCCGATCCACCAGCTGATCGCATACGGCGAAGCGACCTGGTTGCAGCTCGGCCTTGAGCGAGCCAGCGGCGCACGGACCAATCACACGGGAGACGCCGAGCTCCTTCATCGCCCACGCGTTCGCCGCGTAGTTGATGCGGTGTGGAGGAAGCTCGTGGTCGCGGCCGTGCCGCGGAAGGAACGCGATGCTCCGATCCTCGACGCGACCAACCATGGCTGTGGCCGAGGGCCCTCCGTAGGGGGTCTCTACATCGACTTCAACCGCATGTTCCAAGAACTCGTAGAACCCCGATCCTCCGAAGATGCCAATTTCAGCTTGTGCAGGAGTCATCCGTCGAAGGTTATCGGTCGAGTCGAGTTGTCCTTCGGAGGTGCCGTGACTGGTGAGTGAGGCAGCTCCACGTCGGGATCTGACTCCGTCGACTAGAGTGCGATCGACAAGTGCGTGCCATGTGTGGGCAAGTCCGGTCAAATTCCGGCGCTGTCCCGCAACTGTAGATCCGTCCTCTTGACGGATAAGCCAGAAAACCCGCATGGCGCGCGGCTCAGATGACCTTCGTGGGCCTTGCCCTCGGCGCGCAGGAACGCTCTCGTTGCAAGCGAACTAACGACTGAGGACACTAGGTCATGAACCCGAATCTGAAAGAAGGCTCGGCATTCCCTGACTTGACGCTGCCCGATTACGCGGGAGCGACCCGGCCCCTGTCTGAGATCACCAAGGATGCACCGACGGTCATCAACTTCTACCGCGGCGGGTGGTGCCCAAAGGAGCAGCGCTTCATGCGCAACCTGGTCGAGCTGCAGGACGAGCTCGAGGTTGCCTACACCCAGATCGTCAGCATCTCCGTCGACGAACCAGAGGTTGCCGCGGCCTTTCGGGCTGGACTCGGTGCGAGATGGACGTTTCTAAGTGATTCGAAACGCGGTGTGATCGGAGACCTTGACCTCGAGGAACCGACGGACCCGTGGCATAAGCCCTTCCTCCCCTACACCTTCGTGGTGTACTCGAATCTCACGATCCGCAGTCTCTACAACGGCTACTGGTTCCACGGCCGCCCGACCAACGAAGAACTGAGACAGGATCTTCGTACGGTTAGCAAAGCGGTTCACAAGCACTGGGATGCTCAGTCTTGACCCGAGGGGTGAGAACCGCGGCCGATCCGGTGGAATGCGAATGGGTGGATCTTGTGATCGTGGATCGCGATCCGCCAGTTCCATTCGATGACGCGAACGTGCTTCAGATCATGCGCGATTACCTCGGGTGGTTCTTGCCACTCTTGGGGGACCGTCGCCGTAGTGACCAGATCTTCTCGCATGACGCATCGCGTTGCGCAGGAGTGTCGGTGTCTTTCTCTGCAGACTCCAGAGACGAAGCTGAGTGGATCGGCAGCCACAACCCGTGGAGGCGCGTAGGCCGCGGATGGATCTTCTCTGCGCCGAGTGGTTTGTTCCTAAGAACCCACCCTCAACCCGGTCCGAACATCCAGCGTAGAGGTTGATGTCTCGAGTGCTCTCTGAAGGAAAGATCGGCCCGAGTCTTAGGCCTAGAATGACAACACGCAGGGTGCCGATCAAATGATCGGGTACCGACAGCCGACGTTCGCTGTGGGATAGACACTATTGGTGGGGCCTGAGGGGTCGAAGCGATGAAGATCGGCGATTACGCGTTTCTGTCTGACTGTCAATCGGCCGTCTTGGTTGGACGTAATGGATCCGTGGATTGGTACTGCATCCCTCGGTTCGATTCACCTTCCGTGTTCGGCCGGCTGCTAGATGGCAGCGCGGGGTATTGGGTGCTTCGTCCCGAAGGTGACTACCGACACGAGCGCCGGTACATCGAGAACACCTTGGTGCTTAGAACCATTTTCGAAACACGATCAGGTAAAGCGCAGTTGACCGAAGCGCTCGCGCTCGAATCCGGCTCTCGCGGTCATGAGATCGGTAAGCGGTCTCCCCATGTCTTGCTTCGTCGACTGGAGGGGATTGAAGGCAGCGTTGAGATGTCCATGGAGTTCGCTCCGCGGTTCGAGTATGGACTTACGACTCCTCATCTCGAGGAGGACGGCGGGGACCTTGTGGCTCGAGGAGGACCGGTCACACTCTTACTTTCAGCAACGGTACCGATGGAGTACGAAGCGGGGACTGCGGCTGCGAGCTTCAAGATCGATGCGGGCGAGAGCGCTGACTTTGCGCTCCATTATTCATCGACCTACGGAGAGGGAGCGCCTGCGGATCTCGATGTAGGCAAAGCCATCGACGAAACGATCGAATCGTGGCGCTCGTGGGCGGAGCTGCACACGGCCTATACCGGTGACTATGTGAACGAGGTTCGTCTGAGCTCTCTTGTCTTGCAGGGCTTGACCTTTCAACCCAGTGGCGCCGTGATTGCGGCTGCTACTACCTCACTGCCAGAGGAAGTTGGCGGTGAGCTCAATTGGGATTACCGCTTTGCCTGGTTGCGAGATCTGAGTCTGACCGTTCGCGCGCAGTGGGTTGCTGCATGCCCAGACGAGGCGGACAGATTGTTCCGTTTCATCGCACGAGCTGGCGGCAGCTTCGTGGGGGCGAATGTGCAGATCGTCTACGGGGTAGAAGGGGAGCGCGATCTCACCGAGCGGACTCTGGACCACTTGAGTGGATGGCGCAACAGTAGACCCGTGCACGTCGGTAATGACGCTTGGGACCAGTTGCAGCTGGATGTTCTGGGAGAAGTGCTTGACTCCGCGTATCTGCTGAAGGACGAACTAGGGGATCTCGATGAAGAGATGCAAAGCCTGTTGATCGGCTTGGCAGATCGCGCCGCGGCTAGTTGGCAGCAACCCGACGCGGGGATGTGGGAAGCGCGCGACAAGCAGCGTCAATACCTGTCGTCGAAGGTGATGTGCTGGGTTGCTCTCGACCGCGCCGCGAAACTCGCGGGAGCCCTAGGTCCAAACGCCGATCCAGATCGTTGGTCCTCGGTGAAGCTTGACATCGAAGAGGCGGTTCATGAGCAAGGCTGGAGCCATAAGCTCGGCGCTTACGCGGGTGCTTTTGGATCGGACGAGCTCGACGCTTCAGTGCTCCTCCTCCCGCTTGTTGGATTCATCCCTGCAACGGATGAGCGAATGCGCGCAACTATCGACGTGATTGAAGCCGAGTTGGGAGACGCGATACTGATCCGGCGGTGGCCGGCCGAAGCCAGTGGCTTCATTATCTGTAGCTACTGGCTTGTCGAGTGCCTTGCACTGGCCGGCGAGCTGGGTCGTGCTCGCAAGTGGTTCGAGCAAGCCACTTCATTCGCGAATGACCTCGGACTCTTGGCAGAGGAGGGTGACGTTCATAGCCAAGAGCTCCTTGGGAACTTTCCACAAGCCTTTTCTCATGTTGGCTTGATCAATGCAGCGTGGCGGTTAACGGAAGCAGCAGCGAAGTCAGAGGCGGTAACGAAGGGAGCATCATGACGAAGATCCTTGAAAGCAAGGTAGCGCTCATCACGGGTTCGGATTCTGGCATCGGGCAAGCCAGTGCGATCGAGTTCGCGCGCCAGGGGGCCGATGTCGTCATCAACTATCTCGAAGATCGCGAGGGCGCAGAGAAGACGCTGGCCGAGGTAAGAGATCAGGGACAGCGCGGACTGGTCGTGCAGGCGGACATAAGTGAGGAAGAGCAGGTTGAGAAGCTCTTCTCGCAGGCACTCGATGAGTTCGAGACGCTGGACATCCTGATGAACAATGCGGGGGTCGACGCATCGGGAAAGGAGGTTGCCGATCTTCCCACGGAGACATGGGACCGGGCGCTCAAAGTCAATCTCTATGGCACTTTTTTCTGCTGCCGTAGGTTCATCAACATCAGGAAGGCGGCGGGCGGCGGAGGCAAGATCATCAATGTGAGCTCCGTGCATCAAGACATCCCGAACGCCGGCGGTTCCGACTACGACTGCTCGAAGGGAGCTATCCGAAGCCTCACCAGAACCCTCGCCTTAGAGCTCGCTCCTCATGGCATGAACGTGAACAATCTTTGCCCGGGGATGGTCTTGACGCCCTTCAACCAGCCCGCGATCGATGATCCGAAGCTCCTGGAGGAGCAGGTTCAAAGCATCCCCATGAAGCGTGCCGCTCAGCCGGCCGAGATCGCTCGGCTCGCGTTGTTTCTTGCGTCGAAGGATTCTGATTACGTCACAGGTTCTGATTACGTCATGGACGGTGGTTTGATGCGCAACTTAGGGCAGGGTGCATGACCGACTAAGGTTTCTTCTCGGTGCCGAAGGGCTTGGCACGGCCGATGTAGTCCTTCCATGCCACTGCCAGATGATGGGCGATCCTCAAGGCCGAAGGCATCCTCGACGAAACCGAGCTGACCATCGCAGGGAGGTCGTTCAGCGCTGGCGATGAGGTGATGACGCTGCGCAACGACAGACGTCTCGGCGTCATCAACGGGAGCCGGGGGGGCGGTCGAGGGCATCGATGTGGGGGCCGGACAGCTCGAGGTCCGACTCGACAACGAAAGTCTTGTGACTCTTCCGACCGACTATCTGCAGGCGGGACATGTGACTCACGCTTACGCGATCTCCGGCCACAAGGCGCAGGGGATGACGACCGACCGCGCTCTCGTCCTTGGCGACGAGTCCCTCTACCGAGAGTGGGGCTACGTCGCGATGTCGCGTGGGCGGGAAGAGAACCGGCTTTATGTGGTCATGGGCGACGGCTGTGGGCACGACGAGGTCGGTGGAGCTGTGGATCGTCCCTACGCTGTGGATGAGCTGGTTCGTTCCCTGGAGCGGAGCAGGGCTATGTGAAGTCTCACCACCCGTGTCCCGGATTGGCCTCGGTAGGTTTGTCTCACATCCTCGCCTTCCTGGGCTTCCCTTTGGGTTGAGCCAAAGCTCCGAACTCCTTGGACTTGTCGTGTCGAGCACGATGGGTTCTCAGCAAAGAGCCGTCAAGGGTGATCTGGACCGTGTCGCCGACGAGCCGGACTCCGACGGTTGATCCGATGAAGCGATTGCCGACCCGATAGCCGGTCCCGGCGAAACTGATCGACCCATGCTTATCGACGATCCGCAGAACCTCGGCGCCTTTGGTCGGCTGTGCCGGCTTCCTCGCGTGCCTGGGGACGGCGGTCCATCTTGTCGTCGTCGTCGATCAGGTGACGACGTGCATGGGTCGCGACCACGACGCCGTTGTGGGAGATGTGAAGCAAGCCGTCTGACGATTCGATCGCGACCGCTTCGCCGGAGAGGTGACGTCCGACGTGATAGCGGTGCTTGAGGATGCTGTTGCGCCCGGCTCGATCGACGCGTCGACGGGATTTTCGAGTGCGATCTACACGGAAAGTGCTCTGACCAGGGCTTATGCGCTGGGTCGTCGGGGGGGCTCGCATCCCTTGGATTGATGCGAAGCTGATCGCGGTCCAGCCCTCTGGAAAGGTCCTAGCATCCGTGCTCAACAGAGCTGCTTTGATCCTTCGCTACAAGCAGCCCTTCGTCGATTGGATCAACGCGGTCGATCCCGTCGGCGATTCTCCCGACGTGACACTTGCTGACCTCGATGACGAGCGGACCGTTTACTTGATCGAGGTCGAGGGCACCGAAGAACTTGCACAATGGCTATCACGCCATCATGAAGACATCTTTGAAGCGGAGCTATACGGCTGGTACACGGATCCTTCCCTCTGGCCAAGGGACAGGTCGCTGAAGAAGCTCACCGAATGGTGCTCGTGCGAGCTACATACCGTCGTACTGGATTGGGGCCAGTCGCCGATCAAAGCCGAAGACTTCTGAATTGGTGTGAGGGTCGGCGGGGAACCACTCTCAACCTGCGGGTTTCTAATCCGCAGGTTGAGAGTGCTCATTTTCTGCGCATCGTTGCTCAACATTTCTCGTTATCTCGCGGGTTTTTGTGGTTGGCGCGATCGTGATCGGTTGAGTACAGCGCTCTGACCAGGACTTATAGCGTGGGTCGCCAGGGAATCGAACCCTGAACCTACGGATTAAGAGTCCGTTGCTCTGCCTGATTGAGCTAGCGACCCAGCGGCGCAGTCTACAACGCCCCTTGCGTACCCTCCCGAGGTGGGACTGGAAGGAGAGTGGGGCGACCGACCGGATTTGAACCGGCGACTTCCTGGACCACAACCAGGTGCTCTAACCTGACTGAGCTACGGCCGCCATGTATCGTCAAAGACTAGCAGTCAGGCCCCCGCTGTGTCGCGGAGCTCCCTTACGACGCGGTCTACCTCTTCGAGCGTGTTGTAGTGGCAGAAGCCGATCCGAACGGCACCGCCGGAGCTCTCCAGGTCGAGGCGCTCCATGACGGCGAGGGCGTAGTAGTTCCCGTCCCACGTGAAGATGCCGCGGCGGCCGAGCTCCTCGCCCAGCTCTCGCGGCCTGAATCCCTCGAGGCGGATCGCAAACGTCGGCGTTCGTTCATAAAGACGCTCGACGTCGTCGATGCCGTAAAGCGTTAGTCCGGGGATCGATCCGATGCCGTCGAGGAACCGGCGACTCAGCTCCGCTTCGTGCCCCGCGATGGCTTCGAACGCCACTGCTATCTCAGCGCGTCTGGAGGCGACACCTCCGGCTGCCTGGCCGATTCCGGCGATGTAGTCGACCGCAGCGGTGAAGCCCGCGAGAGCCTCGTGGCTCAACGTGCCGGTCTCCCAGCGGTTCGGCGAGGCATCCGCAGCGGGTCGCACCTTGTACGGCCGTAGCTCGTCGAGCAATCCCTTGCGACCGAACATCATCCCTAGGTGGGGGCCGAAGAACTTGTAGGGCGAGCAGAAGAGGAGATCAACGTCGAGCTCGGCTACGTCGACGAGTCGATGCTGCGCGATGTGAACCGCATCGGCCACGACGAGAGCATCGGTCTTGCGGGCGGCACGGACCACCTCCGCCGCGGCCGTGATACTGCCGACGGCATTCGATGCGAGCGTAAACGCGACCACCCGGGTCCTCGGTGACAGAACCGTTTCTAGGTTCGCAAGATCCAACATGCAGTCCTCCGGCCGGAGGTCGGCCCAGTGGACGCTTGCCCCCGCGTCTTCCGCCGCTGTGAGCCACGGCGAGATGTTCGCGTCGTGATCCAGACGCGTGACCACGAATTCTGCTCCGGGATCCACGTCGCGCGCGATGGC
>Ga0136632_10000200_pt1 | contig 15741 bp, 13 predicted proteins | sample AntDrymUQ6112106_2_FD_104670 | JGI IMG/M metagenome (GOLD analysis project Ga0136632, IMG submission 104670) | Polar desert sand microbial communities from Dry Valleys, Antarctica - metaG UQ611 (21.06) | ecosystem: Environmental > Terrestrial > Soil > Desert | place: Antarctica: Dry Valley...
GAACATTGGCGTTCGACTGATTGATCTGGCTTACCCGGAAGAAGGTAGTCGTTGTACCAGCGAAAGAGTCCCGACTTGTCTCGATTGCGATGGGTGCGGACGCGAAGCCGCTCCGTGAAGAGGGCTCGCCGATGTTCCTAACAGGTCGCCGGAGTCAGTCAACAGAAAGCCCACGCGGGCAGGGTGCCACTCTCACGCTTCTCCAACTCCATTCTCAGCTGAACTCCGCCACAAGTGGAACGTGGTCACTCAACGTCTTAAATCCATCATACAGGGGGGCCGTAAAGCGGCTTAACCTATCATGCCAATCAGAGCTGGCGACCAGATAGTCGAGCTGGTAAGGCTTCTTCCCGGGTGCAAAGAACGTTTGCTGGGGACTTGATGAGCAATTCAACAACCCAGTCATGCCAAGGTCGGTGAAGAACGATCGATTGCCCCCCACTTTCGAGAACGTTTCATCCATAATCGGATCCGCATTCAGATCTCCGCCAACGATGAAGCTTCTGTCCTGCAGAAATAGCACGAGGTCGTGGAACATGAGGTCGAGCGCCCATACGTTCTTCGTCCAGCGCCGCTTTGTGGCTTCGAGGGACTTCTTGTCGAGCTTCGCTGCATTTAACTCGGTCGCCTGGGCATGGATACTCCCAATCAACAACTCTCGACTGTCGACCGTGACAGCCGCCAGCACCACTCGCCCGAAGAAGTATTGCAACCAAGGAAGGCTCTCTTGCTGCACGATTTCCGGAGTCAGTTCATCACGGGTAACGATGGCCGATCCCCAAGGTGAGTGGGGATATGCGGGTACGTAAAAGATGGTGCGGCTTGCACGAGCCCAATCGGGAACACGCCCTTCCTGCACGAAAGCCACATCAGGCTCGTTCGAAAGGAGCGCCTCCCACGCCTCGTCCACATGAGATTTGTAGGACGATGGGGTTGCGTAACCCATGTTCCAAGTGATGACTCTTAGGCTCATCGCTCATCGATGATCCCACACTTGGCCGAGTGGCAGACAGTCTAGCGAGACCGCGGGGCACTCTGGGCACCCCCGCCCAAGCTAGTCTGGCTTCTGGAGGCGGCATCCAGAGCAGCGCCTTGCACTGATTCCTCCTAGTGCAAGATCAGGGGGTATGACAGCGATTGGGTACGCCAGAGTCTCGACCAAGGAGCAGGGCCGATCTGGCCTCGGCTTGGGAGAGCCAGCGCCGGGCGATTCGCCAGGCCGCCAAAGAACGCGGCTGGACGCTCGAGCGATACATGAGGACTCCGGGGTGTCCGGCAAGGCGATAAAGGGGAGCAAGAGCTCTCTCAGAGGCGCTCACAGGGGTCGAGAGCGAAAACGACGGGGTGACCACTTGGATTGAAGCGTGATTTACCAAACCGCTCTGATAGGTCGCCTGCCTCAGCTCTCGGCTAGCAAGCACCTCATCGATCTTGTCAATCTGTTACTCATTACCAACCCCCGGCTTGGCGTAGACACCGGTAAGGTGTTTCCCGCATTCTGTACACAGAGTTTCCGGCGGGTGTTCCAAGTTCACGCGGTTCAACTTGTCGAGCGTCCCCCAATTGCCGCACGAGGGTTTCTTCTGCCCGGGCACCCTCAGGTGATGCAAAAACGTGCCGTAGGCAGTCGTCGGGCCTGCGCCCATCTCAGTGACGAAGGATGGCTCGGCACCGGCCGCTCTGATCGCAGAGTCGGCCACTGATGCCACGTGTTGTTCGCTGACGCCTTGGCCGATTACAGCTAGGGCTTCGCTCATCGCATCATCCGAGATGTGCGAGGCTTTCCGCATCAGCTCCAACTCGGTGGGGCTCTTGATCATCGCAGCCTACCTGTGACGACAGAAGCTTCTGCGAAAGCACACCTAGGCAGTGCTTTCGCCATCCCGAAGTAAGTAGGTGCAGGAAAGAAGTTATAACCGGCGATGCCGATTCGGACGCTGCGACCGGGGGACTCTCGGCTGGCTGTGGCCAGAGAATTGCCTAACTTCGGCGCATGCTCGACGCGTTGAGCGTAGCCCTCACTCTCGGCGCGCGCTAAGTCCCACGCAGCATCAGTAAGGAGAGTAGTCGGACCCTCACGGGGCACAAAGAGGGCAGCTGTTTCCTCCTCGACGCAGTACCACCGGCGAAGTAGCGCAGATCTGCCGGCTGGTAATCTCGGTGAGCACCGTAGAGGACTATGCCGTCAAGTCCTTCATCGTCCAATGCGCCGCGGAGACGAGCCACGCGCCTGGCAAACTCTTGGTCACTTATCGGATAGTCTGGGCTCTCGCTGACCACTTCATTCAGGCCTCTCTCTAGGGTGAATGTCGCCATTGAAGCGGTCACTGAGCCGACATCGACCTGCAGTTGATCGATGTGATTCCACGAGGCGCTGCATCGGAAACAGGTCTGGGCAGTACAACTGGTCGCCGGCCGTGGGGTGCCCTGATCTCCTTTGCTCCACTCGACTTGCTATAAATCCGGATGCCAATCTCACCTGCGCGCATCAAGTAAGTAGCGTTTGCCCTTGTGGCGCCCTTCGACGAGCGCGTTGGCCGCTGATATCGGCCTGCACCTCGCGCCAGAAGTGGCAGGCAGCGAAGTGGCTGCGTTCGACCTCCCCGAGGAGCGGAACCTCGGTCTGGCAGCGGTCCTCCATATAAGGGCAGCGCGTGTGAAACCGACATCCCGGGGGCGGATGCTTAGGACTCGGTATCTCGCCCGGGAGCAGCAGCGCGGGGGCTTCGTTCCGTCGGCGAGGATCTGGGTCCGAAACGGCAGCAAGAAGTGCGCGGGAGTAGGGATGAGCGGCCTCGTCGAAGACGCGGTCTGTCGGACCTAATTCGACGAACTGGCCAAGATACATGACGGCCACGCGATCAGCAAGGTAACTGACGACACTAAGGGTATGTGAGATTACGAGGTAGGTAAGTCCCAGCCGCTTACTGAGGTCCTTCATAAGATTGAGCACGGCAGCCGCGGCCGAGACGTCGAGTCCCGAAGTGGGTTCGTCAAATACAAGGAAGTCAGGTTGGAGCGCAAGCGCGCGCGCAATGCCTATGCGACGCGCCTGTCCTCCGGAGAGTTCATGCGGGTACTTGGTCGCAAGCTCGGGTGACAGCTCTACCATTTCGAGCAGCTCTGCGACGCTGAACTGCTTTGCGATAGGAATATCGTTGATTTTATAGGGCTCGACCAACAAGTAGGAGATACGCAGCCGTGGCGAGAGACTTGAATATGGATCTTGAAAAACCATCTGGGCGTTGCCGCGAAACTTGCGAACCTCTGAACGGGTCATTTGACCGATGTCACGCCCTTCGTACATGATGGTACCGTCCGTTGGGCGCACGAGGTGAAGAATGGTCTTGCCGAGGGTGGTCTTGCCGGAGCCGGATTCACCTACCAAGCCGAGGACTTCGCCTCGAGCGATATCGAGGTTGACTCCATCCACCGCGCGGACTTCGCCGAAGGACGTTCGCAGGTTACGGAGAGAAATGAGGGTTCCCCTGTCCGCTATCAACCGTTCTCCAGCTGTTGTATTCCTGCTCCCTGATAACCAGAAGCCGGATCGTACATATTGCACCTCACATGCCGGCCGTCAACCTCAAGATAGCGCGGCTCCTTTCCTCGATTGACCTCCTGAACGAAGGAACAGCGAGGAGCGAACTTGCATCCAGACGGAAGTGCTGAAAGGCTCGGAACTCGTCCCGGAATTGTGGCGAGCCGCTCGCCACGGCGCTCCCGCGAGGGCACAGTTTCGAGGAGCGCCTTGGTATAGGGATGGAGCGGCCTTTCGAAGAGCGACTCGACGTCACCGTCCTCGACCGCCCTGCCAGCGTACATAACAACGACTCTGTCACAAAGCTGCGCCACAACCCCGAGGTCATGTGAGATGAATAGAATCGCAGTCCCTTTGTCTGCACGAAGGCGTCTCAAGAGTTCGAGGACCTGGGCTTCGAGCGTGACATCGAGCGCCGACGTGGGTTCGTCTGCGATGAGCAATTGGGGTTCGAGGATGAGGGTCATTGCGATCATAATTCGCTGACGCATGCCCCCCGAGAACTGATGCGGGTAGTCATTGATGCGCTCGACGGCGTCCGGAATCCCAACGTTAGTCAGCATTTTCACGGCCCGATCGCGCAGCAGCGCCCGGTCTCTGTGCCCCTGACGGTGCGCAGCCTGTACATCGATGAGCTGAGTCCCCACAGTGAACGTTGGGTTGAGAGACGTGAGCGGGTCTTGGAAGATCATGGCCATCTCTCGCCCGCGCATCTGGCGAATCTGCTCCGGAGTAAGTGAGCTCAGATCGCGACCTTGGAAGCGGATGGACCCGCTCGTTATCTCGCCATTCGGGGGGAGAAGGCGCATCAACGCGGCGGAGAGTGTTGATTTGCCGCAGCCCGACTCGCCGACAACGCCGACTATCTGACCGGGTCGCACATCGAAACTGACGTCGTGAAGAGCTCTTAGGCGTAGCTCCCTAGTTCGATATACGACGTCGAGGCCTTGGACAACCAACAGCGACTCGCATTCCTTCTGATCAGGGTGTGGTAAAGGTATCTTGCTGGACGCATCTGGAGCCCGGCCGCTGCGCTTCATGGCCGCTGCCATCGCCGCCACTCGGACACCCTGGGATCGACGATGTCACGTAGCATCTCACCGAGCAGTGTGAAGCCTAGTGTTGTTGTCATGAGGGCAAGGCCGGTCCAGAGCACCGGCCACGGCGTGTCCCGGACGCGCTCGAAACCGTCAGCGAGAATGACCCCCCACGAAGGAGTAGGGGGCTGAACGCCGAGTCCCAGAAAGGAAAGGCCGGCCTCTACCGCGATGGCGCTTGGTATGTCCATGGCGACAAGGATTAGAAGCGGTGCGAGGATGTTCGGCATAATGTGGATGGTCGCTATGCGCCAGTCCCTCGCTCCGAGAGACCGCTCTGCTTCGACATAGGGCTTGCCCTTCTCGGCCAGGACAAGTGCGCGAGCGACACGTGCGTAGGCGGGCACAAATGAGACGACGATCACAAGCATCACATTGCGCAGCGAGGGTCCTAGGACCGCGAGCAGCGCCAGCGCGAGGATAACAGCCGGAAAAGAGAGCATCGTGTCGATCAGTACCAAAAGCACGTAGTCGACTCGGCCGCCGAGATACCCTCCCACCATACCGAGTACCAGCCCCACCAGGAGCGCACCGAGCACGGCTGGGATGGCCACGCCGAGGGCTACACGGCTACCAATGATGATGCGCGACAATAAGTCCCGCCCGAGATCATCTGTGCCAAGTGGGTGATTGGAGGAGGGGCCCTCGAGCCGGCGGGCTATATCCTGTGTCGCATCGTCGTAGGGCGCGAGCAGCGGAGCACTGATCGCGATGGCGAGCAGGACCACGACGATGAGGAGGCCGAAGAAACCGGTTGGATGAGTGGCCATGTCTCGAAACAAGCGGCGCCCTGCAAAATGGCCGATTCGTCGCCCCCCACCCTGAACGACCACGCCCATCTGCTAGGACCCCTCTGCCTCGAAGCGAATGCGAGGGTCGAGCAGACGATAGGACAGGTCTGCCACTAGGTTTGCGGCGACCACGATGACAACCACTACGAGGATCCCTCCCCGCACGATCGGGTAGTTACGCGTCGAGATCGAGTCCACGATTAGCGCGCCAAGCCCCGGCCGACTAAAGATAATCTCTACGAACACTGCGTTCGCGATGAGGGTTCCGAGGCCCACTCCTAGTACAGCGATCGTCGGAATGATCGCATTCTTGAGCGCGTACTTGTAGAAGATCTGCCTTCGAGGTAATCCGAAGGCAAAGGCAGTGCGACTGTAGTTTGCTCCGAGGATCTCAAGCATACTAGTGCGGACGAGGCGCGCAATGTAACCCATCCAAGTGATTGCAAGCGCCGTCGAAGGCAGGACTAGGTGCTTGAGATAGTCTAGCGGGTTACCAAGCTCCCCCGCACCGATCGCCGGGAGTAAGGAAAGTTCAACGGCGAAAAGCAGGAGCAGGAATACCCCGGCGACGAATGGAGGCACCGTGATCAGGGAAACAGACAGAATCGCGGTAAGCCGGTCAATCCAGCTGTTCGGACGTGTTGCGGCATAAACACCGAGTGGAACGCCGAACAGAGTGGCGAGCCCCAAACCTGAAACGGCGAGCAGTACCGTGTGAGGAAACGCTTGCTGTATCAGGCTCGTGACGGGAAGCTGGCTGACGAAGTCACGACCGAGATCTCCGGTAGCGGCACCGCGCACAAAACTCCACACCTGGACGAGCACAGGCTCATCGAGTTGCATCTCCGCGCGGACGACGCGGGAGAGTGATTCGCTGGCCCGGGGACCGAGAATGATCTTCACCGGATCGCCAGGAACGAGGTGGACTAGGAGACCGAGCAAAAACATGGTCAGCACTATGACCACGCCCGCCAGACCCAGCCGCTTGAGGATGTATTTGCCCATTGCCGTCCGGCCCGACTTGTGCAGCCTTGTAATAGCTCCGGCACGCGGGCTCAAAGTGATGACTCTCCGCTCTCCGGCTCCTGCCCTGACCAACGGTGCCCTTGATCCAGGCGGCGGAGAGCCTCGTTGCCTGCTTCTCGGAACGGAGTCGCCTCGAACGAAGCGTAGCGTTCATCGTTCAGAAACCGATGAAAGTGATCATCCAGAGCAACGTGGGTCCTGGCCGTGTCACCGGCCCGGAATGCTTCGAGGACGGGCCTGTGAGCCGGGACGTCCCAAAGTTCTGGGGTGTCGGCGGGAGGAATTGAGCTCAGCAACACGATTTCATGCATAGGTGCAAGGAGGATTTCGAGGGCTGGAGAGTGGATGGCGTGGAGGATCGCCAGGTGGAAGGCGAGATGCTCGCTGTGTGCTCGTGACCAATCGCTGCCCTCTACCGCCTCCGCGAAGGCAAGGAGGTGGCTCTCCATATAGTCCCAGTCCGGAGGCGTGCCCCGTTCGAGTGCAAGAGGGCTCAAGTGAATCTCGATGGCGGCGCGAGCCTCGGTCACGTCTCTCATGGTGAGACCCGACCGAGCGAGCAAGAGAACAAGCGCGTGGCCGAAGGCTTGATCGCTCGGATCCGTAACAAAGATCCCTTGACCGGCTCCAACCCGTACTAACCCTCGCGCACCTAGGGTACGTAAAGCATCCCGAATGACGCTGCGGCTGACGCCGAAGAGTTCGCAGAGCCTTGCCTCGGTCGGCAGCCGCTCTCCTGCCTCTGGCTGGCCCCCGAGGATGCGGCGCTGAAGCTCGCCCGCCACCCGATCACTCAACCGCCCGCCACCCAGCCGGGGGTAGCCGGCGGCCTGAGCTTTGGAAGATACTGGGCGACTCACTCCTGGCCCTCGTGGTCCACAGCTATATATTACGTATGATGGGTACCGTTAGCTAGGGCAACCCGGAGAAATGGATCGAGTGCCATATGGGGCGACGTAAGGACGACGGGAAGATAACTGGTCTTTCCGTCTGGGACGGGTCTCCGGCTTCGGCCCCGCCCGTCCGCTGGAGCGAGATAGCATCGCCTGTGGTTCCGAGGCAAACGATCGTCGCAGTAGAGGTAGAGTCCGCTGCCTCTACGGAAACCGGCGTTGCTGCCCTCACTCATTACGCTGAGCCCGAGGGACCTACCTGGGCGGCGCCGGAGCTGGAGAACTTGCTGTCCGGCTGGCTCGAGTTTCCCATCCGATCGCTCCCACACCACCCCTCGACCCACAACGCCTACGAGCCGTGGACTAACCCCATCGGCGCTACGGTCGCGCTTGCCGCCCTCGATGCGCTGGGGCGAGCGACGCAACTGCCCGCCGCCACCTTTCTTGGGGGCGTATGCCGCTCGAAGATACCGGCGTACGCCAGCCTCCCCAGCTTTCCGGATGCTCAAGCCGCCGTAGCCTGCGCAGCATCCGCACTCGATGCTGGCTTTAGAACCGTGAAGTTCCACGGCTCTGGAATGCTTGACATTGACCTAGAGACGGTATCCAAGGCGCGTGGCGAGTTGGGACCTTCCACTCAACTCATTTGGGATGGGAGCCGCGCGTACGAGCTCCACTCTGCCGAGGTGATCGGCCATGCCCTTGCTGAAGAGGGGTTTCTCTGGTTAGAGGCGGCACTCGACGACTCGGTCGCCGCTCTCTATCGGCTGGCTCGAAGACTCAAGATTTCCCTTGTCCCCGATGGGATGGCACAACGGTCGGCGGGCGACTGGGCGCGAGATCTGAGAGATGGCATATGGGGCGCCCTTCGCCTTGACGTCACCCGGGTCGAAAGCCTTCCCGCAGGACTGCGTGTCGTGCGGCTGGCGGAGAGCTGGGGAGTTCCATGCGAAATTCAGAGCTTTGGCTTCCCCTTGAGCCAGTACGCGAACCTTCAACTGATGCTTGCTACACCTGCATGCCGATTCTTCGAGGCCCCGTTCCCGCAGACGGACTTTCACGACGGCCTAGTGACCGCCCCCTCCATCGTGGACGGCTTCGTAACGATCCCGGATTCCCCTGGGCTCGGGCACGGTATCGAAACTGAACGATTTTCTGAAGCCTGCAAGCTTCTGGCTCGGCTCGACTGACGACGGATCGAGCGTCGAACTCCCCGGTACAGGAGGAACGCGGATGGAAGAGAAGCAGCAATCATTGACGTGGTCCTATTCCAACCCGCGCGAGTACTTGAAACATCTGCGGTATGGCCTTCAGGACGCCCCTCCTCTGATCATCACCGTCGCGATAACGGGAGGAGCACAGGGCCGGGAGGGAAACCCTCATCTGCCCGAAACCCCAGAACAGCAAGCAAGATCAACCTACGAGGCGTGGAACGCAGGGGCCAGCATTGTGCATGTTCATGCCCGCCGACCCGAGAACCTAAGCATGGCATCCCATGAGACCGCTCGCTACGAAGAAATCAACTCGCTCATTCGACACCGATGCCCGGACATCGTCATCAACAATTCAATGGCCGGCGACCTCCAGGACACTCCCGATGGACACTGCAGATTCGAACGCGGAAGCCTCTACGCAAATCCCGAGATGTCTTCTCTTGACTGTGGTCCTGTCGCCTATCGTTTCAAGCTCGGTGAACGACAGCCGCCCCTGTCGGGGCGGAGTTCGGACACGATTATTGACGATGTGTTCGTCACTACTTATGGAGAGCTGGAGGAACTATCGGACGAGATGGCAAGACTGAAAGTGAAGCCCGAGTTCGAACTCTTCAATTCGGGACAGTTCTCCATCCTCGACGAAATTTTACCTCGACCCAGCGTGAAAGCTCCGTACTGGATTCAATTCGTCCTCGGCGCGCAGAGCGGCAATTATCCGACTCCCATGGATCTCTTGCATCTGGTTGAGCGACTTCCCGCCGACTCGCTGTTCAGCGTCATCGGCATCGGACCGTACCAGGTCCCGCTCCACGCGATGGCGATCATCCTTGGAGGACACGTCCGCGTCGGCATGGAGGACAACCTCTACTTCTCCAGAGGAGACAAGGCATCCAGCAATGCTCAATTCGTGGAGCGCGTCGTAAAGCTGTCAGAGACACTTGGTAGGCCAGTCGCCACTCCGGAGATCGCTCGGCGAATGCTAGGGCTCGACGAGCAGCCCAGCGAGTACCAGGATCCTGGAGATGTGGCGCTGGGCTCTTCGCCAGAGGAGAGCTCGCCCAGCTTCGGGAGAAGCGGGTGAGCCAGGAACTCGCCGGGCGCGTGGCGATCGTGACCGGAGCCTCCGGGGGCCTCGGTACGGCGATCTGCGATGTATTCGCCAGGGAGGGAGCGACCGTTCTGCCAGTCGACCTCCAGGGAGATGACTGTTTTTATGCCGATGTCGGGACGGCGGAGGGCAATCTCTCGATGGTCCGGGAAGCTCTCGACCGTTACGGCTCACTTGACACGCTGGTGCTCAATGCCGGGATCCAGTCGATCGCTCCGATCCATCAGTTTCCCGAGGCTGAATGGGATCGCCTCTTCGATGTCCTTGTAAAAGGCCCCTCTCTTGCCATGAAAGCGGGGTGGTCGCACCTCGTCCGGAGGCCCGGCGGGAGGATCATCGTCACGGCTTCCAGCTTGTCTCTCGTAGCGGAAGAGTTTAAAGCGGCATACGTAGCCGCCAAGCATGCCGTCGTGGGTCTTGTCAAGGTGGCGGCTCTCGAGGGGGGACCACACGGGCTCTGCGCCAATGCCGTGGCGCCCGGCCTCATGTGGACGCCACTCATGGAGCGTCAGCTCGAAGACCAGATGCGGCTGAGGGGATTGACGAGGAAACAACTCGTCGAGAGGATCGAGCGCTTTCAGCCCGTTCGGGCAGTCAAACCAATCGAGGTCGCCGAGGTCATTGCCTTTCTTGCCAGCGAGAGAGCTTCTGGTTTGTCAGGAACCTGCATCCCGGTCGACCTGGGACTCCTAGCAACCTGAATCCGCAGCCTCCTCGTACGAGCCCTTGCATTTCCCGGAAAGGAGTGATCTCATACATCATACCTTTGCTGCCGCACTTGGAGGGGGAGATGAGGTTGGACGCTTGGCAGAGCGACAAGATGGATCGAAGAGACTTCCTCGTACGGGCCGGCGCCCTCGGGCTAGCTCTCCCCGCGGCGGCGGCCATGACCGCGTGTGGTGGTAGTGAGGATGCGTCGCCTCCGCCCCCGACGAGTCTGAAGATCCGGCTCACGGCCGACATCACGAGCCTGGATCCAGCGTTCTTTGGCAATACGTCCGTCGACGAACCGGTAATGGCAAGCCTGTTTGAAGGCCTCGTGACCTTTCGCCCGAGCGCTAGCGGATTCGAGGTCGTGAACCAGCTCGCGGAGGCGTTCGAGCCCTCGCCCGACGGACTAGCGTACGAGTTCAAGCTGAGGCGGGGTGTCGAGTTTCACGGAGGCTATGGAGAGGTGACCGCGGAGGACGTTCAGTTCTCCTATGAACGACTTGCAGGGCTGACCGAGCCGAAGGTCAAGTCACCCTATGGGGGTGACTGGGCGGCACTAAAGGAGGTACGAGTCCAGGACAAGTACTCCGGCACAATCGTGCTTAAGGAGCCCTTCGCGGCTCTGCTGCGATCCACTCTCCCGGTCACATCGGGTTACGTGGTATCCAAGAAGGCCGTGGAGGAGCGCGGCGATAAGTTTGGTCTAAAGCCAATCGGAACGGGGCCTTACGAGTTCGTCAAGCGGACGCCCAATGAGAAAATCGAACTCAAGCGCTTCAAGAATTACGGAACCGACTACGTTCAACCGCAGTGGCGAGACATCACGTTTTTCCCCATCCCTCAGGACAATGCAGCTGATATCGCGCTTGAGACAGGTGAAGTCGATTTTTCGCAGATTTCCCTAGTGTCGGTTGAGCGCTTTGCTAAGGGCGGCGACTTTGGAACTGTTAGCCGGAAGTCTCTCGCGTACGACTGGATAGGAATGAATCTTCTGAGCCCGAAGCTCAAGGACGTCAACGTACGGCAGGCGATACGCTATGCGATCGACGTACCAGCAATGATCGCAGCCGCGTTCGAGGGCAACTACGAGCAGGCGTCAACAATTATCCCGCCTGAGATGGGTCTTGGCTACTGGAAGGATGCCCCTATTTATGAGCGTGATGTTGAGAAGGCGAAGGGCTTCCTTCAGGAGGCCGGTGCCGAAGCACTCGATCTCTCGTTCACCTTTACCGAGGAACCTGGGACGAACGCTGTCGCAGAGATTGCCCAGGCAAATCTGGCCGAGATCGGAATCAATCTCGAACTAAAGAAGCTAGAGGCCGGTGCCTTTTACGAGCTCGGCGAACAGCTTGGCGAGCGGGAGCTGTTCTACGTCAGTTACGAGACTCAACCAGATCCTTCTTGGTCAATGGTGTGGTTCACCTGCGACCAGTTCGACGAGTGGAATTGGATGTACTGGTGTAACGAGACATTCGACAAGCTGCAGTCGACGGCCCTAAAAGAGAGCGACGAATCACGGCGCAACAACGCGTACATCGAGATGCAGAAGCTGTGGGACGAGGCGGTGCACACAGTTTGGGTCGCCTGGCCAACAAAATACTTCGCCTTCAAGAAGGGCCTGCGGCCCGCGCTGACAGCCCACGGCCGCGTCCTGCCACAGGCTTTTCGGTCGACTTAACGGCTGGCGAAGGGGACACAGAAGCAGTCTGGGAAAAGGCGCATGAGCTTCCTCAACTCTAGTTCTCTTATGCGTGAACGACGTTCAAAGATGCGCCGTGGCGAGCTCGCAGCCAACTGAGGTAGCCGACGTCGCAGTCGTTGGAGCGGGGCTCGCAGGGTTGGTTGCTGCTCGCCAGATAACCAAGGCCGGTCGCACTGCGGTCGTCCTCGAAGCGCGCGATCGCGTGGGTGGCCGCGTGCTGAACGTTGACATCGGCGCTGGCAAGGTCGTCGAAATGGGTGGTCACTGGGTAGGGCCGACGCAGAATCGAGTTGCCGAGCTAGCGACCACGCTCGGTGTCGACACGTTCCCTACGCACACCGAAGGGGAGAACCTGATAATCCTAGGCCGCCGTCGAATACGTTACCGTGGAGAGTTCCCGCCTCTATCGCGTGTCGTCAAAGCCGACGTGGGGCGGGCTCAGGCCCGGCTCGGCCGGTTGGCACAGCGAGTCCCCCTAGAACATCCTTGGGATACACCTGGCGCCGACCGCCTGGACTCGATGTCCTTTGCAACCTGGCTGAATCGCAACGTCATCACACCTTCAGGCCGCCACATTATTGGCAAACATATCGAAGGTGTTCTTGCCGCACCTGCGTCGGAGGTTTCCTTGCTGGGCGCTCTGTTTGCCGTAGGGTCCGCAACGGATCTCGAGACGATGGTTGCCGTTCGAGGAGGAGCTCAACAGGATCGATTCGTCGGGGGATCGCAGCGTTTGGCCATCCTTCTCGCCAACGAACTTGATGATCGAGTAATAATGGACGCGCCCGTCCGGCGCGTCGCGCAATCCAGGGTCGGTGTGCGGGTTGAGTGCGAACGCTTCATAGTCGGCGCCCGGCGCGTTATTGTCGCCTTACCGCCGGTTCTCGCCTCTCGCATTACGTATGATCCTCCATTACCGAGTCAACGAGACGGACTAATGCAGCACATGCCGCAAGGATCTGTAATCAAGGTCAATGTGGTGTATGACGAGGCTTTCTGGCGCGCGGAAGGACTCTCGGGCCAGGCATTCAACCCACAGCTTCCTGTCGCATGGGCACTCGATAACTCACCACCGGACGGCTCGCCGGGCGTGCTTGTTGCATTCTTTGAGGCCCGCAGCGCTCGGCGCTTCTCGGGGGAGGATGAGACGCTACGTCGTCGGGTTGCCTTGGAATGTCTCCGGAGCTACTTCGGAACTCGGGCGGCAACTCCGCAGGAGTATTTTGAGATGGACTGGTCAGCCGAGCAGTGGACTCGCGGTTGCTACTTCGGGCAGATGACACCTGGTGCCTGGACGCAGTTCGGGTCGGCGCTCCGAGCCCCGTGCGGACGAATCCACTGGGCCGGAGCGGAGACTGCTGTGCGATGGAATGGATACATGGACGGCGCCGTGGAATCAGGGGAGCGAGCCGCGTCCGAAGCACTTGCGGATCTCAATGACTGACACGACGCCGTCTGGGCCGACGTATTCCCGTGTCACGGCCGGCTCGCCGGTGTGAATCCCCAAGCGGACCTCTAGCTCGACGCCTGGCCCGAAGTCGTGGGTCTGCCACGCCAAACCGGTGCTGGCCGCCGTTCTGGTCGACGGGGTGCTCTACTCCACGACCAACCGGGCAGTCCGAGAAGGTCAGGAAAACTCGCGGCAAACCACTCTTCGCGATCACTGCCTCGACCAAAGGGATCGACATCATCGAAGGAACGTGCCCCCGGCAGGATTCGACCTGCGCCCCACGCTCCGGAGGCGTGTGCTCTATCCCCCGAGCTACGAGGGCTCAAGTCGCATGACTGTACGTCAGGGCCCAGGACGCGTGAGACGCGATTTTCCGGAGCTCTTGGTGGCGCGGAAGCGCTTACTGTGGTCGAGGATGACCTTGCGGAGCCGCACGGTCTTGGGGGTCACCTCGACGCACTCGTCCTCGCGGATGAACTCGAGGGCTTGTTCGAGGGACAGCTCCCGGTGTGGGATGAGCCTGACGAGCTCGTCAGCGGACGAGGAACGCATGTTGGTGAGCTTCTTCTCTTTGGTCGGGTTCACGTCCATGTCCTCGGAGCGAGCGTTCTCGCCGACGATCATTCCTTCGTACACCTCGATGCCGGGCGGTAGGAACATCGTGCCGCGCTCGGAGAGATTGGCGAGAGCGAAAGAAGTAGTGGGACCGCGCCTGTCTGCGACCAGGCTCCCCGTGGGGCGCGTTCGAAGGTCACCATGCCACGGCTCGTAGCGATCGAACACGTGGTGGAGCAGTCCCGTGCCACGCGTTTCGGTCATGAACTGTGTTCGGAAGCCGATCAATCCGCGAGCAGGGACGAGATATTCCATCCGGATCCAACCGGTGCCGTGATTGACAAGGTTCTCCATGCGGCCTTTGCGCAACGCGAGAAGCTGGGTGATGACACCCATGAAGTCTTCTGGCGCGTCGATGGTCAGGCGCTCGATGGGCTCACACAGCTTCCCGTCGACCTCCTTCGTCACCACCTGCGGTTTGCCAACCGTGAGCTCGAAGTTCTCTCGTCGCATGAGCTCGACCAGGATCGCGAGTTGCAACTCGCCGCGGCCTTGAACCTCCCAGGCATCGGGGCGCTCGGTATCGAGCACGCGGATAGAAACATTGCCGACCAGCTCTTGATCGAGGCGATTCTTCACCTGGCGAGCGGTGACCTTGCCGCCTTCGAGGCCCGCTAGCGGCGAGGTATTGATTCCGATCGTCATCGACAAGCTGGGATCATCGAAGTGGCTGACGGGTAGCGGTCGAGGATCCTTCGCGTCCGACAGAGTCTCGCCGATCGTGACTTCGGGCAAGCCAGCGATGGCGAAAATCTCGCCGGGCCCGGCGCTATCCGCGTCTACGCGCTCAAGAGCCTCTGACACGTAAAGCTCGGTGATCTTGACCTGTTCGATTGTGTCATCGGCTCGGCACCACGAAACCAGGTCGCCTTTGCGGATAGTGCCATGATACATCCTGCAGAGAGCGAGCCGTCCGACGTAGGGAGAAGCATCGAGGTTGGTCACCAAGGCCTGCATGGGGTGCGAATCCTCAAAGCTCGGAGGCTTGATGGTCTCAAGAAGCAGCTCGAACAACGGTTTGAGGTCACTTCCTTCGACCTCAGGATCCATCGATGCCCAGCCGGCTTTGGCATTGCAATAGACGATGGGAAACTCGATGTGATGCTCCTGCGCATCGAGGTCGAGGAACAACTCGTAAACCTCGTCAACGACCTCGGAGATGCGAGCGTCGGGTCTGTCCACCTTGTTGACGACCAAGATGACGGGCAGGTGAGCTTCGAGCGCCTTGCGGAGGACGAAACGCGTCTGCGGCAGGGGGCCCTCGCTGGCATCCACCAGCAGGACCACGCCGTCCACCATCGTGAGACCACGTTCGACCTCGCCACCGAAATCCGCGTGGCCGGGCGTGTCGATGATGTTGATCTTGACGTCCCCGTAGCGCACCGCGGTGTTCTTTGCGAGGATCGTGATGCCCTTCTCGCGTTCCAAGTCCATAGAGTCCATGACTCGCTCGTTGACATCCTGGTTCGTACGGAAGGCCCCCGACTGCCACAGCATGGCGTCGACCAAGGTCGTCTTCCCATGATCCACGTGGGCGACGATGGCTACATTGCGAAGATCTTCCCGTACCGGCATAGCTCCACTATGCCAGCC
>Ga0136632_10000201_pt1 | contig 15688 bp, 23 predicted proteins | sample AntDrymUQ6112106_2_FD_104670 | JGI IMG/M metagenome (GOLD analysis project Ga0136632, IMG submission 104670) | Polar desert sand microbial communities from Dry Valleys, Antarctica - metaG UQ611 (21.06) | ecosystem: Environmental > Terrestrial > Soil > Desert | place: Antarctica: Dry Valley...
CGACTCCGTGGCCGAGCTCATCGCAGAACGACACCAACGACGACAGAACGCGCGTGAATCCGCCTATCGGAAACAGAACGCGGCTCTATTAAACCCATCGGCGGAGTGACAAAGTAGAATTAAGGAAAAGACACCGTGGTATTCTGCGACTTCCTCACGTACCCCGCCGTTATCGCGCCGCATCGACTCCTCGTTCAAGCCCTCGTCGAACAGTTGCGCGTGAGCCTTCAGGCCATTGAGCGCTTCGGTGCCGAGACCACTATGCTCGCGCAGACCCTCCCCGACGATTCGCTATTCCGTGCCTTGCCGGGCATCGCACCTCGGCTGCTCGCCGCCTTCGGGGAACAACGGGAGCGCTACCAGAGCGCCGCGGAGCTCCAAAAGTACACCGGCATCGCACCCGTCACCGAACGCAGCGGCAAGAAACAGTGGGTGCATTGGCGATTACAGTGCCCCAAGTTCCCACGCCAAACGTTCGTCGAATGGGCCGGCGAGGCCATTCCTCGCTCGTTCTGGGCCGCTGCCTACTATCGGCAGCAGCGTGACCGGGGAGGTTCCCACCAAGCGGCCTTACGCGCCCTGGCCTTCAAGTGGATTCGAATCCTCTATCGCTGCTGGCAGGACCGCACGCCCTACGACGAATCGCCCTACCTCAATGCGCTCAAACGCTGCGGCTCACCACTACTCAGCTCGATGGCCGCGACGCCTTAGCATGCTTGACAGTCCCCCTCAGGGCGTGAGTTGGGCGCGCCTCATCGCGAAGGTCTTTCATGCCGACTCGCTCGCGTGTCGCAAGTGCGGGGGGAGGCTCAAGATCGTTGCCTACCTCCACGACCAGCCATCAGGCAGATCCTCGATCACCTCGGCCTCAGCCCGCCCGAGGACCCCAAGCCGCCACCGGCCGTGCACGAGGTCGTGCGCGTGCCGGTCGATGAGGAGGGTCGGGAGATGGAGGGTCCCTGAGGACCGCCAATGACCCGCTGTTTGACCGCCTCTCTCGAGGGGGCGTAGTCTGCCTCCGCATGGTGACCAGTGGTGGGAGACGCTTCGCGCGGCTTGCCGCTCACGCGCGCTGTTGAGTGGGATGTTGAGGGTCCGAGCCCTCCTCATCACCCTCCGCGATGCCCCGATGGCGGCGCCTCCGTCAGGGCTGCGTAAGGAAGTGCCTACTGTTTACTGTTCAACCAGCCCCAGTTGGACCCGTTTCCGAATGCCCATATACTCCCGCACCGGGGACTCGCATGGTGACGCGGATTCGACAGCAGCTTCGACTGTGGCCGTTCACACAGGCCAGCCCCACGGTCACCTGGCCCGCCGGCAAGCGGTTCGCGTTCACGATCTTCGACGACACCGATCTGGCCACTCCTGACAACGTCATCGAAGTCTATGCCCTGCTGGCGGACCTCGGATTCCGCACGACCAAGTCGGTCTGGCCCATCACCGCGCCGGGGGAACCGCCGATCGGCGGCTCGACCTGCGAAGATTCCATGTACCTCGCCTGGCTCAGGCGTCTGCAGTCGCAGGGCTTCGAGATTGGCTACCACCTGGCCTCGCACCACACCTCCGCGCGCGCCGACACCGAACGAGGGCTGGCGCGGTTTCGTGAGCTCTTCGGGCATGACCCGATCTCGATGGCTAACCATGCGGGCTGCGACGAGGGGATCTACTGGGGCGATGCCCGGCTCGAAGGCGCGAGTCGCCTGCTCTATGACGTCCTGACCCGCAACAAGCGGCGCAACATGTTCCGCGGTCACGTCGAGGGCGATCCGCTGTTCTGGGGCGACCTGTGTCGCGAACGCATCCGCTACGTCCGCAACTTCGTGTTCCGCGACATCAACACGCTGAAGTCGTGCCCGCTCATGCCGTACCACGACCCCACGAAGCCGTTCGTGAACCAGTGGTACGCGTCGTCGGAGGGCGCCGAGCGTGTGGCCTTCACCAAGTGCATCAGCGAGGCGGCCCAGGATCGCTTGGAAGAAGAGGGCGGCGCCTGCATCATGACACGCACCTGGCGTGCGGCTTCTTCGAGAATGGCGGGGTGGAGCCCGGGTTTCGCCGCCTGATGGAGCGGCTGGCGAACAAGGGCGGCTGGTTCGTGCCCACGTCCACGCTGCTCGATCACCTGCAGCAGCGAAATGGCGGCCATGTGCTGTCACCGGCCGAGCGCGCCGCCATGGAGAGGCGCTGGCTGTTCGAGAAGACCTTCTTCATCGGATCGAGCTAAGACGATGGCGATCGTGATGACTGCCCACCGTGAGGAGCTGACGCCAGCGGTCCGCGAGCTGAACCAGCGCCTGGCCGCCCGCGGTGGGGCGTACCATTTTCCGGTGTCGCCCGTGCCGCGCTGGCTGCCGCCGCTGCCGGGCCGTTCGATCTACCAGGAGTACTTCCTCGCCGTGGAGGGTGATGCCGTGCGCGGCGGGTACATCCTCAAGCACCAGCCTTTCGTCCTGAAGGACGAGCGCGTGTCGATCGGGGCCTATCAGCTGCCGCTGTCGGAGGGCACCATCGACAAGCGCTACTCGTCGGTCGGTGTCCAGGCCATGCTCGACTGCCTGCGCCGTCAGCCTCTGGCGTTCTCGCTGGGGATCGGCTCGCATGACGAGCCGCTGACGAAGGTCCTCAAGGCCGCGGGCTGGACCACCCTGACCTTGCCCTTCTACCTGCGCATCGCCCGGCCCTATCGCTTCCTGCGCGGGATCCGCTATCTCCGGCGAACCCGGGCGCGGCGGATCGTGTTCGACTGCGCGGCGCTCACCGGGGATGGGGCCGCTCGCCATCCATGCCTATCAACGGCTGAAGACGCGGCGGCGCCTGCTGCCCCGCTATGAGGTCGTGCCCCGCTTCGAGTCCTGGGCCGACGAGGTCTGGGAGCGCCGGCAGGGCTACTCGCTAACCGCGGTGCGCGATCGCGAGAGCCTCGACATCCTGTACCCGGCCAGCGACCCGCGCTTCCTCCACCTGCGGGTGACCGAGGGCAAGGCCACGGTGGGCTGGGCGGTCTGCCTGAGCACCCAGATGTCGGGCAACGCGTACTTCGGCGAGCTGCGTGTCGGCAGCCTGGTGGACTGCTTCGCCGCACCGGCCGACGCCGGGCAGGTGGTGCGCGCCGCGACCCACCATCTGATCTCGACCGGCGCCGATCTCATCGTCACCAACCAGGCCCATGCCGCCTGGTGCCGCGCGCTCGCGGACGCCGGCTACACGGCGGGGCCGTCCAACTTCCTGCTCGCGCTGTCGCGGAAGCTGACGCAAAGGCTGCAGCCGCTGGCCCAGCATCAGGAGGGCTTTCACATCACCCGCGGCGACGGCGACGGACCCATCCACCTGTGATGAGCGACCGGAGCCACGCCGAATATCTGCGCGCCGCTCGCGACCTCGAGCGCTCGGGTGAGCCGTCCGCGAGCCGCCTGGCGATCCTGTCGTCGTTCACGGCCGAGCTCTTGCGCCCCGCGCTGGTCGTCGAGAGCAGCGACATCGGCCATCGCATCCAGCCCTGGTTCGCGCCCTTCGGTCAGCTCGAGCAGGCCATGCTGGAGCCCGAGTCGGAGCTGTGGCGGCAGCGCCCCGACGTCATCTGGCTGGCGCTCCGGCTCGAAGACGTGGATCGCCACCTCCAGCTCGAGAGCCCCGAGCTGGGAGCCGACACCACACGGGAGCGGCTGCGGGCTCTGGTCGCACGCGCGGTCCAGCTGGCGCGGGCGGTCCGCCAGCGCAGCGAGGCGCCACTCCTGGTGTCCAACCTGGCGGCGTCCTCGCTCCACGCGCTGCCGCTGTTCGACGCCGGCGACCCTGATGGCTTCGGGCACCTCCTGGCCGAGGCCAACCGCGACCTGGCATGCAAGCTGGGCGGGGTCGCCGACGCACACGTGCTCGACTATCAGGGCACCGTGGCCGCCAGCGGTGGCGCGCGCTGGGCGGATCCGAAACTGTGGTTCATGGCGCGCGCGGGCTCGAGCGGTCCCAATCAGGGCGTGCTCGCCCGCCGGGTCGCGCGAGCCGTCGCGGCCATGCGCCGGCCGGCTGCCAAGTGTCTGGTCGTCGATCTCGACCATACGCTGTGGGGCGGCGTGCTAGGCGACGACGGCCTCGAGGCCCTGCAACTCGGCGACGACTATCCCGGCAACGCGTACAAGGAGCTGCAGGCGGCGCTCCTCGGGCTGCGCCGTCGTGGCTTCCTCTTGGCGATCGCGAGCAAGAACGACGAGGCCACCGTGGACGATGCGCTGGCGCGACACCCCGAGATGCTGCTCCGGCGCGAGCACTTCGCCTGCATCTTCGCCAACTGGGATCCCAAGCCGGTCAACCTGCGCCGGATCGCCAGCACGCTCAACCTCGGGCTCAACGCACTGGTGTTCATCGACGACAACCCGGCCGAACGGGCGCAGGTGCGCGCCGAGCTCCCCATGGTTCACGTGGTCGAGCTGCCGGCCGATCCTCTGCACTACGCCGGCGCCGTGCAGGACTGGCACTGGCTCGACCAGGCGCGCCTGCTCGATGAGGACCGCGGGCGGGCCGAGATGGTCAGCCACGATCACCGCCGCGAACAGCTTCGCGGCGGTGCCGCCAGCGTGGACGAGTTCCTGGGCCAGCTCGGGATGGTCGCCGAGGTCGGGACGGCGGGCCTGGGGACGCTCGAGCGGATCCACCAGCTCATCCACACAAGACCAACCAGTTCAACCTGACCGCGCGTCGCCATCCGCTGGAACGAGTGCGGGCGCTGGCCGCCGCTCCCGATGCCGCAGTCGCGTGGCTGAGACTGCGCGATCGCTATGGCGACCTCGGCCTAGTGTGCGTGGGGATCGTGCACGCGGCCCAGGGCACGACCTGGGAGATCGACACGCTCCTCATGAGCTGTCGCGTGATGGGTCGTCGGGTCGAGACCGCGTTCCTCGCCTATCTGGCGGAGCTGGCGCGAGGCGCCGGGGCCGACCGCCTGCGCGGCGTGTATGGTGCCACGGCGAAGAACGTGGTCGTGCGCGACTTCTACCCCTCACACGGCTTCGCACCGATTGTCGGAGGCAGTGACGGCGAGCGCTGGTTCGAGCTCGCCGTGGCCGACGCGCCGGCATGGCCGGTCCTCATCCAGAAACCCGACGCGAAGCAGGGGGAGTGATGGAAGAGAAGCTCGAAGACCGCGTTCGCAGACTGCTCGCTGACGTCGTGGGCGCGCCGGTCGACGACCTCGCCCCGGCCGCGCCGCTGAATCAGCTGGACGGCTGGGAGTCGCTCAACCTCCTCAACCTGATGATCGCGCTCGAGGACGAGTTCAAGGTCAGCTTCACGCCGGAGCAGGCCGGCGAGCTCGACTCCATCGAGGCCATCGCTGGCATCCTCACCGGGATGGGCGCGAAGTGAGCACACGCAGCTTCGGCGCCGAGCGAGCTGCTCGCGTTCGCCGAACTTGCGGGGGACCACAATCCGCCGCACGTCGATCCCGTCGGGGCCCGGCGCACGATAACCGGCGAGCAGACGATGCCCGGCGTGCAGGGCGCACTGTGGGCGCTCGACTGCGCCCTGGCATTCGCGCAGGGCCTGGCCGAGAGGGAGGTGCTGGGCCTTGCCGTGGGCGGAGAGGCGCGCCGAGTAGGTGGCCAGGAACGCGAACGGCGCCGCGTCGTCCTTGCGGTTCTCGGCGAGGTTGAAGTGGACGCGGCAAAGTCGATCAGATCGGGTGGAGCGCTAAAAGTTCCGTGATTTATTTATTCAGATATATCAATCCACCTATAAGATCCTACCTATGAGTGTTCGTTAACGAACTCAAGCGCACCCGCGGATCCGAAGCTGAGTTGGTGAACATCGCGTGGTTCGGCGCTGCATATTCGTGATCCGCGGGCGCATGTCCCGCTTTCGCTGGCAGCTACCTGCCAGCCGTGTTCAGTATCACTGAAAGCAGGCGGAGATATCGCGCTACAGCGGCGCTTCTCGGCTGGCTGCTTTTCGACCTTGCCCTCTCCCGGCTCCTCCTCGGCGCGATGTCCGCGCACTCGATTGGCATAGTAGCTGTAGAAGAGGGTGCGATGTTTCCCAGGGTCCGGGATGTGATCCGCCATTCTCGCCAGCCATTCCAATCCAACGGGTCCATCGTCTCGAAGTTCCGCCCGAGAGTGGGATTGTGTTTGAGTCCCTTGTAGATGACTGCCTGCTGGCCGTCGAGGTATACGAGCCTCTCAAGGGACAAGGGGTTTCTCAAACCGTACCCGGTGCCAGGTTCTCGAGGGCCTGCGTATCATCCGCCGCGAACGGCTCTCCGACGTGCGCTGAAGAGCCTGGATGCCTCCAAGCCAGAAGCTTGGTGGCCAGTTCCTGCGAGATGGCCAGTCCCAAGAGCCTCGCAAGATAGAGATCCAATCGTGTGTGGAGTTACAGGAGTGATCAATAAAACGGGCGTGCCGCCTAACCCAGGATTGTTAAGGACGATGAACGACGGCTGTTGCGCATCGCGGGCCGGACGGTCATGACTACTTCATTGAAAATGCGGCCGGCTTGGGCCACCGCAGGCTGTCCATTCTCGACTGAGTACGCAGGGCAGCCAGCCGATGTCATCGGCCAATGGCCCATACGTCATCACCTACGACGGCGAAGTCTATAACTATCTCGAACTGCGCCGCGAGCTGGAGTCGCTCAATCACGCCTTCAGATCCGGCACCGATACGGAAGTCATTTTGAATGCCTATGCCCAATGGGGTAACGCATCTCTGCAGCGCTTCAACGGGATGTGGGCATTTGCCATTTACGACAGAGTGAAGAGAATCGTTTTCTGCGCTAGAGATCGGTTCGGCGTCAAGCCGTTTTACTACGCCAACACGGTAGCGTGCAGGAATTCCAGGGGATGGAAGTCACGAGCACCAATCTTCCAATGCTATTGCGCTTCGAAGACAAGAGCTCGATGGCACACTCGGTAGAAGCACGACTACCGTTTCTACATTATCGGTTGATGGGATTCAGTTTAGCGCTTCCAGCCGCTGTAAAGACTCGTAATGGATGGCCAAATGGATTTTTCCCGAGATAAATCAGAAGCAGCTTCCGGCTTCTGTCGCCTGGAGAAAAGACAAGGTGGGATTCGCGGCTCCGACGGAAAGCTGGCGTCGCGCGCACCAGCAGCAGATGATCAGGGACATATCCCGGTCTCCGTTGATCAGAAGAGTTATCTTTTGCCGGAACCGATTGGAACAGTATTGCGCAATCCTTCAACAGTTCGTTTTTATGGCGGCTATATAACCTGGCAATTTGGGAGTCGTGATGACTGCGGTTGGGCGGTTTGGCATAGCCTGGCATACCTTGCCCACACCAGACGCTGCTTTGCTTGAGCCGTATAGCTAATATGTCTGTAGTATGCATACCTCCCTAGTGCAGCGCCGACCAACATGTACGTGAAGTCCTTGGAAGTAAACAGCATGAACGCTGTCGCGCATAATAAAATGAGCGCCAACAACAGTTCTTCAGACTTTGGCGTCTTCCTGCGAGAAATCGTGTCGATAAGAAGAAAATAGATAGGAAACAGCATCATGCATAGTAGATAGGCGAATCCAACAAAGCCAAGGTCGACCCATGCCGAGAAAATGTTATGCGCATAGGATCCGGCACCGGCCGTTCTCATATAGCTGCCATAGTCCCCTAGTAAGGGGTGGTCCGCGATTGTACGCAATGCGCCTGAGAATAAAAATTGGCGACCCTCCCAAGAAGTCGACCGGGATACATCCAGAAGTTGAAGCGATCTGTTACCGGGCAGGAGTTGCACCAGATTGTCAGAGAAAACAAAAAATAGAGAGGCAAGGGTCAATGCAAATACTGCAATCGATAGTCTACGTCTGGCAAAGAAAGTTTCGGCTACAACGACCGCAAGGAATACGGCGGCCAGTTCGCTTCGTGCTCCATTAATAAATAAGGCAGGAACGCAAATCAAATACATCGCCAAACGCAGCATCGGCAGCCTAATGAATGGAAGCACGACAAGAAACGTCACGAAATACGAACGGGCAAAGCCTTGATAAGTCGCCACGCTTGTCGAATCGCCATACGCATGCTCTTTCATATGAAAAAAGCCGTCAACTGAAAAACTAAATATGATTGCCGTCATGCCGGCTATGCAAAGGAGTCCCATCCATTTCATCTGGGGCGATTCGAACTGTGCGATTCTGAAGACGATGAAGACGGCTGCAAAGTGAACGATGCAGAGCAGATGGTCCTTGACAAGGTCCGGCTCGGCGCCATTGACGAAATTGAGAGAGATCACAAAAAGGAAGTACAAAAGGAAGGTAAAAAAAGCGAGATCTATACTCGTGAAGAACCGTGTACTGCGTGTTATTTTGACCAAATAAATGATGAGAAGGATTGGTGTAAAGACTAACGATACCGGGGAAAAATAACCTCCCAATACTGGACCTATCACGCCGGCTCCCATAGCTGCATGGTAGAAAAAGAAACACGGAAATAGAGCGATAAAAGCCAGGTGTACGGTCGTCACGCTGAGCGAACTGGAACGTGTCATGAGGATTGGTTAGGGACTGTTAATCTCATTTCGGTTGAGGTGTCCTACAGATCTTTACTCAAAAACGCGACGAGCATGGGGACTCTGCAGTTTGTCTACGGCTTCCACATGCGATTCGCGCTGAGAAAAAATTGCGCGCCCGGCTTCGCGGCAAGGCGCTAAACAAGAAGCATGATGTGGCCGTGGACTGTCTGGTCCGACGGGACGCGTGATGTCGATTTCTTTCCTTTTGCGTCAAACGGAATGTCTCTTTGCCATACGCCGTAAGCAAGAACGTGGTTCCTTCCAATTTCTCGGGAACGTTGAAGCTGATATGTCCGCACGCTCGGCGCCCCAAACATATATCCGCCGTATCCGAACAGTCCAGGGTCCGAGAGTTGCCTGTTACGGCGCGCTATTGGATGCGCCAATGCCGGGAAAGTATTTTGGCTGCACTTTGATGTAGAGCCTCGAACTGTCGACTGCGTGAGAAAGAACGCGGCGCGAACGCAGGAGTTCTATTTCCGAGGCAACACCAGCTTTCGATTCGAACAAGTTAGACCAGTCCTCTATGTTGTTCCGGGACGACCCTGCACGGTCTTCGACCTGAATCATGATGTTGGCTTCGTAAAGCATATAGCCGTCAAGCATATACCGGTCCTCCGCCTGGAATCGGGGCCTGGAATCGGGGCACTTTCGGGGGGCATAGGGGATTTCAAAGGTCCTTTTTCTTCAAGAGGCATAGTACTGCTGGGCTCGTGAGCCGTCAAGCATACCGGTCCTCGGCCTGGGCCTGGCTTGGAATCGGGCACTCTCGGGCCCTTGATCGGCCCGAGCCGCCTATGTCTCGGGGTATTTGGCATCTCGAGCGGGCGCAGGCCGAGGAGGCTCGTCGGCTCGGGGAGATGAACCGAGGGAGGAGGCTATCGGATTTGGGTCAGACTATTTGGAGTCGGTCGAATAGACGCGCCGGGGTGGGGTGGTGCCCGGGCGGGCGCGCGTGACTCCGCCTATCGGAAACAGAACGCAGCTCTCTTAAACCCATCGGCGGAGTGACAAAGTAGAATTAAAGGCTGGATATCACCGATGGTGATGTCCAGCACAGCTACAAACTCGCCGCAACCCTGTCTTCTATGCCCTTTCCTGACGATCCGCGTGGATATTTATGCAACTGGAGGGTCTATCCAAATACTCCATTACGGTTCTTTACTTTCCTAGCGAATGCGTGGCCGCCGGATGTTTTTTGGTATCGTGACGCTTCGCCGATATAAGGTCAATATGTCGACGGTGTAGGTTTCTATATCTTCCGATATATATGGCCCGATGGCGACCGGTGGAGCGCCCACTCGGGCACAAAGGAGCTGGGTGCGGCTCTTTTAGAACGACGCTTCGGCCCGTCAGGCCGCCTCTTCGAAGAGGTGGCTTGCCATCCGTGAGTGGTGGTTGCGCTCCTGCTCTTGGGCGTTATGAACGCCCAGTAGGCCTCCGTATCACCGCTGGAATGCAGCGACCGGAGCTTCAGTACCGCCTCGGCGCTGCAGGCTCCAGCGTGCCCCGGTGATGTCCATGCGGTCTTTGACGAGGTGACGACAGGCCCCTTCGATGACCCCGGTGGCAATGGGGAAACCCTCGGCGAGATAGCGGTCGTAGCGCAGCATCTCGTGGTACTTGACGAGATAATCTGCGCAGGTGTCGACCCCCTTGCGCTGGTCTTGGGAGAGTTCCCGCAGGGTCGCGCTGCGCCACATCCCCGCCGCCACATCGCGGGCCTTGCCCCTCAAGATCTGTAAGGCCGCTCGCCGACCCAGGCTTCCACCGCTTCGCACCCGGGGACACAGAAACACCACGCGGCCTTCCAGAGGTATTCGAGCACGTGGATGAAATCGAGGACGAGCGTGACCTCGACCCCATGCCGGTCAATCGCAGCCCGGATCTGGCCGTCAAGGGATCCAGGGTCTCTTCCGGCCCCTGGCCCGCACGACCTTCATAGAAGGCCTTGAAGTCCTGGCTCACCTTGGCTGTCAACTCCTCGGCCTGACGCTTGGGGATCTTGCCCCCGTCGTCGTCTCAATCGCGCGCATCGCCTCATCGAACGAACGTCGCACCACCTCCGAGGCCAACCGTTCCCCGCAGTCCGTGCGAGTTGCTGTCTTTAGGCAGGTTGAGTTCCCCATCGAGCGGGAACAGGCTCCCTTCCTCAGGGGCACTGTAGCCACATCGGCTGATCTCGACCGCCCCGAACAAACTCTCCAGCCGCCTTGTGTTGAGCGAAGATGGCAAGGGCATCGTGATGCGTAGGGAAAACCTGCGCGAGGGGACGAAGCGAGCGGCCGAGCGGGACAGCCACAAGCTCAAGACCCGCCTCTCACCCGGGGAGAAGCGCAACCGCAAGCGCATAGCGACGGTGGCGGCGGTGTACAGCACTCCTCCCGCACGCAGATCGAAGTGGGCTTGCAGCAACCGCCTCAAGAGCTCCGTGCCCTCCCGTGAGACCAGCCTTCCACCTCGCCATGCTCCATGCTCAACACCGCCGCCGACTGCAGCTGAGCCACGATCACCGCAAACTGCTCGCGCGCCGGCGCGAGTTCCTCCACACGCTGCTTGATAGGGTATGTGCTTGCTTCCATGAGAGGGCCTCCTTTGTGGGACGTATGATTTTGAGAAACCCATACATACCACGGAGCGCCCTCTCTTCCAAGCATAGGAGCTTCGGAAGCCGTTCGCTGCGTATTCCGGAGCAATCTGATCACTCCGGAGCGGTTTCCTATCGAGCGAAGCGTACGACGCGGGATAACCCGGCCGCCTGGCCTTACCCTGTTGGATTGTTCCGACGAAAGGGCGAGACCAATGGCGAATACGAGGGTATCCATGCGTAAGACGAAAGAGATCCTGCGCCTCCATCACGAAGCACGGTGCTCAGGACGCGAGATCGCCCGCACCCTGGTCGTGTCGCCGGCGACGGTCCAAGAGTGTCTGCGCCGCGCGCGCATCGCCGGGATAGACTGGACAGCGGCGCTTGACCTGAACGATACGGTGCTGGAGGGCCGGCTGTATCCGCCGCCCGCGGCACCTACGCTCGACGACCGGCCGCTGCCGGATTTCGCCGAGCTGCATGCCCAGCTCAAACGCAAAGGCGTGACGCTGGCGCTTTTGTGAGGAGTACAAGGCGGTCACCCCCGAGGGCCTGCAGTACAGCCAGTTCTGCGAGCGTTACCGGCGCTACAGCGCACGGGTGGACTTGGTCATGCGCCAGGCCCACCGCGCCGGGGAGAAGCTGTCCGTCGACTACGCCGGGCCGACGGTGCCGGTCGTCGATCGCAGTACCGGTGAGATCCGTGCGGCGCAGATCTTCGTCGCCGTGTTGGGGGCGAGTAGCTACACCTACGCCGAGGCGACGTGGACGCAAACACTGCCTGACTGGATCGGGTCGCACGTGCGGGCGTTGAGCTACTTTGGGTCAACGCCTGAAATTATCGTCCCGGACAATCTCAAGAGCGCCGTTACCCGCGCCGATCGCTACGAGCCGGTCTGAATCCGACTTACCAAGAGTTCGCCGAACATTACGGCGTGGCGATTATCCCGGCGCGGGCCAGAAAGCCGCGTGATAAAGCCAAAGCTGAAAATGGGGTGCTCCTGGTCGAACGTTGGATCTTGGCGCGCCTGCGTCATCACGCGTTCTTCCGCCTCGGCGATCTGAATACCGAGATCGACACATTGCTCCTGGCACTGAACGGGCGTCCGTTCCGCAAGCTGCCCGGCTCGCGCCGCACGCTGTTCGAACAGCTCGACCGTCCGGCCATGAAGCCGCTGCCGTACACCCCTACGTGTTCGCCGAGTGGCGGCAACCACGCGTGCATATCGACTATCACGTCGAGGTCGACCGCCATTACTACTCGGTGCCCTACGCGCTGGTCAGTCACGTCGTGGACGGGCGCGTCACGGCGCACACCGTGGAGCTACTCTACCGCGGCCAATGCGTCGCCTCACAAGTGCGCTCGCCTCTGAAGAGGCCGACACACCACCGATCCGGCGCACATGCCCAAGGCCCATCAGCACTACGCCGCCTGGACACCCCTGTGCCTCATCGACTGCTCCGAAAAGAGCGGCGCGGCGACCGCCAAGCGTAGAGATCGATGACTTCCGTGGCCGAGAGAGCGCGGTTGTAGATGCGGACGTCATCTACCTTTCCTTTGAAGGGCGTGCCGTCTAGGCTTATCACAGCGCCACTTGCGGATGACACCGACCCCAATCCGGTGATGTCAGTAGATTGGATCAGGGTCCCATTCTGATGTGCCCGCAGCTGGTTTGCGCGACGATCAACCACGGCCACAATATGCACCCACCGGTTGAGTGTCTCATTGCCGAACACAACTTGCTTATTAGTAACGCCATCGGATACATTGGCGGACCACGGCCCGGTGCCAAGCTCAAGGTCATATCCCGCCTCTTCGTCGGAGCCGCCACCTTTCCACCACGGGCTATCCCACGTTCCGACGCTTTGGGATACATTGACCCACATCCCATACGAGAATGAGCCAGTCCCAAAATCCAACGTTCCGTTTGCCGGATCTCCAATATTTATCGCATCACTCCCGCCAGCGAAAGAGACCGCATTTCCTATCTTCCCTGTGGTCCACACAGGTCCGTTCACCAGCGTTCCATTGTTCCCGCTGCCTGAAGAATCCACTGCCGTGGTGCCGGATGTTTCGTTGAGCTTCCACCAGGCGACGAGGCCGGTCGAGCCGGCTCCCGCCTTCTCATACGCCCCGATGTCAGGCGCGGCTCCTTGAGGACGCGTCACCCCTTCATAGTCGGTAGCGGGGACATAAGAAGCGCTAAGCCCGCTATTGATTGCCGGAGAACCTGCGGCGAGATGGTAGTCACCAGAGCCGTTCGCAAGATAATTCGCGAATGAGGGGTTCTGGGTCACCGTGCCGGTGTGAGTCAGTCCGTTCTGCAGGCTCCAGTTAGTTCCGTTCCCGAACACCAGGTTGTTCCGGTATGTGTTGTTTAATCCCGTAGTACCGTTCTCTACTACTCCATAAGTGTTGTTATAGACGATATTGTTAGTCGTTTTGTTGTAGTCTCCAGGTCCAGTGAAGCCACTGTAGTACTCCCCGCTACCGACGACTATTCCGCACCCATTACTGAATACGGTATTGTTGACAATAGTAACAGCTGTCGCATTGTGGTAAAGGTGAATTCCGCATTCCGAGACACCGCTTACGATGTTGTTTGCCACGAGCCCGCTCGTGGCGATATAAATGCCTTGGTCGAAATCGCACTGACCCAGCCCAGGACCAACATTGTCAACAACATTACCTGTGGCGTCATTAGATACGCCACCATAATAACCATCTGTTAAAATGGCGGCAGCGCCGTTCGAGTTGCAGGCGAAGTTGGTTGCAATATGGTGGACGTGTGAATTGAGGGCCCTGTCGTATGAGCCAGCCAGGTTAATTCCAATAATACAGCTCGTGCAGTTCGTGCCGTCGACATTGAAGCCATCGATATCGATATAGCTGCCGCGAACATCCCACACGCTCTCGCCTGTTGGATTGGACGGGAGAATCTTTGCGCCCCACTTGACGTCCGATACGAAGCGGATGCGGGAAGAGGCGGTGCCGCGTTGATTTGTTCGTATGGTTTCGGTATAGGTACCCGGGGCAACGTGGACAGTCGTTCCGGCTGTTGCCGCTCGCGACCCCTTGGCAATAGTTCGAAACGGCGCTGCCTGCGTGCCGGGGTTTGAGTCGGAACCGGAGGTGGAGACATAGAGATTGGCGGCAGCGGAGACGAACGAGGTGATAAAAACAGTGAGAGCTCCGAAGAGCGCGGCGATCGTACGGCGAAGGGTGGGTGTGTGCATAATAGTAAAGTTTCCTCTGCGTTTAGTCGGCCGCGAGATTCGTTCAGGCGGCACCTTGCGGATCGGCCGGGGTGCAGAAAGGTTTAGCTCGTGCGGCAGTGTCCCGTCCTTCAAGGGACCGTGGCTGGCGCTGACAACGGTCGGGATCTGTGCCCGCGGCGACCTGCTGGGGGTCAGCAGTATCGTGCGTACCCTCGGGCTCGCCGGGCGCTGCTACGACCGCCTGCTCGATTTCTTCCATTCCGCGCCGTCGACCCCGACCGCCTCAGCGGCCAATGGACCCAACAGGCGATGGTGTCACGGGTCATGCAAAACTCCCCACTTATGAGCATTGAAAATTCCCCACCCTCCTTGAGATAGCAGGAGGGTCGAAGATGGCAGTTGCAGAGAGTGATGCGATGGTGACGATGGCGTCCTTAGGTCAGCGAGCGTGGGATGAGAGCATGGTCGGAAGAGAGCGATGGGAGGAGATCCGACGGTTGTTATATGAAGAGCGCTGCTCGATAGCGAGGATTGGGCGGATGCTTGACCTTGACCGTAAGACGGTGCGTCGTTGTGTACGTTCTCAGGGGTGGCAGCGTTATCGGCGGGCGGTGCAAATGGGGGGACTGCTTGCCGAGCATGAAGGGTTTCTGCGGTCACGGGCGTCTCAGGTGCGCTACTCGGCGCGGGTCCTCTATCAGGAGCTCCGAGCGAGCGAGGGTTTCGGGGCAGTTACGAGACGGTAAAGCGTTTTGTGGCGCCGTTACGGGTGTTAGCGGCTGCAGCCGAGGTGACGCAGTGTCGCTTCGAGACCCCGCCAGGCGAGCAGAGCCAGATCGACTGGGGGGAGGCGAAAGTCGAGTTTCGCTCGGGGGGATGTGCCATTCACTTCTTTGTGCTGACGCTCGGGTTCAGTCGGAGGAGTTTTTATTGGGCGACGCCCAATGAGCAGCTCTCGCCGTTTCTCGAAGCCCACGAGCGGGCCTTCGAGCACTTCGGGGGCGGCACGCGGGAGCATCTGTACGATCGGCCGCGCACGGTGTGCCGGCCGAGCCCCGAAGGCAAGGTCATCTGGAATGCGACCTTTCGTGCCTTTGCCGAGTATTGGGGGTTTGAGCCGAGGCTCTGCCAACCCTACCGGGCGAGGACCAAGGGGAAGGTGGAATCGGGAGTCAAGTATCTCAAGCGCAACTTCCTGCCCGCCCGGAGCTTTATCGTAAGCGGTCTATTAACCCCATTCTTGCTATTTTATTCAGGACGGTGTAGGCGTAAGCGGTGGGGTCTTGATGTGGAACGGAAGGAGCGCCTCGATCTCTTCGAGGGTCTGGGTCTTGGGCAGCTCGGTGAAGAGGTGGCGGAGATAGGCG
>Ga0136632_10000202_pt1 | contig 15613 bp, 15 predicted proteins | sample AntDrymUQ6112106_2_FD_104670 | JGI IMG/M metagenome (GOLD analysis project Ga0136632, IMG submission 104670) | Polar desert sand microbial communities from Dry Valleys, Antarctica - metaG UQ611 (21.06) | ecosystem: Environmental > Terrestrial > Soil > Desert | place: Antarctica: Dry Valley...
CCGCTCGCCTGGTCGATCACGGTCGCCGTGCCCGAGCCGTCGTGGCCGTCCTCGCCGGTGAACGAACCGCTCGCCACCTCGACGTTCACGACCGGCTCCGCTGCCTTTCCGCCCGAGGCCTGGCCGCCGCCAGCGGGCGCTGTTGCGGGCTCACCCGCCATCGCGACGTCCTCGCTCACCTCGTCATCGCGGACCGAGAACCAGTAGTAGCTCCCCCCGGCGAGCACGGCGCCCGCGAGTAGGCCGGCCAGAACGGGCTGGACCATGTCCCGCGAGCGTGCGTAGAGAAGAAACGCGATCCCGATGCCTCCCGCCCAGAGGATGCTGAGCAGGAGCGCCGCCGTGATGGTGCTCGCGATCTCGCGCTGCAGGATCACGGACCCGGTGCCGATCAGGACCAGCATCAGGGTGACTACGACGACGGGGCTCGGGCGGGCTTTCATCTCGGCTCCTCTAGAGGGGACGCGACGATGGTCCGCGCCGGGCCTAATCCCCCTCTAAGGCAGCGCCCAGCGAGCCCCAGGCGCGACCGGCGTCTGCCAGCGCCACCGACACCTCCCGCTCGGCGGCGGAGACCTCGAGCCGGCCGCTGCTTGCGGACCCGATTGCGACCGCATCGACGCCGGCGTCGCGAGCGCGCCCGGCCAGCGCCTCGCCGCCGGCGGAGGGGACCGCGAGCAGGATGCCTCCGGGGCCCTCGCCGAACAGGGCCGTCTCCCCCGAGCAGCCGCGCAACTCGATGAGGGGGTCGAGGTCGATCTCGGCCCCGGTGCCGGCCGCTATCGCCATCTCGGCCAGCGCCGCGGCGAGGCCGCCGTCGCTGACGTCGTGGGCGCCCGAGACGCCGCCCTCGCGCACGACCTCGCGCACGAAGCGCAGGGCGGCCGCGACGGCCTCGATCTCGGTGGCCGGCAGGCCGGCGTCCAGCTCGCCGCGGAGCTTCGCCAGCTCCGAGCCCGCCAGCGAAGGCGCGAAGGGGCCGATCAGGGCCATCTCGTCGCCTTCGCCCCACGCCGCCCCGGGGGCGACCGCCGGGTCGGGCAGCTCCCCGACCATGCCGACGACCGGCGTCGGGTAGATCGGCCCATGCTCGGTCTCGTTGTAGAGCGAGACGTTGCCGCCCACGACAGGGACCCCCAGCGCTATGCAGGCCTCGGCCAGGCCGTTGACCGCGCTGTCCAGTTGCCATGCGACGCCGGGCTTCTCGGGGTTGCCGAAGTTGAGGCAGTTGGTCAGGCCCAGGGGCTCGGCGCCGACGCAGGCGAGGTTCTGGGCGCACTCGAGCACCGCTTCGATCGCTCCCGTGTGGGGATCGCAGGCGACGCGGCGGCCGTTGCCGTCGATCGCGATCGCGATCGCGCGGCCGGACTCCGGGATCGAGAGCACGGCGGCGTCGGAGGTCTCGGGTCGCCGGACGGTGCGCGAGCCGACGACCGAGTCGTACTGCTCGAAGGCCCAGCGCTTCGAGGCGATGTTGGGCGAGGCCAGCAACGCAAGCAGGATCTCGGAAGGATCCTCACGGTCGCCCAGGGTGTTCTCGTTGTCGTAGATCCAGCCATCCGGCTCGGCCGGCTCGAGGTCGTACAGCGGGCACTCGTCAACCAGGGCGGTGATCGGGACGTCGCCCACTTCCTCGCCGTCGCGCAGCACCCGCAGGTGCCCGCCGCCAGTCACCTCGCCGATTGCGTCCGCGTTCGTCTGCCAGCGCCGGCACAGGGCGATCACTTCGTCCACCCGGCCCGGCTCGACGACGGCGAGCATCCGCTCCTGGGACTCCGAGACCATCACCTCGAAGGGCTCGAGGTCGGGCTCGCGCAGCGGGACCCTCCCGACGTCGATGTCGATCCCGACGCCGCCGGCCGAAGCCATCTCGCCCGCCGAGGACGTGAGCCCCGCCGCTCCCAGGTCCTGCAGCGAGACCAACAGCTCGCGCTCGAGCAGCTCCAGGCAGACCTCCAGCAGCTTCGACTCCTCGAAGGGGTCGCCGATCTGGACCGTGGGACGCTTCGAGTCGTCGCCGGCCTCGAGCTCCGCCGAGGCGAGGACGCTCGCGCCGCCGATTCCGTCGCGCCCGGTCGAGGCGCCGATCAGGACGATCACGTTCCCCTCGCCCGCGGCCGCCGCGCGAATCATCCGCTTCGTCTCGGCGAGCCCCACGCACATCGCGTTCACCAGGCAGTTGTGCTCGTAGGGCGGCTCGAAGTAGACCTCGCCGCCGACGTTCGGAACCCCGATCGAGTTGCCGTAGTGGCCGATCCCGGCGACGGCCCCCTCAAACAGATAGCGCGAGCGCTCCGAGGTGGGCTCGCCGAAGCGCAGGCTGTCGAGCACCGCGATCGGGCGGGCGCCGATCGCGAAGACGTCGCGCAGGATGCCGCCGATTCCCGTCGCGGCACCCTGGAAGGGCTCGACCGCGCTCGGATGGTTGTGGGACTCGACCTTGAAGGCGACCGAGTAACCGTTGCCGATGTCGACTGCGCCGGCGTTCTCTCCCGGGCCCATCACGACCCGCTCGCCCTCGGTGGGCAGACGGCGCAGCAGCTTCTTGGAGTGCTTGTAGGCGCAGTGCTCGGACCAGAGCAGCGAGAACATCGCCAGCTCGACGGGATTCGGCTCGCGCGCCATCAGCTCGACGATGCGGTCGTACTCGGAGTCGGTCAAGCCCAGCTCGAGGGCCCGTTCCCTCGTGGTCTGTGTCGCCGCCTCGGCCAAAGTCAAGCCGCGGCGGGCTGCTTCGCCAGCGCACGAAAGAGGGCGAGGCCGTCCTCGGAGCCCGTCAGGGGGTCGACCGCGTGCTCGGGGTGGGGCATCAGGCCGAGGACGTTGCCCGCTTCGTTCGTCACGCCCGCGACGTCGCGGACCGAGCCGTTCGGGTTGTGGCCCTCTGCGTAGCGGAACGCGATCTGACCCGAGGACTCGAGGCGGTCCACGTCCTCGTCAGGGGCGAACCAGCGGCCGCTCATGTGCTTGACGGGGATGGAGAGCGTCGACCCGGCCGGGATCTCGGCGCCGAACGGGCCGCCGAAGTCCTCGGCGACAAGCTCGACCTGCCGGAATACGAAGCGCAGGCCCTCGTTCGGCAGCAGCGCGCCGGGCAGGAGGCCCGCCTCGCACAGGACCTGGAACCCGTTGCAGATGCCGAGCACTGGGCCGCCATCGGCCGCGAAGCGCGCGACCGCCTCCATCGCGGGCGAGAAGCGGGCGATCGCGCCGGCGCGCAGGTAGTCGCCGTAGGAGAAGCCGCCGGGAACGACGATCGCGTCGAGGCCCGAGAGGTCGGACTCCTCGTGCCAGAGGAGCCTCGCCTCGCCGACCCGCTCGCAGGCCGCGACGGCGTCGCGCTCGTCGCAGGAGCCCGGGAACTGGACGACGCCGATCATCTATCGCCGGCGCCTCTGGCACTCCTGACTTCGCAGCACCTCCGGTGCTGCTCGCGCGTCCGGGGCCGGCTCGTCCTAGCCATCATCAGCAAGCTGCACCTCGAAGTCCTCGATCAGCGGATTGGCGAGCAGCTTCTCGCACAGCGAGTCGAGCTTGGAGGGGTCGTCGGTCTCGAGCTCGACCAGGCGGCCGACCCGGACGTCCGAGACGCCCTCGAACCCGAGGGCCGGAAGGGCGCGTTCGACCGCCTTCCCCTGCGGGTCGAGGATGCCCTCCTTGGGCCGGATCAGGACCTTGGCCTTCAAGGCATCCAGCCTAGCTTCGGCCTCAGCCGTCGAGCTCGCGCTCGGTGATGCGCTCGTATGCCTCGATGTACTTCGCCCGGGTCTGCTCGACGACCTCGTCGGGTAGCTCGGGCCCCGGATCGGTGTGGTCCCAGCCGACCGAGTCGGAGTAGTCGCGGACGTACTGCTTGTCGAACGAGGGCTGTCCGCGGCCGGGCTCGTAGGTGTCGGCCGGCCAGAAGCGCGAGGAGTCCGGGGTCAGGACCTCGTCGCCCAGGACGACCTCGGCCCCGGCGTGCGAGCCGAGCTCGAACTTGGTGTCGGCGAGGATGATCCCGCGCTCGGCCGCGTGGTCGGCGCCCCGCTGGTAGATCTCGATCGAGACCCTGCGGAGCTCCTCCATCAACGCGCGGTTCCCGACGATCTCGGCCGCGCGGTCGAAGTCGATGTTCTCGTCGTGCTCGCCCACCTCGGCCTTGGTCGCCGGGGTGAAGATCGGCTCGGGGAGCTTGTCGGACTCCTTCAGCCCCTCGCGCAGCTCGATCCCGCACACCTCGCCCGTCTGCTGGTACTCCTTCCAGCCCGAGCCCGTGATGTAGCCGCGGACGACGCATTCGACGGGGAACATCTCGAGCTTTCTCACCCGCATCCCCCGCCCCTCGGCCTCGGGCGGCACGTCCTCGGAGATGAAGTGGTTGGGGATGATGTCGCCGGTCAGCTCGAACCAGAAGAGCGACATCTTGTTCAGGACCGCTCCCTTGTCGGGGATGGGGGTCGGCAGGATCACGTCGTAGACGGAGATCCGATCCGAGGCGACCATGATCAGGTCGTTCCCGTCCTCGTACACCTCGCGCACCTTGCCCGAGGAGTGGAGCTTCAGGTCCTTGAGCGCGCTCGCCATGGACGGCGACTCTAGTCCAAGCCCCGCCGCTCCAGATCGAGCTTTCGCGCTCGTTGCGGAGTAGATTCGACTGAATGCCTTCCCATTCCGGCCCGCTCCCAGCCGGACCGTCCCTGCCCACCGCGCTCCAGACCGCGCGCTTCGTCGCAAGGCCCGTTCCGCTGATGGAGCGAACCCGGCGCGAGTTCGGCGGCACCTTCACGCTCAGCCTGCTTCCGATCGGAAAGGCCGTCTTCATCTCGGACCCGCCCTCGATGAAGGCGCTGTTCTCGGCCGACCGCGTCAACACGATCGCCGCCGGGCGCAACGTCGTCCTGAAGCCGCTGCTCGGGGAGCGGTCGCTGCTCTTGCTCGAGGGGGACGATCACCTCGCCCGGCGCAAGTTGATGCTGCCGCCCTTTCACGGCGAGCGGATGCGCGCCTACGAGCAGACGATGGAGGAGGTGACGGAGCTCGAGGTGGAGCGCTGGCCGGTGGGCGAGCCCTTCCCGCTCCACCCGGCGATGCAGTCGATCACCCTCGACGTGATCATGAGCGCCGTCTTCGGCGTCGCCGAGGGCCGCCGCCAGAAGCTGCGCCAGGCCCTGCTCGACGTTCTCGCCGCGACGCGCTCGCCGATGATGGCCGGGATCACGTTCCCGGTCGTGCGCGAGCTGCCGCGATTCAGGGCCCTGCGCCGGCAGGTCGAGGCGACCGACGAGCTGCTCGGGGCAGAGATCGCGGAGCACCGTTCTTCACCCGGCCTCGAGCAGGGCGAGGACATCCTCTCGCTCCTGATCTCGGCTCGCGACACCGACGGCGAGGGGATGGACGACCGCGAGCTCCGCGACCAGCTGATGACCCTGCTGATGGCCGGCCACGAGACGACGGCGACCGCGCTGGCGTGGACGTTCGACCTGCTGTTCCGCCGGCCCGACGCGTTGGAGCGCCTGCGCGAAGAGGTCGAGGCGGGTGACGAGACGGAGTACATGGACGCGGTGATCGAGGAAGCGTTGAGGCTGCGCCCGGTGGTGCCATTCACGGGGCGGGAGCTGCGCGCGCCCGCCGAGCTCGGCGGGTACGAGCTGCCCGAGGACACGACGGTGTTCGCGGCGATCTACCTCGCTCACACCGACCCCGAGGTCTTCCCCGACCCCTACGCCTTCCGCCCCGAGCGCTTTCTCGGCGAGAAGCCCGACACCTACGGCTGGGCCCCGTTCGGCGGCGGCACCAGGCGCTGCATCGGGGCGGCGTTCGCGCTGCTCGAGATGCGGGTCGTGCTGCGCACGATCCTCCGCAACGCCACCCTCGAGCCGGCGACGAAGGCGCCGCAGGCGATCGTCAGGCGGAACGTGACCCTGTCTCCGCGCGAGGGCACGCCGGCGCGGCTAACGCGTCGCGGGGTGCTCGCGCGCCCAGCGGGCGATGTGGCTGGAGCCTGAGATGACCTCGCCGTCGTCCAAGACCAGGACCGGAACCTCGTTCGTCCCGCTCAGGCGCTTCACCTCGGCGCGGTCGGCGGAGCGGCTCCCCCACGTCCAGGGCACCAGCCGGTAGCTGCCGACCTTCTTCAGCTCGTAGGTGTAGCCGGCCCTGTCGAGCGCACTCACAGCGGTCGAGCACGGGTGCAGGATGACCGGGCCGCTGCCGCCCTGGCCGCATGTGTAGAGGACCATGGTCCCGGCCCTATTCCAGCTCGTCGAGCCGCGCCAGCACTTCCGGCACGTGCTTCAGGTAGGCGTCGTAGTCGAAGACCACGTCGGCGTCGATCTCGGGCGCCGCGGCTTCGATCAGCTCGCGGAACTCGATTCCCTCGTCCCAGGCGTGCTGGGCGTTCTCCTGGACGATCCGGTAGGCCTCGTCACGGGTCACGCCCGAATCAATCAATGCTGTCAGGGCACGCTGGCTGAACAGTGCGCCGTGGGTCAACTCCAGGTTCTCCTTCATCCGGTCGGCGCGGACCGTCATCCCCCCGACGGTGCGGGTCGCGAGATGCTGCATGTAGTCGAGAGCGATCGTCGCGTCGGGCAGCACGACCCGCTCGGCGCCGGAGTGGGAGATGTCGCGCTCGTGCCACAGCGCCACGTTCTCGAGCCCGACCTGCGAGTAGCCGCGCAGCACGCGGGCGAGCCCCGTGATGCGCTCCGTCGTGATCGGATTGCGCTTGTGGGGCATCGCGGACGACCCCTTCTGGCCCGACCCGAACGGCTCCTCGACCTCCCGCACCTCGGTCCGTTGCAGGTTTCTGATCTCGGTGGCGAAGCGCTCGAGGCCCGCCCCGCCGATCGCGATCCGCGCCAGCACGACCGCGTGCCGGTCGCGCGGGACCACCTGGGTCGACGCGTCCTCGCGGCGCAGCCGCAGCCGCTTCATCACCCGCTCTTCGACCGACGGCGGCAGCGAGGCGTAGGTGCCGACGGCGCCCGAGAGCTTGCCCACGGCCACCTGGTCGAAGGCGTCCCGCAGCCGCCCCAGGTTGCGATGCGCCTCGAACGCGAAGCCCGCCATGCGGAGGCCGAAGGTCGTGGGCTCGGCGTGGACCCCGTGGGTCCGCCCTACGCAGAGCGTCGCAGCGTGCTCCCGCGCCGTCGCGATCAGGGCGTCGCGGAAGCCGCGCGCACCCTCGACCACGATCTCGCCGGCGGCCCGCAGCTGCAGCGCCAGTGCGGTGTCGAGCACGTCCGAGGAGGTCAGCCCGTAGTGGATCCAGCGGCCGGGCTCGCCGATGGACGCCGAGACGACATCGACGAAGGCCGCGACATCGTGGTCGGTGGTTCGCTCGCGCTCCTCGACGGCTTCCACCGTGAAGGAAGCCTTGTCCCGACAGGCAGCCGCGTCCTCGGCGGGCACGATCCCCTCCTCGACCAGCGCATCGGTCACCGCCAGCTCGACCTCGAGCCACGTGTCGAGCTTGCGCTGCTGCGTCCAGACGGCGCCGATCTCGTCTCGCGTGTATCGGGGGATCACGCGTTGATTATGCGAATCGCCAGGAGTCCGGCATTTTTCGCGCCGTCGATCGCGACGCAGGCGACCGGGACGCCGGGGGGCATCTGCACCGCCGAGAGCAGAGCGTCGAGCCCGCCCAGCGACTTGCCGAGGATGGGCACCCCGATCACGGGCAGGTCGCTCTTCGACGCCGCGAAGCCCGGCAGCGCCGCGGACATCCCAGCGCCCGCGATGATCACCTTGAGGCCGCGCATGCGCGCGTTCGTGCAGTAGTCCGAGGTGGGCTCGGGGTCGCGGTGCGCGCTCAGCACCCGGACCTCGTAGCTGATGCCGTGCTCGTGGAGGACCTTGCCCGCCGGCTGCATCTTGGGCTTGTCGTTCTTCGAGCCCATGATGATCCCGACGAGTGGCGCATCCACTTCGATCTCTTCGAAGGCGGCCTCGACCTCGGCCGCGGTGTCTGGCACGGAATCGGGTGCTGGGGTGGCGCTGCCGGTCGTCTGGGGTTGGGTCTCCATCGGTCTCCTGTTCGTGTGTCGGCTTGCCCGGTCTCAGGCGGCGGCGCGATCGACCGCGCGTGCGGCGATGTCGCTCCGGATCTGCATTCCATCGAAGCTGATCAGCTGGGCCGCATCGTAAGCGCGGCGCCGGGCGTCGGCGGGGCTGGGACCGAGCCCGGTCACGTTGAGCACCCGGCCCCCGGCGGTCACGACTTCCCCCCCGTCGTTAAGCGCTGTCCCGGCGTGGGTCACCTCGACCCCCTCGGACTCCGCGGCGTCGTCCAGCCCCGCGATGACGTCGCCCTTGGACGACGACTCGGGGTAGCCGCGCGAGGCGAGCACCAATGTCACCGCCCAGTCGTCACCGAACTCGGCCTCGGCGCTCACCAGCCCGCCCTCTTCGCGCGAGCCGAGGAAGAGGTCCACCAGGTCGGACCTCAGCCGCGGCAGCACCGCTTGGGTCTCCGGGTCGCCGAAGCGGCAGTTGAACTCGAGCACCTTGGGCCCGCCGGGGCCGATCATCAGCCCCGCGTAGAGGATCCCCCGGTAGGGGGTGCCCCGGGCGGCCATGGCATCGACCACGGGCCGGTGGACGCTCTCGACGAGCTCGTCCACCTCCGCCGGGCCGAACCCCGGGACGGGTGAGTAGCTGCCCATCCCGCCGGTGTTGGGCCCCTCGTCACCGTCGCCTATCCGCTTGTAGTCCTGGGCGGGCGCCAACGGCACCACGTTCTCGCCATCGCACAGGGCCAGCAGCGAGAGCTCCTCGCCCTCCAGGAACTCCTCCAGCACGACATCCGTCTCGCCGAAGCGCTCCTCGCCGAAAAAGACCTCGGTTGCCTCCCGCGCGCCAGCCTCGGACTGGCAGACGATCACGCCCTTTCCCGCGGCGAGGCCGTCGGCCTTCATGACGGCCGGGAACTTCGTCGAGGCGATGGCCTCGATCGCTTCGCGAAGGGACCGAACCACCTGATGGGAGGCTGTCGGCACGCCCGCCTCGGCCATCAGCTCCTTGGCGAAGAGCTTCGAGCCCTCGATGCGGGCGGCGTCTCCACTCGGCCCGAAAGCCGGGATCCCCGCGGCCTCGAGCTCGTCCACCAGCCCGTCGACGAGCGGGGCCTCGGGGCCGACGACGACCAGGTCCACGGACTCCTCGGCGGCAGCGGCCAGCACCGCCGGCACGTCCTGGGCGCCGGCGTCCAGGCAACGGGCGTCGGCGGCAATCCCGGCATTGCCCGGCGTGCAGAGCACCCCGGGCGCGCGTGGGGAGCGCGCGAGGGCGCGAACGATGGCGTGCTCGCGTCCCCCGCCACCTACGACCAGGATCTTCATCGAGGCCTCAGAGGGCCTTGGCAAGGTCCTCGGAGGGCATGGCCGCCAGGGTCTGGCTGCTCATCGTCCCGCGCGAGCCGAGCTCGACGGAGACCTTCGCCATCGTGCGGTCGTCGGGGGCCTCGACGATCGTCACGAAGTCGTACTGGCCGAGCGTGGCCCACTGCTCCTTGACGGTGACGCCGAGCTGCTCGACTTCCTTGTTGACCTCCTGCACCCGGGTCGGGTTGTTCTTCAGCGTCTGCACTCCCTCGGGGGTCAGATTGGTGAGCATCACGTAGGTCGGCATCGCGGGTCTCCTCTCGGGGTTTGATCCGAGCCCCGTTCATATCATCTAGTCGTGCCCGAGCACCCCCACTTCGCCCACTTCTACGAGCGCATGATCTCCGGCGCGGAGAAGGCGGGGGCCTCGCCCACGGATTCGAAGACGAGATCGCCCTTCTTGGCGTCTACCGCGACGCGCTCTCCCTCGCGGATCTCACCCTCCAGGAGCTGCATGGCGAGCTTGTCGACCAGCTGCTTCTGGATCACGCGCTTCAGCGGGCGCGCGCCGTAGGTCGGGTCGAAGCCGAGGTTCCCAAGCAGCTCGCGGGCCTTGTCCGTCAGCTCGATCTCGATGCCGCGCTCGGCCAATCTGCGGGAGAGCTGGGCGACCTGGATCTCGACGATCTGCGTGAGGTCGGCCTTCGAGAGGCGGTGGAAGATCACGGTGTCGTCGATCCGGTTCAGGAACTCCGGCGGGAAGGTCTGGATCAGCGCCTCGTTCACCTGCTCGCGGGCCTTCTCCTCGACGTCCTCGGCGGCGATGTACTGCGAGCCGAGGTTCGAGGTCATGATCAGCACGGTGTTCTTGAAGTCGACCGTGCGGCCCTGGCCGTCGGTCAGCCGGCCGTCGTCCATGATCTGCAGCAGGGTGTTGAAGACGTCGGGGTGCGCCTTTTCGATCTCGTCGAGCAGGATCACCGAGTAAGGCCTGCGGCGCACGGCCTCGGTCAGCTGGCCGCCCTCCTCGTAGCCCACGTAGCCCGGGGGCGCGCCGATCAGCCTGGCGATCGCGTGCTTCTCCATGTACTCGGACATGTCGATGCGGACGATCGCCTGCTCGGAGTCAAACATGAACTCCGCCAGGGCTCGCGCGAGCTCGGTCTTGCCGACCCCCGTCGGGCCGCAGAAGAGGAATGAGCCGATCGGCCGGTTCGGGTCCGAGAGCCCGGCGCGGGAGCGGCGCAGGGCGCTCGCCACCGCCTCGATCGCCTCGTCCTGCCCGATCACGCGGTCGTGCAGGCGGTCCTCCATCGCGATCAGCTTCTCGACCTCACCCTCCAGCATGCGGCTGACGGGGATGCCTGTCCACTTGCCGACGACCTCGGCGATGTCCTCCTCGGTGACCTCCTCCTTCAGCATCGACCCGCCCGAACGCTGCAGCTCGGCGAGCTTCTCCTCGGCCGCGGCGATCGCCTTCTCGAGCTCGGGAATCCGGCCGTATCGCAGCTCGGCGGCGCGCTCGAGGTCGGCGTCGCGCTCGGCTCGCTCGGCCTCATGCTGGACTTCCTCGAGCTCGGACTTGGCGGCCTTGATCTCCTCGATCGCGGACTTTTCGTTCTGCCAGCGGGCCTTCATCTCGCTCGCCTTCTCGCCCAGCTCGGCGAGCTCGGCCTCGATCGCGGACAGGCGGTCGTTGGAGACGTCGTCCACCTCCTTCTTGAGAGCTTGGCGCTCGATCTCGAGCTGCTGGATGCGCCGCTCGACCTCGTCGATCTCGGTCGGCATCGAGTCGATCTCGATCTTCAGCTTCGAGGCGGCCTCGTCGATCAGGTCGATCGCCTTGTCGGGCAGGAATCGGTCGGCGATGTAGCGCTGGGAGAGGGTCGCGGCTGCGACGATCGCCGAGTCTGTGATGCGGACGCCGTGGTGGACCTCGTAGCGCTCCTTGAGGCCGCGGAGGATCGCGATCGTGGCCTCCTCGTCGGGCTCGCCGACGAAGATCGGCTGGAAGCGCCGCTCGAGCGCCGCGTCCTTCTCGATGTGCTTGCGGTATTCGTCGAGAGTGGTGGCGCCGACGCAGCGCAGCTCGCCACGGGCGAGCATGGGCTTCAGCAGGTTGGAGGCGTCCATAGCGCCCTCCGACGCGCCGGCCCCGACGATCGTGTGCAGCTCGTCGAGGAAGAGGACTATCCGCCCGTCGGCGTCCTGGACCTCCTTGAGGACGGCCTTGAGCCGCTCCTCGAACTCGCCTCGGTACTTCGACCCGGCGATCAGGGAGCCGATGTCGAGCGCGATCACGCGGCGGTCGCGAAGGCTCTCGGGGATGTCGCCGGAGACGATGCGCTGCGCGAGGCCCTCGACGATGGCGGTCTTGCCGACGCCGGGGTCGCCGATCAGGACGGGGTTGTTCTTGGTGCGGCGCGAGAGCACCTGGATCACGCGGCGGATCTCCTCGTCGCGGCCGATGACCGGGTCGAGCTTGCCGCTCTCGGCCTCGGAGGTGAGGTCGCGCCCGTAGCGCTCGAGCGCGCCGTAGGTGTCCTCGGGATTGGGCGAGGTGACACGGTGCGGCCCGCGGACCTCGGCGATCGCCTTGACCAGCTCGGGGCGGCCGGGCAACAGCTCGGATACGCCCGACTTCTCGTCCGAAAGAGCGAGCAGGGTGTGCTCGGTGGAGATGTACTCGTCGGAGAGACCGCTCGCCTCCCTCTCGGCCTGCTGCAGCACCCAGACGAGCTCCTTCGCCGGGCGGATGTCGGGGACGGTGTTCCCGCTCAGGCGCGGCAGGCGCCCGATCGCCTCCTCGGCCTCGGCGCGCGCGGTGGCGGGATCGACGCCCAGTCGCTGGAGCACCGGCACGACCACGCCTTCGTCCTGCTCGAGCAGTGCCGCCAGGAGGTGCGGGGGCGCGACCTCCGGGTTCGACCCCTCGGAGGCGAGCCGCTGCGCGGCGGCCACGGCCTCCTGGGACTTCTGTGTGAATCGGTCCTGTTGCATGCATCCAAGTGTACTGCCTTGATAGTAGAAAGTAAAGAAATCTTAGTGCTATTGACTTAGATAGTGACGCCTGAAAGTGCTCTTCGTCCGATCCTCAGGCCCCGGTCACAATAGGATCCCGAGCTCCAGGGATGGCGACGAACGATGAACAGTCAGGGCACCCCGTGGGGCGGCACAGCGACGAGATTCGGCGCAACGTCCAGTTGAACCGCGAGATCATCGCGGCGTTCAACAGCGGCGGCATGGCGGACACAGCATCCTTCTTCGACCCCGAGGTCGTCGTGCACGACCCCGATCTTCCGGGCGGCGAGCTGCGCGGCCGCGACGCGGTGATCGCCACCTTCTCGGAGATGACCACGGGGTTCGACTCGATGCAGGTGCGCCGGATCGACATGTACCCGGCGGGCGACCGCATCGTCTCGCTGATCCACTCGGCCGGCAGCGGTGAGGGCATTCGCGGGGCGATGGAGGTGGAGTTCCGGACGGCCCACGTGACCACGTTCGCCGGCGGCAAGGTCGTCGACTGGCAGGTCTTCGACAACGCTCGCTCGGCCTTCGAGTCCGCGGGACTCGACCCCGAGGCTCCAGGCGAGCCCTTCCCCGAAGCCGGCTAGCCCAGGCGCCAGGCCACCCAGGCGCCCGCCGCCGCGGCAGCGGCTCCCGCCGCCAGTCCGTGCAGGCCCGCGTCCCGGACGCCCTCGTCGCCGCCCGCCAGCACGGCCGCGAAGGCGACGGCGTCACCTGCATCGACCGCCGCGTTGGTGACGTGGACCGCACGGAGCCGTTCCGCGTCACCCACCGCGAGGAGCATCGTTGCTCCCAGCGCGATGTCGCGCCCCCCGGCGATCCTCGCGACCGCCACGGTGGCGGCCGAGTGGTCCTTGAACCCGAGCCCGGACAGGGCCAGCCGCGGGGCCAGGGCGAGCCCCAACCCGATGGCGATCCTGCCGGCGCCCGAAGCGAGCGTCACCGCCCGGACGTCGGGAGCGGCGAGCGCGCGCCGGCGAGCGCGATGGGTGAGAGGATCTCGGTGGATGAAGCTCATCGGACAGCGCGGATCGTATTCGCGGGGCGCCTCGGGCACCCGAGCATTCGCAGCGGTTGCCGTCGCCGCGCTGGCGATGGCAGCGATGGCCGCGGCCGGCGACAGCGCGAAGCCCGAGCCCCCGCCGGGCAAGATCTGGCCGCTCAATCCCTATCCCTCTGGCAAGCGGGTCGACGAAGCCCGTGCGTTTGCGGAGTCGAGCAGCGGCACCGTCGCCTTCGCATTGGTTGACGCGGAGAGGGGAGTTCGCGGCTTCGATGAGGACCACGCGTTCAGCTCGGCGAGCGTGTCGAAGGCGGTCCTGCTGGCAGCGGAGCTCCGCCGCCTGCGCGACGAGAACGCCCCCCTCGACGACTCCACAAGGTCGCTCCTGGAGCCGATGATCAACTACTCCGACAACGGCGCGGCGGGCGCCGTCTACGCCCGCGTGGGCGACGCGGGGATGGAGGAGGTCGCCGAGCACGCCGGGATGCGCAGCTTCGGCGTCGATCCCGGGTATTGGGGAGGCGCCCAGGTGACCGCAGCAGACCTCGGGCGGTTCTTCTTCGCGCTCGAGCGCAACCTCGTCGGGCCCCACGAGGACTACGCCAAGCGACTGCTCGCAGGCATCACCTCGAGCCAGCGCTGGGGTATTCCGGAGGCCGCCGGCCAGCGCTGGGACGTCTACTTCAAGGGGGGCTGGCGCCCGTCCGCCACCGAGGGGACGACCGGACCGGTCACCCACCAGGCCGCGCTCCTACAGCACAACTCTGGGCGCCGCGTCGCGATCGCCGTCTTGACCGACCTCTCTCCCGGCTCGACCAGCTACTCGGTGATCGAGGGGATCACCGACCGGCTGCTCGAGGATCCTCCGGCCACGCTTTCTTGGCCCGCGCCCTAGCTCTTGCCGGGCTTCCGCACCGGCACCCGCACCGGGCGCGCCTCAGCGTCGGGCTCCGCGGTCTCGCCGCGTTTCGCTCCGAGCTCGGCGCGGTACGCCCCGTAGGGGACCATCTCGCCGCCGAGTGAACCGCGCAGGCGCTCCAGCTCCTCGGTCATCCGCTTCTGCATCTGCGCCGCGCGCTTCTCCATCCGGGCCATGTCGGCGCGCATCCCCTCCACCGTCGCCTCCATCTCCAGGACCGTCTCGACCCCGGCGAGGTTCAGGCCCTCGTCGTTCGTCATCGCCTGAATCCGCTGCAGCCGCTCGACGTCGGCCTGCGAGTAGAGGCGGGTGTTCTTGGGCGAGCGCTGGGGCCTGATCAGCCCGCGTGCCTCGTACATGCGAAGAGTCTGGGGGTGCATGTCGGCAAGCTCGGCGGCGACCGAGATCATGAAGACGCCGCGGTCTGCGTCGATGCGGGTCTCTGTGCGGATCCTCTTGGCGCTGTCGCGATGTGCCATCCCGCTCACTCTCCTCCCTCGGCCGGACGGGGGGATCCGCCCAGGATCGCCTCTCTGGGGTTCTCGCCGTTGAAGGACTCGGCGAGCCGCTCGACGGCCTCGCGCTGCTCCTCGGTCAGGTCCCTGGGCACGTCGAGCTGGACCCGGTAGTGGATGTCCCCGCGCCCGCCGCCCTTGGTCCGGGGCGGCCCCTCGCCGCGCAGGCGTTGGGTGGTGCCGTGCTGGGTGCCCGGCGCGATCCTGATCTTCTTCGAGCCGTTCAGGGTGGGCACCTCGATCGTCGCGCCCTGGATCGCTTCGGTGACGCTGACCGGCAGGTCGACGTCCAGGTTGCCGTCGGGGCGCTGACGGAAGACAGGCGAGGGCGCAACCCTGGTCGTCACGTACAGGTCTCCCCGCGGCCCACCGCGGAACCCGGCCTCGCCCTTGCCGGCCAGCCTGATCCGGCTGCCGTCGTGGACTCCGGCCGGGATGTTGACCCGGTAGCGCTTCGTCTCCTCGACGATCCCGGCGCCGCGGCACGTCTCGCACGGCTCGTCGATGATCGAGCCCTGGCCGGCGCATTCGGGGCACGGCTGCTGGATCGAGAAGAAGCCCTGGCTCTCGGAGTCCACGCCGCGCCCGCCGCAGCGGGGACAGACCCGGGGCGAGGTGCCGGGCTTGGCGCCCGATCCGCCACAGGTCCCGCAGGCCTCCGTCGTCGGGACGGCCACCGTGATCTGGGCACCCTGCATAGCCTGGTCGAAGCTCAGCTGAACCTCGGCCTCCAGGTCGCGGCCGGGCTGAGCGCCGCCCCCGCGCTGGCCCCCGCGGGCGAAGAACTGCCCGAAGATGTCGCCCAGGTCCGACGCGAAGCCGCCGCCGGGGAATCCCCGAGCCC
>Ga0136632_10000204_pt1 | contig 15573 bp, 16 predicted proteins | sample AntDrymUQ6112106_2_FD_104670 | JGI IMG/M metagenome (GOLD analysis project Ga0136632, IMG submission 104670) | Polar desert sand microbial communities from Dry Valleys, Antarctica - metaG UQ611 (21.06) | ecosystem: Environmental > Terrestrial > Soil > Desert | place: Antarctica: Dry Valley...
CAGCTCCGCGTAGCGCCGCAGACGCTCTTCCGGGATCACGAAGTTGTCAGTCGCCCCAGTCGAAATCGCGCGGACGGCCGGTCCAGAGGGTCTCGTCGAGCGCTGCGCCCTCGGCGTTCTCCGCTGTTTCCTCACCTGGCCAGGGGAGACGCTCGGAGCTCATGTGGGCGGCGGGCTCGCCGTCCATCGTCTCTTCGATCCGTGCCTGCTCCTCGCTCTTGAAGAGCGGATGGTTCTCGAGTGGATCGCCGTTCAGGTACGAGTCGATCGGCATGTCCCCGTCGAGACCGGAGTTGCGCGCTTTGAGGTCGAGATGCTCCCGAATCGCTGAGGCAAAGAGGGAGTCTGTCTCGACTGCTGGTGCTTCGAGATCCGACATGGGCTTCGTCCGAAGGGTCGAGTCTAGCGAAGTGCCCTGCACCGGAGGCTTAGGGACACATGCTCCGGGTATGGTGTCTGCGTGCCACTCGTTCGACTGTTCACGTTCGTACTGATGCTCTACCGCATGTATCGCCGGCTGCCCAAGTCGCAACGGCGACAGCTGGTAGATGCGGTCGGACGGTATGGACCGCGCGTCGCCGAGACGGCCAGGCGCCGCGTCCGCACGCGCCGACCCTAAGCACCACCTTTGAACCCGAGCGCTTCGCGAACGATCCGATCCTGCTCGCGTTGGTGGAGCGTCGGGTAGCCCTCGCTGGGACTGGCCCGCCACGGACGGCCGACGTAGTCCACACGCTGCACGAACTCGGCGTTCGCGGCAGCCTCCTCGAGCCGATGGCGGAGCGAACGCCAGGCCCCCATGTTCTGCGGCTCTTCCTGGGTCCAGACGATCTCGCGGAGCCCTGGATACGACTCGACGACGCGCGCGAGAGCGTCGACCGGGAACGGGTACAGAAGCTCGATGCGCACGAGCGCGACGGTTGAGGCGAGGCCTCGAACGTCGTGGCCCGCGAGGTCGTAGTAGATCTTCCCACTGCAGACGACGAGGCGTCGTATCGTCCCGCGCTCCCTCGGCCCTGGTTCGTCGATCACGGCCTGGAACGATCCCGCCGAAAGCTCTTCAGCTGTTGAGGTCGCCTGCCGCAAGCGAAGGAGCCCCTTCGGCGTCATGACCACGAGCGGCCGGGCGGTCGCGTCGAGCGCTTGGCGACGGAGAAGGTGGAAGAACTGGGCGGCGGTCGTGCAGTTCGCGACGCGGATGTTCTCCTGCGCGGCGAGCTGGAGGAAGCGCTCGAGTCGCGCGCTCGAGTGCTCGGGGCCGTTGCCCTCGTAGCCGTGCGGGAGCAAGAGCGCGAGCCTCGACGTCTGTCCCCACTTCGAGCGGCCGGAGACGATGAACTGGTCGACGACGATCTGGGCGCCGTTGACGAAGTCGCCGAACTGCGCCTCCCAGAGCACCAAGGCGTCCGGCGCTGCAATGGAGTATCCGTGCTCGAACGCAAGCGCTGCGAACTCGGAGAGCGGTGAGTTGTAGATCTCGAAGGCGGCGTCGGCCTCGGGCAACGCCTGCAGAGGAGTGAATGTCTCGCCGGTGACGGGGTCGTGCAAGACGGCGTGACGGTGGGAGAAGGTTCCGCGCTCCGTGTCCTGCCCCGAGAGGCGGATCGGGATGCCCTCCTCGAGAAGAGAGGCGAACGCCAGGGCCTCGGCCTGCCCCCAGTCGATCCCGCCCTCACTGAATGCCTCGCGTCGTCGCTCGAGTTGCTTGGCCAGCTTCGGGTTCACCTGGAAGCCCTGCGGAACGCGCAGAAGCTGTTCGTTCAGCTCGCGCAGCCGCTCGACCGGCACCGAGGTGACCACCGTGTCTCCCGTGTCCCGCGGAATACGCGGTTCCCGCGGCTGCTCGGGATCGGCGAAGGACGCGCGGAGCTGATCGTGCGTCTCGCGCAGTGCCTCGAGCGGCTCCGCGAGGAGCTGCTCCGCTTCGTCCGCGGTCAGCACCCCCTCTTCGATGAGCCGTGCCCCATACGTCTCGCGGACGGGCGGTTGACGGTCTATCCGGCCGGCCATCAACGGCTGCGTATACGCAGGCTCGTCCTGCTCGTTGTGCCCGAAGCGACGGTATCCCACGAGGTCGATCACCAGGTCGTGACCGAACTCCTCGCGGTACGCGAGAGCGAGCCGGACCGCGGAGACCGCGGCCTCGGGATCGTCCGCATTCACATGGACGATGGGAACGTCGAACCCTTTGGCGAGGTCGCTCGAGTAGCGCGTCGAGCGCCCTTCGGCCGGGTCGGTCGTGAAGCCGATCTGGTTATTGGCGATGACATGGAGCGTGCCGCCGGTCGAGTAGCCGTCGATGGAGTGAAAGTTGAAGGTCTCGGCCACGACCCCTTGCCCGGCAAACGAGGCGTCGCCGTGGATCAGGATCGGAAGGGCGACCGAGGGGTCGTGAATGCCGGCGCCGCCCGAGCGATCGGTCTGCTCGGCCCGCGCAAGGCCCTCGATGACGGGATCGACAGCCTCGAGATGGCTCGGGTTGGCGGCGAGGGTCACTTGTACGTCGCCGGAACGAGTCTGCCGGGACTCGGAGGCGGCAAGGTGATACTTGACGTCGCCCGTTCCGCCCTCCGGGTCGGAGACCAGGGCATCGAATGATCGCTCGCCTTCGAACTCGCGGAGGATCGACGCGTACGACCGCCCGACGGTGTGGGCGAGGACGTTCAGGCGACCGCGATGGGCGATCCCGATCACGATTTCGTGCGCGCCCGCGGCTGCGGCCAGCTCGATCGCCTCGTCCAGCATGGGCACGAGCGCGTCGAGGCCCTCGATCGAGAACTGCTTCTGTCCGATGAACGCGCGCCGCAAGAACGTCTCGAAAGCCTCGACCTGCGCCAGCCTGAGGACGAGAGCGCGCCGATCCTCGGCCGAGACGGGCTGGCGAAAGCGACCCGACTCGATCGCACGACGCAACCAGACGCGCTCGGCGTGATCCGATATGTGCTCGATCTCGTAGGCGATTGTCCCCATGTAGACCTCTTGCAGCCGCGGCAGCGCGTCGAGCAAGGTCTCCCCTTCGACCGAAAGCCGGAGGAGCCGAGCCGGAATCTTCGCCTGAACTTCAGGGGTCAGCGGAGGGTTGAGGCTCTCGGGCTCCAGCGCTGGATCGCCGGGGGGCTCCGAGCCGAGCGGGTCGAGACGCGCGGCGAGGTGACCGTGCATGCGGATCGCTTTGACGAGCGCCATCGCGGCGGCGACGGCCGCCAGGAGGTCGTCCCCGTCTACGGGTGCTTCTCGCAGAGCGGCCGGCGCAGCCGGCGCCTGGCCTACGGGTTCCTTCTGGAGCGGCGACGGTGCGGCAAGTGGTGCTGCGCTGCCGTTTCCCTCCTCGGAGCGCGACTCGATCAGCCTGGAGAGTCCAGGCAGAGCCGAGAAAGCGCCGTCGTCCGCGCTCTCGAAGACCTCACGCCAGGCAGGATCGACCGCCTCGGGGTTCTCGAGATATTGCTCCAAGAGCGCGCCGACGTAGCCGGCGTTCAGATCGGCTGACATGGCTAGAACAGCGGGTTGTCGGTGCTGATCGCGACGATCATCCCGAAGAAGAAGGCGAGCGTGGCCACGATCACGGCGACCCCGGCAAGCGTGCGGTGCCCCGCAGTCATGCGCGCGGCGACGAGCGCGAGCAGAATCGCGACTGGCGCGAGCAGACCCGGCTGGCGGGCGATGGCGAGACCCGACAAGGCGAAGGAGAACGCACAGAAGAGCCCTGCGACCATGTCCGCACGATGCTGGTGCGCAGAGTGGTTGCTCACGAGGAAGCGCCGACCCGAGACCTGGGCGACGGTCGCGGCGCATGCGGGAAGGGGCGCGTCCCGACGGGACTGCGTGCGCGCCGCCGCGAGTCGTCCCAGCCGCACGGCGCGACCGGGGCAGACGAGTCGCCGCCCGCGGCTCCGTACTCAGGGCTCGGCTCCGACCGGATCGCCCACCAGACTACGCCGCACAGATACACGATGGGGATCTTGAGCACCACAAGCATGAAGACGGCTTCCCACGCAGAAACGGACACGATGCGAGAGAGTTTACGCCACACTCCCTGGTCTCCTTCGGACAGGTCCTTACACGGTGCTCACACTCCTCTGGCTAGGGTGCTTGAGCCTTCGTGCTGCCGAATTTCAGACCACTCACCGCCACAAGGTAAGGAGACTTCGTGAGACGTACCGTTCGCTTCGTTATCGCCCTGTGCGCATTTGCAGCCTTCGCCGCGCCTGCGAGCTTGGCCGCGGAGCGGATGTGGGTGGGATTCCACGACGATCCGAGCTTCCGCTGGGTCCCTGACCGCGCGAGTCGCATCCAGTCTTCATCACGGGAGGGCGCGACCATCATGCGCCTCCTCGTCCAGTGGAACCTGGCTGCACCGGCGCGGCCCTCGAACCCGGCGAACCCTTTCGATCCTGCCTACATCTTCGACGACGTCGACGAGGCATTGCGAAGCGCCCAGGAGACGGACATGGAAGTCATGCTCACGATCTCCGGTAGTCCCCGCTGGGCGAACGGCGGCAAGAATCCCAACGTCATGCCGCAGAGGCTTGCCGACTTCACCGCCTTTGCGCGCGCGATCGCAACGCGCTACTCCGGGCGCTTCAGCGGATACCCGCATGTCCGTTTCTACTCCGTCTGGAACGAGCCCAACCTCAACCTATTCCTCACTCCCCAGTTCAACGCGGCCGGCAAGTCCGTAGCCCCGGCCAACTACGCGAAGCTGTACGCGGCGGCCTACACCGGTCTCAAAGCGGGTAGCCCCACGGCCCAGATAGCGATCGGCGAGACCTCCGCGCGTGGACGTGACCGGCGAGTGCCCGGCGTCTCCGACACGCACTCGCCAGGGAAGTTCGCGGAGCTCGTGGCCAAGGCCAATCCGAGGCTCAAGTTCGACGCATGGTCGCACCACCCGTATCCGTTCAACCCGAACTCGAGGCCGGGCCTGGTCGTCAATTGGCCGAACGTGTCGCTCGCGTCTCTCCCGCGCTTCACCACGAGCCTGAAGACGTGGTTCAAGCGCACGTCCGCGCCGATCTGGATCACGGAGTACGGGCATCAGACCAAGCCCGAGGACGCGTTCGGAGTCGCATACCCGACGCAGGCCGCGTACGTGCAGCAGGCGATCGCGATGGCGAGGAAGTTCCCGTTCGTCGGGATGTTCATCTGGTTCGTCTACCAGGACGACCAGGGACAACCGTGGGAGTCGGGGCTGTACAGATCCGGGGGCGCTCCCAAGGGATCATCACCGACGAGATTCGGTGCCAGCGCGCGGCCTCTCGACGCACGAAACGGGGTCTTCAGCTTCCGCGCGGGCACCATGACGCCGCTTGTCACGCTCTACACGCGTCGCTTCTGCGTGGGCGACACGACGGGCGAATCGATCGGGATGACCTGGCGTATCTTCCGTGCAGGGCGGCTGATCAACGTCGGCCAGCAGACCTCTGCGCTGCGCGTCGACTGCACGATCAGAGCCCGGCTGCGCTTCCGTTCGCCGATGGTCAAAGGCGTGACGTACGTCGCGACATTCGCGCTGAACGACAAGAACGGTGTCGTCCTCAGCCGCCGGCTGACAATCCGCGGTACGTAACGAGAGGGGCGGGCATGCCCGCCCCTACGGACGCCATTCAAGGACCTGCATCCCCTCCCACCATTGGGGATAGCCGCGTTCCTTGCCTTCGATTGTGAGGATCCGTCGTGCGCGAGGCTGGCCGGCGAGATAGGCGTCCATTGCGCGACCGACCTGCTCCCAGTCCGTGTCGTCGACGATCAAGAGCGCGCCCGGCGCCAGAAACGGCTCTGCTATTCGGAGCCCTTCCAGCTGCGCCTCGTAGGCGTGAAGGGCGTCGTAGTACCAGGCGCCGACTACCACGTCGTCGAGCTTCCCTTCGCGAGCGAGCTCGAAGACATCGCCCACGAGGAGCTCCGGGCGTGAGAGACCGAACCGGTCGAGATTCTGTTCGACCGTCTCTAGGCTGGCGTCGCGGAAGTCGAAGCTGTCGATCCCGACGAAGCGATTGCTCTGGTTGCCGAGCATGGCCGCTATGAGGCTGGCTCCGTGGAAGACGCCGACCTCGACGTAAGCCTCGCCGGGGTCGAGGCACGACGCCGCCAGATTGAGAAGCGCGAAGTTGTTCTCCCGCGCCAGGTTCTCGATCTCCTCTGCGATCGGCGCGAAGCGTCGGTCGTCCGGGTGCTCCGAGACTGGGAAGTCCTCGAAGAGAGCAGGAAGCTGCTTCAGAAAACGTTCGGCGTTCACAGGCGAAGGCGATACACGACCCGCCCTACAGGTGGCTCGTTACGCCCGCCAGGCTTTGATCCTCCGTAGGCGGCTCGTACCACGAGAGCGCGTAGCGCCCGTCGTCCAGGTCGCGCGCAAGGGTCGACAGCCTGAGCGGGCGGAAGGTGTCACACATGACCGCGAGCTCGGTCGTCTCGGTGACGCCGAGCGCCTTCTCGGCTAGACCCGGCTGTGGCCCATGCGGCAAGCCCGAGGGATGGAGCGTGATCGCTCCTACCGAGATTCCCTTGCGGGACCCGAAGTTGCCCGAGACGTAATAGATCATCTCCTCCGACTGCAGGTTCGAGTGGTGATAGGGGAGGGGCACGGCATCGGGGTCGAAGTCGAGCTTCCTGGGACAGAACGAGCAGATCACGAAGTTCGGCCCCTGGAACGTCTGGTGGGAGGGCGGCGGCTGGTGGATGCGCCCAGTGATCGGCTCGAAGTCATGGATCGAGAACGTCCACGGATACAGGAAGCCGTCCCAACCGACCACGTCGAAGGGGTGATAGTCGAGGACATAGTCCTGGTAGCCGCCTCGGACGCGCACCTTGACCAGGAAGTCGCCGCGGTCGCGGTGTGTCTTCAGCTCAGACGGCGGATGGATATCGCGGTGGTAGTAGGGAGCGCCCTCGAGGATCTGGCCGTACTGGTTGCGGTACCGGCGAGGGATCTCGACCAGTCCCGGCGTTTCGAAGACGAGATGTCGTTGCGCGCCGGCCGGTACGAAGCGATAGGTCGTTCCACGCGGGATGACGAGGTAGTCCCCGTCCTTGTAGTGCACGTCACCGAAGGTCGTCTCCAGCGTTCCCTGCCCCTCGTGGACGAAGACCAACTCGTCGCCCTCACCGTTCCGGAAGAAGTAGTCCATCGTCGAGTCTGGCCGGCAGAGCGAGATCTCGACGTCCTGGTTCCACATCAGCATGCGCCTGCCAGAGATCTCGTCGCCCTCGGGGTCGATGTCGTACGTAGTCAGCAGTCGGTGCGCGTGCGCGGCCGGAACCCATTCCTCGCGCTCGATCGGCGTGAACTCGCCGAGCTCCTTCACCCGGCACGGCGAATGCAGGTGGTAGAGGATTGATTCGTTGCCGGTGAAGCCCTCGAGCCCCATCACCTCCTCGGTGAGCAGCGTTCCGTTGTCCCGGAAGACGATGTGTCGCTTGCGGGGAACGTCGCCGCGACGCTGGTAGAAAGGCATGGCAGTCCCTTCGGTCTCGTTTGGTCGGTTGCAGCTACCCCGAGGGTACGCCAAGACGACCGAGGCAAGCGGCGTCGGTCTCGACGCGAGGCCGCTTGCCGGTTCTCGTCGCGACTACGCGGTCGGGATGGCGGCCGTCTCGTCGTTCTGCCAGAGACCGAACTCGTTGCCTTCCGTGTCCTTGCAGATTGCAAACCAGCCCATGGCCGGAACTGGCATTGCATCCCCTGCTTCGCCGCCGAGCTCCTTGACGCGGCCTGCGCCGGCGTTGATGTCGTCGACGTCGAAGTAGACACGCGCTCCACGCTTCGAGCCGTCAGCCTCATAGATCGCGCCGCCGGTCGTGTCGGAGAACCGCGTCATGTGGTACTCGGAGGGTGAGCCTTCGTAGCTCTGCCACTCCCAGCCGAAGAGCGAACCCCAAAACTCCCGCGCCTTGGCCGTGTCGCCCGCCGGAATCTCCAAGTGAACCATCTGCCCTGCCATGTCTCTCCCTTCGTCGTTTCTGCGGTCGAGCGACCGCATGGCCTACTAGCTGAGACCGTCGAGTGGGCTGAGATTCATCGGCCTCATTCAATACGACGAACGGGATGCGAAGGAGTAGACAAGGGGTCACACTCGGAGTGCCTAGCGGCCGTTAATCGCTGCCAGGTACCTGTCGGCCGAGCGGAGAACCTTCGCCTTCGCGTCCTCGGCAATGACGCGATCCCACCACGCGCCGTAGACACGGTCGAACTCGTGCGTCTCGAGGATTCGGCGCATGCGCTCGATCTCGCGTGCCGGTAGCGGGATCAGGTTCGGGTAGCTGTACATGAAGCTCACCCAGGCTCGGTCGGAGACGACCTGGACGATGTCTCCGGCGAGAAGCGCTCCGCGTCCGTCGGCGCCGGAGCTCCAGAGGCAGACGGTGCCGCCCTCGAAGTGTCCGCCGAGGCGGATCAGCTCGAGGTCCTCGGTGAGGCGTCGGCGCTCGCCCGTCCAGAGCTCGATCCGCTCGCTCGGACGCATGATCCAATCTCGATCGGCCTCGTGGAGGAGAACTTGTGCGTCGAAGCGTTCGGCCCACTCGACCATCGTCGAGTAGTAGTGCGGGTGGGAGATCGCAATCATGTCGATGCCGCCTCTTTGCTCGACCGCCGTGGCCGTCTCGTCGTCGAGCAGCGTGAGGCAATCCCAGAGAAGGCCGCCGACGAGAAGTGCGCGCTGGCCGATCGCGAAGGACGGCTCAGTGCCGATGCCGAAAAGTCCCGATTCCTGCTCCTCGACTCGGTTGCGGTGTTCGCTTCGAAGCTCGGCCATTTTCGTCCACTGCTGACCGCCGTCGCCGACGTACTGGCGCTCGTCGAGGCAGATCGGACAACCGTCCGGCGGCTCATTCGAAGGCGAGAACTGCGTCCCGCACGTCACGCAGATGAAGGTGTTCATGGAGCCAGCCGGGATCGAACCGGCGACCTTCTGGCTGCCAGCCAGACGCTCTCCCAGCTGAGCTATGGCCCCAGGAGAGATCTCAGTCTAGCGTCGAGAACCAATGTCTTCTGCGCGTCTGAAGTGCTGTTCGGCGACGCCGAACAGTCGAGCTACCCTGCGGTATCGGGCGGCGGCTGAAGAAGAAGCGTGAACGGCGACAGGGGCGCCGCAGAGCCGTGCGCGCCCTCCAGTTCGTTCGCGAGCTTTTCACGGGCGGACCGCCGAAGGAAACCGACATCGACCCACGAGATGATCTCGAAGGCGGACTTGGAGTTCGCGAGCCACTTCGTCCCCTACCTCCGAGCGCGTCCGGCGCGGTTGCCCTCGAAGCGCCGCCGGAGGAGATACGCGATGTGTGGGCGGTCGGCGACGACGACCGCAACTAGCCCGCTAGCGCCTCGACCTCGACCGACGGCACATCGCTCCACAGATCCTCGAGGCGGTAAAAGCCGCGCGTCTCGGGCGTGAAGATGTGCAGCACGAAGTCGTTGTAGTCGCCGACGATCCAGCTTGCTTCGGGCAGGCCGGCACTCGCGCGCGCGATAAGGCGTTGCTCCGCTTTCAAGGTGCTCGTCACCTCGTCGTAGATCGCCTTTGTCTGCCGGGGGTTGCGGCCGGTCGCGATCACGAAGAAGTCTGTGAAGTCGCAAACTCCACGCATGTCGAGGATGGTGACATCGGTCGCCAGCTTCTCTTGGCAGAGAGCGGCGGTACGGCGTGCTTGCTCGAGTGGGCTCAGTCGGTGTGCGCCTTTCTCTTTCGAATCCCAGTCTACTGAGTGGAGACGTACAGACCGAGGCGCCGGATGGCCTGAGCGACCTTCGTCGGAACGAGCTCGTCGATCGGCTCTCCCCGAGAAACTCGCTCGCGAACGAGCGATGACGAAACCGGAACGGGATCCAGATGGAAGTACGAGATGCGGTCGGGCGCTGGGAGACGAGCGTGTGTCTCGCGCACGCGGTCATCGGGGACGCCCGGCCGCATCGCCACGGCGAGCCGCGCGAGCTCGAGCACGCGCTCGGGGCTCTTCCATCGCTGAAAGCCCGCAAATTCGTCGGCTCCCAGGATGAACACGGGGTCGTCGAGCTGTCGCGTCTCGAGCGAGTCGACGGTACGCGCATGCGGGTCGAGCTCGACATCGACGCCCGGTATACCGTCGAAGGCCAGTCGTGCGAGTTCGAGACGGGCCTCCGCGAGGCCGTGCGTCCGCTTGTGACCGGGATCAGCGACGACGAGGATGAGCAGCCTCTCGAGGCCGAGCTGGTCGATCGCAGCGCGCGCGAGCGCCACGTGCCCAACATGCGGGGGGTCGAACGCCCCGCCGAGGATGCCGAGCGACGCTACTGCCATTCGAGCGACTCGCCTTCGAGCTCGACCTCGACGCCGGGCTTGACGCCCGCGCGGCGCAGCGCGTCTTCGAGCTCCTCGGCCGGCGGCGGAGTACCGACGACGCGGTAACCACGGTCGGTGCGGAGGATTCGAAATCTCGGTCCGCGTCGCGGTTTCGGCCGATATTCGAGGAAGTCGGGCAGCGACTCGTCGACGACTGGCGTCGAGGCCCCCGGCGAGCAAAGCTCGAAAAGCGCGCGCTTGAGCTCCTCGATGCCGGCTCCCGTGGCGCAAGAGGTCGAAACGACCCGCGCAATGCGCTCGTCTCGAAGCTCGAAGCTCGGCCTGCTTTCGAGGAGGTCAATCTTGTTCAGCACGACAAGCTGCGGTCGCTTATCGAGGCCCGCGCCGTAGGCAGAGAGCTCGCGATCGACGGTACGGAACCGCTCCTCGAGATCGCTTTCGGAGGCGTCGACCACGTGAACGAGCAGTCGCGCACGCTCGAGATGCGCCAGGAACTCGTGACCGAGCCCCGCTCCGTCCGCCGCGCCTTCGATCAGGCCGGGCACGTCCGCGATGGTGAGCTGTCTCTCCTCGGGACCGTCCACGATTCCCAAGACCGGCTCGAGCGTGGTGAACGGATAATCGGCGACTTTCGGCTTGGCGTTCGAGATTCTTCGCAGGAGCGACGACTTGCCGGCGTTCGGCAAGCCCGCCAGAGCGGCGTCGACGACGAGCTTCAAGCGCAAGACGACGTCCAGCTCGTCCCCGGGCAGCCCGGTTTCGGCGAAGCGCGGAGTCTGGCGGGTCGGCGTCGCGAACCGAGCATTCCCTCGGCCGCCCTGTCCGCCGCGGGCGGCGATGAAGCGTCCGTCGCGTGTCGTGAGGTCGGCCACGAGCCCGCCATCCGCGTCGAGAATCTGCGTTCCTACGGGAACGCGCACGTCCACCGTTTTCCCGTCGGCGCCGTGTTTTCGACTCCCGAGCCCGTTACCGCCCGTGCCGGCGCGGAGAACCCTCACACGTCGAAGAGCAGAGAGATCCCGGAGTGCGGGATCGGCGAGCACGACAACGTCGCCGCCGCGACCTCCGTCGCCCCCGTCCGGGCCGCCCCTCGGGACGTACTTCTCGCGGCGGAAGCTGAGCCCGCCATGGCCTCCGCGGCCCGCCTCCACGTGGAGCGTCGCCTTGTCATGAAACACGGCGACCAGCCTAGAGACTTGCCGTGAAACGGAGGCGCCGCGGCCGCGAAGCGGACCCCTTCAGGGATCTTCGCGCGATCGGAACCCGCGCGAGCGGATTCGGATCTTGTGCCAAGCTAGGAGTCAGTCGCCGACAGAGATAAAGCGCTTCTCGCCCGAGCGGCTGAACTCGACCGTTCCCGCACGCATCGCGAAGATCGTGTCGTCGCGCCCGAGGCCAGTGCCTGGACCTGGTCGGAACTTCGTTCCGCGCTGCCGGACGATGATCATCCCGGCCTTGACCGGTTGGCCGGCGAAGATCTTGACCCCGAGGCGCTTCGACTCGGAATCGCGCCCGTTGCGCGAAGAGCCGAGACCCTTCTTGTGAGCCATTAGGACTCATCCTCCTTCGCCGCAATCGCGGATTCGATGGCTGCGATCGCGCCCTTTCGCTTGCCTCGAGCTTGCTCGTATTCGAGTGCGGCCGCGAGCATCAGCGCGTTCCAATCCGACGCGGCTTCCTTGATCTCTGCCACCGTCATGTCCTCATAGCCGGTCGGCATGCCCTTGACGCGCTCGGGCGTCGCCTCCGCCGGCGCAGCCCTGGCCTCGGTCTTCGGCGACTCGCGCTTCTTCGTCGCGCCGATGGACTCGATCTCGATCTGCGTGAGCGAGGCTCGGAAGCCCGTATGACGACGGTACCCCGTGCGCTTCTTGTACTTCCCGATGCGGATCTTCGGACCCTTCACCGCACCGAGAACCTTGGCCGTGACCTTGACGTCGGTCGGCTCGAGCACGGGAGTCCCGTCCCCGCCCACGAGCAGAACGGCGGGCGTGAACATGGCGCCGTCGTCCTCGGCGATGCGGTCGACGAGCAGCCGCTCGCCCTCGCGGACGCGGTACTGCTTTCCGGCAACCTTGATGATCGCGTAGGTCATGTCAGTCGGTGGATGGTGCTGGGTGTCAGGCTGAAGCCCGACAACCGATTCTCGAGCGCGAGGCGCCAGAGAGCCGGAGCATGATAGCCACTAGCGCCCGCGTGAGCGCGAGTCGAAGTCCTCGATCCACTCCGACATCGGCACGTACTCGGCCGGGGGCTCCTCGGCGACCGCGACCGCAACTGCGACTTCTGCTTCTGCTTCTGTCTCCGTGGGTTCAGCGTCGCCGACGATGCCGTTCGTTGCAGGCTTCTTGCGCTTGCGGCCTCCTCGCGTTCCCCGGCGCGAGCGCTTGCGTTTCGGTTGGCCGTCGGGGGTGGCATCGCCATCTGCACTCGGGTCGACCTCGGCCTGGAGCTCGGCTTCGGGCTCCGGCTCGGATTCGGGCTCCGCAGCAGGCTCGGGCACAGGAACGTGAATCCTCGGAGTCGACTTTCGCGCGACAGCCTCCTGCTCTACCACTTCGCTCTCCGCGGTCACCGCAGTGGCTGGGGCCGGCTTCTTGCGCCCGCGGCCACCACGAGTGCCGCGGCGCGTTCTCTTCTTCTTCGGCTGCTCCTCGCCGTCGCCGGGGTCGTCGCTCACGGCGACGACCTCCTCCGGCTCGTCGGCTTCGTCGTCCTCGACCTCCGCCTCGAACCCGATGTCCGCCTCTGCCTCGGGCGCTGTGGCGGTGACAACGTCCTTTGCGGTCTCCTTCCTCCGGCTGGGCGCGCGCGTCGGCTTCTCTGCTTCTGCCTCGAACGTGATCGGCGTCGCGAGCTCGGCTGCGTCGGCAAGCGATGCGTAGGCCACGCCGTCGAGAACGCGTCCGACCGTTACGGAGACTTTCTTGCCGACGAGCTTGGCGGCTCCAGAGACCACGATTTCCGCGCCGTCCACCTTGCCCACACCGGCGCTGGCATCGTAGAGCCCCACCTCGACGAGCTTAAGCTCGAGCGAAGCCCCTTCTGCGACCGGAGCCGTGGGCTGGAGCGCCTCGAGCTTGCCCTGGTCGAGTACCTCGAAGTGATCGAGGTGAACGTGCCCGTTCTCGGATGCTGCGGGAACCAGGAAGAACCGGCGTCGCGAGAGAGCCTCGACGTCCTGGAGTCGGCGTCCGCCCGGCCCAGCGAGCAGGGCGAGGACGCGGGGGTGGACGCCGATGCGGAACGCCTGCACCCGCGAGCCCTTCGCGACTTCCCTGAGCTTTCGCTCGATCTCGAGCGCATGAGTCGCTTCCGATACGACGAATCCGTCGCCCGCACACACGGCACACTTGGTCGTAAGGATCTCCCGTGGGCCGTCGGTGACATTCTGGCGCGTCATCTCCACGAGCCCGAGCGGCGAGATCTCGACCACAAATGTCTTCGTCCGGTCGCGCTCGAGCTCGGTGCGAAGCGCGTCCTCGACGGTCGAGCGGTTCTTTGGGTTCGCCATGTCGATGAAGTCGATGACGATGATCCCGCCGATGTCGCGAAGCCTGAGCTGGCGTACTACTTCCTTCACGGCCTCGAGGTTGTTCTTCACGATCGTGTCCTCCAGCCGTCCCCCCGAGGACTTGCCGCGCGAGCCTACGAATCGGCCGGTGTTGACATCGATGACGGTGAACGCCTCCGCGTAGTCGAAGACGAGGTATCCGCCGGAGGGGAGGTCCACCCGCCGAGCGAGTGTGGAGCGGATCTCCTGCTCGACGCCTGAGGCCTCGAAGAGCGGCGTCTTGTCGCGATAGCGATGGACGCGCTCGATCATGTGCGGCGAGGTCTTCTTCAGGTAGCTGACGATTCGTCGATGCGTGCGATCGTCGTCGATTTGCGCGCCCACGAAGTCGCCGGCGAAGAGATCGCGGACGATGCGGAGCGGCAGCTCGGCCTCCTCGTAGACGAGCTCGGGGGCCGTGGATTGCTCCGCCTTGGCCTGAATCGTCTTCCAGAGGCGCTGGAGGAAGACGAGGTCGCGCTCGATGTCCTCTGCGGAAGCGCCTTCCGCCGCGGTGCGCACGATGATGCCGCCGCCTTTCGCGTCGAGCTCCCTCACGATCTCCTTGAGCCGGGTGCGCTCCTGGTCGTCGAGCCTGCGGGAGACCCCCATGCCCTCGCCGTTCGGGACATAGACGAGAAAGCGTCCGGGCAACGAGAGCTCGGTCGTCAGGCGGGCGCCCTTCGACTTCATGGGGTCCTTTACCGCCTGCACCAGAACGGTCTGGCCACGCTTGATCAGGTCCTGGATCTTCCGGGCGCCTTTGCGACCCTCGAGCTCGGGGCCGACGATCTCGTCGACGTAGAGGAAGCCGTTCTTCTCGAGGCCGATCTCGACGAACGCGGCCTCCATCCCTGGAAGGACGTTGTCGACGACTCCCAGGTAGATGTTCCCGGCGATCGAACGCCTCTCGGGGCGCTCGAGGTAGACCTCAGCGACCCGGTCGTCCTCGAGGACGGCCACGCGCTGCTCTCCGACGTCGACCGAGATCAGGAGCTCGCGCTTCGCGGCGGGCAGCGGCGCGCGCCTAGTCGGTGTCCGGCGCCGAGTCGCGCGCTGCGATTTGCGCTCGGCGGGCGCCCGCCCAGGCTTGCGCTCTGACGGCTTCCGCTCCCCCTTGTCGCGCGTAGGCTCCTCGGAAGGCTGCGTGGACATCGAAGCGTCCGAAGCAGCCTCGACGTTTGTGCCTAGCTTCTTCCGTCCACGCCCTCCGCGGCTTCCGCGACGGCGCTTCTTCTTCGCGGTCTCCGGGACCTCAGCGGCCTCCGGGACCTGCTCCGCCTCTAGTGCCTCAGGCGGTGTTTCTTCCTCTACGGCCGGTGCTTCCTGCGCCGTAGCCTCGTCCTCGTTCTTTCCAAAGCGAAACCAACGTAATGGCAAGGTGTGAATCTCCTCGTGTGATCGCGCGCGATCGGACAAACGCCGACGGCGTTCCCGGGGTCGCGCTGCGGATGTGTTGTAAAGCCATGGTCATGGGACCTGGTGCCGAGTGTACCTGCCGGCCCCTTTAGGCCGCCGCGGGGCGGAGGCGCGACCGGCGGGCCCGCACGGCGCGCAGGCGCTGCGAGAGCCGCGCCCACGCCCACGGTTCGACCTCTCCATACCGCTGCTCGGTCTGGCCCCGGGTCGACTCGAGGTACTCGAACCACGCGTCCGCTTCTTCGAGCTGAAGGAGCTCCTCGGCCAACTCGGTATCGAGCATCGTCCCTCCCATGGTTCGGTCGGGGCGCATGCTAGGTCCCG
>Ga0136632_10000206_pt1 | contig 15539 bp, 12 predicted proteins | sample AntDrymUQ6112106_2_FD_104670 | JGI IMG/M metagenome (GOLD analysis project Ga0136632, IMG submission 104670) | Polar desert sand microbial communities from Dry Valleys, Antarctica - metaG UQ611 (21.06) | ecosystem: Environmental > Terrestrial > Soil > Desert | place: Antarctica: Dry Valley...
ACCACATCCTCATGGTGAGCGGACGCTCGAGCTTCGAGATCATGCAGAAGTCCCTCGTTGCCGGCGTTCCCATCGTGTGTTCGGTGTCGGCCCCCAGCAGCCTCGCCGTCGCGCTGTCACGCGAGTTCAATATGACGCTCATTGGGTTTCTGCGCGCGCAGCGCTTCAACGTCTACGCAGACAGCGAACGCATCGGCGTTGAGGATCAGCCCGCATCGACAGAAGCGCGTTCCTTTCTGGGTTAATCGAAAGACTTCATCCAGTGAGGTTCGCCGTGCGGTTCGTGATCGAAGGCGGCAAGGTGATTCGTTAAGCGATCAAGGGATGGGCCGACGCATGCGCGCGGTGTTCGGCGACCGAGTCATTGTCGGAAGGCTCATGTGTTAATACTGAGAAGGCGGGAAGCTAGCTCGGAGGGACGGCGATGACTCACACCGCGATTGGCTACGACTCGCCTGCGGACGCGATGAAGGCCCCCAGGGAAAGCATCATCTACGTCGCCGGCCTCTACGAAGGGACCGGGGTGGAGAGACCTGACTTTCTTGCGGTCATCGACGTCGACCCGAGCTCCAAGACCTACTCACAGATCACCCACCGCACCGAAATGCCCAACGTCGGCGACGAGCTGCACCACTGCGGATGGCAGATCTGCAGCTCGGCATGTCACGCTGAGAACCGCGAACGCAAGCATCTCGTCGTCCCCGGGTTGCGGTCTTCGCGTATCCACGTGATCGACGTTGGAACCGACCCGGGCGCGCCGAAGATCGTCAAGGTCATCGAGCCCGAGGAGGTGAAGACCAAGACCGGATTGGGACGTGACGACCGAGATCTTTCAGTAATAGACATGAGTCGGCGTCACCCGTCGGCTGAAGAACGAGCGTGCCACGGGGGCTCGACTGGGGTGAAGGGTGCACTTACTCGATTCCCCCCCCGTGACCAGGCCTCTTAGTCTTCCTCGATTAGCCAATCGAAATAAGGAGGGCAATGCTTCTATCGCTCGTGTACCTGGTGGTTCGGGTGCTGCTCAGGCTGCTCGTTCCGGAGGGCCAGGACCAGGCCGCCAAGGATCTCGAGATAGTCGTGCTCCGACATCAGCTGAATGTCCTTCGGCGACAGGTCAAACGGCCCCGCTTTCGACTTTCCGATCGGGTATTTCTCGCCGCCGCGGCTCGACGACTGCCACGGACCCGCTGGGAGCGTTTCCTCGTGACCCCGAAGACGCTGCTGCGCTGGCATCGATCCTCCGAATCCGGCTCGGTCGGGGATGCGTTCACTTCTGAGAGCAGCGGCTACCACGCAGCGAGCGTAGGGACGAATTCTTTGGGCTCGTCCCCCGAGAGGTCACGGGACGGACGGCGTGGAACCACACACACAAGCAAAGAGCAGGAGCCGCCTGCGCCGCAGCCGAACGCCGAGCTCTTTCATCTTTACAACCCGGATACCGACGATCACTTCGTAACGATGAGCTCCAGCACCGCGAACCAGAAACAGGCGTCGGGATACCAGTTGTTTGTCGAAGGAGGAGTCTTCACAGATCAGGTCAAGGGAACAGTGGCAATTGCCCTTGATGACGGGACTACCTACGTCTTCAGGGACAAGGGCTCGACGTCAGGGACGAACGTCGCGCCTCTGTACCGCATAGAGAAAGACAGGTCAACCGGAGGGTGTTCGGAGGGATCAGATGCTGCTTAATTCCTCGCGGAAATGGGTCAAAGGCTCTGACGCAGACGGTAGTCCAGGACCAAGATTTCGGAAACCGGGGAGGTGGGGCTGATGACGATTTCGTCCGCTGCGCCTCCCAAATCCGGTCGCCGCTCTTGTAAGTTCTCAAGCGACCGAGTTCATAACCTTCAGCACTTGGGCGCGATTCCCGTCGCGCCACGACACGGACGAATTCTGCAATGAGCGTTTCCCTTGATCAGCTTCCGAAGGACGCTGCCGCCGCGTGGGTTCGCCTGCGCGATGAGCTGCTCGCGATTCTCGGCGACAACCTCGTCGCTCTGTGGGCCTACGGGGCGCGGACGTTCCCGGATCCACCGCGCAGCCTTGGAGACCTCGATACGTATGCCGTTCTCCAGCGCAGACCCCACGAAGGGACCATTCAGCGGATCCGCAGTGCGCACGAGGCCATCGAGCGCGAGCTCGCTGTCAACTTCGACACCGCCTTCATTCTCTCCGCCGACGCCGCGCGACCGGACATCCCACCCCCCGCCTGGGGTCAGGGGCACCAGGAGAACTGGGCGTTCAATCGGGCGCATTGGCTCGCCGAATGCTATCTCCCGCTACATGGAAGACTGCCCGAGGACGTCGTGCTGGCGCCTACCTGGAGCGAGCTCCTAGAAGCCCTCCAGCTCGAAATTGATCATCTCGAACGCCACGTGGCCGCGGGCGACGACGATCCCTACGAAGCCTCGTATGCAATGTTGAACGGCTCTCGCATCCTCTACGGCATCGAGACGCGGAACGTCGTGATTTCGAAGCGCGCCGCGGGCCAATGGGCACTCAATAACCTTCCAGTCCGTTGGCATGAAGCGATCCACGCTGCCGGTCGTGCCTACGACGGCGAGGCGAGTGCAGATGACGCCGAGGTCCTTAGTGTTGCGATGGCTCCGTTCGTCGCAATGGTAAAGGACCGGTGGCTCGAGTACACCAGGACCTCGCCCAACTGATCCCGCACCGGTTGGCAGGTGTTGTGTCAATTCGCGCTCGAACATCCCGCTTTCATAACTTTCCATTGGTTCGAGGCGACTGCGCCTACCGCGTGGTCAGTTTCGTTAGCAGAAGGGTTCGGGAAAGTCTCGACATCAAACGCAAGGATGATGTCCCGCCCGTCGTGGATTTTGAGACGGTGAAGGGTGCATTTATTGGGTTACCCCCCTGAGCTGGGACTTTGCGCGTCAGCCAATGAATGCCGCCGCCCCTCCCTACGTGAGCACGGGCGGTGGAGCCGCTCATGGAGTGACTCTCAACCCTAACTTGATCCTTTAGCCGACCACTTCTCTTGGTAGTTAAGTGCCAACCAGACCGAGCTCCGATTCCTGAGCTCCATGGCGACTCTCGGGACTCAGTTCCCAAAAGCCCAGCTCAGAGGGGGAACCCGATAAATGCACCCTTCACCCAGGCTGGGACCATTTCTGATTACGGCCTGACAAAGTGCATGTCGTCACGGCCTGACAAAGAGCATGTCGGCACGCTGGCTCTAGGGGACGGGAGCCGTAATCAGGCGTTGACCCCCCTCGGGACGGCCTCACCCCCACACCTGCGCCGCGGAGGCTCTTGGTGTTGCCTCGGTCAGCCTTTGCGAAGGGATGAGCGTGGGCCACCGCCAGCCGCACCGCGGTCGCGCGCCGTCTCGCCTCCGCTTCCCGCGCGATCCGCTCCGCTCGGCCTTGCAAAGAAAAGGCGGCGCGAAAGGAAGGAAATGGTCAGAATTGACTATGGAGCATCCGAACTCAAGCCCCTAGCCTGAGGCGACAAATCGGACAGGCGGGGGGCGGCGATGTACGCGGTTGAAGGATCGTTTCAAACTCGTGCGGGAAACCGAAAGCTGAAACGTCTGCTCTCGATTTCCCTCGTTCTCCTTCTGATGTCTGTTCTCGCGCCCTTATCACCAGCCCGAGCCGACCACGAAGGGGGCGAAGGCCCAAAACCCTCAGCCCCCAACTGTGGGTGGTACGGCTCGAACGAATGGAAGCGGGACGTACGGGTCGATCGGGACAACGGTAGCTGGCAGCACGACGTGAATACGGGTGCCGGCTGGTCCGGACCCTCTCAGGACGGCACCTGTCGCGGTTCGGTGCATGCCACGTTCCGCATGGACGCCAATGACGGCACGAGCTGCTACTTCTCGAGGCTGGACGGCACGGTCCCGGCAATCTATGAGGCGCACTGGTCTTCCGCGCCCGGGTGGTTCACTACCGTTTTCTATGGCCAGGATCAACTGCTCCAAGAAACCGGCTGGGGAACCTGCAGCGAAGTCACCAGGTCCGAGATGACGAGCGTCGGGGCTGGTGCTCCGTGCGAGGTCCCGGATGCCGATACCGCCGCTAAGCGACGATCGATTCAAGCAGTGGTGATCACCTGCTCGCAAACTGATACTCACACCGGAGATGGCCAGACAGTGACGGCCACGGAGACCTGGAAGATCCGGATGCGGCGAACCGTGTGTGACAACAGTGTCGATACGGATGGGGACGACCTCTCCGACTGCACCGAGTTTTCACTGAACACAGAGACTCACAATCCCGATACCGACGGCGATGGCCTTACTGATGGCCAAGAGGTCCTGACCCACAAGACCGATCCACTCCAAGCCGACACCGACAGCGGGGGAGTCCGTGACGGGGACGAGGTTGCGCTGGCGACCGACCCGCTCGATCCCGTGGACGATTTCGCCGACTGCCAGTTCATGAACACGTCTTTCATCGCGGGTTGGGAAGGGGACTTCGCTATCGAGCAACCCGTCGGAGCCGACCCCTTGCATTGGATGCGATACAGCTGGAACGACGTGAGGTATTGCGTTGACGCCGCCGGCGTCCGCCTGGCGACGACCGGCTCGCAAGAGGGGGCGATGGTACTGCCGTTAGACGTCGCCTACTTCTTTGAGTTGCTCGACTTCAAGATGAAGTATGCGGGCAGTGATCCGGCCACAGTCGAGAGGCTCGCAGACGATTCGCTAGAGGCAAAGGTCAAAGGCAGATTCAAGTTCTGCAGTGGGATCCCACTCTTCGGGAGCATCGTGCGGAAGGGCATCAAGGCTGTTCTAAAGATCGTTCCCGATCGCTTTGAGAAGAAGCTGCTCGAGTGGGGTCCTCGCCGGATCTTCAAATCGGCACTTATCCCCACCTGGATCAAGAACGAGATTGTCGAGAGAGGTTTCAAGGCCGTACTGAGGAGCTTCGATGCTCTTAGTGACACCGACTACAAGGCCATCATGCGCCTGTTCAAGTGGATCGGGGAAAAGGTCGGGGGGAACCTCGCTCAACTGGTCCTGGGGGATCTGCTGTGTAAGACGGTATGGCGTCCGGAGATCTATGTCAGGTTCATGCCCGACGGGGCCTACGATTCCAACATCCAGGGCCCCACGGGGCCGTTCGAGGTGATGAAGCACTTCTAGCGCCGGACGCGTGGCTCCACCACATTTCGCATTGCTATCGGCAGCGCCCTGTGGCGCCAACGACCGCCCGCTTCACGACGCCTTCAAAGAAGGGTAGCGGCCATAGCCCGGAGGAAGGTGCTCGACACGCAAGAGGTCACTGGTTCAATCCCAGTGCGCCCCACCAGGAGCACGAAACTGCCGCCTCCGGATGCCGAGCTCGCCGCGTGCGGCCCGGTTGTGGGGGGAGAAGACGATCCGGCCGTGCCTCCGGGGAACAGAAGCGCTCCGGCGTGCGGCAAACGTGCGGCAGCATCTAAGCATCCTGATTTCGCTCAACGCCGTAGGCGTGGTGCATACCGTTCAGGCCGGAATACTTACCATGGAGACGCTCTGCCGTCTGAGCTAAGGGGGCGTGCTTTCGTCCCGGGTCAAGGATAGGCGATGCCATCGAGCCCTGAATGACAGAATGCCCTCGAAACCGATCGAGGAAGCCCCGGCCGGGACTTCCTCAAGTGCAGAGCTTCTATCGAACCGGACGTTCCCAACGGGGAGGGATCATCGCAGCGGACGGTCAGACGAACGTGCTGGAGACGCCGCGACTTACTCTAAGGCGCCTCAACATGAACGACCTGGATGATCTCGCGCTCATCTATCGCGATCCCGACGTGCGCCGGTACTTCCCTGAGGGGACTCTTTCATACGAAGAGACCAGGGAAGAGCTCGAGTGGATCATCGACGTTTACTACGATCGGTTCGGGTTCGGATTGTGGGCAACGATCTACAAAGAGACGGGCGCGTTCATCGGTCGCTGCGGGTTGCTACCGTGGACGATCGACATCGGTGAGGACGGCGCCATCGGTGAGCATCCGCTCGAGCCCCCGGCACCAGAGGTTGAAGTGGCCTATCTGGTGGCCAAGGATCACTGGCGACGGGGCTTGGGGACCGAGGCGGCCCAAGCGATCGTCGACTACGGCTTCGAGGAGCTGCACCTCCCGCGCTTGATCTGCCTGATCGATCCGGCGAATCGCGCTTCCGCCGGAGTGGCCGAGAACATCGGCATGACGCTCGAGCGGGATATGGAGCTCGATGCAGAACCTACGTCGCTCTACTCGATCTCTTCGGAGCGAGCCTTGGAACTCAGGCGATCACGCGCTCCGGCCCGGGACACCTAAGGGATCAACGACTAGACGGGGGCCGGACCTGCGTCTTTAACCGGCTGCGATACCGCGCCCGAGAAGGTATCGAAGTTCTTGTGGAAGCGCTGGGCGAGGTCGCGGGCCTTCGCCTCGTAATCTTCCTCGTTCGACCACGTGGCTCGGGGATCGAGGATCTCCTCGGGAACACCGGGGCAGGACACCGGGATGGCGAGGTTGAAGATCGGATCCCGCTTCGTCTCGACATCGTTCAGTTCGCCCGAGATGGCCGCGCGGACAATCCGCCTGGTGGTCGGGAGATCGATGCGCTCGCCCACGCCGTACGGTCCGCCCGTCCATCCGGTGTTGATCAAGAAGACGCGCGAGCGGTGTCGTTCGATGCGCTCGGCGAGCATCTCGGCGTAGACCACTGGAGACAACGGCAAAAACGGTGCGCCGAAACAGGTGGAGAAGGTGGCTTCGGGTTCGGTTCCGAGGCCGACCTCGGTCCCGGCGAGCTTCGAGGTGAAGCCCGACAGGAAGTGATAGATGCTCGACTCCCGGTTGAGTCGAGCCACCGGAGGCAGCACGCCGAAGGCATCCGCCGTGAGGAAGACCACCGTTGCTGCGTGGCCCGCCTTGCCGTCATCGTCGTATCCGGGGATGAACTCGATCGGGTAAACGGCTCGGGTGTTCTCGGTATGTGTGCTGTCCTGGTAGTCGGCCGCTCGATCCTCGTTCACCACAACGTTCTCGAGGATGGAGCCGAACCTGATGGCCCCGTAGATCTGGGGCTCCTTCTCGGGCGAGAGGTCGATGCACTTGGCGTAGCAGCCGCCTTCGAGATTGAACACGCCGTTGTCGGACCAGCCGTGCTCGTCGTCACCGATCAGCGATCGCCCCTCGTCCGCCGACAACGTCGTCTTTCCCGTACCCGAGAGACCGAAGAACAGCGCGACGTCATCATCGTTGGCTCCGACGTTGGCTGAGCAGTGCATCGTGAGGACGCCCTGGGTGGGAAGGAGGTAGTTCGCTGCAGAGAAGATGGACTTCTTCATCTCACCGGCGTACTTCGTTCCGATGATGACGACCTTGCGACGTTCGAGATCAAGGCCGACGAAGGTTCCGGAGTTGGTGCCGTCCCGTTCGGGGTCGGCCTTCAGCGTGGACGCCGAGATCAACGTGAAATCCGGCTCGAAGTCCTCGAGCTCCTCTGCGGTCGGACGCCGGAAGAGCTCGCGCACGAACAGCGCGTGCCAGGCGAACTCCGCGATCACGCGTACCTTGATCCGGTATGCAGGGTCGGCCCCCACGTAACCGTCGACGATGAACAGGTCGCGGTCCTTGTGATGTTCGACCGCACGGGCGGTGAGCCGGTCGAAGGCCTCGGGGTCGATGGGCTGATTGAATCCACCCCATTCGATGCGGTCCTTCGACTCTCCGTGGGCCACGATGAAACGGTCCTTCGGAGAGCGTCCGGTGTGTTCGCCGGTGTACGCGACCAGGGCACCGGAGTCCGCGAGGATCCCCTCGCCCCGGGCGATCGCCTTCTCGATGAGCTCGGGAACGGTCAGGTTGACGTGCGCGGTCTCGGACCGCGGCAGGTTCTCATCGACGCTCCCGATCATCCTCTGCCTCCCGGAGGAGTTCCTCTCGTCTTAGGCGTCCGGCGAGGCACCGGCGCTCGTTCGACGACCGACGTGAGCCCGTACATTACTTGCTCGGGCCGTTCGACCACGAAGCGTGGGCGCCGCGACCGAACGCACGTTCGTTTTTGGGTCGTCGCTTTGCTCGCTTTTTCACCGGTTCCCGTATCAAGCGAGCATACGTTCGCTATAGCAAACCGACACATCTGGACCGTGGGCCGGTCAACCGAACAGGGTGCGGCGTCCCGGGGTGCCGAGCGCGAGGTTCAAGAGACAACCGATCGCCACCCCGAGGCCGGCTCCCGCAACGATGTCGAGGGGGTTGTGCGCTCCGAGGTAGATGCGGGCCAGACCCGCCAGGATGGCTACGACGAAGAACCCCACCTTCCACGGGCGGGAGAAGTACGGGGCCAGCAGCGTCGCCACGGCGAAAGCGATGATGGCGTGCCCCGAGGGGAAGCTGAGGCCCGACGAGTGAGCGTCCCGCAGGATCGCACCCGGCACCGTCGTTCCCGGCCTCTGTCGCTCCACAAGCGCCTTGACTATCTGTTTCTCCACGAGGAGTTTCGCGGGGATCACGACGACGAGCCCGAGTGCCAGTCGCCACTTGCGGGCGATGAGAGCTCCAACCGCCACAACCAGTGGAAAGAGCAACAGCCCGACCAGCTGGAAGACCCACAACGGCCGTTCGAGAGCGTCCGGGAGCTCGTTCACGACGCGGAACGCGTCCCTTTCCGGCCCGCTCACCTCTCCAGAGGAGGCAGCGAGGGCGCAGGCGATCAGGATGGCGATCGCGACCAGGGCGACCCAGAGGTCGAAGCGGCGGCGAACGTAAGGGCGTGTCACCCCGGCATCGTATGACTCCGAGGATGGCCCTGGACAGGGCGAGGCCGCGGGTGGGCGGGGGCCCGAAAGCTGAGACGGGTTCGCCCGAGACTGAGAGGATGGCGCGGTGGATCAACATCGCCCTCATGAACCCGGGTACGCGGGGCTAGGGACGTTCGAAAAGTTGCCGTTCGTGCTCGACCCGACGGCGCTCGCCGGTGTCGACGTTGCGATCGTTGGCGCGCCGATGGACGACATGGCGAGCAACCGCCCGGGAACGCGATTCGGCCCCCGCGCGATCCGCCTCGCGTTCGAGGGCGGCGGGGAACCCGCCCGATGGCACCTGGATCTCGGCGTCGATCCTTTCGCCGTCTTGCAGGTCGTAGACCACGGCGATGCCGCGGTAGTGCCGGGAGACGCGCAGGCCAGCCACCGGGCCATCCGCACGGTGGTGGCACAGATCCGCGCCGCCGGAGCGATACCAATCATCCTCGGCGGCGACCACTCGATCGCCTACCCCGACATCAAGGCGGTGGCGGAGTCGCTGCCTCACGGCTCGGTCGCGGTCGTCCAGTTCGACGCCCACGCGGACACCGCGACGGATCTCACGGGGGTGAAATGGTCACACGGGAGCCCGTTCCGCCACCTCGTCGACGACGGCATCCTTCCCGGGAACCGACTCGTACAGGTCGGGCTGCGAGGGTACTGGCCCTTTCCCGAGGAGTTCGACTGGGCGCGCGCCCAGGGAGTGCGCTGGCATCGCATGGAGGAGATCGAGGAAGGGGGGATCGGCGAGACGATCGATCACGTCCTGACCGAGATCGAGGATGCGGATCACCTCTTCTTGTCGGTGGACGTGGACGCACTCGACCCCGCGTACGCGCCGGGAACCGGGACGCCCGAGTCGGGCGGGATGACCATGCGCGAGTTGCTTCGAGCCCTGCGGCGGTTGGCGCTCGCCCGCGATCTCTGTGGCATGGAGGTGGTCGAGGTCTCTCCGCCGTACGACCACGGTGAGATCACCGCCTTCGCGGCCCATTCGGTCGTGCTCGAGGTCCTGTCGGCACTGGCCCTCCGTCGCTCCGGGCAGGGGCCGGCCCCCGAGGATCCGGGCGCACCGGAGGGTTGATAAGCTTCGCCCCATGCAAATAGGGGAAAGGTCGGACGGCGCCCGCACGGCGCACCCGTACGAGGATCTCGACGTCATCGACGCGCGCGCGCCCCGGTTCAACCAGGCGGCGGTGGCCCTCATGGCGATCGCCGCCCTGACGACCGGCTGGTGGGGGCTCCTCGGGGTCATTGCCCTGCAGTTGATCGTGGGCCTTCGTTTCGGCCGTCGCTTCTGCCTCCCGTGCGTTCTTTACTTCGAGGTCGTGCAACCTCGCCTCGGCGAAGGTGAGATCGAGGATGCACGACCGCCGCGCTTCGCCAACATCATCGGGGCCCTTTTCCTGTCGGCCTCGACGCTTGCCTACGCGATGGGCATGGCCGTCGTCGGCGCGACGCTGGCCGTCGTCGTCGCCGCGCTTGCGAGCCTTGCGGTCATCACGGGTTTCTGCGCCGGGTGCGAGATGTACAAGCTGGGGGCGCGGCTGCGCGGGATCCGACCCGGGCGGGTGGAGCTCATCGACCTCGATGTCCTTGGAGCACCCTCGACGGGACCGGCGACGATCCAGTTCACCCATCCACTCTGCACGGGCTGCCGCGAGCTCGAACATCGGCTCCGGGCCGAGGGGCGACCGCCGGTGCTCGTTGACGTCTCGAAGCGTCCGGAGATAGCACGGAAGTATCACGTCGCAGTGGTGCCGGCCGCCTTCACCGTCGATGCCACGGGCCGGGTTCTCGAGCACATCGCCTAAGACCGAGACGCAGCCGTCCGGTCGAGACATGCGACGAACGCGTCGTACAGCTCTGCACTGTCCCGATCCGTGTTCGCTATACAAGTTGCGCCCACCTTGCCGAAATCGTGCAGCGCTCCCAGCAGGTGCAACAGGACGCCGGTTCCAGTGTCGGGGTTGAACGCCAGACCGGCGTCTGCAACGCACGTGATGACATCTTCGGGGCACAGCCCTTCGTAAGCGGCGGATTTCAGGTTGTCGGTCGCGAAGTAGGTCTTGGGGCCGGTTCCCGTCATGAGCTCCCCGGTGGAGGCCTCGTAGTTCCCACGTAACGCCAGGTTCGCCATGAAGTAGGGATGCGTGGTCCCGCCCATGCGTAGGTTGATCTCGCTCAGGTATATCGCCCTGCCCTGACCTTCGGGGATCACGATGAAGTCGATCCCGAAAACTCCGATGACTCCCTCGGCGGCCAGCTCCGCGCCGACCCTTGCCGCGAGCTCGTGGATCGTCTGCCGGTACTCCACGCGCGCCGGGAACTGACACCCCAGGTATACCTGGTTATCCAGCCCGCCCAACACCTGATCGTGCGAGGACACCACCTCAACCGACCCGATCGCGCAGATGCGCAACTGGACGCTCGGCGACACGAGCCCATCCGTTCGCTTCAACTCCTCAACGATCCCGCCCTCATCCTTCAGTTTCGCTGCGAAGGTCGGCCAGGTCTCTTCGGCCGCACAGAATGACGACCTCGAGCGAGCTATCGGGGCAACCGGAGCGTCCAACTCGACCACGACGTTGCCCTGCCCCGAGAACCCGTTGTTCAGCTTGATCACGACCGCCTCTGCTTGGGGCAGTGACGGACGGAGTTGCTCGATGACATCCTCAACGTCCTCTAGCTCGTGAAGGTCCTCGGCCCCCTTCAGGATCGGCACACCGGCTCGGCGCGCGATCCGCCGGCCCCCGCTCTTCGATCCCCACCGGATCAAGTCCGGACGAGGGCCGTAGAGAGGGATACCAAGCAGCTCACCGAGATCGGCTTCGAGTGGAGTGACGTTGAAGGGGACCAGGCAGGCATCGTCGCCGGCGATGAGCCGGGAGATCCGTTCGACGACCTCGGGTCGCTCGAGGAGCTTGGCCGACAGAGCGCGCACCTCGGGGTCACCGAGATCGATCAACGTCAATCTCTCTCGCGCTCCACCGGGATCGTCGAGGAAGCTCAGGTAGTAGTCCACCACGGCGGAGTCGATCGGAAGAGCGGTTACGTAGATCACGCGCAGCTTGGGGTTGCGCAGCAGGAGCAAGGTGAACAACGATCTCTCCTCGTACCGCACGAGACCGGTGATCTTCCTGAGCTCGGTAGCGGAGAAGGTGATCGAAGGCAGGACCACGATGCATCCCTCCGTCAAGCCCAGCAACCCCACGTCAACGATCCCGCGCCCGCGCGCGGTCCGCTCGGCGTCGTCAGATGAGGCGGAACCGTGGGGGATATCGGCGGGCATACCCTAGGTTAGTCGTCCGGACGGAACCGAATGGAACGCGATGCCTCAGAGTCAGGTCGATACATCCATCCACGATGTCGCCCGCTGGATCCGTGATGCCGGCAGTGTGATGGTCCTGACGGGAGCGGGCATCTCTACGGATTCCGGGATCCCCGACTTCCGCGGCCCCCAGGGGGTGTGGACCAAGAACCCTAAAGCGGAACGGCTCTCGGATATCAACGCCTACATGGCCGACAAAGAGCTACGCGTGGAAGCGTGGCGCGCTCGTCTCGAACATCCCGCCTGGGCCGCCGAGCCCAATGACGCCCATCGAGCTCTGGCGGCCCTGGAGGCGAAGGGGAGGATGGACCTTCTCGTCACGCAGAACATCGACGGCCTTCATCAGCTCGCCGGCACGCCGCCGGAACGTCTCATCGAGATCCACGGGACCATTCGGGAAGTCATGTGTATGGACTGTGACGACCGGGCCCCCATGGAAGCGGCTCTCGAGCGGGTGCGTGACGGCGAGGGCGACCCCGAATGCCGTACGTGCGGAGGCATCCTCAAGTCCGCAACCATCTCGTTCGGGCAAAGCCTTGTCGCACGGGATCTGGATCGGGCGCTAGGGGCAGCGGGGTCATGTGACCTCTTCATCGCCGCTGGGACATCGCTCACCGTCTATCCGGTTGCCCACCTGCCGCGTCTGGCGCTCGCGGCGGGTGCGAACCTGGCCGTATTCAACGCGGAGCCGACCCCCTTCGATCCCGACGCTAGCGCGGTGGTGCGAACGCCTCTGGCGGAATCTCTGCCTGCTCTCGTCGAGCTGGTGGGTTAGAGACCGATCAGTTTCCCGACGAGGTCGGCGCGCTTGGATGGGCGGCCCGTGCGATTCTCCTTGTGGTCGGCGCTCGCCATCGTGCGTAGGGCCAGGTTCGTGCCGATCCAGCGAAAGGGTTCGGGCTCCCACCGGCGGGACCGGCGGTTCACCCACGGAAGATGCGTTGCGTCGGTGGTCCGGTCACAGATCAGATCGGCGAGCGTTCGACCCGCCAAGTTGGTGGTCGATACGCCGTCGCCGACGTAGCCCCCCGCCCACGCGAGACCCGCGCTTCGATCGAACCCCACCGAGCTGTACCAGTCGCGCGGCGCCGCCAGTGGACCTCCCCACTCGTGCGTCGTGCGCGCCGTCCCGATCGCGGGCCACAGGTTCTCGATCACTCGTCGAAGCTCATCGAAGACCTGCGGCTCCCGATCGTAGGACTCCTCGATCCGAGAGCCGAAGTGGTAGGGAGCACCCCGTCCACCGATGGCGATCCGATCGTCCGCCGTCCGCTGCGCGTAGATGATCAGGTGTCGTCCGTCCGCGAAGGTCTCGTTCTCGGCCCACCCCACGTCGTCCCAGAACGATCGCGGGAGAGGCTCGGTCACAACCATCAGCGAGTAGAGGGGCATCAGGTCCCGCTTGCGGCCCGGGAGACGCGGCGTGTATCCCTCGGTCGCGATAACCACGACTTCGGCGCTTACTCGGCCGCCGCTCGTGCGTACCGTCCGGCCCTCTACGGATCCGACTTCGGTCTGCTCGTAGAGCTTCACGCCTCTGCGTTCGACGGCATGGGCCAGGCCACGCGCCAGTCGCGCAGGTTGGACGGTGGCACAGTGGGGCGTGAACCCGGCGCCGCGGCACCCCGAGACGTTGATCCTGCTGCGCGCCTCCGTCTCGTCGAGCCAGCGGAAATCCTCCTCCGTGAATCCCCAGGACAGATCCTGCTCGACGTCTTCCCGCACGCGTTTCAGCTGCGCGGGTGTGGTGGCGGCGGTAAGAGATCCACCCTTCCGCCAGTGGGCGTCGATGTCCTCCTCCTTCAACACGCGACCCACCTCGTCGATGGTGTCGAACATCGCGCGCTGCATCGCCACCGCCGCCTCTCGCCCGCTCTTCTTAGCGATCTTTTTCTTCTTGGCGGCGAACAGGGAGGAGCACCATCCCCCGTTGCGGCCCGACGCCCCAAACCCGGCGATCTCCTTCTCGAACACCGCGATGCGAAGTGAGGGATCGGCCCGTGCGAGGTAGTAGGCGGTCCACAAACCCGTGTAACCACCGCCCACGATCGCGACATCTACCTGCTCGTCGGACCCCAAAGCGGGACGAGGAGTGAGATCGTCTCCACAGGTATCGAGCCAGAAGCTAAGGGACCGGTAATCCTTCACGCCGCCACTCTAGGACAGTGCCACACGCCCAAGGTGCACACGTAAGGTGCACATCCGGAATCGGGAGGCTGCCCCAATCCGGCTGCACGCAGGGGACGAACGGAAGCGATCGTCTCGACGATTGCCAAGATCAGAAAGTGGCGGGAGGAGGATTCGAACCTCCGTAGGCATAAGCCGGCGACTTTACAGGCCGCTCCCTTTGGCCGCTCGGGCATCCCGCCGAACTACCGCGCGCGAGATCCACGCGGGGCGAACAGGATAACTGAGGCTATTTGGCGGTCAGTCGCCGGACTCAACAGCGGCGGGAGTTCCGCTTGCGCCCTGGAGCAGCTGCGCGAGCTCCGACTGCGGGTCGAGCGAGCTGCCGCTCAGGGAGGACGTCGGGCCGGCCCCATCGGTGGGGACGTCGACCAGCACGCCTTCGTCACTGGCAAACAAACTGTCCGACAGCGCGGCCTGAAGGGCGGACTCTGCGAGCGAGAACGCGCCGCTCGCGGGGGATGAGCCGGTGGACAGCAGAGACGCGCCCGGCGCCTTGAGCTCGGAGAGATCTGGAGTGAATGCGTCGCCGAAGCGGCGGGCGGCGGTTAGCGGAACGATCTGCTCGATGCGCTTGCCCGTTGCTCCCTGCAGGAGAGCCTTGGCCCGCGCCTCGGCGAGCTCGAGCCATTTGACCAACGCCCGATGAGGGTTCTGGGCTCTGCCCGACGAGTCATATAGACCGAAGTGCACGTGCGGCGGAGTGGTGATGGCGTTCCCGGAGTTACCACAGAACCCGATGACGTCGCCGGCGTTGACGGTCGAGCCGGCCGGAAACTCTTTGTCGTTGAAGTCGGAGAGGTGCGCGTAGTACCAATAGCTTCCGTCCGATAGGCGCAACCGGGCGATCTCTCCACCGAGGCCGCCGCTGTCGAACTCGACGGTGCCGGCCTCCGTTGCGAGAACCGGATCGCCGTACTCGCAGAACACGTCCTGGCCTTCGTGGGTGCGTACGATCGGTCCGGGACCGTAGCGAGGCGCGCCCCACGTGTTGGTCCACGCTGCGGGCCCGGCGATGATGAACGGCTGATAGACCTTCTTCGCAACCTTCTCCTGGCTCCAGCCGATAGCGCGCAAGCGCGTGGCGATGCTCACCAGCAGGTCCGTGTCGAACGAACCGGAGGGACGGTAGGTGCCCTCGAACTTGAGGGGAGCCTGGTCGCGACCCGTAGCGCCACCGTTCCGGTTCTTCTTGTTCTTGTCGGTGGGCAGTTTGACGGGATCTTTGCTGCCGCCTCCGCCGCCACCGCCACCATCATCGGGGGGCGGAAGGC
>Ga0136632_10000207_pt1 | contig 15528 bp, 16 predicted proteins | sample AntDrymUQ6112106_2_FD_104670 | JGI IMG/M metagenome (GOLD analysis project Ga0136632, IMG submission 104670) | Polar desert sand microbial communities from Dry Valleys, Antarctica - metaG UQ611 (21.06) | ecosystem: Environmental > Terrestrial > Soil > Desert | place: Antarctica: Dry Valley...
GCCGCCTGTCGCTCGAGCGGCGGCAGAATTCCCGGGAGCCGCCGGGCGAGCATCGTCTTCCCTGTTCCGGGGGGACCCATCAAGAGAAGGTTGTGGTCGCCGGCCGCCGCAACCTCGAGCGCGCGGCGAGCCCGCTCCTGCCCACGCACGTCCGCGAGATCGGGAACCGGCCTCTGCTCGAGCGCATCGGCCACCAAGGGATCGAATCCGGGAGCGTCAATCTCACCGCGGAGATACGCGACGACCTCAGCGAGATGCCGGACCCCAATCGGCTCGACTCCGGCGAGCGCGACCTCCGGCGCCGACTCCGCGGCGCAGACGACGCGCAGCAGCCCTGCTCGCCGCGCGCCTTCGGCCACGGCGAGCGCACCGGCGACCGGCCGGACACGACCGTCGAGCGCCAGCTCGCCCACCGAAGCGTGCTCGGCGAGCTTCTCGGCAGGCACCTGCCGCGTTGCGGCGAGCACTGCCAGCGAGATAGGAAGGTCGAACCCGGATCCTTCCTTGCGCAGTCCTGCAGGCGCGAGATTGACAGTGATCCGGCGGTTCAGCGGCCATTCGAGTGCCGCGGAGACGATCCCGCTGCGCACGCGGTGTTTCGCCTCCTGGCAGGCTCGGTCGGCGAGCCCGACGATCGCGAAGCCCGGAATCCCCAGCTGCAGGTGCGCCTCGACCTCGACCTTCCGCGGCTCGAGACCGACGAGAGCGTGGGTGACCGCGCGTGCGAGCACCCTGTCGAGGGTAGGCGCGGAAGCGTCACACGTGGGTAACGCTTCCGCGCCAAGATGTCAACGCCTCGCTACGGCGTGTAGCAAAAGACGTGCACGGTGAAGTTGCTCGACTCGCCGGTGTCGTTTCCGCCGACCGCGACGAAGCCGATCACCTGGTTTTGCGCGTTGAGCAGCGGTTCGACCTCTTGGGTCACGAGCTTGAGGTCTGAGCCGTCGTCGCCCCAGGAGGTGCCTGCGGAGATCGCCCGCTCGTTGCCCTCGCACATGCGCTGGATACGACCGGTGTTGAATGTGTTGTCGACCGTTCCGTCGACGACGCTGACCGAAGCGGTTCGCACCGTGATTGCGCCGATGACACCCGCCGCGCCAGCCGGGCCGGCCGCACCCGTAGGACCAGCCGGGCCCTGCGGACCTGTCGGTCCCGCCGGAAGTTGCCCAGGCGCGAAGTCGGTGCGCAGGAGCGAGCGGTTCGCGACTTTCGATGAGTTGACTGCATTGCTTCTGATCTTCGGACTCGTCACCGCGCCGAACTGCAGTTGCGCGGGCCCCACGCTGTTCCTCGCGAGCTGACTCACCGCTGCCACGCTCGTACCTCCGAGCGCTACGAGCAGTGCGAGGCACGCGATCACCATTGCCGGCGACGGACGCCGGATCGAGAGCTTTCGCATATGTCCTCCCTTTCAGGGTCTCTTGCGGGCCAGGCTACCCAGGCTTTCGGCCGACCTTGGACTGGTGGCCGCGGTTCTTACGGTTCCCTTCCCGCGATGCCGACGAATCTTCGCGGGTGGATCAGCGAGCTTCGCGAGATCAAGGTTGCCCTGCAGATCCCCGAAGATCTCGCGCGCCTCTTCTCGGATGCGAGCGACTTCCGAGGCGGCACGAGCCGCGATAACGTCGGAGAGGATGGCGGTCGTCCGGATTAGCCGGGCTCGAAAGTCGGGGATGGCACTTACACGTTCCCAAAACTCATCTGATGCAAGGATGATGATGTTCGGGTCAGACCCGAGCGCTCGAGTCACGCGTTGCCCGGACAACACGGCGATGTACAACTCGACAGGTCGCTTGCTTGCTCGAAGCGCGCCCGCGGCTCGCCGGAGCGCGTCGACATCGGAGCGTCGACCGCCGGCGCTCTTCGTATTGGGCGCCGACTGGATGGCATAGAGCTCGACAACCCCGCCTCGATCGAGCTGGAGATCGACCCCGCTCCCGGGCTTGAAACCGTCCGACACAATTCGCGCGACTTCTTCCTGCCACGTACCGAGATGACTCTCGATCGCAGAGGTCTCTCGATCTTCCAACACTCGATCGACCCACTGATCGACGGTTGTCGCTCCGCGGGGCCGTATAGATCATCGGGTTGCGCTTCGCAAGCGTGTGCGCGTCGACGCGCTTGAGATTCTGCTCGAGCGGCTCGCCCACAAAACGTTCGAACGCGACCACGATCTTCTCCGACACCATCGCACCGGCGCCAAGAGTTGCTGCGACGCTCGAAACTAGACCGGTTGGCCTAGTACCGGCCGATGACATTGCAGACCAACACGCTTTCGAAGAACTGTCCTGCCCGTCGCCCGGTCCGCCGGTTCACATGACGCGTCAGAGACTGATCGAGCCGCAGTCCTGCCTTTTCGAGCACATCGGGGAAGAGACCCCGCGAGTCGTTGACGACGATTACGACTGGAGCCCCCGGCGAAAGCTGCCTCGAAGCATTCGCAAAGACGGCGACCATCCCGTCGACATACTCTCGCAACGCTGGCCGCGAAGTCCCACGCCGTGCCCGCCCGAGCTCGATGTCGCTGCGATCGTCCAGACCCAGCAGCTCGTACGCATAACGATGTTGTTCGTGGTAGTCGATGAGCCCCGGGTACGGAGGTGAGGTGATGACGCCGTGCGGCTGAATCGGCAGGTCCAGGCGCTGCGAATCAGCATGAATGACCTCAACGAGACTGCTCGTGCGGACGTTGGAGAACTCGCGAATCCGCCGCACAGTGTCGGCCGTGTAACGAGCGAGGAACTTCGCGGATTCGTCCACCGGCGTGCATGTGCGCTTGTGCTTGTGGCAGAAGTACGGCTGCCGCACTGGCCGGCGCGGGAAGTCGAGGTCATAGTGGGTCGTCAGGCGAGCGGATCGCGCGGCGCGGGAGAGGATGACCTTCGCGACGTCCAACGATGGATCTTCGAGCCTGTCGAATGCGACTTCGCGGTACCGGAGTAGCTCGCCTAGCGACCGATCCGAGTACCACCGTCGCAGCCACTTGCTCGCGTCGCGCGTCGGTGCCGGGCCTGCTTGGCGAGCTTCTTCGAGCGTCGAGCGAAGGGAAAGCTCGACCGCGCCTAACGAGTACTGGGTGACCTTCACCCGCGACAGCAGACAGTTGAAGGCGGAGATGTCGCAACCCACGGAATCCGCGCCGAATGTGTTGGCTTCGACGAGCGTCGTGCCCGAGCCAACGAAAGGGTCGTAAACGCACGCGCCGGGTGCGAAGTAGCGTTCGAGGAAGACCTCGACGAGCTGCGGGATGAACTTGCCTAGGTAGGGATGAAGCTTGTGGACATGCTTGGTCCGCTCCACCTGCGGGAGCTCGTGCTCGGACCAGGAAAGCTCGAGGTCGATCTCCGCATAAAGCGCGTCTTGTGAAACACCCGCCATCGAGGAGCCGAGTCTATGGCTCGGTTCGGATAGCCCTAGAGGAGCGGGACCCGCTCGACACGGCGCCCCTGAACGCCGGCGGCCTCGAGCTCGACCTCGAGCCCGGCAAGCTTAGGACGGGCAGCCAGCCAGGCTCGCGCGGCTAGTTTCACTCGACGAATCTTCTCCGCGTCGATCATCTCCAGCGGATGCCCGAAGCCGGGGCCGCCCTTCTCCTTCACCTCGACAACGAGCAGACGGCGCCCTCTTCGCAGGACGAGGTCGAGCTCGTAGCCGCCCGCACGGGCGTTGGCCTCGAGCAGGCGGTAGCCGCGGAGCCGATAGTGGCGAAGGGCGCGGCGTTCGCCGCGATTCACGCTGCCTCGTAGCAGCGAGCTTGGAAAGAGCGGCGGTGGAGGCTCGAGGGGCCGAACGCACGAACCGCCTGGGAGTGCGCGGGGGTGATGTAGCCGACATGGGACGCAAAGCCGTAGCGCGGGTAGAGCGCGTCAAGCCGGCGCATCACTCGGTCCCGCACGACCTTGGCCACGATCGAGGCGGCCGCGATGGCGGCGCTTCGGGCGTCACCGTCGACGAGCGCTTGGTGCGGCGGTGCGGCCGGACCGAGGCGGAACCCGTCGACGAGACACGCGTCTGCGGGCGGATGGAGATCGGCGAGGACCGCTCGAAGCGCAGAGAGGTTCGAGCGGTGAAGGCCGGAGCGGTCGATCTCAGAAGCGGAAACCACGCGAACGCTGATCCCCGCAGCACAGGTGACGACCGCATGGAAGAGCAATTCGCGCTCCTCGTGCGCTACCTGCTTGGAGTCGTTCAATCTCGCGAGCGAACGAACTCTCGTACCGCGCAGTGACTCGTAGTCGAGCAGCACGCCGGCGACGACGAGTGGCCCCGCGAGTGAGCCGCGACCCGCCTCGTCTGCACCCGCGACATAGCGGACGCCGAGGCGCCGATCGTGAGCGAGAAGCCGCTGGCCGGTCGAGCGAGCCACGCGGTCGAGAATACGCGCTAGCTCTGTCGGAGCTCGCGGACGCGCGCCTTTTTACCCACTCTGTTGCGCAAGTAGTAGAGCTTCGCGCGTCGGACGTCGCCGACTGTCATCAACTCGAGCTTCTCGATCTTCGGTGAATGGAGCGGGAACGTCCGCTCGACCCCGACGCCGAACGACTGCTTGCGGACCGTGAACGTCTCCCGGAAGCCGGCGCCCTGGCGCTTGATGCAGATACCCTCGAAGACCTGGATCCGCTGGCGATTCCCCTCGATCACCTTGAAATGGACGCGCATCGTATCCCCCGCCTTGAACCGAGGCAGGTCCGTGCGCAGGTTGCGCTGCTCGAGGCTCTCGATGATCGCGTTCATCGCAAGGAGGCCTTTCGGCCGGGTCGGAATGCTAGCGGAATGACATCAGCTCGAGCGGTCAGTGCGTTCGAGGCTGCGCCGGGCCGCGAAGGTTTTCAGGGATTTTCTTGCGCCCAGCAAGGGTGCGTTAGCGAAACGAGATTCGGTTCGGCGGCCAGTACGTCATGAAGACCTTGCCGATCAGGTTCCCTTCGGGCACGAAGCCCCACACGCGCGAGTCGCACGACTGCGACCGGTTGTCCCCCATGACGAAGTAGTGGTCGAGGGGGACGCGGAACCGTTCCTCGGGCCCGATGTCCCTGCGATCCTGCTCGATGTACGGCTCCTCGAGCCTTTGCCCGTCGATGTACACGAACGCCGCCCCGCGGCGGAGCCGGATCCCGACGGTCTCCCCGGGCAGGCCGATGATTCGCTTCACGAACGTCCCTCCGGCGCCACACTTTGCCTTCGCCTGCGGTGGGGTCTCGAATACCACGACATCGCCACGGTCAGGATCAGTGAAGCGATAGATGAAGCGGTTCGCGAGCACGCGATCCGAGAAGCGCGTCTCGCAGCCCGCAGCGGGCCGGGCGCAGTGAAGGGTGGGCTCCATCGACGACGAGGGGATCCGGTAGGGATTGACCACCGCCGCCTTGATCCCGAGGACGATCGCGATCGCGCCGACGATCGTGACGATCCAGTCGACGGCGATGCGGAGTCGCCGCGGAAGCTTTCCGGTGACCCGGTCTAGCGGGTGATGGAACTCGTGCTTCGGAGGCTCGTCCTCTGAGGTCGGCCAGGAGAACGGAGGAGCCGGAGGCGGAACCTCCCGCGTTGGCTCCTCCGATCCCTCGGGTATCGGCCAGTCCGACGGCTCCGAGCCGTCCCGCTCTGGATCCGGCGGTGTCTCGACCGCCCAGCGGTCGCGCGGCTCGGTCACGCGACGCTCCGCACCTGCTCTTGGCGCCAGGCGGCGATGCGACCGTGATCGCCGGAGAGGAGGATTTCGGGCACGCGCCATCCATGGAAGTCGGCCGGGCGGGTGTAGTGCGGGTATTCGAGGCCCCCGTTCAGCGCCGTAGAGAAGCTCTCCACCTCGCCAGAGCCCTCGGTGAGCGCACCGGGGAGCCTGCGCACGACCGCGTCGACGACCGCCAAGGCGGGAATCTCCCCGCCCGAGAGCACGTACGGCCCGATCGACACGGTGTCCGTGGAGAGGTGGTCGAGGATGCGCTGGTCGAAGCCCTCGAAACGCGCGGAGAGGAGTGTCAGGGCCGGCTCTGCCGCGAGCTCCTCCACGAGCTCCTGGTCGAGCAGGCGGCCCGCCGGACTGAGTGCCACCACCCGGTGTCCGGGAAGTCCTCCGTACACCGCTTCGAACGCGGCCGAGACGACATCCACCCGAAGCACCATCCCGGGGCCGCCGCCGTAGGGCTCGTCGTCGACCTGCCCGGCGCTGAGCGGCGTCGTATCGCGGTAGTTGAAGACGTTCAGCTCGAGCCCGTTTCCGAGCACTGCGGCCACAGGACGTCGCTCCTTCAGCCAGTCGAAGGCGCCCGGGATCAGCGTGAAGACGTCGAGGCGCATTAGATGAGTGACGCCATGATCTCGCGCGTCCGGATGCGCGATCTGGCGCGTCGAGTGCGCTTCCGTCCGGGCCGAAGCCGCGAAGCGGCTCCAACCCGGACGCGCGCTTCGCGACGGGAGAGCGACCCCGGAGGCGGCGATTTCATGCCATCAATCATCAGCCGGTCGAGGTTACCGGTGGTCCGCGAAACCAGGCGCTACGACGATCCGCCGCTGCACCAGGTCAACATCGCGGACGCAGTCCTCGACGAGCGGGAGCAGGAGCCCGACGTCGAGCTCGAGCGCGTCGTTTGCGACACCGGGCAGGACGTCCGTGACGACACCCAGCCGCTCGCCTCCCGTCTCGACGACTTCGAGACCGACAAGGTCGGCCACGTAATACGAGCCAGCCTCGGGGGGCGGCAGCTCGTCACGTAGGACGGTCAGCTCGGCATCGCGCTCGACTGCGCGGTCGAGCTTGATCGCGGGCCGCCCGCGGCCCACCCGTCGTGAGAGGACGACTACGGCCTCTTCTCCGCCCACGCGCAGCATGGCGCCGACCTCGAAGCGGCCGGCATCCTCGCTCGCCTCCTCGACGACGAACGCGCCGTCGAGGCCGTGCGGCCGGCCCACGCGGCCGACCCGCAGGAAGTTCTCAGCCGGCAATCTCGAGCACGTAGCGCTCCTCGGCCCTCGCGCCGGCAGCCCGCACGATGCTGCGAAGGGCGCGCGCCATCCGCCCTTGCCTTCCGATCACCTTGCCCACGTCGTCGGCGGCGACGAAGAGCCGGAACACGACGGCGTCCTCGCGCTCCTCGGTCTCGACGCGGACGGCGTCCGGCTCGTCGACGAGCCGCCGCGCCACCCACTCCAGGAGCTCAGCCACTAGCGAGACCCGCGACCTTGATGAGCCGCGCTACGGGCTCGGACGGCTGAGCGCCCTTCGAGAGCCACTCCTTGACCTTGGCCTCGTCGAGCTCGATCGTGGACGGGTCGGTTTGCGGGTTGTAGCGCCCGATGATCTCGATGAAACGACCGTCCCGCGGCGAGCGCGAGTCGGCGACGACGACGCGATAGATCGGGTTCTTCTTCGACCCGACGCGCGTCAACCTGATCCGTACAGCCATTCTTCTCCTTGAAAGCGGTTTGAGTAGACCAAGATGCTTGATCGGGAATTCACGGCGGGCCGGAGGACGGCCACGACACTGCCCCGGATCGCCACCCTCCCTCGCCGTCCAGGCTTACCAGCCTGCACGACGAGTGAGTGCGTCGCCCGGCTTGGTCGTGACCGCCCCCGGCTGCGCGTCAATTCCCGATCAAGCATCTCGAGATTGTGCCGGTTTTCAGCGCCGGCCCGCGGGAGGCATCCCCGGAAGCGAGGGCATCTTTCCCTTGCCCATCTGCTTCATCATCTTCGCCATCTGCTTGCGGGCGGCCATGAGCCTGTTCACTTCGTCGAGCGTCGTCCCGCTGCCGGCGGCGATACGGCGCCTGCGCTGGGTGTTGATGGCGTGCGGCACCGCCCGCTCGTGCGGCGTCATCGAGAGGACGATCGCCTCCACACGGGCGAGCTGGCTCTCGTCCACGTCGAGCCCCTGAAGCTGCTTGCCCAAGCCGGGGACGAGCTTGAGCACGCCCTGCAGCGGCCCCATCTTGCGCAGCATCCGATAGCTCGAGAGGAAGTCGTCGAAGGTGAACTCCCCGGCGCGCATCCGGCGCTCCATCTCCTCCTGGTCGTCGAGCTCGACCGCGGCCTCGGCCTTCTCGATCAGCGTGAGCACGTCCCCCATGCCGAGGATCCGTGACGCCATGCGGTCGGGGTGAAAGTACTCGAGCTGATCGAGCTTCTCTCCGACCGACGCAAGCTTGACGGGACGGCCGGTGGCGGCCCGGACCGACAGCGCTGCTCCACCGCGAGCGTCGCCGTCGAGCTTCGTCAGCACCACTCCGTCGAACTCGATCCGCTCCTGGAACGCCAACGCGACCGCCACCGCCTCCTGACCCGTCATCGCGTCGAGGACCAGGAGGACGTTCGTGGGCTTCGTCTCGTCGCGAACGCGCCCAAGCTCGTCCATCAGCTCCTCGTCGATCTGCAGGCGTCCCGCGGTGTCGACGATCACGACGTCCAAGCCGTCGCGACGCGCGGCATCGAGCCCGTGGCGCGCCGCGGCGACGGCGTCCTTGGTGTCCAGCCGGTAGACGGGAATCTGGATCTGGCGGCCCAGCTGCTCGAGCTGCTCGACGGCCGCCGGACGTTGGAGGTCGCAGGCGACGAGCGCGGGCCGCTTGCCTTCCTTGCGCAGGAGAAGCGCGAGCTTCGCGGCGGTCGTCGTCTTGCCGGATCCCTGGAGCCCCGCGAGCAGGATCACCGTCGGAGGACGCCCGAACGCGAGCCGGGAGTCGCCCGACCCCATCAGCGCGGTCAGCTCCTCGTGGACGATCTTCACGACTTGCTGCCCCGGCGAGAGGCTCTTGAGGACGTCCTGCCCGAGCGCCCGTTCTTTCAGGTTGGCCGTGAAGTCCTTGGCGACCTCGAAGTTGACATCGGCCTCGAGCAGCGCGAGACGGATCTCTCGCATCGCTTTGGAGACCGATTCCTCGTCGAGCCGGCCGCCTCTTCCGAGACCGCCAAGGGTCGCCTGGAGCTTGTCGGAGAGGGTGTCGAACACCGCCGCCCAGTGTAGAGCGAGCGTCGAGAGAGCCTGGTCGCACGCGTGAATGGCTCGTACACTCGGAGACGTGTCCAAAAGTGACGTTTCGCGCAAGCAGTTGCCGAGCGGAACGGTGACGCTGCTTTTCGCCGACATCGAAGGATCGACGCGCCTCCTGCACACCCTCGGAGAGCGCTTCGCCCCGATGCGGAGACGCATGCGCGAGCTCGTGCGCGCGTCGGCAACCGCTCACGGCGGACATGAGGTCGATTGGGCGGGAGACGGCGCCTTTCTCGCGTTTTCTCGCGCAAGCGAAGCGGTGGCAGCCGCAGCCGAGATTCAACAGGCGCTCGCACGCGAGCCGTGGCCACCTGAGGGAGCGCTACGCGTCAGGACGGGCCTCCACACCGGTGAGCCCGAGCTCGGTGAGGAGGGGTACGTCGGAATGGACGTCGTCATCGCGGCGCGCATCTGCGCTGCCGGCCACGGAGACCAGATCATCGTTTCGCGAGCCACGCGGGACCTGGCCGGCAGCGAGCCGCTGCCTGATGCATCGTTTCGATCGCTAGGTCGGCACAGGCTCAAGGACGTCCCGAGTGCCGAACAGTTGTTCCAGCTCGTGGGCTCCGATCTTCCCGACGATTTCCCACCGCTTCGCACGCTCGGCGGCGCCACGCTCCCCGCACTGCATCACCGGCTGGTCGGCAGAACGCGCGACCTCACGGCCATCAACGGGCTGCTCGGCCGCCCGGATATCAGGCTCGTCACCATCACCGGACCGGGCGGCGCCGGCAAGAGCAGGCTTGCGCTCGAGGTCGCGGGCGCGGCGGCTGTCGAACGTCCCGTGCACCTCGTTGGGCTCGCCCCCTTGTCCGATCCCGACCTCGTGCCGGGGGCGATTGCCCGCGCGATCGGAGTTCGGGAGTCGCCCGAGCGGCCGCTGATCGACGCCGTCGGAGATGCGCTCGCCGGCACCGGCACACTGCTCGTCCTCGACAACCTCGAGCACCTTCCCGCAGCCGCCCAGAGCGTCGGTCGACTGCTGGATCGCGCCCCGGACGTCACGCTTCTCACAACGAGCCGGGTACCGCTCCGCCTTTCCGGCGAGCACGTCGTGCTCCTGAGCCCCCTCCCGCTGGACGATGCGTCGGAGCTCTTCGCCGAGCTGGCCGCAGCCCGCGGTGTGGTGCTGCGAGAGGACGCCATGCCCTCGGTACGGAAGATCTGCCACCGGCTCGACGGGTTGCCGCTGGCGATAGAGCTGGTCGCCGCCCGCCTCGTCGTGCTTCCCCCCGCACAGATTCTCGACGCGCTCGACGAAGGACTGGCGCTGGAGATGGAAGGGCCGATCGACCTTCCCGAGCGGCAACGGACGCTGCGCGCGACGATCGAGTGGAGCTACGGGCTTCTCAACGACCGGCAGCGTGCATTGCACGAGGCTCTCGCCGTCTTCGCCGGCGGCTGCACGCTCGCGGACGCGCGCGCGATCGCGAGCTCGACGTCCCGGCTGCTCCCCGATCTCGAATCGCTCGTCGCCTGGAGCCTCCTCCGCAGCGATGTCGCGGACGGGAACGTTCGGCTGTCGATGCTGGAGACGGTGCGCGAGTACGCGGTCTCCAGGCTCGATTCCGAAGGGAAGCTCGAGGACCTCCGCGAGAAGCACGCCGAGCAATTCCTCGCGCTCGCCGCTGCGGCCGAGTCCGAGCTCACGGGATCGGCACACGCAGAGTGGCTGGATCGCCTCGAGCATGAGCTCGACAACATTCGAGCGATGCTCGACTGGTGTGTGTCGGCTGGGCGGGTCGAGGACGCGCTCCGCGCGACTTCGGCGCTCGATCGTTTCTGGCGCGCACACGCCCATGTGAGCGAAGCTCGACGTTGGCTCTCGCTGGGCTTGGGACTTGCAGACGACCTTTCGGTAGAGATCCGCGCGGAGGCTTTGCGGAGCGCCGCGCGGCACGCGACCGCCCAGAGCGACTGGAACGCAGCGGCGGCGCTGCTCGAGGAAGCGCGTGAGCTCTTCCGCGAGTGCGAACGAGGATATGACGAAGTGACCGCGCTTGCGTATCTCGGATGGATCGCCCTTCGACGGGACGAGCCGGAGCGCGCGGAAGAGCTCTGTCACGAGGCGCTGACGCTTTCGCGCAAGCTCGAGCATCCTGGCGCGACCGCGGCCGCGCTGATGACCCTAGGCGACGTTCGCTCGACCCAGGGCGACCACGAAGGCGCCCTCGCCGAGTACGAAGAGGCTGTGACCCTGCGTCGGGGGCTCGATGATCCGCTGCTCGTCGCGGATGCGATCTACAACCTCGGAATGACCGCCTTCCAAGGTGGAAATCTCGCCCGCGCCCGGCCCGCGTTCGAGGAGGCGCTCGAGCTTGCCCGAGAGCTGGACGAGGCTCCGTGGGTGGGCGCCGCGCAATTCATGCTCGGTCAGCTGGACCTCGCAGCGGGCGAGAACGGATCTGCGATTGAGCGCGCCGACGAGGCTCTCGCCGTCTACACGAGCCTCGAGGACGACCGCTCGCGAGCGCGGTGCCTCGTCGTGCTCGCGGGCGCAGCGGCGGGGGAAGGATCGCTCGAAGACGCGGCGCGGCTACTCGGCGGCGCGGAAGCGCTGCGGGGCGACCTGCCCCTCGACAGCTTCGAGCTGCCGATTCTCGACCGTTGGACACCGGTGCTCGATGTCGACCTCGGCGTTCAGCGGCTAAACGTGCTCAAAGCGGACGGCGCCCGCACGCAGGGCAGAACCGGAGTACGCGAGATTGTGTCGTCGATCATCGAGGAGTAGTGTCGCGCAGTCACGAGAAGGAGGGGAAGATGAACGGTTGGGCAGAAAGGGAGTTCAGAGGAGAGGGCGAGACGCTGGAGGACGCGTTCCAAGACGCAGCCAGACATGCGTCGGAGCACATCGCAGAGGAGCTTCGGGACCAAGGCCTCGATCCCGAAGATCCAGAGGAATACCGTCGGCGCCCGCTGGGTCTCGTCTCGATCTCATTCGAGCCGCAGCCGCACAACCAATGGGTGAGGATCTACACCGTCGTCGCCCACGGCAGCGGGTAGCCACGGGTAGAGCTACAGATCAGGCTCGGGCTCATCGGGAGACGATCGTGTCTCGTTCATCGCCTTGAAGCCGCCGAGCTCGGCGACGGCCACGTCGGCGACGACACCGCTGAGTCCGAGCAGGGCGATGAGACGGCTGCCCTTGAGGATTCCGAGGAGAAGAAGCCCGAGCCCTGCCAGGCCCACCGGCCCGAAGGCGATCGTCAGGTCTCGGTTCTCGTCCACGGCGCACCTCTGACGCCGGCGTGGCCAGAAGGACGCGCCGGCGCTCGAATCAGACGGCCCAGCTCGCTACTGCGGCAGGGACCGACATCAGGCCGATCCGGTCGATCATGCCCGAATCGGCGGCGTAGAGGTTGCGCAGCGGAACGAGCTTGATCTCGGGTCGTCCCTGGATATCCAGCTCGCTCGTGACCGGAAGAAAGCGGTTTTCGAGGAACCCTCGGAACGCTTGCTCGGTTTGCCACACATCGCACACCTCGAGGCCCTCTTCGGTCAGGGCCGCGACGTGGAGCACACCGCCGGCTGCGGGATTCGAGTCGAGCTCGAGCCTCGTCATAACGGCGTCGTACTGATCGGATGTGACGCCCGACCAGCGCATGAACATCGCGACGGCCATCCCAGCCTCCTTCCCCGGTCGCATCGGGATTTGCTCTACAGCGTACGCGGTGGCCCTATCGGACGCAACGGAGTTACCTCAAATGGGGGAACCCATGGTTCCCCCATCGGCCCCTCCTTCTGTGCGGCCTGAGCGAGGATTCGTTGCGTGAAGCCTCCCAGCCGGCGAAGCCGGCCCCCGGCTCGGTCGTCGCGCAAACAAAGGTCTCAGCCCGAGACGAGGGCTCGGGCGTAGTCGTGGGCGTCGAAGGGGCGCAGGTCGTCGACCCCCTCGCCCACGCCGACGAGCTTGACCGGAAGTCCGAGCTCGAAGGCGATCGCGATCGCCACTCCGCCCCGCGCGCTGCCGTCCAACTTCGTGAGCGCGACTCCCGTTACGCCCACCGCCTCGCCGAAAAGCCGCGCCTGCTGGAGTCCGTTCTGCCCCGTCGTCGCGTCAACTACGAGGAGCGTCTCGTGGGGAGCTCCTTCGATGCGACCCGCGATCACGCGCTGGACCTTCTGGAGCTCGGCCATGAGGTTCGCCTGCGTGTGCAGGCGGCCTGCGGTGTCGACGATGACGACGTCGTGTCCGCGTGCGCGGGCAGCCTCCACAGCGTCGTAGGCAACAGCGGCGGGGTCGGCTCCTCTGGACGCGCCCACGAAGTCGGCGCCTGCACGCTCCGCCCAGATCTCGAGCTGCTCCTCTGCAGCCGCACGGAACGTGTCCGCAGCCCCCACCAGCACCGAGCGACCGTGCTCGCGCAACTTCTGAGCGAGTTTGCCAATCGTCGTCGTCTTGCCGGTCCCGTTGACGCCGACGACGAGAACGACGCTCGGGCGGGCGTCGAGAGCGAGCGTCGGGGGCCCTCCGAACAGCGCCTCCGCTTCCTCTGCGAGCGCATCCTCGAGCTCACCGATGTCACCGCGCGCCTCCAACCGGCTCACGAGCTCGGCCGTGGCGGGCACGCCAACATCGCTTCGGATCAGCGCCTCCTCCAGACGCTCCCAGGCCTCGTCGTCACCCGGGTCGAATGCCGCCGACGCGAGCTCGGCGGTCAGCGCTCGGCGGCTCTTGGCAAGCGACTCGCGCATGCGCGCGAAGACACCGGCGGGCCCGGGCTCGTCAGCTGCGGTCGGCTCGTCACCGAGCAACTCCGCCCAGGTACGACTCATCGCGCGAGCTTACGCGGCCGAGGAAACGACGGCGTGTTCGCGCTGTGGGAGCCGCCGCGACACAACCTGCGACACCCCGTCCGGCCCCATCGTGACGCCGTAGAGGACGTCCGCCGCCTCCATCGTCCGCTTCTGATGGGTGACGACGACGAATTGCGCGCGGTCCGAGTAGCGGCGGAGCAGCTCGACGAAGCGCGCGATGTTGGTGTCGTCGAGGGCGGCCTCGACCTCGTCGAGGAGATAGAACGCACAGGGCCGCGCGAGGAAGAGCGCAAAGAGGAACGAGATGGCGCCGAGCGCCTTCTCTCCCCCGGACAGGAGCGACAGCCGCGTGATCCGCTTTCCGGCCGGGCGGAGCTCGACCTCGATTCCGTGCTCGGATTCCTCCCCATCCGGATCGACGAGCCGCAACCGTCCCTCGCCGCCCGGGAAGAGCGTTGCAGCGACCTCCTCGAAGTTCTGCGCGACCGACGCAAAGGTCTCTGCGAACCTGCGCTCGACGGTCTCGGCCAGATCCGCACGCAGCGCCGCGAGCTCATCGAGGCTCCGCTCGAGATCCTCGCGCTGGGTCTGCAAGTCGGTCAGCCGCTCCTTCTCGATGTCGTACTCCTCGCGGGCGAGAGGATTCACCTGACCCAGTCCCGTTCGTCGCGTTTCGAGCCGCTCCGCGCGAGCGGCGATCTCGTCGCGATCGTTGCCCTCCGCGGGTTCTGCCGCGGTGGCCTCGAGCCTCCGTCTTGCTTCCTGGGCTTCGGCATCGAGACGCGCAAGGTCGACCTCGGCGGCGGTGACCCGCTCCGTCGCCTCGTCGAGCTCCTGGCGAAGACCGACCTCGGCCGCTCCGAGGCGCCGAAGCTCGTCCCCCAGCTGTCCCGATCTCAGCGCGCCTGCGTCGACGCGGGCTCGGAGCGGAGCATCGAACCGCTCAGCAGCCTGCCGGGCGGCGCCGAGACCGTCTGCGAGGCTCGTCGCACCTCCGTGGATGCGCGCAAGGAGCCCGCGATCGATCGCTCGGGCGAGCGAGTGCACGGGAACGTCTCCCAGAGCAGAAGCCGCGGTTTCTGCTCGCGTCGCCGTCTCGTCTGCCGTGTGTACTGCCTCCTCCGCGCGCTGCGTGATTTCTGCCGCTTGCGCTGCTACCTCGCGGCGCCTGGCTTCGAGCTCGAGCAAAACCGCCTCGGCCGTCTCGCCCGCGAACCACAGCTCTCGGCGGGCCGGGTCGTAGCCGAACCCTTCCCGAGTTACGGACGGCACAGAAGCGCCAAGCAGCTCGTCCCTGGGCACGACCGGGTACTCCTGGACGAGCTCTTGTGGTTTGACGCCGGCGAGAACAGTGAGGCTCCCGAGGCCCTCAGCTCTAGCCCGCTCGAGCAGCTCGAGCGCGGCGCGCGGATCGTCGGCGAGAACCGCGGATCCGCGGGTGCGCAAGGCGGCCGCGACAGCGCGCTCGGACCCGGGCTCGACCTCGAGCGCTCCGAGCGCAAGGCGTGCTCCACGTTCGGCAAGAGCGCGCGCGGCCGGAGGAAGACCTTCTTGCTCCGCGAGGACACGCTCGAGGGAGCGAAGCCGCTCACTCGCGAGGCGTGCCTGCTCGGCAAGACCGTCTCGCTCGGTCGCAGCGCGCCTTGCCGCCACAGCCGAATCGATTGCCTCGCGCTCGAGCTCTCTCCTGCCGTCCGTCTCGCCGGCTGGCATCGGCTCGAGCGCCGCAAGCTCTCGCCCGAGCCGGTCGCGGAGGGTGACGGCGGACTCGCTTCGGAGC